>Ga0105107_10000094_pt1 | contig 47129 bp, 43 predicted proteins | sample PPLLaktember2015_6_FD_79335 | JGI IMG/M metagenome (GOLD analysis project Ga0105107, IMG submission 79335) | Freshwater sediment microbial communities from Prairie Pothole Lake near Jamestown, North Dakota, USA - PPLs Lake P8 Core (1) Depth... | ecosystem: Environmental > Aquatic > Freshwater >...
CCGAGGCCCAGCCAGTGACCGAGCTCGTGGAGCGCGACGCGCCGGAACTCCGGCTCGTTCGGGTCCCAGGGCCCGTCGTAGAGGCCCCAGTCGACGTCTTCGTTGAAGATCATTCCGACGGCGGCGAAGTGGCCCCCCGCGCTCTCGCTCATCGTGACGGCCAGGGTGTCGAAGCCGAGCTCGAAGCCGTCGCAGTCCAGCCAGTCGAGCTCGGCGCCGTTCTTCAGCGGCCCGACGCCGAAGGGGTTGCGGTCGCACGCGCCCTCGTCGTCGAAGATCACGGCAAAGTCGAAGTCGCTCACGTCCTCCCAATCGCGAGTGGCATCGACGAGGGCCGCGCGGAGGTCGCCGTCCTCGATCGCTCCGACGTGGAGCGGCGCATCGCTCCCCGACCAGTCGGGGCCGAGCAGCACGAAGGAGGCCGCGGCGGTGGGCGCCAGCAGCGCCGCCGCCAGGCTCGCGACGGGCCGGAGCCTCATCGCGGGCCCTCCGCCAGGATCTCGCGGAGCCGGGCCTTGAAGGCGTCCGGGGCGAGGCCGCGCCCGCCCGGCGCGCCGAGCCGCGCGCCGCGCGCGACGCCGCGGCTGGGGCCGCGGGCGGGGCCTTCCTGCGCGGGCTCGAGGGCGATCACGGGCTCGCCGGAGGCGCTGGTGACGAACGGCGCCGCAGCCTCGCGCACCAGGAAGCGACCCTGGTCCCAGCCGAGCAGGGGATGGACGCGGCCGCGCTCGGAGCGGGCGACGAAGTAGACGCCGCGCTCGCCGGGCCGCGGGTGGCGCATGCCTTCGACGCGCACGCTGCGCCCGCCGCGCGTCCCCCCGGCGAAGCAGAGCTCGAGGGGGCTCGCGACGGGCGGGCCCTTCAGCACGTCCAGCACCTCGAAGCGCAGGCAGGTGCGCAGCCCGCCGCGCGGGCCCTCGCGCACCTCGCCCGCCAGCACGCGCCCCTCGAAGACGAGCCCGGCCTGGGCGGCCAGCTCGCGGACGCCGAGCGAGCGCACGCTCGTCGCTCCCGCCGGCAGCGCCAGCAGGGCGGCGAGCAGCAATCCCAGCGGGAGCGCGCGGCGGGTCATGGGAGCCCCGGACGATACCGGACCGGCAGCTGGCGCCGCCCGGACGCCCGGCGTCTCGTCAGGGCAGCTCGTAGGCCCGCACGCCGCTCGGCTCCGGGGCGACCAGGCCGAGCCCGAAGCCGATGAAGAGCTCGCGGTCGACGATCGACGGCCCCGAGGAGGTCTGGCTCGGCAGCGGGAAGGTCCCGAGGTGGGCGCCGTCGGAGGCATCGAAGGCGTAGAACTCCGGCGACGCGCCGAACAGGTTGGCCGAGCCGACGAACACCACGCCGCCGCCCACCGACACCACGCCCCAGGTCGGCCCGATGTCGAGCGACGCCACCCAGTCGTTGTCGCCGGAGACGAGGTCGAAGGCCTGGGTGTGCACGATCGGGTCGGGGCTGCCGTCGGAGAACTGGTTCAGCGAGGTGAAGAGGCGCCCGTCCGCCAGCGCGGGGTGTCCGTTGAACAGGCCGAAGGCCGCGAAGCCGTCGGACACCTGGGTGACGTCGCCGACCGTCTCGGTCCACACCTCGGCGCCCGTGAGCGCGTCGCGCGCGTACAGCTTGCCGTCCTTGCTGCCCGCCACCAGGACGGGCGTCGGCCCGTTCACCACGATCGGCCCGTTCAGGAAGCCGTAGTCGTTGTAGGGATCCGGGCTCCCGAAGTCCTCGGGCCCGAAGTCGGGCAGCGCCCACTCGATCGTGCCGTCGGAGGCGCGGATGCGGAACATGCGGTCGGCGTTGCCGATGCGCGGCCCCGTGAAGCAGCCCACCGACGCCATGAACACGGTTTCGCCCGTCGGATCCGTCGACGGCGTGGCCGTGACGCCTCCGCCGATCGCATCCTGGCAGGGGCCGGAGGCGCCGCACTCGACGTCGTCCACGCAGGCGAGCGAACGGTCCGCCGCGCACATGCCCACGCAGCGGCCGCTCGGGCAGTCGGCGTCGAGGGTGCAGCCGACGGTCGTGTCGTCCTCGCAGATCCGGTCGGACGCGGTGCGCGCCGTCCAGAGCGGATCGCCGGTGTCGAGGTCGAGGGCCTCGAGCCGGCCCTTGGTGCACGGGTTGTCGCCGTCCGAGGCGATCGGCACGAGCACGCGGTTGTTCACCACCGTGGGCGAGCCCCAGATGTGGTCCTGCGGCAGCATCTCGACGTTGCGCTCCCAGAGCAGCGTGCCCTTCTTCGCGTCGAGGCAGAAGACGTTGGCCTGGGAGTCGCCGAACAGCACGCGGCCGTCGGGGGTCAGCGTGGCGCTCGACTGGATGCTGCTGCCCTCGGTGTCGAAGCTCCACTTGAGCTTGCCGCTCTTGCGATCCACCGCGGAGAGCAGGCCGTCCCAGGAGGTCACATAGACGAGCTTGTCCGAGACGGTCGGAGTGGAGCTCACGCCGCCGCCCGTCGTGAAGGTCCACTTCTCGACCAGCCCGGCGGCGTTCGCAGGCGTGATCGCCGTGCGCTCGGTGGCGCGCCGGTTGTAGCTGTCGTAGCTCTGGCTCGGCCACAGGCGCGGCAGGCAGGTGAGCTTCAGCTTGTCGGAGTCCTTGCCGGAGGCCGTCGTCGCCTTCACGTTCAGCGTGACGCTGCGCTGCTTCTGCACGCCCTTGCCGTTCACCTTCAGGGGCACGTCGAGGCTCGCCCCGTCCGTGCAGGCCGTCGCCGCCGCCGGGAGCAGCGCGCCGAGCGCCGTCTGGAGGGCCGCGCCGCCGTCCGCGCTCTGCTTGGCGGAGGCGGTGGCCGCGGTCACCTGGGCGGCGCTGCATTCGGGCAGGTTCGGGTCGGCCGTGAAGAGGCACACGTCCGTCGGGAAACGGCAGCTTCCGTTGGCCTCGCCGTCGAGGTCGCAGCCGGCGTCCCCGTCGAAGCAGCGCAGCTCCTTCTTGGGCTTCTGCTTCGTGGGCGTGGGGAACGGCGAGTTCAGGTGGACGCCCTCGAACTCGGCGAAACAGTCGGTGGCGGCCTTGCCGCCGCCGGGCACGCAGCTCCCGTCCTGGCAGGGCAGGGGCGCGCCCGCGGCCGCGGGCTGCGCGAGCGCGAGAACGGACGCGAGAACGAGCAGGATGGCGGGCAAGGGCTTGCTCCTCGGCGCGCGCCGCCCGGCCCGGGCCAGTGGCCCGGCCCGGGGGCGCCGCGGTGGCGGGCGGACTCCTACCCTACGGTACGAAGAAGTTGCCCAGCAGGATGAACATCTCGTCTTCGGTGGTGAACCCGCCGCGCAGCGGGCAGGCGTCGCAGAGCCCGTCGAAGGCCCCGAGCGAGCTGTCGCAGAAGCGGTCCGGGTCGGGCTCCCCGCTGCAGAGCTGCCCGCGTTTGGCCGGATCGGGGCTGATGCAGGCCCGCTCGGCGTCCGGGCAGGGGCCGCCGATCGGGAGGACGGGCGGCGAGGGCGAGAGGCTGGCCCGCTTCACCGACGGGCTGCCCGGCGTGCTCCCGTTGTCGTAGAGCGCGCAGAACAGGAACGTCCGGTCCTCGGCGCTCCCGCTCAGCACCAGCGGCGGGTCGAGCTCGAGCTGGATCGGATCGTTGTAGACCGTGCTGTAGTACATCAGCCGGTCGTCGGCGTTCTGCGGAGGCACACACGCCGCGTCCGTCGTCTTGCACGGCGTGTTCGGCGGTCCCCAGGTGCGCCAGCGCACGCCGTGGCGGTGGGTGTGGGAGCTGAGCCAGAAGAGGTTCCCCCCCTCCGGCACCGTGTAGGTGCGGCAGAACTCACGGGTCTGGAAGGGAGGCACGGTCGGGAAGTTCGCCGGGATCGGCGGGAAGAAGTCCTCGGTCCAGAAGATCTCGCCGGCCTCGAAGATCTGTCGGGCCTGGGTCGCCTGATCGGTTGGTCCCGCCAGCCAGAGGTTCAGGTACTGGTTCATCGTGGTGGGGGTGTCGGTCAGGTTGAAGGCGTGGGAGTTGAACACCACGATGCCCTTCATCGGCATGATCGAGTAGACGCCGTCGTAGAGCTCCTGCTCGTAGTGGGTCTCCTGGGAGCCGCTGAACTGCGGAGACTCGCCCTGGCCGCCGATCCCGCCGAAGCCGAAGTCGTCGGGCCCGTAGCCGAGGCAGGCCGCCGAGCGCTCGGGGTTGCCGCTGCAGTCGGGCTTGAAGCCGAGCGTCGAGTCGATGTCCAGCGGATCGCAGAGGGCTCCGGTCTGGGGGTCGCCCGCGTCGTTGGGCTTCATCCTCCACTCGCCCCAGGACGGATCGCTGGTGTCCGCCGCGCCCGTGTAGATGTGGATGATGGAGTGGTGGGATTGCGGGTCCTGCAGCAGGAACTGCTTGTGCCAGCGGAAGCACTTCTGTTCGGGGCCGTTGTTGGGGCCGAACACGGGGTCGCCGTTCGGGTCCGTCGGGCAGTCGATCTGCTGGTCCGCCGGGATCAGGTTGGTGCCCGTGAAGTCGTAGTAGATCGGCATGCAGATCTCGTTCTCGCTCTGCGCGGGCAGCGGCCAGGCCGAGGAGATGAGCTGCACGCCGGCGCCCGCGCCGGGGGCCGGCGGCGGGTCGATCTTCTGGGGCGTCGCCGGCGGCAGGCACGCGCTCAGCTTGTCTGCGGTGCCGGCCACGACGCCTTCGAGGGGCGCGCCGGCGCGCAGCCAGATGTCGATGGCCTCGAGCTCCAGCGGAGCGATGCCGGTGTCGACGCCGTCGGGCATGGCCTCGACGGTGGTCTCCAGCTCGGCGCAGGCAGGGGGCGGGTTCGCCGCGCCCACGCAGTGGGTCTTCTTGTAGAGCGCCTGGTACATCAGGCTCGTCTTCGAGTCGCCCTCGACCGCGAAGTGCTCGTAGAGGACGTTGTTGGCGGGCGTCAGCGTCAGCAGCGCCTGGTGGTTGTAGGCCAGCACCGCCTCGAGGCCCTGGGGCGCTCCGACCGGCAGGTTCGCCGCCGAAGAGGGCAGCAGCACCAGGCCCGAATCGTGGGCGGTCGGCTCCTTCGGCTGGCCGGTGAGTCCGTCGTACTGGCCATGGCACAGGCCGCTCGTGCAGCCGTAGAGGTCGAACACCGTGGCCTGGATCGCCTCGAAGGTCGACGCGTAGGCGTCGCCCTCGCAGGCGGAGTAGAGGCACTCGTTGGCGCAGCCGTCGTCGGCCGTCAGGTTGCCGTCGTCGCACTGCTCGCCCACTTCCTGGACGCCGTTGCCGCACATCTCCATCGGGCAGGCGGCGGGCGCCGCGGCGTCGCGCGCCTTGTAGCGCGTGGTGTCGTTCTGCTGGACCGTGCCGCCGAAGCTGGAGCAGTACCACTGGTTCCCGATCTGCAGGTGGACGCTCACCGGATCGGCGCCGCCGTCGGGTGCGAACTGCCAGAGCGCGCCGCGCGCCTTCAGCTTGAGCTGTCCGTTCTTGATCGTCACGAGCCGCACGCCACCCTGCGCGCCGCTCTTGTCCGTGTACTTCCAGCCCTTCGGCTTCGCGGGCTTGCCCAGCTGCTTCCAGCGGTTCGGGTCGAGGGTCACGAGGGCGCTGCGGTCCCCGGCCTCGGCGCCGCCGCGCACCAGCAGCCGGAAGGTGCCGGTCGGATCGGGGTTCACGAGCAGCGGCTCCTGATCCTTGCCCGAGCGGAACGTGAACTCGTTGCGCGCGGCGTTCGAGGACGCCTTCAGCAGGAGCTGGTCGCCCTCGAGCCCGATGCCTCCGCCGCCCGCGCCGCGCATCTCGGAGCACCAGCCGTCGGCCTCGGTCGCGACGAGGCGCGAGCCGCGGAAGGTCTTGGGTTGCACTTGCGCGTCCGCGGCGCTCGCGGGGGCGAGCACGGCGAGGACGAACGCGGCGAGGGCGAGGGGCGCGAGGCGCATGGATGGTCTCCAGGATGGACGTCGGGACGCCGGCCGGCGGATCGGACCCTCGAGGGCAAACCGTCCGCGTGCGGGGCAACATACCTCAGAATCGCCGCGCTTACCGTCCGTTCAATCCGGGGCCCGCGCTGACGCGATGCGTCAGTCGAGGGGACGCGCAACCTCGCGTCTCCCCTTCAGCACCGTGTGCGTCGGCCGGTAGGCGTCGCCCTCCGCCGGGTCGTTGTCGATCTCGATCTCGATCGAGCCGTCGGGGCCGATCTCGGCGACCGAGCTCGAGCGGATGCGCGCCGACACCTGGCGCGGCATCCCGACGAAGCCGGCGTCGACGCCCGGCACCGACGACGAGAGGATCTGGGTGCTGGCGGTGCCGCGCAGCATGCGGCCCTCCACCTTGCCCGAGCCGGTTCCGAGCACCTGCGCCTGGGCGGGGCTGGCCTGCGGGCCGGGCAAGACCGTGCGGAGCTCGAAGCTCGCGGTGTAGGCCTCGCCCTCGTGCTGCACGAGGATGCTTCCCGAGATCGCCCGCCGCGCGCCCGTGGCCTTGTCGATGGTCTCGCCCGAGACGCGATAGCGGCCGCTCGCCGCACCGGGCGCCAGCGCATCCGCTGCCCCTTCCGCCGCGGCGGCGGGCGAGGCGACGACGGAGGCGAGCGCGAGCCCGACCAGCCGCGCGAGCCCTCGATGGGTCATGCCGGGGTCCTCCTGCAGCGCAGGCGAGGAGCGCCTGCGAGCTCCCGCGGACCCGCGGGCGACCGCGGGGATCGACCCCGAGAAGATACGTCAGAAGTAGAAGCAGACGAACGGGCGGCTGCCCGCGCGAGAGGTGGTGGAGCTGAGGGGATTCGAACCCCTGACCCTCAGACTGCCAGCCTGATGCTCTCCCAGCTGAGCTACAGCCCCACGAGGATGCGGAAGCTATCGGGAGCACCCCGGACTGTCAAAAAGAGCGCCGAGGGCAGGGGGATTGGTCCCCCACTCCCCCCGCGCGGAGTGGTAGACTCGCCGGCCGCCCGCCGGAGTGGCGAAATGGGCAGACGCAGGGGACTCAAAATCCCCCGGGCCGAAAGGCCCGTGTCGGTTCGAATCCGACCTCCGGCACCATCCACCACCTCGAATATTCCGGACCCCGGCCCGTCGAACACGGCATGGAACGCCCCGAAAGGTGTCCGCCCGATGCGTCTCCCCAGGCGCCAGCTAGCGACCGCGCTGGTCGCGGCGCTCGGCATCGCCCTCGCCGCCGGAGAGGCGCTCGCGGATCATCGAGACTTCGCGGGCAAGGTGCGCGAAGTCTCGAAGAAGCGCGTCATCATCGAGAACCGCATGGGCGACCGCCGCTCCTTCGTGCGCGGCGAGAAGACCAAGGTGCGGGGGCGCCGCTCGAGCTGGGAAGGCATGCGGCCGGGGGACGAGGTGATCGTGGACTGGCACCTCGAGGACCGGCCGGCGCGCGCCCGGCGCGTCCGCGTCATCGAGCCCCCGCGCCGGTAGACCTCGCGCGCCCCGGGTAGCGTGGCCCGGGTGGTGTTATGTTCGTCTGCCCGCGCGGAGCGCGGGCGCAGGAAAGGAGTCCAGGACCCCATGCGCAGCACGATTCGACGCCTCACCCTCGCGAGCGGCCTTGCCGTCAGCCTCGCTCTCACCGCCGGCGCCGCGCGCGCCGACGAGTGCCAGACGCCCGACGGGATGGGACGCACGCTCTCCGGCGAGCTGAAGCAGGTCGGCGGAAAGAACCTGATCGTCACCTCGAAGGGCGAGCACATCAAGTTCGACAAGTTCGACGGCGTGACGGTGAAGGGACTGAAGAAGGACTACGCCGAGCTCAAGAAGGGCGACTACGTCGTCGTCTGCTCGAAGCTCCTGGCGAAGCCCCGCCTCGCCTACGAGATCAACGTCGTGGAGAAGCCGAAGGACGAAGCCGTCGACATGTAGGCAGCCGGCGCGCGGCGCGCGCGTCCGGTAGCCTTTCGGCATGGCCGCGCTCCGCCCGCCGTTCCGCCCGGAACAGTTCGAGCGTTATCGCCGCCACCTGAATCTGGCCGAGATCGGGCCGGAGGGGCAGGCGAAGCTGCTCGCCGCGCGGGTGGCGGTGGTCGGCGCCGGGGGGCTCGGCTGCCCGGCGGCGCTGTATCTCGGCGCCGCCGGAGTCGGGACGCTCGGGCTGATCGACGCGGACGTCGTCGACCTCTCCAACCTGCAGCGCCAGGTGCTCTACGGGAGCGCCGACGTGGGGCGCCCGAAGGTGGAGGTCGCGCGCGAGCGGCTGACCGCCCAGAACCCGGACGTGCGCGTCGAGACCCACGCCCTGCGCCTCACGGCTTCGAACGCCGAGGAGGTGCTGCGGGGCTACGACGTGGTGGTCGACGGCTCCGACAACTTTCCGACGCGCTACCTGGTGAACGACGCCTGCGTGCGCCTCGGCACGCCGTCGGTGTACGGCGCCATCCTGCGCTTCGAGGGGCAGGCGTCGGTGTTCGACGCGCGACGCGGCCCCTGCTACCGCTGCCTGTTCCCCGAGCCGCCGCCGCCGGGGAGCGTCCCGTCGTGCTCCGACGCGGGCGTGCTGGGCGTGCTGCCGGGCCTCGTCGGCATGATCCAGGCCACCGAGACCCTGAAGCTGCTCACCGGAATCGGCGAGCCGCTGCTCGGGCGCTTCGTGCAGTATGACGCCCTCGAGCTGCGCTTCAGCGAGTTCCGCTTCGCCAAGGACCCGGAGTGCGCCGCGTGCGGCGCCCATCCGACGCTGACCGAACTGGTCGACTACGAGGGCTTCTGCGGCGTTGCGAGCGTCCGCGAGGAGCCGCTGCCCGAGCTGACCGCGGCGGCGGTGCGCGAGCGCGGCGCGCCGGGCCGCGACTTCCTGCTACTCGACGTGCGGGAGCCCGCCGAGTTCGAGAAGTCGAACATCGACGGCGCCCGCCTGCTGCCGCTCGGCGAGCTGGCCGACCGCAGCGCGGAGCTCGAGGCGTGGCGCGAGCGGCCGATCGTCGTCCACTGCCACAAGGGAGGCCGCAGCGCGAAGGCCGCGCGCTGGCTGCGGAGCCAGGGCTTCCGCGACGTCGTCAATCTCTCGGGCGGAATCGAGGCGTGGTCGCTGACCGTCGACCCTTCGGTTCCGCGCTACTAGGAGGCCCGATGGCCCGCAACCTCCGCGCCCCGGATGCGCTGAAGCGCCGGCACCTCATCGAGGAGGCGCTGCCGCCCGCGCGCGCGCTGGCGATCGCCGAGGCCTATCTGGCCGAGCAGCGCGTCTTCGACGCCCTCGCGTTCCTCGCCAAGGCCGAGGCGAAGGACCGGCTCCGCGAGCTGCAACGCGAGGCGGTCTCGCGCGGCGACCTGTTCCTGGTGCGGGAGATCGCGGCGCTGCTGGGCGAGGAGCCGGGCAGCACCGTGTGGAGCGCGGTGGCCGAGGCGGCGGCGGCCGCCGGCAAGGAGCGCTGCGCGACCGAGGCCAGGCGCCTCTCCGCAGCGCGCGCCGGAGAGCGCTCGCGCGCCTGAGAGGGGCCTTGTCCGCGCGCGAGATCCGCATCGAGAACGCCCGCTCCCACAACCTGCAGGGCGTCTCCTGCCGCATCCCGCTCGGCCGGCTGACGGTGATCTCCGGCCCCTCCGGCTCGGGCAAGTCGACGCTGGCGTTCGACACGCTCTACGCCGAGGGCCAGCGCCGCTACGTGAGCTCGCTGTCCACCTACGCGCGCCAGTTCCTCGAGCGCCTGCCGCGCCCCGAGGTCGACGCCATCTCGCACCTGCCGCCGGCCATCGCCATCGAGCAGCGCAACGCGGTGACGGGCGCGCGTTCGACGGTCGGCACGGCGACCGAGATCCTCGACCACCTCCGCCTGCTCTACGCCAAGGTCGGGGAGACCTGGTGCTGCGAGCGGCGCGTCACGGCGCGCACGGTCGAGTCCGTGACCTCGGAGCTCGAGCGGCGCTTCGCCGGCCGACGCGTCTCGTTCGGGGCGCCGCTCCCGGCGGTCCCGGCGCGCGCCGCGGGCGCGCTGCGCGATCGGCTCGCGGCGGAGGGTCACGCTCGCCTGCTGCTGCGGGACGGCTCGCTGCGCGACGCGACGGAGCTCTCCGTCAAGGAGTTCGCGCGGCTGCGCGGCGAGGCCCTGCTGCTCGTCGACCGCCTCGCCCCGCAGCCCGGCGACCGCGCGCGCCTCGCCGAGGCCGTGGCGCGCGGCTTCGAGCGCGGGGCCGGCCTGCTCGTGATCGTGCCGGCGGACGGCCCGCCGGAGGAGGTCCGCGAGGGCTTCACCTGCGCGGCGTGCGGCCGCCGCCATCCGGCGCCGGAGCCGGCGCTCTTCTCCTTCAACCACGCCCGCGGCGCCTGCGAGACGTGCGAGGGCTTCGGCCGCGTCCCGGCGCTCGACCTGGAGCGCGTCTTCCCCGACCCCACGAAGCCCCTGGCGCGCAACGCGATCGCGCCCTTCGCGACCCCGGGCGGTCGGCCCTGCCAGCGCGACCTGCTGCGAGCCTGCCGGGCGAGCGGCGTGCCGACGGACGTGCCCTGGTCGGCGCTCGACGCCGCCCAGCGCGCCTTCGTGGTCGAGGGCGACGGCGGCAAGTGGTACGGCGTGCGCGGCTACTTCGAGTGGCTCGAGGGGCGCCGCTACAAGGTGCAGGCGCGCATCACCATCGCGCGCTACCGGCGCTTCGACCCGTGCCCGGACTGCGGTGGGACGCGGCTCAAGCCGGACGCGCTGGCGGTGCGGATCGCCGGCCGGCACATCGGAGAGGTGTCCCGGCTGAGCCTCGGCGAGCTCGAGGGCTGGCTCGCCGAGCTACCGCTGGACGCGGTGCAGCGCGAGCGCGGAGGCCGGGTGCTGGCGCTGCTGCTGGAGCGGGTGCGCACGGCGCTGCGCGTCGGGCTCGGCTACCTCGGCCTCGACCGCCAGGTGCGCACGCTCTCGGGAGGTGAGGCCCAGCGCATCCAGCTCGCCACCGCCCTAGGCGGCGCGCTGACGGCCTCGCTCTACGTGCTCGACGAGCCGTCGATCGGGCTCCACGCCCGGGACGTCGCGCGCCTGCTCGGCGTGATGCGCGGCATCCGCGACCGCGGCAACACCGTCGTGGTGGTGGAGCACGCGCCGGAGATCGTGGCGGCGGCCGACCACCTGATCGATCTCGGACCCGGCGCCGGCCGCCACGGGGGCCGCGTGGTGGCCGAAGGCAGCGTCGCCGAGGTGAGCGCGCAGCCCGACTCGCTGACGGGGCGCGCGCTGCGGGGCGAGCTCGGCTTCGCCCCGCGCGCGCGGCGCCGGCGGCGCGGCGCGCTGCGCGTGGTGGGCGCGCGCGAGCGCAACCTGCGCGACCTCAGCGTGGAGATCCCGCTCGGCCAGCTGGTGGTGGTGACCGGCGTGTCGGGGGCGGGCAAATCCACGCTGGTGCGCTCGGTGCTGGTCGGCGGCCTGCGCGGCGAGCCCGAGCGCGGCACCTGCGAGCGGATCGAAGGCCGCGAGGCGATCCGCGAGGTCGTGGTCGTCGAGCCGACCCCGCCCGGGCGCAGCCTGCGCTCGAACCCCGCGACGGTCTCGAAGGCCTTCGAGGGCATCCGCAGACGCTTCGCCGCCACGCGCGAGGCGCGGGCGCTCGGCGTCTCCGCCGGCTGGTTCTCCTTCAACGTCCCCGGCGGCCGCTGCGAGACCTGCGAGGGCAGCGGTGAGACGGTGATCGACATGCAGTTCCTCGAGGACGTGCGCGTGCCCTGCGAAGCCTGCGGCGGCACGCGCTACCGGGACGAGGCGCGCCGCATCCACCTGGACGGGCAGTCGATCGTCGACGTGCTCGGGACGACGCTGGCGGAGGCCGCGGAGCGCTTCGCGGAGGATCGCTCGATCGCGGGACGCCTCGAGCCCTTCCTGCGCGTCGGCCTCGGCTACCTGACCCTCTCCCAGCCGCTCTCCACGCTCTCGGGCGGGGAGCTGCAGCGGATGCGGCTCGCCCTGGCCCTCGCGGAGGGCGCCCCCGGCGCGCTCTACGTCCTCGACGAGCCGACCACCGGCCTCCACACCGCCGAGGTCGAGGCCCTGGTGCGGACCCTCGACGCGCTGCTCGAGCGCGCGGCCGGAGTGGTGGTGGTGGAGCACAACCTGGAGCTGATCCGGCAGGCCGACCACGTGATCGACCTGGGGCCCGAAGGTGGCCCCGCGGGGGGCTCGCTGGTGGCCGAGGGGACCCCCGAGCAGGTCGCGGCGTGCCTCGGGTCCCATACGGGCGCCGCCCTGCGAGCCACGGCGCGGGAAATCGTCCCCGCGCCCCCCTCTTCGATGCGCAGATCCCGGGCCGGACCGCCGATACACGGGGGGTGAAGCAGAGCGGCGAGGCGGGACGGCCCCACGAGCGGGCGGCTGCGGAGATCGCGAGCCTCGAGCGCGCGGCGGCCGACGCGGCTCCGGATTTCGCCCGCGTGGGGGCCGCCGGCGTGCTCGCGGTGGACGCCTCGTGCTTCGCGCCGATCGGGCGCCGCTACGGCGGCACGCCGCACCAGGAGGTGCTCGCGCGCCTCGCCGCCTTCGTGCGTGACAAGGTGGCGCCGCATCTCGCGGCGGCCGACCGCATCTGCGTCGGCGAGATGGGGCGCGACGAGGTGCTGGTGCTGTTCCTGCGCGACCGACACGACGCGGTGTTCTACCGCGAGACGCTTCCGGCGCTGGCGCGAGAGCTCGGCGCCGCGCTGCAGGGCCACGGCTCGCGGCTCGCCTACCCGTACGCCTCGGAGGAGATGCGGCCCGTCGCGGGCGTCTCGCCGGTGCTCCACGACCCCACCCTGCGCTCCGACACGCTCTTGCGCCGCGCCCGCGACCTCGCCCTCGCCGACGCCTCGCTGCGCGCGCGGGTCGAGGCGGCCGGCCGGCGCGAGCGCTTCCTGTCGCTGCTCTTCGCCGAGGAGGTGCGCGTGGTCTTCGAGCCGATCGTGAAGCTCGAGAGCCGGCAGATCCTCGGCTACGAGGCGCTCGTGCGCGGCGTGCCGGGCGGCGAGCTCGCGACCCCCGCGCAGCTCTTCGCCGCCGCCGCCGAGTGCGACGCCCTGTTCGAGCTCGACTGCCTGTGCCGCCGCACCGCCCTGCGCGCGGCGGGTCGCCTGCCCCAGGGCGCCAAGCTGTTCCTCAACTGCCTGCCCAGCGCGATCCACGACCCCGCGCTCCAGGACTCCGCCCTCCGCGACCAGCTCGCCCGCCACGGGCTGCGCCCGAGCGACGTGGTGTTCGAGATCTCGGAGCGCGAGTCGATCGACAACTTCGCCGTGTTCCGCGAGGTCTGCGACCATTACTCGGCGCTCGGCTTCCAGATCGCCCTCGACGACGTGGGGGTCGGCTACTCGAGCCTCGAGGCGGTGACGGAGCTGGCGCCCGACTTCCTGAAGGTCGACATGTCCTTCGTGCGGGGCATCGACGAGGATCCGGCGCGCCAGGAGATCCTGAAGGCGCTCACCGCCATCGCCTGGCGCCTCGATGCGCGCATCATCGCCGAGGGCATCGAGACCGACGCGGAGCTGCGCACCCTGCGCGAGCTGGCGGTTTCCTACGGCCAGGGCTACCGCATCGGCCGGGCCAGCGAGCTGCTCGCAGAAGGCTCCACGACGCGCTAGCCGCGCTACCTTGAGCCGCCGATGGCGAATCGTCCGTACCCGCCTCCCGACATCGAGCCCGCGCACTTCTTCACGCGCTGGATCCCCGACGTGGTGGCGAGCGACCCGAGCCGCCGCGCGCGCCTCGGCGGCACCGAAGCCGTGCTCGAGTTCGTGCTCGAAGGGGACGGCGGCGGCAACTTCCACTTCTGTCTGTGCGAGGGCGTCGTGGAGGGCCGGGTCGGCGCCCCGGACCGCGCGGACCTGCGCGTGCGCCTCGACGTCGCAACCTGGCGCCTGCTGAACAGCGGCGAGCTCTCGGCGCCGGAGGCCTTCCTGCGCCGCCGCGTGCGCCTGGAAGGCAACCTGGCGCTCGCCATCAAGCTGCACCTCATCATCGGGTAGGGCCGCCTTCCGGCGTCGCCCGGAAGGCGGCTCGGAGCGGGGAGCGGTGGGAGGGCGCGCAGCGACGGACGCGAGCGGCGCTGTCACGGGAGGACGGGGAAGCGACGCGATGGCGCGCTCTGGCGGACTGCGGGGTCGCCGGAGGCGATTGGGTGAGAAAGCGCATCGTGCATCGAGGTGAACGCGAGGAGGCGGGCAGCCATCGCGAGATTTGGCGCACCACACGTCGTGGCGAACGCGCGACCTCGGGCGGTAGATACGGCGTTTGAAAGAGCAATGTTCAGCATTGTCATTGACAATGTTCGCACTCCGCGTAATCTAGATCGCGATGAAGCGATCGAAGCAAGGTGAGCTGCCGCTCTGGCGAGGGAGATGGGGAGGCTGGCGACCGGGTGCCGGACGCAAGCCCGGGCCGAAGCCGCCCGTTCCGCACGAGACGCGAGTGCGGTTCCCCGCTTCGCATCCCTGCTTCGTCACGCTGAAGGTGCTGGACGGGCTGAGCTCGCTGCGGACCCGTGCCGTCGTCCGCGAGGTCGAAGGGAGCTTCCGGCGCGGCGCCGAGCGCGGGGAGTTCCGGCTGGTGCACTACTCCATCCAGGGCGATCACCTGCATGCGATCGTCGAGGCGGAGGGGCCGGAGGCGCTCGGGCGGGGCATGAGGTCGCTCGGCGCGCGCTTCGCGCGGGCGGTGAACCGAGCGCTGCAGCGCAGCGGGCCCGTGGTGCGCGAGCGCTACCACCTGGTGGTGCTGCGTACTCCCACGCAGGTGAGGAATGCGCTTCGTTACGTCCTTCTCAACGCCCGGCGGCACTGGGCGAAGCGGCGGGGGAGCAAGGCGCTTCCGGGGCCGGTGCGGCTCGACCCGGCGTCGTCGGCTCGCTGGTTCGGGGGCTGGCGGAGCGAGACCGTGGCGGCGGAGGTGGCGGATGCGGCGGATGCGCCTGCGGTGCAGGCGCCGCGCACGTGGCTGTTGTCCGCGGGCTGGCGGCGCCTCGGGCTGCTCGATCCCGCGGAGGTGCCCGGGTAGCAGACGGCCGAGCGGAGCCGGATGCGGCTCCGCCACGGTGGCCCTCGACCGCGCCGCGCGTTCGCTGCTCGGGATATCGTGCTCGCCCCCCGATGGGGCTCAGGAGGACGCGCCGAGGGCGAGCACGCATTGCCGAGCCTCGCGCCGCTGCCGCAGTCCCCGACGGCTGGTGGGACCTGGCATGCTCGCGGTCCCGCATGGTTGCGGCGGAGCCGAAGTTCCGATGCGAGAGGGCTCTTGGCATCGAAGGCGAACCGAACGGCCCTCGACCGTCTTCTAAAAGCCTCCGACGCAGGCCCTACGACGGCGGCCGGCGCTTCGGGTTGCCCTGCATCGCCTCGCGGCGGCGCGTGAAGACGCGCTTGTCGTGGGCGCGGCGCAGGGCCTTGCCGAGCTTTTCGAGGGCGCGGTCGGCGGCCAGCGCGAGCTCGGGGGCGGTCGCCGAGGCCGCCAGCTCGTGGCGGCCGGTGGCGTGGGCGTGGGCGCTGTAGCCGACGCCGTCCTCGGAGAGGGTCAGCTCGATGTGGGTCGGCTCGGGGAACTCCTCGGCCAGGGTGCGGCAGCGCTTCTCGGCGCGTTCGCGCACGTCCTCGTCGGGCGCCAGATCCTTGAAGCTGATCGCTACCACGGTGTCGAGGGCCATCGGGTGTCCTCCGGGCCGCAGAGGGGCGCTGGAAACCAGTCTAGACCTCTACGCGGAACGTCGCCGGTGTGGCACATTCCGTCGGGGTGGCGGACTACTCGCTCGCCGACGTGGCGAAGATCTTCGATCTCTCGCCCGCACGGCTGCGCTACTGGCAGCGCACCGAGCTCATCCCCGCTACGCCCGGCGACGAGCGTCAACCGACGTTTGGCTTTCGCGACCTGGTGTGCATCCGCACCGTGATGGCGCTGCTCGAGCGGGGCGTACCCGTGCGCCGGATCCGCCGCAGCGTGGCGCGGATCCGCGAGCGCCTGCCGGAGATCGAGCGTCCGTTGGACTCGCTGCGCGTCTGGGTCGACGGCTCCGACCGCGTGGTGGTGCGCCACCAGGGCTCGTTGATCGAGCCCGACGGCCAGCTCGTGCTCGACCTCGAGCTGTCGCCCCCGCAGCGGGACGACGTGCTCCCGATGCGGCCGCCGGTCGCGCCGAGCGAGCGGGACGCGACCTCGGCCCTCGAGTGGTTCGAGGTCGGCTGCCGCCTGGACGCGGACGCCGCGCGCCACGAGGAAGCGATCGAGGCCTACCGGCGCGCGATCGCCTGCGACCCCGACTTCGCGGACGCGCACTGCAATCTCGGCGCTCTCCACCAGCAGCGCGGCGAGCGGGCGGCGGCGCGCGGCTGCTACGAGGCCGCCGTGGGCGCCGATCCCGTCCACGTGGAGGCGCGCTTCAACCTCGCGGGCCTCCTGGAAGAGGAAGGGCGCGACGAGGCGGCGCTGGTGCACTACCGCGCGGCGGCGCGCTCGGATCCGACCTTCCCCGACGCGCAGCTGAACCTCGCGCTGCTCTACGACCGGCTCGGGCTGGCGCGCCGGGCGCGCGAGCACTGGCGGCGCTACCTCGGGCTGCGGCCCGAGGGCACCTGGGCGGAGCTCGCGCGCAAGCGGCTGCTGGAGTAGCCGCTCAGGGCTGGGCGGCGAGCTGGAAGCTCCGGCGGTCGATCACCTGCCCCTCGAGCACGGCTTCCACCTGCCAGACGCCGAAGCGCTCACGCAGCGGGCCCTCGAGGGCGAGGCGCGCGGCCAGGTGCGACTTCGGCAGCGTCTCGGCGGGGCCCTCCTGGACCTGCGCGCCGTCGGGCGCCGTCCAGCGCACGCGGACGCGCTTGCGGAGCGGCCCGTAGCGCGAGTCGAGGCGCGCCCACCAGACGACCTCGGCATCTCGCGGCGAGAACGCCTCGCGGGGCGTCCCCGCGACGGTTTCGGCGCCCTCCTCATCACGCCCGTCGGCGAGCCCGGCTGCGGTGACGGGAGGGTAGGAGAGGGTCTGGATCGCGAGCTGGGCGCGGCGCTGGAATGCGCCGCCCGTCTTGAAGCGGCGCACGGCCTGCTCGTAGTAGTAGGTGGCGTCGTGACGCAGACCGAGCGTCTTGCAGGCGTTCCCGAGATGGTAGTAGGCGAGGGCGACGCTCGGGTCGAGGGCCACGGCGCGGCGCCAGGCGCCGATCGCCTCGCGCGTCCGGCCCTGCGCGGCGAGCAGCTCGCCGCGGCGGAAGGGGAGCCGCGGGTCGCCCGGCTCGATGCGCTCGGCGTGGATCAGCACCGAGATCGCTTCCTCCGCGTTTCCGGCCTCGGCCGCCGCGTTTGCGCGTGCCAGCAGCGGGTCGCTGCGGGTGCGGTCGTGGGGCGGGCTGCCCTGCAGGCTCGTGCGGCCGAGCTGGATCAGGGCCGCGAGCCGCGCCTGGGCGTCGCGGAAGGAGGCCTCGAGCTCCGGGTCGACGGAGCCGGTGACGCGCAGCGTGGTGCCGCGCTGCTTCACCCCGGCGATGCGCTTGTCGAGGTCGGGGTGGCTGTAGAGGTACGGCGGGATCTGGATAGCGCTCGGCACGTCCGCGGCCAGGATGCGCTCGAAGAAGCGCCCCATGCCCGCCGGCTCGAAGCCCGCGCGCGCCATGAACACGGAGCCCAGCTCGTCGGCCTCGGACTCGAACTCGCGGCTGTACTTGAGCTGCAGCGCCACGTTGGCGCCTTCGGCGGCGGCGGCGAAGCCCGGCTGTCCGGTGGCGACCGCGGCCGCCAGCCCGGCAGTGCGCGCCAGCAGCGAGGGCCAGAAGGTTTTCTCCGTGCCGCGCGCGTAGTGGTGGCCCTTCACGTGCGCGATCTCGTGGCCCATCACGCCGGCGAGCTCGTGGATGGTGGCGGCCTGGAGCAGCGTTCCGCTGTGGAAGTAGATGTAGCCCGCGGGCAGCGCGAAGGCGTTGAGCGTCGAGTTCGGGATTACGCGGAAGCGGTAGATGAAGGGCTGGGGCTCGAGGGTCGCCACGATGCGCTGGCCGAGCGCGTTGACGAAGCCGAGCACCACCGGGTCGTCGATCAGCGGGATCTGCGCCTGGATCGCCTCGTCCACCTGGGCGCCGAGCGAGCGCTCCTCGTCCTCGCTCACCTCGGCGATCGCGCGCAGGTCGAAGCGGCGGCGCCCGTCGCGCCCCGCACAGGCCGCCGCCGCAAGGGCGAGCGCGACTAAGAGGAGGAGGGCGGGTCGGGCTGCCATCGCAGCACCGGTCGCCGCGCGGCGCGCGTCTCGTCGAGCCGCGCGAGGCGCGTGCGGTGGGGCGCGGTGCGCACGAGGTCGGGGTCGCTCCGAGCCTCCCGCTCGATCGAGAGCAGGGCCTCCACCAGCCGGTCGAGGTCTTCGCGGCTCTCGCTCTCGGTGGGCTCGATCATCAGCGCGCCCTGCACGACGAGCGGGAAGTAGATGGTGGGCGGGTGGTAGCCGTAGTCGATCATCCGTTTGGCGACGTCGATGGTGCTGACGCCGGTGTCGGCCAGATTGCGGTCCGAGAGCACGCACTCGTGCATCACCGGCTGGTCGAAGGGGACGTGCCAGCGCTCGCGCAGGCGCGCCAGCAGGTAGTTGGCGTTCAGCACCGCCATCTCGGCGCAACGGCGCAGACCCTCCGGGCCGAGGGCGCGCACGTAGGCGTAGGCGCGCACCAGCATCCCGACGTTGCCGTGGTTGCCGTGGAGGCGTCCGATGCTCTGCGGGCGCTCTCCGTCCAGCTCGTAGCGCCCGTCCTCGCGCTGGCGCACGCGCGGCGCGGGCAGGAACGGCTCGAGGATCTCCTTCACGCCGACCGGTCCCGCGCCGGGGCCGCCGCCGCCGTGGGGCGTCGAGAACGTCTTGTGCAGGTTGAAGTGCATCACGTCGATGCCCTGGTCCCCGGGCCGCGTGAGGCCGAGCATCGCGTTCAGGTTCGCGCCGTCGCCGTACACCAGCCCGCCGCGCGCGTGCACGAGGTCGCAGATCTCGGCGATGTGCCGCTCGAAGATCCCGAGGGTGTTCGGATTCGTCACCATCAGCGCGGCGACGTCGTCGTCCATGACGGACGCCACCGCCTCGGGGTGCAGGATGCCGTCGTCCCCGGCCGGGACCGCGACCACCCGGTAGCCGTTCAGCGCCGCGCTGGCCGGGTTGGTGCCGTGGGCCGACTCGGGCACCAGCACCTTGCTGCGCGGCCGGCCGCGCTGGGCGTGGTAGGCGCGGATCATCATGATGCCCGCCAGCTCGCCCTGGGCCCCCGCCGCCGGCTGGAGTGAGACGCGGTCCATGCCGCTCACCTCGGCCAGCCAGGCTTCGAGACGGTGGCAGAGGGCGAGCGCGCCCTGGGCCAGCGCGTCGGGCTGCATCGGATGCGAGCCTGCGAAGCCCGGCAGCCGGGCTACCCGCTCGTTGAGCTTCGGGTTGTACTTCATGGTGCAGGAGCCGAGCGGATAGGGCCCGAGGTCGACGGCGGCGTTCCAGGTCGAGAGGCGCGTGAAGTGACGCACCACCTCCACCTCGGAGAGCTCGGGAAGCTCCGGCACGTCGTCGCGCAGGAAGGCGGCGGGCAGGCAGCGGGGCGGCGCGACGGCGGGAACGTCGAGCGCGGGCAGCGCGGCGCCGACGCGGCCGGGCCGGCTGCGCTCGAAGAGCAGCGGCTCCTCCCACGCGATCCCGCGCGTGGCGTTGCCGACCCGCTCGGGCCCGCCGGGCTCGCCGCGGCGCTCGCTCACGAGCGGCCTCCCGCGAGCACGTCGACGAGCCGGTCGATCTGCGCGCGCGTCGCGAGCTCGGTGGTGCAGAGCAGCAGCGCCGGGCCGAGCTCCGGGGCGAAGGGGGAGAGGTCGAGCCCCGCCACCACGCCGGCGTCGCGCGCCCGCGCCAGACTGTCCGCGGCGGGCCCGCGCGTCGCCACCACGAACTCGTTGAAGGTGGGCGCGCTGCCGATCCGCCGCAGCCCGGCCTCCGCCAGGCGCGCCTTGGCGTACTCGGCCTTCGCGAGGTTCGTCTCGGCGAGGGCGCGCAGGCCGCGGCGGCCGAGCAGCGCCAGGTAGATCGTCGCCATCAGCAGGCACAGGCCCTGGTTGGTGCAGATGTTCGAGGTCGCGCGCTCGCGGCGGATGTGCTGCTCGCGCGTCGAGAGGGTGAGCACGAAGCCGCGCCGCCCCTGGCTGTCCTCGGTGGCGCCGACCAGTCGTCCCGGCAGCTGGCGGACGTTCGCCATGCGCGTGCACAGGAATCCGAGGTGCGGGCCGCCGAAGCCCAGCGGCACGCCGAAGCTCTGGGCCTCGCCGCAGGCGATGTCGGCGCCGCAGGCGCCGGGGGCGCGCAGCAGGGCGAGCGAGAGCGCTTCGGCCGTGACCGAGACGAGCAGCGCGCCACCGGCGTGGGCCGCCGCCGCGCAGGCGGCGAGGTCCTCGACGGCGCCGAAGAAGTTCGGCTGCTGCACCACCACGCAGGCGGTCTCGGCGTCCACCGCCCCGGCCGCGGTGGTCCCGGCGGCGCTGCGCGGAATCTCGACCAGCTCGGCGTCGAGCCCGCCCAGGTAGGTCTCGAGCACCGCCCGATAGTGGGGGTGGAGCGCGGCGCTCACCGCCACCTTGCGGCGCCGCGTGAGGCGCAGCGCCATCAGCGCCGCCTCCGCGGTCGCAGACGCCCCGTCGTACATCGAGGCGTTCGAGACCTCGAGGCCGGTGAGCCCCGCCATCATCGTCTGCCACTCGAAGATCGTCTGCAGCGTGCCCTGGCTGATCTCCGCCTGGTAGGGCGTGTAGGCGGTGTAGAACTCTCCCCGGGAGACGAGCGCGTCGACGGCGGAGGGCACGAAGTGCGCGTAGCTCCCCGCGCCGAGGAACCAGGCGTGGGAGCCGGGATGCGCGTTGCGGCCGGCGAGCTCTTCGAGCTCGGCGAGCACCTCCTGCTCGCTGCCCGCCGCAGGCAGCGCGAGCGGGCGCGAGAAGCGGAGCTTCTCGGGGATGCAGTCGAAGAGCGTCGCCACGGTCGGCGCGCCGATCGCGTCGAGCATCCCCCGGACGTCGTCGTCGGTATGGGGGATGTAGTGCATCCGGGCTACTCGGAGCGCTCCCCGACGTAGGCGGCGTAGGCGTCGGCGTCGAGCAGCGACTCGACCTCGCTCGCATCGCCGACCGCGATCACGACCATCCAGCCGTCCCCGTAGCAGTCCTGGTTCACCGCCTCGGGCTGCTCGGCGAGGTCGGCGTTCACCTCCACCACCTCGCCGCTCACGGGCGCGTAGAGGTCCGCCACCGCCTTCACGGATTCGATCACGCCGAAGGGCTCGCCCCGCTCCACGGTCTTGCCCACCGCGGGGAGCTCCACGAACACCACGTCGCCGAGCTGCTGCTGGGCGTAGTCGGTGACGCCCACGGTGACGCGCTCGCCGTCGGAGCGCGCCCACTCGTCCTCGCGCGAGTAGCGCAGGTTTCGCGGGATGTCGTAATCGGCCACCTGTTCCCCCTGGCTGGCTGGCTGCGCTGCCGTTCACGCCTTGCCGACGAACGGCGTGGAGACGACCCGGGCCGCGATCGCCTGCCCGCGGATCGTCACCGCGAGCCGCGTGCCGATCGCCGCGAAAGCGGGCGGAACGTAGCCGAGGCCGATCGATTTTCCGAGGGTGGGCGAGGGCGCGCCGCTGGTCACGCGGCCGATCTCCCGGCCGTCGTGGGCCAGCGCGTGGCCCGCGCGCGCGACGCCCCGGCCCTCGAGCTCGAAGCCCACCAGACGGCGGGGCGTTCCGTCCCGCTGCTGGACGCGCAGCGCCTCGGCGCCGAGGAAGCCGCCGCGCGCGAGGTCGACGAAGCGCGCGAGGCCGGCCTCGAGGGGCGAGGTGTCGTCGTCGAGCTCGTGGCCGTAGAGGGGGAGTGCGGCTTCGAGGCGCAGCGTGTCCCGCGCGCCGAGCCCCGCGGGCACGAGGCCCGCGCCGGCGCCGGCCTCGAGCAGCGCGTCCCAGAGCGCGGGCGTGTCCGCGGCGGCGCAGTAGAGCTCGAACCCGTCGGAGCCCGTGTAGCCGGTGCGCGAGATCAGCGCGGGACGGCCCGCGATGCGCCCCTCGGCGAAATGGAAGCGGCGCAGGCCGCGGGGATCGGGCTCGGCCAGCGCCGCCAACACCTCCGCGCTCGCCGGGCCCTGGAGCGCGAGCAGCCCGGTCTCGTCGCTCCGGTTGCGGACCTCCGCATCGCTGCGCGCGTGGCGCACCACGTGGCGGTAGTCCTTCTCGATGTTCGACGCGTTGACGCAGAGGAAGAACGCGTCGTCGGCGCTCCGGTAGACGGTGACGTCGTCGACGGTGCCGCCCGATTCGTGGCAGAGCAGGCCGTAACGCACCTGGCCGTGGCGCAGCGACGCGACGGGGCAGGTGACGAGGCGCTCCAGGCTGGCCAGGGCGCCGGCGCCGCGCAGGTGGATCTGGCCCATGTGGGAGACGTCGAAGAGCCCGGCGTGCTCGCGCACCGCGCGGTGCTCCGCGAGGATGCCTGCATACTGGACGGGCATCGCGAAGCCCGCGAACTCGACGATGCGCGCGCCGAGGGCGCGGTGTCGCTCGAAGAGAGGCGTTCGGCGCAGACCGGACGGCGCGCCCGCCGAGTCGGCGCTCAGGCCGCCGCCGCCTTGGAGCCGGAGCCGCCGTCGGATCCGCCGGAGCCCGAGCCTGAGCCGGAGGTCGAGCCCGCGTCGCTCTTCGCCGAGCTCTCCGCGGCCGGCTTGGAATCACCGTCCTTCTTCGAGCCCTTCTTGCTGGAGGAGTACAGGTCCGAGTACCAGCCGCCCCCCTTCAGGTGGAAGGAGGTGCGCGAGATCAGTCGCTTCACCTGCTTGGCCTTGCAGCGCGGGCAGGTCTTGAGCGGCGCGTCGCTGATGCGCTGCTCCTTCTCGAACTCGTGATCGCAGGCCTTGCAGACGTACTCGTAGGTCGGCATCGAAGGCTTCCTCGCGCGGCTGTTTTATCCGAATCACCCTGCGGATGCCAGCCGACGGAGGGCGGCTTCGAGGCCGTCCGCGTCCCCCGAGACCTGGACCCGCTTGCGCCGGGAGCGAGCCGCCGGATCGACGTGCACCGCGTTCCGCCCCACGCCGAGCGCCTCCGCCAGCGCGCGGCGGCAGGCCTCGTTGGCGCGGCCCTCGACGGGCGGCTCCGCCACGGCGACGCGCAGCGCGTCGCCCTGGACGCCCCCCACCCGGGGCCGCCGGGAGCGGGGATGCACCGCGATCCAGAAGGACACCCCCTCCGGCAAACGGGAGAGAGCTAAGCCCCCGGAGGGCTCGGTCAAGCCTCTCCGGCCTGCGCCCGCCGGGTCAGGTAGGCGACCTTGCCCTCGAGGACGGCGTCCTCCTCGCTCGGCTCCGCGCAGAGGGTTTCGAGCAGGGCGAGGTGGGTCTCCATCGTCGCGCGCAGCGCGCTGCCGAGCCGGCCGCGCAGCGCCTTCATCTCGCGGATGTCCTCGGCGAGCTTGGCCGCGCGGCGGTGGGCGGCGTCGAGGATCTTCTCGCCCTTCACCTCGGCCTCGGAGATCATCAGCTCCGACTCCTTCACCGCGGTTCGCTTGAGGTCCTCCGACAGCGCCTGCGCGGTGACCAGGGTCTCGCGCAGGGCGTGCTCGTTGCCGGTCAGGTCCTCCACGCGGGTCTCGAGGGCGCGCACCTTCTCGCGCAGCGCGTCGCACTCGCGCACCAGGCCCTCGAAGTCCTCGGCCACGAGGCGCAGGAAGGTCTCGACCTCGCCCGGGTCGAAGCCCCGCCAGCGGGCGGCGAAGCGGTGTTTCTGGATGTCGAGCGCGGTGAGCCGCACGGATTGCCTCCCGTCCGGGTCGTCCGCCCCGGCGCATGATCCGCCTGCAGAGATCGACGCAACCCGCCGCCGGCTTGAGTGATCCGGGACACGGCAGGATCAGCCCCCGCCCAGCTCCCGCGCCCGGCGCGTGGCGGCCTCCACGGCGGCGTAGAGGGCCGCCCGGAACCCGCCGGCTTCGAGGCGCTCGAGGCCGGCGATCGTCGTGCCCCCAGGGGAGGTCACCTCGTCCTTCAGGCTGCCCGGGTGGCGGCCCGTCTCGAGGGCCAGCTTCGCCGAGCCGTGGACGGTGTGGAAGGCGAGCTGGTAGGCCGCGTCGCGCGGGAGGCCGGCCGCCACGCCGGCGTCGGCCAGCGCCTCGAGGAACACGAAGACGTAGGCGGGGCCGCTGCCCGAGAGGCCCGTGACGGCGTCGAGCTGCGCTTCCTGGGGCGCCTCCCAGACGTAGCCGACGGCTTCGAACAGCCGGCGGGCCGCGCTCCGGTCGGCGGCGCCGGCCGCCTCGTTCGCGACGAAGGCGGTGGCGCCGGCGCGCACCAGGGCGGGAGTGTTCGGCATCGCTCGCACGATGCGCGCGCCGGCCGGCAGGTGGGCGGCGAGGGCGCGTAGCGGCACGCCCGCGGCGATCGACACCCAGAGCGGTCGCGCGAGCGCGGCGTCGCCCAGGCCCCGCAGCGCATCCAGCGCGCCGGCGACGACCGACGGCTTCACCGCGATCACCACGACGTCGCTCTCCTCCACCAGCGCCGCCGCGTCCGCGCAGGTGCGGATCGCGAGCCGCTCGCCGACGGCCTTGCGCCGCGCGGGATCGGGATCGGCGGCCATCAGCTGCGAGGCCGGCGTACCCGCGGCGAGCAGGCCGCCCGCCAGCGCCTCGCCCATCGCCCCCGCTCCGAGGAACCCGACGCGCTCGCCCGCCACCGCTAACCCTCCCGCGCGCCGAAGAGCGCCGTGCCGATCCGCACCTGGGTGGCGCCTTCCTCGATCGCGATCTCGAAGTCTCCGGACATGCCCATCGAGAGCTCCCGCAGGCCGGAGTGGCCGGCGCGCGCGAAAGTGTCGCGCAGCTCGCGCAGCGCCGCGAAGCGCCGCCGCAGCAGCGCCTCGTCGCTCGTCTCCTCGGGCACGGTCATCAGGCCGGCGAGCTCGAGGCCCGGCAGCGCGGCGCAGGCGGCGAGCAGCGCGCCGAGGGCCGCCGGGGCCGCGCCGCCTTTCTGGGCCTCGCCGCTCAGGTTCACCTGCACGAGGGCGCGCAGCCGACGGCCGGCCGCCTCGGCGCGCCGCGACAGCTCGTGCGCGAGATCCTCGCGGTCGACCGACTGCACGCAGTCGAACAGCGTCGCAGCGAGGCGCGCCTTGTTCGTCTGGAGGCGCCCCACGAGGTGGAAGCGCGGCGCCGCGACGCCGCGCGCGCCGAGGGCTTCGCGCACCAGCGGAATCTTGGCGCGCGCCTCCTGCACGAAGTTCTCGGCCACGTCCGCGAGCCCCGCCGCCACCGCCGCCGTCACGCGCTCGGCGGGCTGACGCTTGGCGACGCCGACCAGCGTTACCTCGGCGGGCGCGCGGCCCACGCGCCGGGCCGCGCCGGCGATCCGCTCGCGGAGCGCCGCGAGCCGCTCGGCGATCGCCGCCTCGCTCACGCGGCGCCCGCCTCGCGCAAGAGCGCCAGGGTCTCGTCGAGGGGCAGGCCGATCACGTTGCTCTCGCTGCCCTCGACCGCGGTCACGAAGCGGCGTCCCTCGCCCTGGAGCCCGTAGGCGCCGGCCTTGTCGAGGGGCTCGCCGGTGGCCACGTAGCGGCGGATCTCCTCCGCGCTCGCGCGGCGCATGGTGACGAGGCTGGTGACGACGAAGCTCCTGACCGCGAGGTCGCGGCTGCGGGCGAGGGCGACGCCGGTGGTGACCCGGTGCGTGCGCCCCACCAGCCGCCCGAGCAGCGCCTCGGCGTGGCGCGCGTCCTCGGGCTTGCCGAGCACCTCGCCGTCGATCACCACGATGGTGTCGGAGCCCAGCACGGGGCGGGAGGGAACCGCTCCCAGCCGCCGCGCCACCTCGATCGCCTTCTCCCGGGCGAGGCGCTCGGCCAGCGCCTCGGGCGCCTCGCCGGGGCGCGCGGCTTCGTCGATCGCCGCCGGCACCACCTCGAAGGAGACCCCGGCGCGCGACAGCAGCTCCCGGCGCCGAGGCGATGCGCTGGCGAGGATCAGCATGCGGGCGGGGTACCCGCCGGGGCCGGAGCCGTCAAGGGACCGCGGGGCCGGCGCGCTACGTCCCGGCGAGCAGGTGCCAGCGCAGCGGGCCGGAGAGGTCGGCCTCGAGACGCGGGGGTCCGTGGCGCGCGGCGAGCTCCGCGCCGAAGCGCTCGGCGAAGCGGGCGAGCTCGCAGAGCAGCGCGGGGTCGGCGCCCGCCAGGCTCTCGCCCCCGCGGCTCTCGAGGATCACGTGGCCCGCGGCGCGCGGCTGCGCCGGGCGGAGGGCGCGCACGCGCACGCCCTCGGCCAGCAGCGCGCCGCTCGGCGTCGGGGCCAGCGTCTCCGCGATCGAGGGCGGCGGCGGGACGGCGCCGAGGAGGGGCGGCGGGTCGCTCTCGAGATCGGCGATCAGGCTGGCGCGCGTCACCTCGGGGAGGTCCGCCTCGGCGGCGTAGCGCGGATGCGCAATGCGGAGGCGGGCGGGCTCCTCGGGGTCGAGGAAGCGTGCGCGCGCGTCGCCGCGCAAGGGGAAGCGCAGGTAGTGCACCGCCGAGATGCGATCGTCCTCGAGCTGGCGCGCGTCGAACGCGGCGGGGACTTCGAGCGCGCCGGCTCCCGCGCCGAGCACGAGCGACACGTGCTCGTCGAGGCCGATCAGCCGGTCGAGCTCGGGGCGGATCGCCGCGACGTCGGTGATCTCGATGAAGAGCGTCGCCGAGAGGGACTCGGCGCCCGGGACGAGCTCGTTGTAGACGTCGAGCTCGTGCTGCAGCAGCACCGGGTCACGCAGTCGCTCGACGCGGGCCATCTCGAGCACCTGCCAGCGCACGGTCTCGCGGTCCTCGAAGACGACGGTCACCCGGTCGCCGACCGCGAGGCGCCGGTCTCGCTTGTGGGCGAGGATGGCCCGGCGATACGGCTCGCGGATCGCCTCGTAGGCGTCGAGGGCGAACACGTCGGCGAGGGTGAGCGGCCTCATTCGGCCGCGATGCCGTAGGCGTGGCGCAGCAGCACGATCGGGTGCACGGCCTTGCGGCCGAGGGCTTCCTCGATGCGCAGCGCCGCGAGCGGGCAGTCCGTCGCCACGTGCTCGGCGCCGGAGCGCTCGATGGTCTCGAGCAGCTTGCGAGCCACCTGCAGCGACGCCTCGTGGAAGCGCGCCTGCATCCCCCAGGTGCCGTCGACCCCCGAGCAGGCCTCGATCAGCTCCACCTCCTCCGCCGCCAGACGCAGCACGTCCCGCGAGCGGAAGCCGAGGTTCTGGGCGCGCAGATGACAGGGCGCGTGGTAGGCCACCTTGCCGAGCCGCACCGGGAACTCCCGGTCGAGCCGCTTGGCGCGCGCGAGATCGTAGACGTGCTCCATCAGGTCGCGGGTCGCGGCTGCGACCCGGCGCGCCGCGTCCGTGCCCAGCAGGCGCGGGTACTCCTCCTTCAGCATCAGCGAGCAGGAGGGGCCCGGGGCGACCACGATCGCCCCGCGCTCCACGTGGGGCAGCAGCTGAGCGACGTTGCGCTCCGCGTGCGAGCGCGCGCTGCCCTGGTCGCCGACGTCGGTGAAGGGCATGCCGCAGCAGCGCTCGTAGGCCAGCAGCACGCGCACGCCGCTGCGCTCGAGCACGACCACCGCCGAGCGCGCCACCAGCGGGTCGCTGTACTCGACCGAGCAGGTGGTGAACAGCACCACCTCGCCCGCGCGTCCGTCGCCGCGCGGCCCGCGCTTCGCGAACCAGCGGCTCGCGGTGTCGGAGAAGTAGGAGGGCTGCACCCAGTCGCGGTGGATGCCGAGGGTCTTCTCCATCAGCACCCGCGCGGGCCGGCTGCGATTGGCAAAGTTCATCAGGCCGGGCGCCAGGGCCGCCGCCTTGCCGATCAGGTCGGTGCGGGTCGTGAGCCGGCGCGCCAGCGGCACGCCGTCGCGCCGGGCGCGGAAGAGCTGCTGGCGCCGCATCAGCGCCGGGAAGTCGACGTCCCACTCGTGGGGGGGCGTGTAGGGGCAGTGGTTGTAGCAGAGCTTGCAGTGGTAGCAGAGCTCGTTCACCGCCTCGAAGCCCGCCGCGTCGACGCCTGCGACCTCGCGCTCGGTGGCGTCGACCAGCTCGAAGAGCTTGGGGAACGACGGGCACAGCGGCAGGCAGCGCCGGCACTGGTGGCAGACCTCCGCGACGCGGCGCAGCTCGCGCCCGAGCTGCGCCGCGTCGAGATAGTCCGGGTCCTCGTAGCGCCACTCGCCCGAGGGCTTCTCCGGCGCCGGGACCTTCACGGCTCGCCGCTACAGCTTCTCGAGGCCGTCGAGCGCCTTCTGGAAGCGACCGGCGTGGGACTTCTCGGCCTTGGCGAGGGTCTCGAACCACTCGGCGACGTCCGCGAAGCCCTCGCTGCGCGCGGTCTTCGCCATCCCCGGGTACATCTCGGTGTACTCGTAGGTCTCGCCGGCCACCGCGGCGACCAGGTTTTTGTCGGTCGAGCCGATCGGCTTGTCGGTGGCGGGGTCGCCCGCCTGCTTCAGGTAGTCGAGGTGTCCGTGGGCATGGCCGGTCTCGGCTTCGGCGGTGTCGCGGAACAGGCCGCCGACGTCGGGGTAGCCCTCGATGTCCGCCTGGCGGGCGAAGTAGAGGTAGCGACGATTGGCCTGGGACTCGCCCGCGAAGGCGTGCTTGAGGTTGTCGTGGGTCTTGCTTCCCTTGAGCTGGGCCATGGCGTCGTTCCCCTCCTGTGGCTCCTGCCGGTTTGCTCCTGCCTCGTTGCGCCTGGTGGCCTCCCGAGCGCTCGCGCTGGACAGTCTAGACTTGGCATCGGGCGCCGGCCAAGAGCGCCCGAGGAGACGACCGTGAGCCAGCAGCCGCCGACCGCCACCGGCACGCGCATCGAACGGGATTCGATGGGCGAGCTCGCGGTGCCCGCCGAGTCGCTCTGGGGCGCGTCGACGCAGCGCGCCATCGAGAACTTTCCGGTGAGCGGAGAGCGCTTCCCGCGCCGGTTCCTGGAGGCGCTCGGGTGGGTGAAGGAGGCGGCCGCCGTCGCCAACGCCGAGCTCGGCGTGCTGCCGCCCGAGCTCGCCGGCTGGATCCGCCGCGCCGCCGACGAGGTCGCGGCCGGGAGCCTCGATGCGCACTTCCCGCTCGACGTGTTCCAGACGGGCTCGGGGACCTCGACGAACATGAACGCCAACGAGGTGATCGCGAACCGCGCGATGCAGCTCCGCGGCGCGGGAGCGCGCATCCACCCGAACGACCACGTGAACGCCAGCCAGTCGTCGAACGACGTGATCCCGACCGTGATCCATCTCGCCGCCCGGGAGGCCGTCCACCGGGACCTGCTGCCCGCCCTGGGCGCCCTGCGCGCCGCCCTCGGCGAGCGCGCTCGCGCGTTCGAGGGCGTGGTGAAGGCGGGGCGCACGCATCTGATGGACGCGACGCCTGTGACCCTCGGCCAGGAGCTCGGCGGCTTCGCCCGGCAGGTCGAGCTCGCCCGGGAGCGCGTGCTGAGGGCCGCGGAGGGCCTGGCGGAGCTGGCGCTCGGCGGTACCGCGGTCGGCACCGGCCTGAACTGCCCCGCGGGCTTCGCCGCGCGCGCGATCGCGCGCCTCTCGGAGCGGAGCGGCCGCGCCTACCGCGAGGCGTCCGATCACTTCGAGGCCCAGGGCGCACGGGACGCGGCGGTCGAGCTCTCGGGCGCGCTGCGCTCGGCGGCGGTGTCGCTGTTCAAGATCGCGAGCGACGTGCGCCTGCTGGCCTCGGGGCCGCGCACCGCCATCGGCGAGCTGCGGCTCCCCGCTCTCCAGCCCGGGTCGTCGATCATGCCGGGCAAGGTGAACCCCGTGATCCCCGAGGTGGTGACCCAGGTCGCGGCGCAGGTGATCGGCAACGATGCGGCGATCGCCGTCGGCGCGCTCGCGGGCCAGCTCGAGCTGAACACCTTCATGCCGCTCATCGCCCGCAACCTGCTCGAGTCGATCCGCCTGCTGACGAGCGCCTCGACTTTGTTCGCCGAGCGCTGCATCGCGGGCCTCGAGGCCGACGCGCCGCGCGCGGCGGCGCTCGTCGAGCAGAGCCTGATGCTCGCCACCGCCCTCGCCCCGCGCATCGGCTACGACGCGGCGGCGGCCCTCGCGAAGCAGGCCCACGCCACCGGCCGCACGCTCCGCGAGGTGGCCCGCGAGCAGCGCGTGCTCCCCGACCCCGAGCTCGACGCCCTCCTCGACCCCACCCGCCAGGTTTAGAAAGGGGACGGACTTAAGAATTTAGAAATGGCCCCACGGGGCGATTCTAAATCCTTAAGTCCGTCCCCTTTCTAAATCACGCGGTCGCGGCGGAGGGAGTCGCGCTCGTCGGGGTCGACGCCGAGCTCGGCGAGGATCTCGTCGGTGTGGGCGCCGAGGGCGGGCGCGCCGCTGCGGACGGAGGTGGGGGTGCGCGAGAACTTGGCGGCGGGGCCGACGATGGGCACGCGGCGCCGGCCCTCGACGTCGACCTCCTGGAGCATCTCGCGCTCGCGCACGTGGGGATCGCGCGCGGCCTCCTCGTAGCTCTGCACGGGGGCGATCGGAAGGCCGGCGGCCACCCACTGAGCGACGGCCTCCGCCACGCTGCGCCGCGCCATCCAGTCGGCAACCAGCCCGTCCACCGCGTCGCGCCGGGCGAGTCGCGCGGCGGCGCTCGCGTACGCGGGGTCCTCGGCCAGCTCGGGGCGGCCGAGCAGGCGCGCGAGCACGCGCCAGTGGGAGTCGAGCAGCACCCCCGCCATCACGCGCCCGTCGGCGCAGCGGTAGACGTTGGCCGGCGCTCCGATGCGGAACTGGTTGCCGAGCCGCGGGAGCGGCGCGCCGAGGGCGCCGAGCGTGAGGTAGCCGGGAGTCTGGAACAGCATCGCGTCGAGCAGCGACACGTCGACGTGTTGACCTTCCCCGGTGCGGTCGCGGTGGCGCAGCGCGGCGAGGGCGGCGAGGGCGGCGTGGAGGCCTGCGAGGTCGTCGCCGAGGAAGGTGGGCGCCTTCACCGGCTCGCCGTCGGGGCTGCCGTTGAGGGAGAGGAAGCCGCTCGCGGCCTGGGCCAGGGGGTCGTAGCCCGGCCGCTCGGCGTCGCGGCCGAACTGCCCGAAGCCGCTGATCGAGACCAGGATCACGTCGGCGTTCATCGCGCGCAGCTCGGCGTAGCCGAGCCCGAAGCGCTCGAGCGTACCGGGCCGGAAGTTCTCCACTACGAGGTCCGCGGTGGTGGCGAGGCGCAGGAAGAGGTCGCGGCCGCGCGGCTCGTGCAGGTCGAGGCACAGGCTGCGCTTGTTGCGGTTGACGGTGGCGTGCATCGCCGTGACGGGCGGCCGCATTCCGGGCAGCTCGGGCGCGAGCCGCCGCGCGACCTCGCCATCCGGGTGCTCGACCTTGATCACGTCCGCGCCGAAGTCCGCCAGCAGGCAGCCGCACATCGGGCCGGCCCAGGTCGTCGTGGCCTCGATCACGCGCACGCCGGCCAGGGGGCCGGGCAGGTCCCGGCGCGCCTCGCGGTAGAACTCCGACTTGCGCACGGGATCAGACCGGCAGCAGCGCGCCGCGCACGCTGCTCGCGGCCTCGCTCGCCAGCCAGAGGACGACCCCGGCGATCTTGGCGGGCGGCGTCCAGCTCGATAAATCCGCGCCGGGCATCGCGGCGCGGTTGGCGGGGGTGTCGATGGTCGAGGGGACGACCGCGTGCACGCGGATGCCGAGGGAGGCGACCTCCTCCTGGAGCGCGCGGGTGAGGGTCACCACGCCCGCCTTCGACGCGGCGTAGGCCGCGAGGCCCGCGGGCGCGGCGAAGGCCGCCTGGGACGCCACGCTGACGACGACGCCGCGCCGACGCTCGCGCATGCCGGGCAGCACCGCCCGGCAGCAGGCGACGGCGCTGCGCAGGTTCATGCGGTACATGCGGTCCCAGACCTCGAGCGACGTCTCGTCGACCGGCGGCCCGCCCGCGAAGCCCCCGACGCCGTTCACCAGCACGTCGACGGGGCCGGCCGCCGCCGCCACCGCAGCGGCGCCGGCCTCTTCGGCGACGTCGGCCTCGACGAGGCGCGCGCGCCCGGCGGCGAGCGCATCGCGCCAGGTGGCGCGCGCCGTCTCCGCCTCGGCGGCAACGATCCAGGGCACGACGACGCGGTCACCCGCGGCGAGGAAGGCGTCGACGACCGCGCGCCCGAGCGCTCCGGTGCCTCCCGTGACGAGTACGTTGCGTGCGCTCACGCGGCTCCTCCGGTTCCGGCGCGTTCCGCCTCGAGCTTGCGCAGCGAGCGCTCCGCCGCGCGCCGCAGGTCGGCGTCGCTGGCGGCGCGCTGCGCCTCCCGCAGCGCCGCCGGCGCGGCTGCGGGCAGAGAAGCCGGGTCGGCGGCGCCGATCTCGCCGAGGGCGAGGGCGGCCAGCCGGCGCGAGGCGGCGTCGGGATCGCTCGCCAGCACCTCGAGCAGTCGAGCGGCGACCTCGGGCGGCGGCGCGTGGAGCGCCGCGAGGGCGGTGAGGGCGGCGCGGCGGAGCGGCAGGTCCGCGTCGCGGGTCGCCTCCACGAGCACGCGCGCCGCCTCGGGTCGGTCGGGCGCCAGCGTGCGCAGCGCGTAGGCCGCCATGCGCCGCACCGCCGGCTGCTCGCCGCGGCTCACCAGCCCGACGAGGAGCGGCAGCACCTCGCCGTGCAGTCGTCCGACGTCCACCAGGATGCGCGAGGCCGCCCAGCGTACGTCGCCCTCGGGGCTGCCGAGGGCCTCGACGAGGGCCGGCAGCAGGCGCGGCCCCGGCGGCTCGAGACGCGCGAGGGTGAAGGCGGCGCCCCAGCGCGCGCCGCGGGAGTCGCCGTGCAGGGCCGCCCGCAGGACGTCGTCCACGCCGCCCGCCCGGCGCGCGATCGACGCCAGGGCATCCGACGCCGCGCGAGCGACCGCCTTGCTCGGGTCGCCGAGGGCGCGCCCGAGCGCCGGGGCGAGCAGGGTGCCGGCCGGATCCTCGGCGGCCGCGGCGCACGCCGCGCGCCGCGTCTCGGGATCGCCGCTCGCGAGGCGGGCCAGGATCGGGTGGCTCACGCGCGGCTCCAGAGCGCGGCCAGCGCGTCGGCGCCGCCCGTGCTGCGCGCGCGCCCTTCGCGCTCCAGCTTGCGCAGGTGGTGGCCCACGGACTGGGCCGCCGCCGCGTGGAGCGACGCGGGGTAGGCGGCGTAGACCGCGGCGACGAGCTCGCCGACCGAGCGCGGCGCGTCGCCGAGCGCGGCCAGGATCTCCGCTTCGCGCGTGCGCCGGTGGGCGATGTACTCGCGGATCTTCCCGCTGCCGTCCTCGATCGCGGGGCCGTGGGCGGGGTAGATGCGGCGCGGCGCCTCGGCGAGCATGCGCTCGAGGCTGGCCATGTAGTCCGAGAGGTCCCCGGAGCGCAGCGGGATCACCGTGGTGCCGACCCCGAGCACGTTGTCCCCGGAGAACAGCGCGCGCTCCTCCTCGAGCACGAAGCACAGGTGGTCGGGCGCATGCCCGGGCGTGTGGAGCGCGCGCAGGGTGGCGCCCTCGGTGCGCACCACGCTCCCGTCGGCGAGCGGCGCGAGCTCCAGGTCGTAGGCGGAGTCGAAGTCGGGATCCGGCTGCTTCCAGACCGGCACGTCGCCGAAGCGCTCGAGCACCGAGCGCACGCCCCCCATGTGGTCGGGGTGCCCGTGGGTGAGCACGATCGCCTCGATGCCCTCGCAGCCCGCGCGCTCGAGGGCGCGCTCCAGCACCGGGAGGTAGTCGGGGCGGCCCTCGCCGGGGTCGAGCAGCAGCCGGCGGCGCCCCGTGCCGACGAGATAGGTGTTGGTGCCGGGCCCGGTGAAGACGCCGGGATTCTGCCCGAGGGCCACGGTGACGCGCTCGGACCAGACGTCGACGTCCGGCAGCCGCAGGCCGATCATGGTCGGCGCCGCCACGGCTACTCCCCGGCCACGGTCATGGACGCAATGCGCAGCGGAGGCGCGGCCACGCCCCCCAGCCACTCGACCTCGCTTCCCACCGCGTCGATCCCGGCGAGCATGTCTCCGAGGTTGCCGGCGATCGTCAGCTCGTGCACGGGGAAGGCGACGCGTCCGTCCTCGATCCAGAGCCCGGCGGCGCCGCGCGAGAAGTCGCCGGTCACGGGGTCGAAGCCGTGACCGAACAGCCAGGTGACGAGCAGCCCCCGCTCGGTGCCGGCGATCATCTCCGCGAGGCTCGAGCGGCCCGGCTCGAGCCAGAAGTTCGTCGAGCTCGCCGAGGGCGCGCTGCCCGGGCTCCGCGATGCGCTCCCCGTCGGCGGCAGCCCGAGCTTGCGCCCGGCGTAGCTGTCGAGCAGCCAGCTCTTCAGCACGCCCCGCTCGACGACCATCGTGCGCCGCGTCGGCAGGCCCTCGCCGTCGAAGGGCCGGCTCCCGAGCCCCGCGGGCCGGCGGCCGTCGTCGACCACGGTCACCGCCTCGCTCGCGATCGCGTGGCCGAGCTTCCCGGCGAGGAACGAGGTCTTCCGGTAGAGCGCCGCGCCGGAGACGCAGCCCGCCAGGTGGCCGAGCAGCGAGCGGGCGGTGATCGCCTCGAAGACGACCGGCACGCGGCAGGTACGCACGCGCCGCGAGCCCAGGCGCCGCAGCGCGCGCTCGGCCGCGCGCCGCCCCACCGCGGCGGGGTCCTCGAGCGCCGCGAGCGAGCGTCCGATGCTGACCCACCAGTCGGTCTGCATGGCGCCGTCGGCGCCGGCGACCGGCATCGAGGTGAGGCCGTGGTACGCCGACTCGTACTCCCCGAAGAAGCCCTCGCTGTTGCCGAAGGCGACGCGGGTGAAGCTCGAGGAGGCATCGGAGCCCTGGGAGTTGGTGATGCGCGGGTCGACGGCGCGCGCTGCCGCTTCCGCGCGCCGCGCGTCGGCGATGCGCGCCTCCAGCGGCACGCTGCGATCCGCCGGCTCGATGAGGCCGAGCTCCGGGAGCTCCGTCGCGAAGCCGCCGTCGGGCAGGCCCGCGCAGGGGTCCGGCGCCGTGGCGCCGGCGAGCTCGACGGTCTCGTCCACCAGACGCTCGAGGGTCGACGCGGCGAGGTCCGTGGTGGAGCCGATGGCCACGCGCAGCCCGCCGGGCGCGCGAACGAAGGCGCGGAGGCCGAGCGTCCGGCTGCGCTCCTGGGTGACGAACTCGATCTCGTCGCCGCGCACGCGCGCCTCGCGCGACTCGGAGTCGACGAGCACCGCGTCGGCGGCGCAGGCGCCCCGCCGCTGCGCCCGCGCGAGCGCCTGCCGGAGCGGCCCTTCGCTCACCCCTCGGTGCCTCCGACGGTGATGCCCTCGATCAGGAGGGTCGGCAGACCGACGCCGACCGGCACCGACTGGCCTTCCTTCCCGCAGGTGCCGACGCCGTGGTCGAGCTGCAGGTCGCTCCCGATGCGCCGCACCCGCGTCAGCACGTCGGGGCCGTTCCCGATCAGGGAGGCGCCCTTCACCGGCGCGCCCAGCCGGCCGCCCTCGATCCGGTAGGCCTCACTCACCGCGAAGACGAACTTGCCGCTGGTGATGTCCACCTGGCCGCCGCCGAAGTTCGCGGCGTAGAGGCCGCGGTCCACCGAGCGCAGGATCTCCTCGGGGTCGTCCTGGCCGGCGAGCATGAAGGTGTTCGTCATGCGCGGGAGGGGCAGGTGCTGGTAGCTCTGGCGGCGTCCGTTGCCGGTCGGCGCCATCCCCATCAGGCGCGCGTTCAGGCGGTCCTGGAGGTAGCCCACCAGGATTCCGTCCTCGATCAGCACGTTGCGCTGGGTGGGCAGGCCCTCGTCGTCGACGTTCAGGGAGCCGCGCCGCCCCGGCAGCGTGCCGTCGTCGACCACGGTCACGCCGGGCGCGGCCACCCGCTGGCCGATCCGGCCGGCGAAGGCCGAGGTGCCCTTGCGGTTGAAGTCGCCCTCGAGCCCGTGGCCCACCGCCTCGTGCAGCAGCACGCCGGCCCAGCCCGGCGCCAGCACGACGTCCATCGTGCCGGCCGGGCAGGGGCCCGCCCCGAGGTTCAGCAGCGCGAGGCGCACGGCCTCGTCCACGAGCGGGCGCCAGCCCGAAGCCGTCAGGTAGGCGGCGAGCTCGACGCGGCCGCCGCCCCCCTGGTAGCCGAGCTCGCGCCGGCCGCGGGCGTCCTCGGCGACCACCTGCACGTTCACCCGCACGAGGGGCTGCACGTCGCTCGCGATGCCGCCGTCGCTCGAGGCGATCAGCACGCTGCGCTGCTGCGACACCACGCTGGCCATCACCTGGACGATGCGCGGATCGCGGCCCCGCGCGTAGGCGTCGATCTCCCCGAGCAGCGCGATCTTCTCGCGCACCGGGACGTCGGTGGGCGCGGTCGCGAGGGGGTAGAGGTCGTGGGGCGCCCGCGCGGCGCGCACCGCCACCGCGCGCTCGCCGCCGCTCCCCTCGGCGATCGTCCGCGCGGCGCCCGCGGCGAGGCGCAGGCTCTCGAGGGTGATCTCGTCGGTGTGGGCGTAGCCCTGACGCTCGCCGACCTGGGCCCGCACGCCGACGCCCTGGGCCACGTGCCGGTCCCCGCTCTTCACGATGCCGTCCTCGAGGGCGACGGAGTCCTGGGTGGTGCGTTCGAGGAACAGGTCGGCGAAGTCCGCGCCCCGCGCCAGGGCGGCGCCGAGCACCGCTTCGAGATCGCCGGCGCCGAGGCCGTAGCCGTCGCGGGCGAGTCTCAGGGGGGCAGGCAGGTCGCTCATCGCGTCTCCAGCGGTTCGCCTCCGAGCCCGAGGGCACGGGGCAGGTCGGCGAGGGTAGCAAGGCTGCCGACGTCTACGGCCCGCAGGCCCGCGCAGCGAGCCGCCTCGATGTCGAGCGCGGCGTGGTCGCCCACGTAGGCCACCTGGTCGCCGCCGAGGCCGAGGCGCTTCAGGGCCGCGTCGAAGATCGCGCGGTCGGGCTTCGCGGCGCCGACGTCGGCCGGGAGCACGATGGCGTGGAAGAGGTGGTGGACGTCGAGCTCGCGCAGCACGCGGCGCAGCCGCTGGTCGAAGTTCGAGACGATGCCCGTCGCGAGCCCGCGGCTGCGCAGCGTGAGCAGCGTCTCCCGGGCGCCGGGGCGCAGGGCCCAGGCCTCGCGGCCGGCGTAGTGCTCGAAGAGGCGCGCGAAGAACGCGTCGAAGGGGCGGGGCAGGCTGGCGCCGTCGGCGCTGCGGAAGGTGTCGTCCACCAGGCGCCGCCAGCCCTCGCGCTCGAGGACCTCGGCGCGCGCCAGCGGCTCCCCCGGGAAGACGAGCGGCTTCGCAGCGGCCCGGCAGCGCGCGAAGGCCTCCTCGAGCCGCCCGGCCGGCACGCGCGCGCCGTACTCCGCGGCGAGGCGGCTGTAGGTCTCGCCGACCGGCTCGCGCAGCTCGATCAGCGTTCCCACCGCGTCGAACAGCACGGCCCGCAGCCGTGCCCCCGCCACGTCCTACGCCTCCGGGTCGTAGGCGAGGTTCGGGGTCAGCCAGCGCTCCGCCTCGCGGCGCGTCACGCCCTTGCGCGCGGCGTAGGCCTCGACCTGGTCGCGCCCCACCGGGCCGACGTTGAAGTAGCGGGCCTTCGGGTGCGAGAGGTAGAGGCCGCTGACGCTCGCGGTCGGAGTCATGGCGTAGCTCTCGGTGAGCTCCATGCCGATCTCGGGCGCCTTCAGCAGCCGGAACAGCGTCCCCTTCTCGGTGTGGTCGGGGCAGGCCGGGTAGCCGAGGGCGGGCCGGATGCCGCGGTACTTCTCGTCGATCAGGTCCTCGTTGGTGAGGGCCTCGTCGCGCCCGTAGCCGAGCTCGCGGCGAGCCCGCTGGTGGAGGAACTCGGCGAAGGCCTCCGCCAGGCGGTCCGCCAGCGCCTTCGTCATGATGGCGTGGTAGTCGTCGTGGTCCGCCTCGAAGCGCGCCACCAGGGCGTCGGTTCCGAGGCCGGTCGTCACCGCGAAGGCGCCCACCACGTCGGGCAGCCCGCTGCCGAGCGGCGCCACGAAATCCGCGAGGCTGAAGGTGGGCGAGTCGTCGTCGCGCGCCCGCTGCTGGCGCAGCATCGGGAAGCGCGCGGCCTCCCGGCTGCGCGCCTCGTCCTCGAACAGCACGATGTCGTCGCCGTCGCTCGCCGCGGGCCAGAAGCCGTACACGCCGCGCGCGGTCAGCAGCTTCTCGTCGAGGATGCGGCGCAGCAGGCCGCGCGCCCCGTCGTAGAGCTCCTTCGCCGCGGCGCCGTAGTCCGGATGCTCGAAGATCTTGGGAAAGCGCCCGCGCAGCTCCCAGGCGGTGAAGAAGAACGTCCAGTCGATGTACTCGACCAGCGACTCGAGCGGGATGTCCAGCGTGCGCGGGCCCAGGAAAGGCAAGGTCGGGAGTTCCGCGGGCCGGAACTCCGGGGAGAAGCGGCGCGCCAGGGCGTCGGCGTACGGGAGCAGCGGCTTGCTGACCTTGCTCTCGTGGATCGCCCGCATGCGCGCCTGGCTCTCGGCGTTCTTGCGCGTCACGTCGTCGCGCTGGCGCGGATCGAGCAGGCTCGCCACCACGCCCACGGCGCGCGAGGCGTCGTTCACGTGGAGGGTGGGGCTCCGGTACTCGGGGGCGATCTTCACGGCGGTATGCTGGCGGCTGGTGGTCGCGCCGCCGATCAGCAGCGGCAGCTCGAGCCCGCGGCGCTGCATCTCGCGGGCGACGTGCGCCATCTGGTCGAGGGAGGGCGTGATCAGCCCCGAGAGGCCGACGAGCTGGCAGCCCTCCGCCACCGCGGTGTCGAGGATCTTCTCCGCGGGCACCATCACGCCGAGGTCGATCACCTCGTAGCCGTTGCAGCGCAGCACCACGCCGACGATGTTCTTGCCGATGTCGTGGACGTCGCCCTTCACGGTGGCCATCACGATGCGGCCCTTGCTGGCCGAGGCGCCGGTGCGGACGCGCTCCTCCTCCATGAAGGGCTCGAGGTAGGCGACCGCCTTCTTCATGGCGCGGGCGCTCTTCACGACCTGGGGCAGGAACATCTTGCCCGCGCCGAACAGGTCCCCCACCACGTTCATGCCGTCCATCAGGGGCCCTTCGATCACCAGCAGCGGACGGCCGAGCTTCTTGCGGGCCTCCTCCGCGTCGGCCTCGATGTAGTCGACCACGCCGTGGACGAGGGCGTGCGACAGGCGCTGCTCCACCGGCGCGTCGCGCCAGGCGAGATCCTGCCCGCGCTTGGCGGCGGCTCCCTTGACCGTCCCCGCGAACTCCACGAGTCGTTCGGTCGCATCCGACCGCCGGCACCAGAGCACGTCCTCGACGCGCTCGAGCAGGTCCTTCGGAATGTCCTCGTACACCGCGAGCTGGCCGGCGTTGACGATGCCCATGTCGAGGCCGGCGCGGATCGCCTCGTAGAGGAAGGCCGAGTGCATCGCCTCGCGCACCACGTCGTTGCCGCGGAAGGAGAACGAGAGGTTGCTGATGCCGCCGCTGACGCGCGCGCCGGGGCAGGTCTGCTTCAGGATGCGCGTGGCCTCGACGAAGTTCCGCGCGAAGGGGTCGTGCTCCTCGATCCCGGTGGCCACCGCCAGCACGTTGGGGTCGAAGATCACGTCGCCCGGCTCGAAGCCCGCGCGCTCCAGCAGCAGCCGCCGGGCGCGCTGGCAGATCTCGACCTTGCGCTCCACGCTCTCGGCCTGGCCCTGCTCGTCGAAGGCCATCACCACCACGGCGGCGCCGAAGCGGTGGGCGACGCGCGCCTTGTCGAGGAAGGCCTGCTCGCCGTCCTTCAGGCTGATCGAGTTCACGATGGGCCGCCCCTGGACGCAGCGCAGGCCGGCCTCGATCACCGCGAAGTTCGAGCTGTCGATCATCAGCGGCACGCGCGAGATCTCGGGCTCGCTGGCGATCAGGTTCAGGAAGCGCGTCATGGCGGCGGCCGAGTCCAGCATGCCCTCGTCCATGTTGACGTCGAGGATGTTGGCGCCGCCGCGCACCTGATCGAGCGCCACCTGCAGCGCGCCCTCGAAGTCGCCGGCCAGGATCAGCTTGGCGAAGCGCTTCGAACCGGTGACGTTGGTGCGCTCGCCGATCATCAGGAAGCCGGTGTCGGGGCCGATCGTCAGCGGCTCGAGGCCGGCGTACTGGGTCGGCCGCTCGCGACGCTGCGGCAGCCGGCGCGGGGGCAGGTCGAGGGCGGCCTCGCCGATCGCGCGCACGTGGGCGGGCGTGGTGCCGCAGCAGCCGCCCACCAGGTTCACGAGCCCGGCCTCCGCGAACTCCTTCAGCAGAGCCGCGGTCGTCGCGGCCGTCTCGTCGTAGCCGCCGAAGGTGTTCGGCAGGCCGGCGTTCGGGTAGCAGTGCACGTAGGTGTCGGCGAGCTCCGCGAGCTCCTCGACCAGCGGGCGCATCTGGGTGGCGCCGAGGCCGCAGTTGATGCCCACCGAGAGGGGCCTCGCGTGGCGGACCGAGATCCAGAACGCCTCGAGGGTCTGCCCCGACAGCGTGCGCCGGCTCTCGTCGGTGAAGGTCACCGAGATCATCAGCGGCAGGCGCACGCCCTTCTCGTCGAAGACGTCCTCGGCGGCGATCACGCCGGCCTTGGCGTTCAGCGTGTCGAAGATCGTCTCGAGCACCAGCAGCTGGCAGCCGCCGTCGACGAGGCCGCGGATCTGCTCGGCGTAGGACGCGCGCATCTCCTCGAAGCTCACCGGCCGGTAGGCCGGGTCGTTGACGTCGGGCGAGATCGAGAGGGTGCGGTTCGTCGGCCCGATGGAGCCGGACACGAAGCGCGGCCGCGAGGGATCGCGGGCGGTGTACTCGTCGGCGGCCCGGCGCGCGATCTCGGCCGCGGCCTTGTTCATCTCGTAGGCGGCGTGCTCGAGGCCGTAGTCGGCCTGGGCGATCGAGGTCGCCGTGAACGTGGCGGTCTGGATGATGTCGCTGCCGGCCTCGAGGTAGCGGCGGTGGATCTCGAGCAGCACGTCCGGCCGGGTGAGGGCCAGCACGTCGTTGTCGCCCTGCAGGTCCCGCGGGTGGTCCCGGAAGCGCTCGCCGCGGAAGTCGGCCTCGCCGAGGCCGAAGCCCTGGATCTCGGTGCCCTTGGGCCCGTCGAGCAGCACGATGCGGCGGGCGAGGGTGTTGCGCAGGATGCGCTCGGCGTCGGTCATCGGGGCCGCTCCGGGCGGCGCGCGGCCGCGATGAAGGTAGCGGGGAGGTCCGCGCCGCGCGCGGCGGGGGGCTGCTCTTCGAAGCGGAAGCCCTCCAGGCCCGCGGCCTCGAACAGCGCCTCGATCTCGGCCTGCGCGAAGCCGAGGCGCAGCACGCCGAGCTCCTCGCGCATCCAGGTCCGCTCGTGGCTGGTGAAGTCGGCGACCACCACGCGGCCGCCGGGACGCACCACGCGCGCCATCTCACGCAGCGCGTCGCCGGGCGCGGCGAGGTACTGGAGCACCATGTGGGCGAACGCCGCGTCGACCTCGCCGTCGGCGAGCGGGAGAGCGGACGCGTCGCCGGGCCGCAGCTCGATGCCGGTGGCGTCGGCCGCCTCGATGCGGCTGCGCGCGGCGTCGAGCATGCGCGAGGAGCGGTCCACGGCGATCACCTGCAGACCGAGGCGCGCCAGCTCGAGGGCGAAGACGCCGGTGCCGGTGCCGACGTCGACCGCGCGCAGGCCGGGAGGCACGAGCTGGGCGACGGCGCGCGCGCGCAGCAGGTCGTCGCTCCACACCTTGCGCAGGGCGTCCCACTCGGGGCCGACGGCGTCGAAGAAGGAGCGGCTGCGTCCTGCGCGGGCCTCGAGCACGCGGGCCAGCGCCGCCTGGTCGCGCTCGGTCGCCGGGTCGCGTCGCAGGTCGCGCTCGGCGACCTCCCAGGCCGCCCGCCAGGGGCCGTCCGCGGGCAGCGCGAGCTGGTACAGCACGAAGGTCCCGTCCCGGCGGTCCCGCACCACGCCCGCCTCGCGGAGGATGCCGAGGTGCCGGGAGACCCGCGACTGGGCCATCCCCAGCACCTCCATCAGCTCCTGGACCGCCAGCTCTTCGCGCTCGAGCAGGGCGAGGATCCGCAGCCGGGTCGGGTCCGCGAGGGTCTTGAAGACTTTCTGTAGCTGATCCGTGCGCATGGCTGAATATCAGTGAATCAGCATACACGAATGGATCGGGGTCGGCTAGCGCAGGATCGGGTTCGAAGCGGTGCCCTGGAGGCGCATCGAGGCGCGCCCTTCGGCGTCGAGGGTCACCCCGAGGGGAGCCACGCTGTCGCGGAGATTCGGGTCGGCCACGCGGAGCTCGACCTGGAGATCGAAGCTCGGATCCGCGGCCATCTGGACGCGGCCCTGCATCGAGCCCTCCACCATGGGCCCGGCGAGGTCCGCGGAGTGCACCTGCAGCGAGCCCTGGGGATCGAGCGCGAGCTCCGCCTGGAAGCGGTCGAAGGGGATCGAGAGGGGCGACCCGGGCGGCGCGAAGGCGCCGTCCTGGATGTCCACCTCGAGGTCGCCGGCGAGGGCGCCGTTCTCGAAGGCGAGATCGGCGTCCGCGTCCAGCCGGCCGGTCAGGGCGAAGCCCTGGGCGGCGGCCAGCAAATCGGGCGGGAGCTTCTCGAGGACCAGCTCGCGCACGTCGCCCGCGAAGGCGAGGCGCTCGCCGGGCCAGAAGGTGCCCGCAAGGCGGCCCGCGGGCGCGCGCAGGTCCGCGTACAGCGCCGGCTGTCCCTTCAGCCAGGAGAGCGACCAGGCCGGACGCAGCTCCGCGCGGTCGAGCGCGACGCTCGAGGAGGGCCAGCGCAGCATCACGGGCTCGGCCACCAGCGAGAGGCCGCCGAGGCCGAGGCCCCCCGAGAGGCCGCCGACCTCGACCTCGGCGCCGGTCAGCGCCGCGAGCTGCGAGACGAGCGCGGCGCGGAACACGTCGTAGGGAAAGCGGACGACGAAGAAGAACAGCGTCAGCAGCGTGCAGGCGACGGCGATCAGCACGCCGCGGCGGACGCCGCCGGACTCGCGCAGGGCGGCCACGGCTAGGCGGGCTCGAAGGACGAGACGGTGAAGGTCACGTCGAGGAGGTCGGGCTTGTCCTTGCGCGAGCGGATGCGCAGGCTCTTGATCGAGAGCACCTGATCGGCGGAGTCGATGCGGTGCAGGTAGTTGACGAGCTGGGGGAGCGTGACGCCCTTCAGCGCCACCTGGACCTTCGTCTCGCGGTAGGAATCGCTCGCCGGCGAGGTGCGCGGCTCCATCGAGTCGACCTTCACCGCGGAGTCGGCGGCGAGCTTCTCGAGGGTCGTGAAGATCTCGCCCCGCGGACCGCTGCGGATGCGCTCCTCGACGGTGGCGAGCCGGCCGTGGACCTCGTCGTACTCGCGGCGCAGGCGCCGCACCACCTCCAGCTCCTGCTCCGCCGTGGTGACGCGCCGGGACGCCGAGGCGGCGGCGCCTCGGATCGGGCTCACGATCAGCAGGTAGAAGAAAGCGAGCGCCAGCAGCGCGCCAGCGCTCAGCACCAGCAGCCGCTCGCTCGAGGAGAAGCCCTCGTAGAGGCTCCGCAGGCGGGCCAGCACGGCGTTCACGATGCGCTCTCGGCGCCCGGGGCGAGCAGGCTGATGCGCATGCTGAAGCTCTGGCCGCCGCGCCGGGCGTCGCTCGTGATGTCGCCCACGGTGATCGACGAGAACGGTTCGTAGCGGGCCAGCTCTGCGCGCAGCCGGTCCACCGAGCCGAAGGCCGGCGTGTGCCCCTTGATCTGCACCACCTGGCCGTCGATCGCGAGCTCCTCGAACACGACCTCGAGGTCGGCGGGGACGCGCGCCGAGATCTCGGTCAGGATGTCGAGGGCCGAGAGGTTGCCGCGGTAGACGCCGAGGGTGTCGGCGCGGCCCTGGGCCTCGCCGACCGCGTCGCGCATCGCACTCATCACGTTCGGGGGCGCGGGTCGGCCGGGGAACGCCTCGGCGTAGAGCGCGAGCGCCTGCTTCTCCACGGCGTCGCCGTGCTGGTGGGCGAGGAAGATGCGCGCGCCGAGGCCGACGAGGAAGAGCAGGACCGCGAGACCCAGGATCACGCCGGTCACGCGCAGCTCGCGAGCCATCCCCACCAGGTCGATGCGGTGGGCGAGCTCGTCCTGCCGGAAGTTCATCCGCGTGACGGCCTTCATGCTGCCGCGCAGGGCCAGGGCGAGGGCGGGCGCGAAGAGCAGCGGATCGCCGAGCGCGACCAGCGCCGCGCCGAGCTCTCCGGGGGCCGGCGAGAGCCGGCGCACGGCGAGGCCCGTGCGCTCGGCCAGGTACTCGTCGAGGCGGTGGAGGTGGGCGCCCCCCCCGAGCAGGGTGATCTCGTCGACGAGGGGCTGCCCGTCTTCCCGGGGCGGGAGCGCCGACTCCAGGGCCCCGACCGTACGCACCAGCTCGCGCGCGAGACGGTCGACCACGGCGGTGCCCGCCGGCGAGGGGCGCGCGGGCCCGAGCACCCCCTGCTCGATCTTCACCCGCTCCGCCTCGACCTCACCGACGCCGCGCTCGGCGGCCAGCGCCTGGGTGACGGCGTGCCCGGCGACAGGCACGGTGCGCGCCGCGACGGCGCGGCCGTCGACGCAGAGGCAGAGGGTGGTCTTGCGGTGGCCGACGTCGGCCAGCAGGCGCGTCCCCCCGAGCGGGAAGAACGCGGCCAGGTTGGCGAGGGCGAGGCCCTCCGCCTCCACGATGCGCGGCTCGACGCGGGCCTCGCGCAGCGACGCCAGCAGCAGCGCCACCTCCGCCTTCGGGACCAGCGCGGCCACCACGTCGGTGCGCCCTTCGTGCTCGGCGGCGATCTCGAAGTCGACGAAGTAGTCGTCGAGCTCGAAGGGCACCTGGGACTCGACCTCGAAGGGCACCGCCGAGCGGATCTTGCGCGCATCCTTGAACGGGAACGACACGCGCCGCGTGGAGAGGCGGTCGCCGGCGACGCTCGCCACGGCGAACTCGCCCGGCAGGTCGTAGGTCTGCAGGAAGTCGCGGATCTCGGCGGGCAGGGAAGGGGGCGCGTCGGAGACGGGCAGGGAGCGCGCCTGCACGAGCGTCAGCTCGCGCAGCGTCTGGCGGAGCTCCACCGCCTTCACCGCGTGGCTCCCCATGTCGAGCCCCAGGATGCGCCGCGCCATGGCCGCCGAATCTACCTCTCCCGCTCGGGGAACGCCGTCATCGGACGCGCCATGCCAGGTACTCGATGTTCGCCGGATCCTTGCGGCTCACCACGGCCTCGACCACGCGGCGCACGTCGCCGTACTGCGCGCGCGCCTCGATGCGGAAGACGTCGCTCTTGAAGGTGAAGGGAGGCGTCGGCGTCTGGGGCCCGCCCAGGCACTCCGAGACCTGCTGGCAGCCTTCGCCGGACTCGCACAGCGGGAGCTCACCGCGGCACTTGACGAGGCGACGCACGAACTCCTCGTCCCCGCGCTGCTCGTTCAGCGCGTCGCCGACGTCGAGCGCCGCCAGCACCCAGGGCGGCGCCGTGTTGGGATTGACGCCGCCGCCCGCGAGGGGAAAGACCGTCACGTACGGGCGCAGCGCGTCCACCAGCGGCGCATCGAAGCCCTGCACCAGCGCGAGCTCGTCGACCGAGAGCAGCACGTGGGCGGGCGACGTGCGGTAGGGCGGATCCTGCTGCTGGTACCAGACTTCCTCGCGCTCGCCGCGCTGGCCGACGTCGTCCTCGTCGAGGTAGTCGATCAGGTTGCGCGTCAGCGCCTCCGGGTCGTAGCGCTTCTGCGCGCCGAGCTCCGGGGTCTCCTCGATCACCTTGCCGAACAGGCCCACCAGGAAGCGCGCCACCTTGCCCTCGTCCTCGGTCTCGGTCTGCTCGGGGTCCGCGTTCGCGAGGCCGTTCAGCGAGATGCGCGCGGCCGCGTCCTCGATGCGCAGCCGCAGCGTCCCGCCGTCGTCCGTCGGGATCTCGAGCAGGTCGCCGGCGCGCGCCCAGAGGTCGAAGGCCGAGTCGATCGCGGGGCTCCGCTGCGCCTGCTCCTCCAGGAGGTCCTGCTGGAGCAGCACCACGCCGAGCCGAACGCCGCCCCGCGCCAGCGCCTCGGCGCGGCCCGCGTAGTCGCGGTTGCGCACGATCGCGGCGTCGAGGGTGGCGCGGCGCAAGAAGGTGGCGATGCCGGCGAAGAGCATCACGGTGAAGAAGATCACGACCAGCAGCACGAAGCCGCGCTCGCGCTTCATTGGCAGCCCGTCACGGGGAACGGGATGCTCCCGGCCACGTCGCGGAAGCAGAGTCCGGCCATCGACTGGATCGCCGCCTGGGTCTGGGCGTCGAGGCCCTGGAACAGCGCCTGGTTCACCGCGACGCACTGGGCGACGGTCATGCAAGCCTCGTCGTCGCCGCCGTCCGCCTGGTCCCCCGAGCCGTCGCCGTCGTCCTCCCCGTCCTCGTCGTCCTCTCCGTCCTCGTCGTCGCCCTCGTCCTGCTGGCCCGCGCCCTCGGGGTCGAGCTGCTTCTCGAGATCCAGCGGGCGGAGGGGCAGCAGCACGCGGCGCACGTAGGGCTCGAGGGGCACGTCGGCCGCGAGCGGATCCGGCTCCACCGGTGCGCCGTCGTCCGTCTCGGGGAGCAGCGCCAGGGAGATCTGCGCGACGAGCGGGAGCTCGCTCGTGTCGGTGAGCTGGGACGAGTCCCAGGTTCCCACCGCCTCGCCGCTGTCGCCCTGGAGCTTCACGCCGAACGCCGCCACGCCGTGGGCGAGCACGGCGGCGCCGGGGTCGTCGGGGGCGGGGAACTCGCGGTCGAGGCCCGCGGGCAGATGCGGGTGGCTCCAGCGCACGAGGTCGAGGCTCCCGTCCTCGCGCTCGTCGAGCCAGTAGGCCACCACCTCGAGGTCCGACTCGTGCTGCGCCGAGACGCGCGGCAGGCGGCTCCGGCTCGTGAACTTGAGCCGGCCGGCGCCGAGCTCCCCCTCGGTGTCGGCCAGGAAGAGCCAGGGATGGAGCAGCGGATCGAGCTCGCCGGGCTTCTTCACCAGCACGGCGCCCTCGAGGTCCCGGGCCACGCGGTCGAGGATGGCGACGCTGCGGCGGTCGCCGCGCACGCGTTCGAGGGCCGCGCGGTTCGCGCGGGAGAGGTCGATGTAGAACTGCACCACGGCGGTCAGCACGATGCCCGCGAGCAGCACCACCGCCATCATCTCGAGGAGCGTGAAGGCGGAGCGCCTCATTCCTCGCCCTCGAGGCCTGCGTCTTCGTCGGGCGCGGGCGCCTGCTCGCCGGTCTGGGGCGGGGCCTCCGAGGGCGCCGCGTCCTCGCCGGCGGCGCCCTCGCCGGCGTTCTCGCCCCCTGCGCCCGGCAGCGTCGCCACGGCCTGTTGCACGGCGACGGGATCGGCGGTGAAGGTGGTGCGGGTCACCTCGCGCTCGAAGGCGCCCTCCACCCA
>Ga0105107_10000096_pt1 | contig 47046 bp, 44 predicted proteins | sample PPLLaktember2015_6_FD_79335 | JGI IMG/M metagenome (GOLD analysis project Ga0105107, IMG submission 79335) | Freshwater sediment microbial communities from Prairie Pothole Lake near Jamestown, North Dakota, USA - PPLs Lake P8 Core (1) Depth... | ecosystem: Environmental > Aquatic > Freshwater >...
AAGGCGATCGCAGGCGATGCACCCCGGCGTCCGCCCGCTCGATGACGCGTTGGTGATGGTCGGACGCGCGCGCACCGGCTCGTACGCGGACGTCTACCACGTCGAGCCGGGCGAGAATCCGTACGAACTCGAGATCAGGCTGGTGGACGACCTGTCGCCCGACGAAGTCGTGGTGCTGGCAGCGGGCGCGTCGGGGCGCATCGCGCCCTGGGGCGAGCTGCTGTCGACGGCGTGCCGCGCGCGCCGCGCGGCGGGATGCGTGACCGACGGACTCGTGCGCGATATCCGCGCGATCCGCGCGCTGCGGTTCCCGGTCTTCGCGGGCGGCATCGGGCCCCTCGACACGAAGGGTCGCGGGAAGGTCGTGGCGATCGACGTCCCGGTGGAATGCGGCGGCGTGGCGGTGCGATCGGGCGACCTGGTCTTCGGCGACGCCGACGGCGTGGTCGTGATCCCGCGCGAGATCGAGGGCGAGATCCTGGGCGCGGCGCTCGACAAGGTATCGGGCGAAGACCGGACGCGCGCGGCCCTGGAGCGCGGCGAGAAGCTCGCCGACGTGTTCGCCCGGCACGGGATTCTCTAGCTCTAGCGCGTCAGCGCTCGCGCAGCGCGCGGGCGCCGAAAACGGCGCACCCGAACAGCGCCAGCGCGAGTGCGATCTCCAGCGCCGCCAGGGCTCGCACCGGCCACGGCTCGGCCCACGCCCGCACGACACCCTCTGCGAAGTAGACGAGGGCGAGGAACGAGGTCCACTGGAACGTCCTGCGTCGGCCGTGCAATAGCCCAAGGAGTGGCGCGAGCAGCGGGAGCACTTTCAGCACCAACCACGATCCGCCTGGTCGCGCGGGCGCCAGCCACAATTCCCACGCGAGGCAGAGGGCGATCAGCGCGAGCAGGCTGCCGACCGCACCCGCCTGCAATGCCGCCCGGCTCATTCGCCGCGCGTGCGGCGCGCGAGCTCGGCGAGCACTTCGCGTGCCTTGCCGGCGTTCGTCACCGGCGTATCGAACTCGATCCGTATCAACGCGCCGTCCGCACGTACATCGAGTCCGTCGCAGTCGATGCCGATTAGCACCGCGCTCGACGGCTCGACGCCCGTGGCGTGGTGGCAATAGCCGCGCAACGTACCGCCGTGGTCCACGTTCATGTGCGCGACGATCTCGTCCTCGACTTCGGCGAGGCGATTCTCCGGCGGCGCGAAGCTCTGCGGCGTGATGGAGCGGATGGCACCGAACCCGGCGACGTGGCGCACGAACACCGCGCGCAGGCGCCAGAACGTGAAGTCGCCGAGGTCGAGCAGTCCCTGCGCGTCGGGGAAGCGGCGCAGATACCGGGCTGCAACCGTCGCCGGCTCTGGAACGGGCGCGGCGTCGCCGACCAGCGTCAGGCGGGCCGCGGTCTGAACGTCCTCCGCGACGTCGTGCACGAGCAGGCTGGCGCGCGGATCGGCCGCCATGTTCTTCGTGTGCTCGGCAAGCCGGCTCACCAGAACCACCGGCTGCGCATCGTGGTCGAGGATGAACGGTACAACGGAGCCGAACGGATATCCGCCCAGCCGCTTCGATAGCGTGGCGAGCACCCCGGCATGGTGCCGTCGCAGGTAGCGGCGCGCTTCCGTTCCCTCGCTCATCCTGTCAGCCGGCGCGCGGTGTCGGCCAGGCGCTGACCGAGCGCGATGCAGAGCTGCTTCTCGGCGTCGTCGACCGGGCGGTCCGATGCGGCGCCGGCGACATGCGAGGCGCCGTAGGGCGTACCGCCGCTCGTGGTGCGCATCAAACCCGGGTCGGTATAGGGCAGCCCCACGATCAGCATGCCGTGGTGCAACAGCGGCATCATCATCGAGATGAGCGTCGTCTCCTGGCCGCCATGCAGGCTGGAAGAGGACGTGAACACCGCCGCCGGCTTGCCCGCGAGCGTGCCGCGGAGCCAGAGCGCAGCGGTTCCATCCCAGAAGTACTTCAACGGCGCGGCCATGTTGCCGAAGCGCGTCGGGCTGCCGAGCGCCAGGCCGGCGCATTCCTCCAGGTCGGCGAGCTCGCAATACGGCGCGCCCGCATCGGGCACGGCGGGCTCGACCGCTTCAGCCACGGTCGAGATCTTCGGCACGGTACGCAGGCGCGCCGACATTCCGGCGACGCGCTCCACGCCGTGCGCCACCCAACGCGCCATTTCCTTCACCGCGCCGTGACGGCTGAAATAGAGGATCAGGATGTCGGACACGAGCGGTTGGCGCGGGATGCGGCTGCTATTATACGAAGGAGCACTGCGCCGCTGGTTCCATTCGACTGGTTCCTTTCCACTGGTTCGATTCCGCGTGCGATTACCGTTCCACCGTCTCGGACACTTCGTCGCCGGTGCCTTGAGGCGATTTCTCGACGACGGGTGCTTCACCCTCGCGGGCAGCCTGACCTACACCTCGCTCCTCTCGCTTGTTCCGCTGCTCACCATCGCGCTGACGCTGATCACCGCATTTCCGGTATTCGAGGACGTCACCCGGGGCGTGGATGACTTCCTCGCGAAGAACATGCTCCCGCCGGCGGTAGCGAAGTCCGTGACCGGCTCGATCGAGAAGTTCACGCAGAGCGCAGCCGGACTCACCGCGGCCGGCCTGGCGGTTCTCGCAGTGACCGCCGTCCTGCTCATGCTGACCATCGAGCGCGCCTTCAACAAGATCTGGCGGGTGAGCCGGCAGCGGCCCCTTTCCCTTCGCATCCTGACGTACTGGGCCGTCCTGACCTTGGGACCGCTGCTGATCGGCATCAGCCTGACGATCACTTCGTATCTCGTCACCGTGTCGCTGGGGATCGCAAAGCACGTGCCTGGAGCAGCCGCCGTGGTTCTCGCCGTCGTTCCGGTGGTCCTGACCGCGATCGCGTTCACGCTGATGTACCTGATTGTCCCCAACCGACGTGTCCGGGTGATCGATGCGGCCATCGGTGGCATTGCCGCCGCAGTGCTTTTCGAGGGGATGAAGCGAGCGTTTGCCCTGTACGTCGCCAACTTCCCCAACTACAAGTTGATCTACGGGGCCTTCGCCGCGGTGCCGATTTTCCTCGTCTGGGTGTACCTCTCGTGGGTCGTGACCCTGCTCGGCGCCGTGATCGCCGCGCGGGTTCGCGATTACGGCGTCGCAGGCGTGCAGGTTGGCAACGACCTCAACACCCGGCTCCGGGCGTCGCTCGCCATCTTGCGGGTGCTGGTGCGCGCGCAGCGCGACGAGCGTGCCCTCGATACTCGCCGCGTCCTCGCGCAGGCCCGCGTGTCGACGGACGTTGGCGAGCCGGTCCTCGACCGGCTGGCGGCCGCAGGGTGGGCGGTGCGCGTCGTGGGTCACCGGTGGGCGCTGGCATGCGACCCCGACGCGGTCCGGCTCGCCGACGTTTACCGGGGGCTGGCGTTCGACGTGCAGCGCGGATCGACAGGCGCGCCCGACGGCGCGATCGACGCGATCCTGGAGCGGGCAGCGGCAGGCGCCGCGGGGGCGCTCGACGTGCCGTTAAGGACGCTCGCGGACGAGCCGGTCGCTGGCTGACCGCGCTGAACTGAACGAGCTGAACGTCCCCAAACGAGGAAGGGGGCCAGGTTGGCCCCCTTCCAGATCCCCCAAGTCGGCAGCTCGTTCTGATGGACGCGACTCAACTCACCGCGCTGAACTGAACGAGCTGAACGCTGACGGTCCGCTCCAGCAGTCGCGTCGCCCGGACACGCAGCTTCGACTGCAGGTCGCCCAGGGTCAGCTCGCAGGTCGAATCGAGCGGGAAGAGCGGCGCGAGGATGGCGGGCGCCTGATTGAGCGACGGCACTTCGGGCAGCAACAATACGTGCTCGGTGTCCTGGGACGTGCCGCGCGTCTTGCGGATCGACACGGCGCGCGCGGTCGGCGCGAGCTCCTCAAGCCCGAGCTCGAGATGCTCGGGGTTGTCGGAGAGCACCCAGCGCACCACGCAGATGTGACAGGTCTGGCTGTCGCGGGTGCGCAGCCCGATCACCTCGCCGACGCGGATCGACTCCATCGAGCCCTTCACGTGCATCAGCGCGAAGCCGCGCGGGCTCTCGTTGGTCACCATCCACTCGCCCATCGTGGTGCGGGCGGCGCCACGCGAATTGAGGAACTCCCAGATCCCGCGGATGCCGACGCAGATCTCGACGCGGGCATGCGTCCGGAGACGGGTGAAACGGCGGTTCGGCACCGCGCCCCAATGCTTCACGAGGCGGCCCATGAGGTCGCGGAAAGCGGGCTCGGCGGCATCGGCGGCGAGGCCCAGGCTCTCCGGCGCTTCGCCGGCGGACAGGCGGGCCATCTGGTCGAGAAGGACCTCGGCGAGCGGCAGCGTGTTGAGCAGCTGGTCGTGTCCCTGCGGCAGCGGATGATGGCGCTTCGACAGCGCATAGCCGGGCACGTCGCGCTGGGACTTGATCAGGAATAGGCCCTGGCCGCTCTTCTGCTGGCCGGCTGCGCCGATGGTTGCAAGGTGCCCGAAGCGCTCCAGCCAGCCGAGCACGCGGTCGAGATCGCCCTGCATCAGTTTGAGCGGCTCGGAGAAGGCCAACAGCAGCGCGCTGCGGTAGACCGAGAGCGGCGTCTCGCCGCCGTCCTCGAGGGCGCGGCCGGCGAGCCCGCGCCGCAGCGCGAACTGGTAGAGCTCGTGCAACTCGAGCCACACGGACTTCGGATTGGTCGCGTACATCCGGTAGCCGAGCTTCAGGCGCTCGGCCAGCATCTGCATCGCGCGCACGACGGGGAGCAGCGCCCGGCCGCTCGAGGCGAAACCGAATAGGCGCCGCGACTGTTCCACCAGGAGCAGCTTGTAGGAGTAGGCGAGCTCGGTGAGGAGGTCCTCGGCTAGGGCGGCGGCATTGCGGCTCGACATCGACAGCGGCAGCGTGCCCGAGGCGAGCGCGGCGTCGAGCCGCGGCACGAGGAGCTCGACGTATCCGAGCACGCCCTCGGTCACGTCCTGGCGCAGCGTGATGCGTACGCGGCTGCGATTGAACGGGACGAGCTGCTCGAGCAGCATGCGTCCGGCGCCGAGCGGGTCGCCCTTCGGCAGCGAGGCGAGCCACCCGGGCACTTGTTCGGGGGACAACTCGGACCGCGGCGGCTCGCCCTCAGGCGCCTGCGGCAGGCTCAAGTGCAGTGGCATCTCCGGCTCCTAGTCAGTGTTGTAGATTGGCCGTAGTTCTCGGGACCTCGCCCAGGGCGGTCGCAAGGCCCATGCCATCGGTCGCGCCACCCACGCGGCGCAGCGTGAAATCGGTCCGCTCATGACGTTGGAATGAGCGACGCGGAGCAACCGGGCGCGAGTCTAGCGGAAGCGCCGGATGTCGCCGTGCGTTTCCGCACACTCCGCCGGCGGCGCCGAAGTGCGGCACTGCGATGCGGTTGGCGCGGGGGCGGGAGGGGAAGGGCGCCAGCGCGCGGTGTGACGCCCGCACGACAGACGCGTCAGCCCGGCGGCGTGAACGGCGTCACGCCGCTTGGGACGCGAGAACCTCGATCAGGTCGACGCTCTGGGTCTTTTCGATGACGCGCCCCACGCGCAATGCGAGCCGGCCGCGGCGATGCCTGAGGCTGAACTGCTCGTTCGACTGCAGCCGGTTGGGCGGCGTGACGATCGCCGGCGCGCGCTTCTGCGCCGGCATCTCGGGGAAGAACAGCACCGGCTCGGCGGCGACCGGCGCCTGCTCGCTCGACTTGTAGACGGCCGGCACCACGAGCGGAGCGATCTGCTGCAGGCCGAGCTCGAAGTGCTCCGGGTTGTTCGACTGGATCCAGCGCACGAAGCAGACGTACAGCGTGCCTTGCTCGCGCGATTTCACGGCCACGATCTCGCCTACGTCGATTGGCGGCAGCGCGCCCGACATGAACTTGAGCGCAAATCCGCGTGCGCTTTCGTTGCTGATGATCCACTCGCTCGACTTCATTGGCTGCTCGCGGGTGGTGATGTCGGCCTCCGGCGTCTCCATGGGCGCATCTGCGCGCAGGACCCGCCAGATCTCGCGCAGCCCGACCCACAGCTCCACGCGCGGGTGGAAGCGCATCCGCGTCTGGCGCTGCTTGCGATCGCCGCGCCAGTGCATGATGAGTCGCTGCATGAGCTCGCGGTAGCCGGGCGTGCGCGCCTCGTCCGGCAGTCCGAGGCTCGACGGGGCGACGCCGTCACGCAGCTTCTTGAGCTGCCCCTCGAGACGCTCCACGAGCCGATGGGTGAGGAGCACGAGCTCGCCGTTCTCGAAGCCCAGGTCGGCGCGCTTCGTATAGGCGACGCCAGGCTTGTCGCGCCGCGGATCGATTGCGAAAACGCACGCCGGGTCCTCGAACTTCGCACCGGACGTGAGCTCGGCGAGGTCGCCGTGAGCCGCGAGGAAGGCCTGCACGCGCGAGAAGTCGCCGTGCATCAGCTTGGTCGGCTGCGCGAACGCGAGGAGCAAGGTCTCCCGGTACACGCGCAGCGGAGAGGTCCGCGGAGCGTCGGCTTCGCGCTCGACGATGCCCCATTCGCGCGCGATGCGGAAGAGCTGGTGCAGCTCGGCCCACACGGCACCGGGGTTGCGTGCGTAGAGGCGCTGGCTCAGCGCGAGGCGCCGGGCGTGGAAGTCCATGGCGCGCGTGAGCGGCGCCTGCAACTGGCTCTTGAAGCCGATCGCAAGCCACGCACGCGGTGCGGCAACGACCACGCCGGTATAGCCGGCGGCGAGCTCCTTCAGCACCTTCTCGATACAGTACGCGGCCTCGCGCAGCGTGGCCGAGAGCGGAGGGGTAACCTTCGCGACGCGCACCTCGAGCTGCGGGAGCAACCAGTCGACGTGGTCGCGGACCATGTCGAGCAGGCGCAGCCGCAGACGCCCCGGGAGCTCCGCACGGTTGAGCGCCACGAGCCGCTCGATCAGCGCGCGGGCGGCGCGCTTCGGGTCGTTCGGCGGCAGCGCGTTCAGGAACGCGCGCATCTTCTCGGGCGAGAAGTCACCTTCGTCCGTTGCGCCGCGTCCGGGCGCGATAAAATGCAGGAGCATCGTGTGTTCGAGTCGTTCGTTGCTCGCGTGTCATCCCGATTTGAGCAAAGAGCGTGCCGGACCGATAGTGCAATATTGCGCTCGCGCGGAGGCCCGCAGGGGTGCGGGTGTCGATCGCGGCCGACAGGCGTGAAGGAGTGCGCATAAATGATCTCCGACCTTCGTTCCGCCAAGCCGATTGCGGCACGCGATCGGCTGATCGTCGCGCTCGACGTGGCCGCGCCCGACCAGGCGCGCGCGCTGGTGGCAACGCTCGGCGACGCCGTGACTTTTTACAAGGTGGGACTCGAGCTCTTCATGCACCCCGGCTGCTTCGAACTGGTCGAGTGGCTGGTGCAGCAGGGGAAGCAGGTGTTCGTCGACCTAAAGTTCTTCGACGTGCCGGAGACCGTCCGCGGCGCGGTGCGCGGCCTGCGCAACCGCGGCGTCACGTTCGCGACGGTGCACGGCAACCAAGCGATCCTCGAGGCGGCGGGCGCGGAGAAAGGCGAGGTGAAGATCCTCGCGGTGACGGTGCTCACCAGCCTCGACCGTGGCGACCTCGACGATCTGGGATTCAAATGCGACGTCGCCGACCTCGTGCTGTCACGCGCGCGCCGTGCCCTTGCTGCAGGTTGCGACGGAGTGATCTCATCGGGCCTCGAGGCGCCGATGCTGAAGCGCGAACTGGGCGAGCGCATCCTCGTGGTCACCCCGGGGATCCGTCCGGTGGAGAACCGTCCAGCCGACGATCAGAAGCGGACCGTCGACGTGGCGCAGGCGTTTGCCAATGGCGCCGACTACATCGTGGTGGGGCGGCCGATCCGCACCGCGCCGGATCCACGCGCGGCCGCGCAGGCCATGCAGGCGACGATCGCGGCGATCTTTGCCGGCTGAGCGGCAGGCCTACGCCAGCCGCCCCTGGTACTTGAACGTTCCGCGCCAGGCGGCGAGGACGAGATTCGGGTATTCGGGCTTGCCCAGGCTCCCATTGTAGCGCCCGAGCGCGCGGTACAGGTCGCCCTTCTCGATATCAAGGTAGTGGCGCAGGATGACGCAGCCGTAGCGGATGTTGGTCCGCAGGTGGAAAAGGTTGTGCTCGCCTTCGCCGATGAGGTTGACCCAGAACGGCATCACCTGCATCAGCCCGCGCGCCCCGGCCGTTGAGACCGCGTACTTCTTGAAGCCGCTCTCGACGTGGATGATCCCGAGCACAAGCTGCGGATCAAGTCCTGCGCGGGTCGCCTCGTAGTGAACCGTCTTCAGCAGCTCGATGCGGTATTTCGCATCCGGGATGCGCCTGGCCAGACGGTCGGACATCTCCAGCAGCCAGCGGTAGCCGTCTTCGGGGTCCTTGAAGCGGAGCTGCGGCACGCCCTTGTCGCTGATTGCGCGCGACATCGCCGACTTGACGCTCGCCGACAGCGGCTCGTATTGCTGTGCGCCGGCGAGCGCCGCAAGCGGCGCAGCGGTGATCAACGCGACGGCGAGCGTCAGGAACGCGCGCACAACCTCTGCTCGAGAAAGGCCGCGGCGTCCGCCGCCGGAACGGGTGTCGGCGCAGTGTCGCTGCGGCGCTGGTATTCGATTCTGCCATCCTTGAGGCCGCGGTCCCCGATCACGACGCGGTGCGGAATGCCAATTAGTTCCACGTCGGCGAGGAGCACACCGGGGCGCTCGTCCCGGTCGTCGAGCAGAACTTCCACGCCCGCTGCCTGGAGCCGCGCGTACAGCTCGTCGGCGTGCTTTCGAACTGTTTCGCTCCGCCGGTAACCGAGCGGAACGATCGCGAGCCGGAACGGCGCGATCGGATCGGGCCAGACGATGCCACGGTCGTCGTGGCCCTGCTCGATCGCCGCGCCCACGATGCGCGTCACGCCGATCCCGTAGCAGCCCATTTCGAAGGCGCGTTCCTTCCCCTGGTCGTCGAGGAAGGTGGCCTTCATCGCTTCGGAGTACTTGGTCCGCAGCTGGAAGATATGGCCGACTTCGATCCCGCGCACGATCTCGACCGTGCCGGTGCCGTCCGGGCTCGGGTCGCCGCGCTGAACGTTGCGGATGTCCGCCACCAGCGCCGGCTCCGGCAAGTCGCGGCCGAAGTTCACGCCGGTGAGGTGAAAGCCTTCGTCGTTGGCGCCGCAGACGAAATCCGACATCGCCGCCACCGATCGGTCGGCGATGATCTGTATCGAGGGGGGCACTCTAACAGGCCCGATGTAGCCGGGCTTGCAGCCCAGGTACCGGACGATCTCGGCTTCGGTGGCAAAGCGGAACGGATCCAGGCCGGGGAGCTTCTGCGTCTTGATCTCGTTCAGGTCGTGGTCGCCGCGCAGGAGCAGCAGGTGGAAGACCTCGTCGTGCACCACGGCGATCGCCTTCACCGTGCGCTGCAACGGCAGGCCGAGCAATGCGGCCACGTCCTCACAGCGCGTCTTGTCCGGCGTCGGGACCTTCTTCATCGGTTCGCCGGCCGCGCCGCGCGGCGCCGCCGGGGCCAATGCCTCCGCCAGCTCTACGTTCGCCGCGTAGTCCGACTGCGGGCAGTAGGCGATCGCGTCCTCGCCGGAGTCGGCGAGCACATGGAACTCGTGGGACCCGGTGCCGCCGATCGACCCGGTGTCGGCAGCGACGGCACGGAAGGCGAGCCCCATGCGGGTGAAGATCCGCGTGTAGGTGTCGTGCATGTTCCCGTACTCGCGCACGAGGTCGTCAAAGCCGGCGTGGAACGAGTAGCCGTCCTTCATCGTGAACTCGCGTCCGCGCATCACGCCGAAGCGCGGCCGGATCTCGTCGCGAAACTTGGTCTGGATCTGGTAGAAATGCACCGGCAGCTGCCGGTAGCTGCGGATCTCCCGCCGGGCGATGTCGGTGATCACCTCCTCGTGGGTCGGTCCGACGCAGAAATCGCGCTCGTGGCGGTCTTTCAGGCGGAGCAGCTCGGGGCCGTATTTCTGCCAGCGCCCGGACTCCTGCCAGAGCTCGGCCGGCTGGACAGCCGGCATGAAGACCTCGATCGCGCCGGCGCGATTCATCTCTTCCCGCACGATCGCCTCAACCTTGCGCACAACGCGCAGCCCGAGCGGCAGCCAGGTGTAGATGCCGCCCGCCAGGCGACGGATCAGCCCGGCGCGCAGCATGAGGCGGTGGCTCACGATCTCGGCGTCGGCCGGCGCCTCCTTCGTCGTCGGCAGGAAGAACTGCGAGACTCGCATCGCTCGATGCTCCGGAAAGGCCTGCATTCTAGCCGAGGGCCCGTACCGCCCCGGCGGGCCTTGCTAGGCAGCCAGTGGGAATTGTGGAAGAATCGAATCGGACAACAGCTTACGGAGCCGATCATGCTCGACCGGGACGGCTACCGCCCGAACGTCGGCATCATCCTCTGCAACACTAGGAACGAGGTTTTCTGGGGCAAGCGGGTCAAAGAGCATTCGTGGCAGTTCCCGCAGGGTGGCATCAAGCACGGCGAATCGCCGGAGCAGGCGATGTACCGCGAGCTGCACGAAGAGGTCGGCCTGCAACCGGATCACGTGAGGATCCTCGGCCGCACGCGCGGCTGGCTGCGCTATGACGTGCCGCAGCAATGGATTCGTCGCGAGTGGCGCACGAGCTACCGCGGGCAGAAGCAGATCTGGTTCCTGTTGCGCCTGGTCGGGCGCGATTGCGACGTCTGCCTGCGCACGAGTGAGCGTCCGGAGTTCGACGCGTGGCGCTGGAGCGAGTACTGGATTCCGCTTGAGTCCGTGATCGAGTTCAAGCGCGACGTCTATCAACAGGCCCTCAACGAGCTGGCGCGGTTCCTCAGCCGCGACCGCCGCACGGGCGCGGCCCACGAACATACGCTTGGTTCAGGCGCGCAGCCGCCGCCCGAGAGTGGGAGCAAAATCGGCTGAGCGCACCGGCGGCGGCGCGGCGCCCTTGATCCAGCTGCTGGAGGTCGCCGGGCGAGCAGTCTGGTACCTACCGGGGAGCGTGCCGGCGTGCTTCCTGCTCGTCGACGAGCGGGCTGGCGGGATCCTAGTGAACTCACCGCCATTCGACGCGCGGCTCGCTGAGGTCGTGGAGCGCGTCGCCAAGGTGCGGTTCGTTTTCTTCCCGAGTCGATTCGGCGCGACCGACGTGGCGCAATGGCGTGCGGCGTTAGCGGCGCGAACCGTCGCGACCGCGGAGGAATGCGCCGCGATCACTGGGCCGATCGACGAGGCGATCGACGCAGGCGTCCGGATCCATGGGCGGCTCGATTTCCTCGCACTGTCCGGACGGACGCGCGGGACGTGCGCGCTGCGCTCGAAGACGGACCCGGCGATTGTGTTCTTCGGCCCGGCGCTCGAGCACGGTGACTGGCCGCTGCTCCTCGCGCACGACGATGACGACTCTTACGAGAACCGGGTGCTCGGCGCAGTCGCGGTGCACGACCTGCGGTTCGAGTTCGCGTTCTGCGACAATTACGTGCACGGACGCAGCCGGTTCGGGCCAGGGGCAGCGGAGGCAATCCGCGCAAACCTTGCGAGCGAGCTGCGTGCTTGAGCGTGCGGCTGGGAGCGCGCCGGACTTCGCACCATCCGCGAAGCTCCGCCACTCGCTTCGCTTTTCTCGCTGACCCAGATCGAGCGCGAGCGCGGAGGTCCGATCGAGGTGCCGCCGGTCGGCCGGACGTTCGCGGAGGTTGAGGTCGCGCTGCGTTGATCCGGTCGGTTGGTTGCGGCGGCCTGCAAGTGGATTTGACAGCTTGCTAGGCCATTGCCTATACTTCATTCAGATTTTAGATCGAGTCTAAATCGGCTGCCCGACGCGACTCGAACGAGGCTGCGAGATCGCTTGACCTGGGTCACTTGGAAGGTCGCGGGAACGCGGAGTATGGAAGTCAACTCACGCAACAAGGAGGCTGCTATGGCCAAATCGCTCAAAGGCTCCAAGACCGAAACCTGTCTGAAGGACGCGTTCGCCGGAGAATCGCAGGCGAATCGCCGTTATCTCTATTTCGCCAACAAAGCCGACGTCGAAGGCCAGAACGACGTCTCCGCGCTGTTCCGCTCGACCGCAGAAGGCGAGACCGGCCACGCGCACGGCCACCTCGAGTACCTCGAGCAGGTCGGCGATCCGGCCACCGGGCTCCCGATCGGGTCGAGCCGGCAGAACCTCAAGTCCGCGGTCGCCGGCGAGACGCACGAGTACACCGACATGTACCCGGGCATGGCCAAGACGGCGCGCACCGAGGGCTTCGAGGAGATCGCAGATTGGTTCGAGACGCTGGCGAAAGCCGAGCGCTCGCACGCGAATCGGTTCCAGAAAGCGCTCGACGCGCTGGTCGACTGAGCGGCCGCGCCGCTGTACGAAGGGAGCGGCGCGTGCGCCGCTCTTTTTTTCCCACGCACCAGGAACCGGCAGGAATCCGCGCCAATGACCGTCCGTGAAGGCAGCCTGGAGGCGCCGACGCGCCATCCAATCGACTGGCGCTCGCCCGACTTCTACGACGAGGACAAGCTCAACGCCGAGCTGCACCGGGTGTTCGACATCTGCCACGGCTGCCGCCGGTGCGTGAGCCTGTGCAACGCGTTCCCGACGCTCTTCGACCTGGTCGACGAGGGACCGACCGGCGAGCTGGACGGCGTCGATAAGAAGGACTACGGCAAGATCGTCGACCAGTGCTATCTGTGCGACCTGTGCTACATGACGAAGTGCCCGTACGTTCCGCCGCACGCGTGGAACCTGGATTTTCCGCACCTAATGCTGAGGGCCAAAGCGGTCAAGTTCCGGAAGGGCGAAGTCCGGTTCCGCGACAAGCTCCTGTCGGCCACCGACGCGATCGGCAAGCTCGCGGCGATTCCAGTGATCGCGCAGACCGTCAACGCCGTAAACCGCAACGGCGCGGCGCGCGCGCTGATGGAGAAGGCGATCGGCGTGCACGCCGAGCGACGGCTGCCACCTTACGCGCCGGCGAAGTTCCGACCGAGCGCCGCCGTGAGCAAGAGCCACCCGGTGCGCAACGGCGAGCGGACCCCGGGCAAGGTCGCGGTGTTCTCGACCTGCTACATCAACTACAACGAGCCCGGGATCGGGCATGACCTGCTCAAGGTGCTCGACCACAACGAGATTCCGCACGTGCTGGTCGAGAAAGAGGCCTGCTGTGGCATGCCGAAGCTCGAGCTCGGCGACCTGGAGGCGGTCGCGCGCCTCAAGGCGATCAACATCCCGCCGCTCGCCAGGCTAGCGCGAGAGGGCTACGCCATCGTCACCGGCGTGCCGTCGTGCACGCTAATGTTCAAGTCCGAGCTTCCGCTCCTGTTCCCGGTGGACGCGGAGGTCAGGGCGGTGGCCGACGCAATGTTCGAGCCGTTCGAGTACTTCGTGCTGCGCAATCGTGACGGGCTCCTGAAGACGGATTTCAAGAAGGCGCTCGGCAAGATTGCGTATCACATCCCCTGCCACTCGCGGGTACAGAACATCGGGCAGAAGACGCGGGAGGCGCTCCAGCTCGTTCCCGGCACCACCGTCAAGACCGTGGAGCGTTGCGCCGGCCATGACGGCACCTGGGGCGTGAAGAGCGAGTACTACGCCCACTCGATGAAGATCGGCAAGCCGGTGTTCCGCGCGATGGCCGAAGACGAACCGGACTACATCAGCTCAGACTGCGCGATGGCCGGCAGGCACATCGAGCAGGGTATGGGTGACACGCGGGCGGAGCGACAGCATCCGCTGAGCCTGCTCCGAATTGCGTACGGACTCTGAAACTGGGACGACCATGCTTGATATGCCGAAAATCCAACCCGACAGCCTGATGACCCTAGAGGCCTACGCCCGCAACCGCAAGGAGTTTCGTGCGAAGGTCATGGCGCACAAGAAGGACCGCAGCGTTGCGCTCGGCGATCACGTGACGCTGATCTTCGAGGACGAGCTCACGATCCGCTACCAGGTCCAGGAGATGCTTCGCATCGAGCGGATCTTCGAACAGGAGGGGATCCAGGGCGAGCTCGAGGCGTACAATCCGCTCATCCCCGACGGCCGCAACTTCAAGGCGACGATGATGATCGAGTACCCGGACGTGGATGAGCGCAAGCACGCGCTTGCCCGTCTGAAGGGGATCGAGGACCGCGTTTGGGTCCAGGTTGAAGGCTGCGAGAAGGTCCATGCGATCGCCGACGAGGATCTCGAACGCGAGACCGAGGAAAAGACTTCGTCGGTGCACTTCCTGCGGTTCGAGCTGACCGACGAGATGGCTGCGTCGCTCAAGTATGGGGTCGGACTCGGAATCGGCGTCGACCATCCCGGGTATAGCGCCGAGATCGCCGCATTGCCGTCCAATATCCGCAACTCGCTCGTGAACGACCTGGCGTGACGCCCTCCTCGCGAGCCGTCCTTGGCGCGTTCGCGATCGCGATCGGGGCTTCGGCTTTTGCGCAGGCGCCGGGCGAGCGGCTGCGCGACTCGGCTGCGGACTCGATCGACTTCACCGAAAAGCCTCTCGACGAGCTCCCGCTCCAGCTCCCCGCGCCGCCGAAAGCGGGGGATCTGCTCGAGTTCGATCCCGGCCGTCCGGCGACGCTGCGTTACTACGTCGATCCGGCCTCGCTTTCGGTCGGGACCGACGCGATCGTCCGCTTTACCGTCGTGGTGCGCGGCGAGGGCAACGCGTCCAACGTGTCCTACGAGGCGATCCGCTGCAAGACGCGCGAGCGCAAGGTCTACGCGTACGGCCGCGCCGACGGCACTTGGTCAGCGGTGCGTGCGCCGCAGTGGACTACGATTTCAGGGTTCACCACCGACGGGCATCGGTTCGTGCTGTACGAGAATTACTTCTGCCCGTCGCGACAGATCATTGGCAGCGCGCGCGAAGGCGTTGAGGCCTTTCGGCGCGGCAGCCATCCGCGCGCGTCCGACCTGCTTACTACGACTCCGCTTCCGCGCTAGATCGCCACGCCGGCTACACGACGACCAGGTTGTCGCGGTGAATCAACTCGGGTTCGTCCGCGTATCCGAGGATCGACTCAATCTCGGTCGATGAGCGGCCGGCGATGCGCCGCGATTCGTCCGCACCATAGTTCACCAGCCCGCGCGCGATCTCGCGCCCATCGGGGCCGACGCACGCAACCAATCCGCCGCGCTCGAAATCTCCCTCCACCGCGCGCACCCCGACGGGCAGGAGGCTCTTTCCGCCCGCCGCCACGGCGCGTGCGGCCCCGGCGTCCAGATGCAGCGTTCCGCTGACCTGCACGTGATCCGCGAGCCATTGCTTGCGCGCCGCCAGTGGGGGCGCGTCCGACACGAGCAGCGTGCCGATAGGCTCGCCCTGGCCAAGGCGGACCAGGACGCCCGGCTCGCGCCCCGATGCGATCACGGTATGCGCGCCGCTGCGTGCCGCTCTTTTTGCCGCGAGGATCTTCGTGATCATCCCGCCGCGTCCGAGGGTCGATCCTGCACCGCCCGCCATCACCTCGAGGCGGGGATCTCCCGCGCGTCCCTCTGTCACCAAGGTCGCCGCCGCGTCCTTGCGGGGATCGGCGGTGAAAAGCCCGCCCTGGTCCGTGAGGATCACCAGAACATCGGCCTCGATCAGATTCGCGACGAGCGACCCCAAGGTGTCGTTGTCTCCGACCCGAATCTCGTCGGTGACCACCGTGTCGTTCTCGTTGATCACCGGCACCACGCCGAGTTCTAGCAGGGTCTTGAGGGTGGAACGGGCGTTCAGGTATCGCCCGCGGTCCGCCAGATCGGCATGCGTCAGGAGAATCTGCGCCGTGCGCAATCCGTGGCCCCGGAACGAGCTCTCGTAGGCCTGTACGAGCCCCATCTGGCCCACTGCAGCGGCCGCCTGCAGCTCGTGCATCGTGCTGGGCCGCGCGCGCCAGCCGAGCCGCTGCATGCCCTCGGCAATGGCGCCGCTCGACACGAGCACGACCTCGCGGCCCGCCGCGCGCAGCGTCGCGATCTGCTGTACCCAGTTGGCGATGGCTTGGATGTCGAGGCCTGCGCCCTCGTTGGTGACGAGGGAGCTACCGACCTTGATGACCAGCCGTCGGGCGGCGCGAACGCGCTCGTTCATGATTTGGCTTCCAGGTGTCGCATCACCGCCTGGCACAGCTCCCGGCAGCCTTCGCCGGACACGGCAGAGACCAGAAAATGGGGGCCCTTCCAGCGCAGGCGCCGCACGAGCTCCTTGACTGCCTGCGCGCGGTCCTCGGGCGCGAGCAGGTCCGCCTTGTTCAGTACCAGCCAGCGCGGTTTGCGATACAGCGCCTCGTCGTACTTGCGCAGCTCGGCGACGATGGCGCGCGCTTCCCGGATCGGATCGACGCCGGGATCGATCGGCGCGATGTCCACCAGGTGGAGAAGGAGCCTGGTGCGCGCGAGATGACGCAGGAAGCGGTGACCGAGCCCTGCGCCTTCCGCCGCGCCCTCGATCAACCCCGGAATGTCGGCGACGACAAAGCTCCGGTGGATGTCGACCCGAACCACGCCAAGGCTCGGGTGCAGGGTCGTGAACGGGTAGTCGGCGACCTTAGGGCGCGCGCTCGATACGGCGCGGATCAGGGTGGACTTGCCCGCGTTCGGCATCCCGAGGAGGCCGACATCCGCCAGAACGCGGAGCTCGAGCTGGAGCTCGCGACCCTCACCCGCTTCCCCGGGCGTCGACTGGCGCGGCGCGCGGTTCGTGCTTGACTTGAAGTTGACATTGCCGAGTCCGCCGCGCCCGCCTTTCGCCAGAAGCGCGGTCTGCTGGTGCGCGGCGAGATCCGCGACGAGAGCACCCGTTTCCCGGATGCTGATGACGGTACCGACCGGCACGCGCAGATAAATGTCGTCCGCGCTCCGGCCGGTGCACTGCTTGCCGCCGCCCCTCTCGCCATCCTTTGCGCGGAAGATACGGGTATAGCGGTAGTCAATGAGGGTGTTGATGTTTCGGTCGGCGATCGCGTAAACCGAGCCGCCGCGCCCGCCGTCCCCGCCGTCCGGCCCGCCGCGCGGGACGTACTTCTCGCGCCGGAAGTGCACGGCGCCATCGCCGCCGTTGCCGGCGTGAACCGCAATGCGCGCTTCATCGACGAACTTCACTTGCGGCGGCCTGGTCGGGAAGGGTGAGGGGATGACGGCTCCGCCGGTCCCGCAAACAAAAAAGCCCTACCGCGAGGATAGGGCTTCGTGGCGGGATCGGAAACTCAGGAGGCGGCGGGGATCACGCTCACGATCTGCTTTGCTGCGGGTCCTCGCGAGCCGAACAGGACGTGGCCCGTGACCTTCGCAAACAGCGTGTGGTCCCGGCCGATGCCGACATTGTCGCCCGCGTGGATCCGGGTACCGCGCTGACGCACGAGGATGCTCCCCGCGCTCACCAACTGTCCGCCGTAGCGCTTTACGCCAAGTCGCTTGGCCTGCGAGTCGCGGCCGTTGCGCGAGCTACCGCCCGCCTTCTTGTGTGCCATGGTGTCGTGCTCCTTGCCTTGCCTGTCCGAGCCTCAGTCCGAGATCCCGGTGATTTGAATCTCCGTGTACTGCTGTCGATGGCCCTGCGACTTCTTGTAGTGCTTACGCCGGCGCAGCTTGAAGATGGTGACTTTGTCGGCTTTGCCGTGGCCAACCACGGTGGCCCTGACCGCCGCGCCCGCCACCAACGGTGCGCCGACCTTGATCGCCGCGCCTTCGCCAACCATGAGTACCTGGTCCAGAAGGACCTCGCTCCCGACGTCGCCGGGAAGCTTCTCTACTTTCAGTTTGTCACCGGCCGCAACGCGATACTGCTTGCCGCCGGTCTTGATGACCGCAAACATGAGTGACTCCGGGGCTGGTTTCGCTTGGAAACTCAACATTATAGCGAGGGAACCGGGGCGGCGTCAAAGCCCCTTGTGCTAGGCTTCGGGTGCTGCCCGGTTCCGCGTCCCGACCCGATGTCCGTCTCCCTCGACCCGATCCGCGCGCTGATCGCTCGCGACATGGCGGAGGTCGATGCGGTGATCCGCCGCCGCCTCGACTCCGATGTCGTGCTGGTGTGTCAGGTCGCCGAGTACATCGTCGCGAGCGGCGGCAAGCGCCTGCGCCCGGTACTGCTCCTTCTCTGCGCCGGCGCCTGCGGCCACCGGGGCACGCATCTCCATGAACTCGCTGCGGTGGTCGAGTTCATCCATACGGCCACGCTGCTGCACGATGACGTCGTCGACGAATCCGGATTGCGCCGGGGTCGACGCACCGCCAACGCGGTGTTCGGCAATGCGGCCAGCGTGCTGGTGGGGGATTTCCTCTATTCGCGCGCGTTCCAGATGATGGTTGGCGTCAAGAACATGCGGGTGATGGAAGTGCTCGCGGATGCGACGAACACCATTGCCGAGGGCGAAGTATTGCAGTTGCTGAATGTGCACAACGCCGACGTCACCGAAGTGGCCTACCTGGAGGTTATCCGCCGCAAGACGGCGAAGCTCTTCGAGGCGGCTGCGCGGCTCGGCGCGATTCTGGGCGGCGCCTCGCCCGAGATCGAGGCGGGGTTCGCTGCGTACGGCGCGCACCTCGGCACGGCGTTCCAGCTGGTCGACGACGTGCTCGACTACTCGGGGGACCTGAGCGAGACAGGGAAGAACCTGGGCGACGACCTGAACGAGGGCAAGCCCACCCTGCCGCTGCTTCACGTCATGAACCGGGGCACCCCGGCGCAGGCGTCTCTCGTGCGCCGTGCCGTGGAGCAGGGGGGGCGCGACGAGTTCGAGTCCGTGCTCGATGCGATCCGGCTGACCGGCGCGCTCGACTATGCGCGTGCCGCCGCGCGCTCGGAGGCCGCGGTTGCGTGCGATGCCATCCGGCGCGTGCACGATTCAAACTACCGCCAATCTTTGCTAGACTTAGCAGTCTTCGCGGTCGAGCGAACGCACTGATTGATCCGTCGCCGACAGCAAGATTCCCGCAATCGGGGTGTAGCTCAGCCTGGTAGAGTACTGCGTTCGGGACGCAGGTGTCGGAGGTTCAAATCCTCTCACCCCGACCAAATCCCTTCTCGCCGACCCAACGTGCGTCACGGGGCGGCCCTGTTCGCGGCGCGTTGCGCCGATCAGAACCCCTAGAATCGGCGGACCCGCGGCACGAAAGTAGCCGCAGGCATATGCGCAATGGGTAAGCTGCTCGTCCTGGTCCTCGTCGGAGTCGTCTTCTACCTTGTGTGGAGGGGGATGGCACGCCGGGCGCGCACCGGTCGTGGCCGTGGTCCGGGCGCGGAGGTCGAGCGCATGGTCGGATGTCGCCAGTGCGGCGTGCATTTGCCGATCTCGGAAGCGGTCGAGGCCGACGGCAACTACTTCTGCTCGGAAGAGCACCGGCGGCTGTTCATCCGGTGACTACCGCTCCGGCCAGACCGCTTCCCACGGCTTCGGGGCCGGCGGTCGGCGCCGTCCGGTCGCCGGACGTCGGCGAGTCGTTCTGGGTTTCGCTGCGCTATTTCAATGCCTACCGCATCGCGGTAGCGGTCCTGTTCCTGCTTCTCGTCCTCTCCTACGGCGATGCGCTCGCTCTCGGGCAGAGGAATTTGCAGTTGTTCGGGGTGGTGAGCGTCGCGTACCTCCTTGCGGCGGCGGTGTTCCACGTCGTCATCAGGCGAATCCCGCAGCGGTTCGAGACGCAACTCACCATCCACGTCTGCACCGATATCGTCGCGATCGTGCTGTTGACGTACGCGAGCGGTGGATTCCGGACCGGGCTTGCGGTGATGCTTCTCATCTCCCTCGCGGGCGCGTCGCTGGTGAGTCGGGGCCGCGTGCTCCTCTCCTATGCCGCGCTCGCGTCGATTGCGGTCCTGCTCGAGCAGTCCGTCTGGGTGATCCGCGGCGACCATGGAGTGGCCGAGTTCCTCCCGGCCGGACTTCTCTGCATCGGATACTTCGCCACGGCCCTCATCACGAACCGGCTTGCCGAACGGGTGATCACCAACGAACGGGTTGCGCGCCAGCGCGGCGTCGATCTCGCCAATCAGTTGCGTGTCAGCCAGCTCGTCATTCAGGATGTCCAGGATGGCGTGCTGGTGGTCGACTCGAACGGCCTGGTGCGGCAACACAATCCGGTCGTGGATCGACTGCTCGGACGACCGGCGCCGGAACTGGACCAGATCGACGCGTACTCGGGGGAACTCGCACGCGCGCTCGATGACTGGCGGCAGGGGCGGGCGCGCGCCACGCCAACGTTCCGGTTTTCCGATTCCGGGATCCTCGTTCGTGCGCGATTCGTGGAAGCAGGCGTCGCCGGAGACAGCTTCGCGGTGATCTACCTCGAAGACATCTCCAAGCTCGAAGACCAGGCCCGTCAGATGAAGCTCGCCGCGCTTGGTCGGCTCACCGCGAACATCGCGCACGAGATCCGCAACCCGCTGGCCGCGCTGACGCACGCCGCCGAGCTGATGCTCGAGGAAAACCGTGGCCCCGCCCGAGAACGGCTCACCCGGATCATCCGCGACAACGCCAAGCGGCTCGACCGGATGGTCAAGGACGTGCTCGAGCTCAACCGGCGCGACCGCGTTCAGCCCGATTCGGTGCGACTGGGCGCCTTTGTGGAGACGTTCCTGGACGAGTTTGCGCAGAACGAGCAGATCGACCGGTCCGGTTTTTCCCTCTCGATGGAAGGCGATGGGGTGGTCGAGTTCGACCGGGTCCACCTGAATCAGATCCTGTGGAATCTGGCGCGAAATGCCTGGCGGCACTCGCAGAAGCGACCGGGCAGCGTGCGTCTGCGCATCGAGCGGCAGAGCAATCGACTAGAATTGGTCGTGGTCGATGACGGTCCGGGTGTGGCGAAGGAGCTGCAGGGCCAGCTGTTTGAGCCGTTCTTCACTACGTACAGCGCGGGCACCGGCCTGGGACTGTACATTGCACGCGAGCTCTGCGCGGCGAACGGCGCAACGTTGGACTACGTCGATCGGCCCGCTGGCGCCGAGTTCCGCATCGCCTGGTTAGGAATACGGCAATGAACCGTTCGGAGCGTCGCGCCACCGCGAAGACCACCGTGCTCGTCGTCGACGACGAAGCCGACATTCGCGAGCTACTCGAGCTGACGCTCGTCCGCATGGGACTTTCGGTGGAGTGCGCGGGATCGGTCGCAGAGGCGCTCGAGCAGCTCAAGCGACACACGTTCGACCTCTGCCTTACCGACATGCGGCTGCCGGACGGGGAAGGCCTCGAACTCGTCCGCTATATCGGAACGAACTGCTCCGATCTGCCCGTGGCCGTGATCACGGCGCACGGCAGCACCGAGAACGCGGTCGCGGCACTTAAGGCCGGCGCCTTCGACTACGTTTCGAAGCCGCTTTCCCTCGAGCAGCTGCGCACGCTGGTGAAGTCGGCGCTCGACCTGCCGCAGAAGGCCGCACCGAAGGTCGCGACGGGCCACCGAATGCTGGGCGACAGCCCGCCCATCCAGCAGGTGCGGGCGATGATCGAGAAGCTCGCGCGCAGTCAGGCGCCGGTGTACATCACGGGCGAGTCTGGGAGCGGCAAGGAGCTCGCCGCGCGGCTCATCCACGAGAACGGGGCACGGCGGGACAAGGCGTTCGTCCCGGTGAACTGCGGGGCGATTCCAGAGAACCTCGTCGAGAGCGAGTTCTTCGGGTACCGGAAGGGCGCCTTCACCGGAGCGGAGGCCGATCGTGAGGGGTTCTTCCACGCGGCAAACGGCGGTACGCTGTTCCTGGACGAAGTGGCCGATCTCCCGCTGGCGATGCAGGTGAAGCTGCTCCGTGCGATTCAGGAGAAGCGCGTCCGCAAGGTGGGCGCAACTTCCGAGGATCCGGTGGACGTACGGATCATCTGCGCCACCCACCAGGATCTGGCGCGGCTCGTCGAGGCCGGCAAGTTCCGGCAGGATCTCTACTATCGGCTCGCGGTGATCGAACTCTGCATGCCGCCGCTGAGGGAGTGCGGCGAGGACGTTCCGCTCCTCGCCGAAGCGATCCTTGCGCGGCTGGGCGAGGACGGCGGTCGCGCCCGGCCCCGCCTGTCGAAAGAGGCGGTCGCTGCACTGCGCGGCTATGACTTCCCCGGCAACACGCGCGAGCTCGAGAACATCCTGGAGCGCGCGATCGCGCTCTCGGTGCGCGATGAGATCGAGCCCGATGACCTCCAGCTCGCTCCGCCGAAGTTCGCCCCCGAGGAAGCGGCGGGACCGAACGCAAAGTGGCCGCTGCAGGAATACCTCGACCGTGTCGAACGGGAGGCGATCCTGGAGGCGCTCGACAAGACCCGCTTCAACCGCACCGCCGCGGCCAAGCTCCTTGGTATCACCTTCCGGGCCCTCCGCTATCGGATGGAGCGCCTCGGGATCCATTGAAGCGAATGCCCAGCCGCGGGTTGCGAACGGCGCGCGGCAGGCGCCTTGCCGGCGGGATCGACGCGCACGGCCTTGCAGCCGGGGTTCGCTTCATTCCCTCGCCGAATTGCGACGACCGCCCGGCCGGCGAGTCGGTCCGGCTGATCGTGATCCACAACATCAGCCTGCCGCCGGGCGAGTTCGGCGGCGACGACGTGATCCGGCTGTTCTGCAACACGCTTGACTGCGCTGGACACCCGTACTACGAGGGCCTGCGCGATCTTCGAGTTTCGGCCCACTTCCTGATACGGCGCACCGGCGAGCTGCTGCAGTTCGTTCCGTGCATCCGCCGCGCGTGGCACGCGGGCGAGTCGTTATGGCGCGGGCGGGCGCGGTGCAACGATTTCTCCGTGGGAATTGAGCTCGAGGGCAGCGATGAGATTCCCTACGCCGACTCGCAGTACGCGGCACTCGGGGTACTGGCCGCTGCGCTTTCGCGCGTATATCCGATCCAGGACGTGGTCGGTCACGCGGACGTCGCGCCTGGGCGCAAGACCGATCCCGGGCCGGCGTTCGACTGGCCGCGGTTCCGCGCATTGGCCGGCCGGCCGGCGTAAGGCGCACGGTCTCGCGCGCCCGTCCGCGCGTGAATCGCAAGCCGCCCCCTCGCGCAAGTGACGAACACGTGACGAAGTTCACATCGTGCGCGCGCAACTCGATTCGAGCCGCTGAAAAGACACGAGAAAAATGTTGCAACTGGTCGGACAGCGCACTAGAATTAGTGCTGGGCTGAGGGGTGAACACTATATCTAGTGGTCCGGGCGGGCGTTCCCGGCCGGCAGGCGGAAGACCTGCCGCTCTACCGAGAAAACTAGAGAAAAGAGGAGACGAGAGAATGCAGCTTGCCGGTGAGGCCGCGCCGATCCAGTCGTTTGCTACCGCGGCGTTCGCCGAAAGCGCCCCGCCTGCGCAACCTTCGGTCCTCTCCCAGTACAAGGTCATACGGCGCAACGGCGCGGTCGTCGGCTTCGAGCCGGCCAAGATCAGCGTGGCCGTGACCAAGGCGTTTCTCGCCGTAAGTGGCGGCCAAGGCGCGGCGTCCGCCCGAATTCGCGAGCTCGTCGCCGGGTTGACCGAGGCGGTCGTGGCGGCTTTGATCCGCCGGCAGCCGCAGGGGGGCACGTTCCACATCGAGGACATCCAGGACCAGGTGGAGCTCGCCCTGATGCGTTCGGGGGAGCACGACATTGCGCGAGCGTACGTCCTCTACCGCGAAAAGCGGGCGCAGGCGCGTGCAACGGAGTCGGCGCAGCGGAAGGCTGTCACCGCGCAACCGGTCTTGCATGTCGTCGAGGAAGGCGAGCGGCGTCCGCTCGACATGGCGCGGCTGACCGACCTGGTTCAGTCCTCCTGCGCCGGGTTGGGCGCGGCGGTGGCCCCGCAGGTTATCCTCCAGGAGACGCTCAAGAACCTGTATGACGGCGTGCCGATGGAGGAAGTGCGCAAGTCGGCCGTGCTGTCCGCCCGTGCGTTGATCGAAAAGGATCCGGCGTACTCGTTCGTCACCGCCCGGCTGCTCCTCAACATCATCCGTCGCGAGGTGCTCGGGGAGGATGCCACCCAGGCCGAGATGGGGACGCGTTACGCAGACTACTTCCCGCAATTCGTGAAGCAGGGGATTGAGTCCGGGCGCCTGGACGAGCGTCTGGGGCGCTTCGACCTGCTGCAGTTGGGCGCGGCGATCGATGCGTCCCGTGATCTCAAGTTCGGATACCTGGGGCTCCAGACGCTGTACGACCGGTACTTCCTCCACGTGGAGGGACGCCGGATCGAACTGCCGCAGGCGTTCTTCATGCGCGTGGCGATGGGGCTCGCCTTGAACGAGATCAACAAGGAGGACCGGGCGATCGAGTTCTACGACGTCCTGTCGAGCTTCGACTTCATGAGCTCCACTCCGACGCTGTTCAACTCCGGGACGCAGCGCTCCCAGCTCTCGAGTTGCTACTTGACTACCGTCGCGGACGACCTCGACGGGATCTATGAGGCGATCAAGGAGAACGCCCTGCTCGCCAAGTATGCGGGCGGCTTGGGCAACGACTGGACGCCGGTGCGCGCGCTGGGCAGCCACATCAAGGGTACCAACGGCAAGTCACAGGGGGTGGTCCCGTTCCTCAAGGTGGTCAACGACACCGCAGTGGCGGTCAATCAAGGCGGGAAGCGCAAAGGCGCGGTCTGCTCCTACCTGGAGACCTGGCACCTGGACGTCGAAGAGTTCCTCGAGCTACGCAAGAATACGGGCGACGACCGGCGCCGCACCCATGACATGAACACCGCCAACTGGGTGCCGGACCTGTTCATGCGACGGGTGATGGAGAACGGTGAATGGACGCTCTTCAGTCCGTCCGACTGCGCCGATCTGCACGACAAGTACGGCAAGGACTTCGAGAAGGCCTATGTCGCGTACGAGGAGAAAGCGGCAAGAGGCGAGCTCAAGCTCTTCAAGAAGGTCCAGGCCCTCCACCTCTGGCGCAAGATGCTGTCGATGCTGTTCGAGACCGGACATCCGTGGATCACGTTCAAGGATCCCTGCAACGTCCGCTCGCCCCAGCAGCATGTGGGAGTCGTGCACAGCTCGAACCTGTGCACCGAGATCACGCTTAACACCAATGATCGGGAAATCGCTGTTTGCAACCTGGGCTCGGTGAATCTGGTTGCCCACATGCAGGGCGGCAAGCTCGATCACGAGAAGCTGGGGCGGACGATCGCAACCGCGATGCGGATGCTCGACAACGTGATCGATATCAACTACTACGCTGTCGCCAAGGCCCGGAACTCGAACCTCAAGCACCGGCCCGTCGGGCTCGGGATCATGGGGTTCCAGGACTGCTTGCAGCTGTTACGGGTGCCGTACGCGTCCAAGGAGGCGGTTGAGTTCGCCGACCGTTCGATGGAGGCCGTCGCCTACCACGCCTACTGGGCCTCGACCGAGCTTGCGGAAGAGCGCGGGCGGTACTCGAGCTTCAAGGGGTCGCTCTGGGACCGGGGAATCCTGCCTCAGGACACGCTCAAACTGCTCCGCGAGGCGCGCGGCGGTCATGTGGAGGTGGACGAATCGGAGTCGCTGGACTGGAAGGCGCTGCGCGAGCGCGTCAAGAAGCACGGCATGCGCAACTCCAACTGCCTCGCCATCGCCCCGACCGCGACGATCGCCAACATTATCGGCGTGTCTGCATCGATCGAGCCGACGTTCCAGAACCTGTACGTCAAGTCGAATCTGTCGGGCGAGTTCACGGTCGTCAACGACTATCTGGTGGCCGACCTCAAAGACTTGGGCCTCTGGGATGAGGTCATGATCGCCGATCTCAAGTACTTTGACGGCAACCTTGCCCGAATCGATCGGGTGCCGGCGGACCTGCGGCGCCTCTACGCGACGGCGTTCGAGGTCGACCCGACCTGGCTGGTCGAGGCGGGTGCGCGGCGGCAGAAGTGGATCGACCAATCGCAGTCGCTGAACATCTACATCGCGAATGCCTCCGGGAAGAAGCTCGACGACACCTACAAACTCGCTTGGGTGCGCGGGCTAAAGACCACGTACTACCTCCGCTCGCTCGGCGCCACCCATGCCGAGAAGTCGACGGTGAAAACCGGGCAGCTCAACGCGGTGCCGTCCGATGGCGCCGCGGAGCCTGTCGAGCCGAAGTTCTGCGCGATCGACGCGCCAGATTGCGAGGCGTGTCAGTGATGCCTATAACAAGACATCGGAGGCCAGGATGCTGAAGTTCGACGACGATGCGGGCGCGCAGACGAGGACCGGTATGGCCTCGCTAGCCGCGCTCGGATTGCAGCCGGTATCGGGTTTCGTCCCTTCCGGTCGCGCGGCGCTCGCCCCAGCGGGCCACGCCGATGACATCGAGGTCTATCGGCGCATCCGCGTCGAGGACAAGCGGATCATCAACGGTCGGACCGACGTCAACCAGCTGGTCCCGTTCAAGTACAAGTGGGCGTGGGAGAAGTACCTGTCGGCGTGCGCCAACCACTGGATGCCGCAAGAGATCAACATGAGCCGCGACATCGCGCTCTGGAAGGACCCAAACGGCCTGACCGAGGACGAACGCCGGGTGATCAAACGCAACCTGGGGTTCTTCGTGACCGCGGACTCCCTCGCGGCGAACAACATCGTACTTGGAACCTATCGCCACATTTCGGCACCGGAATGCCGGCAGTATCTCCTGCGGCAGGCCTTCGAGGAGGCGATCCATACCCACGCATACCAGTACATTGTCGAGAGCCTCGCGCTCGACGAGGGCGAGGTATTCAACGCCTACCACGAGATCCCGAGCATCCGGGACAAGGACGAGTTCCTGATCCCGTTCATCGACACGCTCACCGACCCGGCGTTCAAGACCGGCACGCCAGAAGCCGATCAGAAGCTCCTCAAGAGCCTGATCGTGTTCGCGTGCGTGATGGAGGGTTTGTTCTTCTATGTCGGGTTCACGCAGATCCTGGCGTTGGGGCGGCAGAACAAGATGACCGGCGCCGCGGAGCAGTACCAGTACATCCTTCGCGACGAGTCGATGCACTGCAATTTCGGCATCGACCTCATCAACCAGATCAAGCTGGAGAACCCGCACCTTTGGACTGCGGAGTTCCGCGAGGAGATCCAGGCGCTGATGCAGAAGGCGGTGGAACTCGAGTACCGCTATGCGGAGGACACGATGCCGCGGGGCGTGCTCGGTCTCAACGCTCCGATGTTCAAGGAGTACTTGCGGTTCATCGCGAATCGACGCTGCCAACAGATCGGAATCGAGCAGATCTACCCGGGCGCGGCAAACCCGTTTCCGTGGATGAGCGAGATGACCGACTTGAAGAAGGAGCGCAATTTTTTCGAAACGCGCGTGATCGAGTACCAGACCGGAGGCGCGCTAAGTTGGGATTAGACGGTTGTCGAACGCCCACAATTGCTTTAAGGTTGAGGCGACCGGGCGAGTCGCCGAGAAAGAGTGCCGTTCCTTCGCAGTTGCGGAGGAGTGGTGCAGCGATTCAGGCGCGAGTACGTCGCGCGCCGCAGGTGTCAGAGATGTCGGAGCCCGTCCGGGTCTCCGACATTTTTGTATGGGGCGGCGGCTCAACGCTCCGGGCGGGTGCTGCTGTCGAGGCTCGCTCGTGCGGCAGATTGCTGAGCTTACCCAGCCGGCTTCGCTGAGTGGTTGGTTCGTTCTTTCAAACTGACGGGAGCATGGACATGGCAACGAAGGCAGGTAGGAAGAAGAAGGCTGCCGCTCGCGCCAAGCCGAAGCGAGGCGTAAAGCGGGCGAAGGTGAAACGCGCAGTGAAGAAGTCCGCCGCGCGCGGCAAGGTGCGACGCGTTGCGAAGAAGGCGAGGAAGGCAGGCGCGGCCCGGAAGGCGAAGCCAGCCAAAGCGCGGGCGAAGGCCAAGCGTCCCGTCGCGAAAGCGAAGCCGAAGCAACCGGCGAGGAAAGCGGTGAAGCTCGTTGCCGCCCCGGCTGCTCCGACGGTGCAGGCGCCCGCACCGACAGTGCCGTCGCCGGCGCCGAGGACCGCCCTGAACCCCGCGGCAGCATGGCCTTTCCCGTCGGGTTCGCGCCCCTGAAACGCGGACGTCGAAGAATTCGACTGTTCGGGCGGCGGTTCGCCCGGCGGTTGGATACCCGGCTCGCAAGGGCTGGGGCGTTGTAGAGCAGTACCTTTCGTCAACTCTTGAAGGAGTCTAAGTATGGCAACGAAGAAAAAAGCTGCTAAGAAAACCGCGAAGAAAAAAGCTGGCAAGAAGAAGAAGTAGCGCATCGCTACGAGCAAGTGGTAGCAAAAAAGAAACTTGCGAAGAAGAAGGCCTCCGCGCAGCGGAAGCCTGCCAAGAAAAAGGCCGCCTTAGAGGCGGCCAAGAAAAAGAAAGCTGCGAAGAAGCCCGCCAAGAAGAAGGCCAAGGCACGGATGAAGATGACCAAGCGAGCGGTGAAACCGGCAGCGTCTGCACCGACAGTGGCTCCTGCAGCCACGTCGACGCCGACGGCGCCAAGGGCAAATACTCCCCTAAATCCCGCTGCAGCTTGGCCGTTCCCAACCGGGTCGCGGCTCTAGGCGGTGGTCGAATCCTCTGCGGTCGGGCCTTGTGCAGGCAAAGTCCTAACCGCAGAGATTCGGCACTGGAAGTGTCCCCCGGCTTTCCTATCGAAGGACGTCTACATTTTACCAGTCGGTCGATAGCGAAGCCGGGCCTCTTTTCCCAAAATTTTTCTATTGTGCACCGCAGTACAAGGCGCTGATTTGGCGGCTCTTTCGGGCTTGCTTGACAGGTCATAAGGTCTTCATTAGACTGCGGTTTCCATCGTTTCTGCAGTCATTCGATCTTGCTGCTGACCGCCCCGGACGCCTTCGGCACCAACCCTCGCATTCTGGGGTTCGAGGCGTTGACCGAGTGGTCGCCGGAGCCGGGTAACCCCTTCTGGGGAACTCGCCCGATCACCGGATCCGTAACCTAACTGTCCTGTTCTGACCAGCCGACTGGCTGACCCTGTGGTCGAGATCCCTCTCGATGCCGGGCCCGCGACAGACGACGGAGGTGAACATGAAACTGCTCGAATTGAAGACGCGCCTGCGCCACGGGGCGATCGCGCTCATGGGCGCCGCACATTCCGGGCTCGCCGCATTCGGCCTGCTCGCCCTCGCTTTCGTAGTTTTCGACGGGGCGCGTTTCGTGCCGATCCACGCTGCGCAGGCGGGCGGGATCGCCTTGGGCAAGATGAAGGCCGAGGCAAGTACGCCCCCACTGTCCACCGTGGCAACCTCCATCACGGCGGGCGATCCGCACCGGCGCGCCGTTGCCGATCACCTGGCGCGGCGCTTCCGGATTGCTGCGGACGCGCTCGATAGCCTCGTGGGCGAAGCGTACGTTGCCGGCTCCGCCAGTGGGGTCGATCCGCTCCTCATCCTGGCCGTGATGGCGGTCGAGTCGCGCTTCAATCCGTTCGCCGAAAGCGATTTCGGCGCGAAGGGACTGATGCAGGTCGTGCCGCGGTTCCATCTCGACAAGCTTGCGGTGCACGGCGGCGAGGAGGCGGTGCTCGACCCGCGGACCAACATCCATGTGGGTGCTCAGATTCTGCGGGAGTACGTCCGCCGAACAGGGAGTCTCGAGGAAGGCTTGCAGCTCTATGCCGGTGCCGGGGACGATCCGACGCAAGGCTACGCGCAGAAGGTCATCGCCGAGAAGCGCCGCATGGCGGACGTCGTCGCCCGCGTACCCAGGCTCCCAACGAACGCGTGAACGTGCGCGCCGACCCGGCTCAGCTCCGGCCGAGATGTTGGGCGAGCCGCTCGATCCCCACCTCCAGGTCATTCATCGAGCGCGTGTAGGCGAACCGCACGTGCGCGCCCGCGCGGTGAGTCCCAAAATCCCGGCCCGGGGTGATCGCTACACCGGCCTTCTCCAGAACTTCCATCGCGAATCGCTCGCTGTCGCTCGCTAGGCGCGAACAGTCCGCGTAAACGTAGAACGCGCCTTCCGGCAGTAGCGGCACCTCGAACCCCAGGCCGCGCAGTGCTGGCACCAGAAAGTCGCGCCGGCGCTGGAATTCCGTGCGCCGTTCTTCGAGTACCGCGATCGTCTCGGGACGGAACGCCGCCAGTGCCGCAGCCTGCGCCGGTGCCGATGGGCAGATGTACGCGTTCTGGGCGAGCCGCTCGATCTCCCGCACGTACTCCGCCGGCGCCACGAGCCAGCCAAGACGCCAGCCGGTCATGTTGAAGTACTTCGAGAAGCTGTTTACGACGAAGAGATCGTCGCCCAGCCCGAGCGCCGTCGGGTGATGGGGTCCGCCGTACGTCAGTCCCTGGTAGATCTCGTCGACGAGGGTATGGCCACGGCGCGCACGCACCTCGTCCACGATCCCCTCGAGCGCTGTGCGTGGCACGACCGTCCCGGTGGGGTTGGAGGGCGAGGCGAGCATCACGCCCCGTGTGCGGTCGCCCCAGTGGCGCGCGACATCTTCTCGATCGAGCTGGTAATGACGCTCGGGTCCCGACGGAACGGTTTTCGCGGTGCCTTCGAACATCCGGACGAAGTGCCGGTTGCACGGGTAACACGGGTCCGGCATGAGCCACTCGTCGCCGGGGTCGACGAGCGCCCCCATTGCGATCAGAAACGCGCCGGAAGCCCCCGACGTAACCACAATCCGTTCGGGCGCGACGTCGATCCGGTAGCGGTCAGCGTAGAAGCGCGCGATTGCCTCTCGGAGCGCTGGTGTACCGAGCGCGGCCGTGTAACCGAGCGCCTCGCTCCGAAGCGCCGTTACTGCCGCCTCGATCACCTGGGGCGGAGCGGGGAAATCGGGCTGTCCGATTTCCATGTGCACGATGTGCCGTCCGGCGCGCTCGAGCGCCTCGGCGCGCCGCCCGATCTCCATCACGTGGAACGGCTGAATCTCGCGCATGCGAGCGGCAAGCCGCAGGAGTTCGTGTCGACGCAGACCGGGTGCCGTAATCATGAGAAATATTCCGCGAACTCCTGCCGCGACGCCATGTGGCCCATTCTAGCGCGCGCCTGCGTCCAGAATGCTTGAGGAATAAGGCGCGGAACGACCGGCAAATCCTTGGTGGGCCAAGAGTTCGGGCATAGACTTCCTGTGATGCGCCCGGTCCCGGGCGCGCCCCGGGACCGCTGCCTTGCGCGACGTCGTGTTCTCGAAGGAGGACGTCCTCCTGGCGCTGGCCAGCATGTGCCAGTTCCAGCGCGTCCCGTTCGACGCCGCGCTCGTTTTGCGCGAATTTCCCCCGCCGTATTCGCTTGAGACGCTGCTCCACGCCGCGAAAAGGCTCGGTTTCGACGTCGGCGCCCGCGACGCCCTGCCCGAGGAGATCCGCACCCTCGATACGCCCTGCATCGCCTTGTTCAAGGCTTTGCCGGCGATGTCGGCGCCAGCCGACGCGGATGCGTCGCCAAGACCCGCGACCGCGACCCATCGCGTGGCGATCATCGTCAGGGCGAGCGGTGACGAATTCCAAACGATCGAACCGGGTCGCGTCGCGCCTGAACCACTGACCATCGACGAGTTCGCCGCGCGGTTCGCCGGACGCATCGTGCAGTTCACGGTCGCGGGGAAGCCGGTTTCGGACACGGATGCGCGCGCGGAGGCGCCCGAGCCCTTCGGGTTCCGCTGGTTCGTTCCCGAACTGCTGAAGCACCGCCAGATCTGGCGCGACGTCCTGCTCGCGTCGCTCGCGATCCAGGTGCTCGCGCTGGCCACGCCGCTCTTCACCCAGGTGGTGATCGACAAGGTGGTGGTTCACCAGACCGCCAACACGTTGATCGTGATCGGCCTCGCGCTGGCGGTTGCGATGCTCTTCAGCGCGGCCATGGGTTGGGTCCGGCAGTACCTCGTCCTGCATACGGGCAACCGCGTCGACGCGGTGCTCGGAACGCGCGTGTTCGAGCATCTGCTCGGGCTGCCGGCGCGCTACTTCGAGCACCGGCCGACCGGCACGATCGTGGCGCGGTTGCACGGTGTCGAGACGATTCGCGAGTTCGTGAGCGGCGCCGCGGTGACGCTGCTCCTCGATCTGCCGTTTCTCGCGATCTTCCTTGCGTTGATGTTCTGGTACAGCTGGCAGCTCACGCTGATCGCGCTCGCGATTCTCGCGGCCATCGTGACCATGAGCATTCTGATCGTGCCGCTGATTCGCGCGCGGCTCAACCACCAGTTCCTCCTCGGCGCACGCAACCAGGCCTTCCTCACCGAATACGTCTCCGGGATGGATACCGTCAAGTCCCTGCAAATGGAGCCGCAGTTGAAGGCGCGCTACGGCGACTACCTTTCGAGCTATCTGGTCGCGGGCTTCAACACGCGGCAGCTGTCCAACACCTACAGCGTCGTGGCGAACGCCCTGGAGCAGCTCATGACGCTGCTGATCCTCTGCGCGGGCGCATGGATCGTGATGCAGAACGCCGGCTTCACCATCGGCATGCTGGTCGCGTTCCAGATGTTCGCCGGGCGACTGTCGCAGCCGATGCTGCGCCTGGTCGGCCTATGGCAGGAGTTCCAGCAGGCGGCGATCGCGGTGAAGCGCCTGGGCGATATCATGAACGCGCCGGTCGAGCCTCATTCGCTTCTCCCCGCGCGCGGGTCCTCGGAGCTCGTGGAAGTGGAGGTGCAGGAGATCGCTTTCCGGTACAGCGAGAGCCTGCCGTACCTGTACGAGGGGCTGAACCTGCGGTTGCGCCCGGGGGCGTGTGTCGCCCTGACCGGAGCCTCCGGCAGCGGCAAGAGCACCCTTGCGAAACTCATCCAGGGCTTCTACATGCCGACCGACGGGCGCATCCTCGTCAACGGTCGCGACACGCGCGCGCTTGCCGCGAACGAGTTGCGCGCCAACCTCGGTGTCGTGCCGCAGGAGACGGTCCTGTTTGCGGGCACGATCTACGACAACCTCATCCTCGCAAACCCCCACGCGACCTTTCAGCAGGTGATCCAGGCGTGCAAGATGGCCGAGATTCACGAAGTCATCGAGCGCCTGCCCGACGGCTACCAGACTCCGATCGGCGAGCACGGTGTCGGCCTCTCCGGGGGGCAGCGCCAGCGGCTTGCGATTGCACGGGCACTGCTAAAGCGTCCGCGCGTCTTGATCTTCGACGAGGCGACGAGCAACCTGGACCAGGAGACCGCGGAGCATTTCGCGCGCACTGTCAACCAGCTGAAGGGGCGGGTAACGATGCTCTTTATTGCACACCAGCTCCCGCGCGCGCTTCAGGTGGACGAGGTGATTCGTTTGGGCGCGCCGCCCGCGGCGCCAGCTCGGACTGCCGAGCGCAGCGCACTCAAGCGCACCGGGGGGTGACATGGACGCCGTAACGCGGATCCGCACGCTGCAGGCCGGACAGCTCGACTTTGCGCCCGGCATCCTCAGGCTCCAGGACGCGCCACCCTCGCCGCTGCCGCGCCTGATTCTCTGGTGCCTGCTCGCGCTCGTCGCGGTGACCGTGGTGTGGTCCGCATTCGGGCGCCTCGACATCATTGCGGTGGCGCAGGGGCGCATCGTCCCGCAGAGCTACCTGCAGATCGTGCAACCCGCGGAATCTGGCATCGTCAAGGAGCTGCTAGTGCGCGAAGGCGACCGGGTCGGGGCGGGACAGGTGCTCGCGCGGATGGACACGCGGTTCTCAGAAGCCGACCGCCAGGCGCTCAAGAACGAGTTGGCGCAGCGCAGCCTGCAGCTCAGGCGCATCGACGCCGAGCTCGCAGGGACGGCGCTCGCAGCGAGGCGCGAGGACCCCCCGGCGCTATTCGCGCAGGTCGACGCGCAGCATCGAGCGCGCCGGCAGGCGTTCCTCGACTCGCTCGAAACGGAGAAGGCGACGCTCGCGAAGGCCGATCAGGATCTGCGCGCGGCGCGCGAGATCGAGTCGAAGCTCCGCCAGCAGCTGCCGATTTACCGCGAGCAGGAGGCGGCGTTCGAGAAGCTCACGCGCGAAGGCTACGCCGGGCGCATGCTCTTCCTGGAGAAGCAGCGCGACCGCATCGAGAAGGAGCAGGACTTCAAGGCGCAGGAGTTCGCGATCCAGAGCCTGAGCGCGACCATCGAGCAGAGCCGCAAGCGCGTCGCGCAGCTGCAGTCGAACTACCACCAGGCGCTGCAGAATGAACGCGTCGAGACCGAGGCGCAGTACGCCAAGCTCGAGCAGGACTGGAACAAGCACGCGGCGCGCCACGACCTGCTCGAGCTCAAGGCGCCGCAGGACGGCATCGTCAAGGACCTCGCCACCCACACCGTCGGCAGCGTGCTGCAGCCGGGCACGGTGCTCATGACGCTCGTGCCCAGCAACGATCCGATGCAGGCCGAAGTCTGGGTGACGCACGACGACGCGGGCTTCGTCGGCGCCGGGCAGCCGGCGAAGCTCAAGCTCGCGACCTATCCGTTCCAGAAGTACGGGATGATCGATGGCGACGTGAAGCGGCTCAGCCCGGACTCAAGCGACATGTCCGATGCCCGGAGCGACCGCCGCACGGGAGCGGGCGAGGGTGGGTCTACGGGGTCCGGCTATCGCACGCTCGTGTCTCTCAGGACGCCGTATCTGGAAGTCGATGGCAAGCGCTATCCGCTGACGCCCGGAATGCAGGTTACCGCCGAGATCAATCTCGGCACGCGGACAGTGCTCGAGTACGTTCTTTCGCCGGTGCAGCGGACGCTGCACGAGGCCGGCAGGGAACGCTAGCAGTCGCGCGGCCCTAGAATCCCAATCCGATTCCGCCGTACCAGCCGCTGCCGCCAGGGTACCAGGCGTATCCGCCGTACGGGTAGACGCTTGGGCCGCCATTTGGCCAGTACCGGCCCGAGCCCCAGCCATAGGAGTGGGCGAATTCCATCGCCATGCGCGTGCGCGCATCCTGATCCGCCTGCGCGGTGATTGCATCGATGCGCTGCGCGTCCTGCTCGGCGCTAAGGATGTAGTCAATCACGCACTGGTCGACGCCATTGCGGCGCAGGTCGGCCTGATGCGCGTCGGTGAGCTGCATCCGCGTCCCGGCCTGGTAGTAGCGGCGGACAATCTCGTCGTCCGGCATGCCCTGCCGCGCCATCTGCACGATCGTCGGGATGGTGAGCCGCACCGGTTGCTGCGGTCCCGTCTCCGACCACTGTTGTGCGGTCATCCGGACGAGGACTGGGTTGCCCTCCGCGTCGCGCTGCCCGACGCCGGGCCAGTAATCAGGGTACGTCGTGCACCCTGCGGCCGCAAGGGCGAGAAGAACAATGGGGATGGTGCGCATAGCCGCTTTCCTCTCAAGCCAATGCATAAACGCGCTACGTCTCGAAATAGTTTACGCCGGGGGAGCCCGTGACCTCCGCTGCAAGCGCCCTGGCGACGCCGGCTTCGTGCATATTTTGCCACGCAGCGGCAAGCGATCCGCCGGTGTCGATGGCACGACAGGCGTCCTCGATCACGACGACCTCGAACGCCGCCTTCCGCCCGTCCACCGCAGACCACGCGACGCAGAAGTCCGTCGCGAGCCCGCTCAGCAATACCCGCCGGATGCCGCGCTCGCGCAGGTAGCTCGCGAGCCCGGTCATGTGTGCGGCGTCGGCCTCGACAAACGCCGAGTAGCTGTCCACGTGCGGGTGGTAGCCCTTGCGCACGACGAGTTGCGCGTGCGGGATGTCGAGGTCGGCATGTAGCGCGGCACCCGGAGTCCCCTGTACGCAATGCTCGGGCCAGAGAATCTGTTCGCCATAGGGGAGGCGGATCCGATCGAACGGCTGCCGCCCAGGATGGCTCGAAGCGAAGGAGATGTGACCCCGCGGGTGCCAGTCCTGCGTGAGGACGACGTTCGCGAAGCGCCGCGCAAGCGCGTTGACGACGGGCAGGATCTCGTTACCGTCGGGAACCGCGAGCGCGCCGCCGGGCATGAAGTCGTTCTGCACGTCCACGACGAGCAGGACGTCCCGTTCGCTTGTGCCGATCATCCCGGGCGCTTTCGTGCAGCGGCGAGTCGCTATGCAATCATCTTACGCCGCCCCGGTGCCCGGCAAGAGCGTTCGGCGCGGGGCATATAATCGCTCCACCCCGATAACAATATCCAGCGCAGGACGCACACCATGGACGACAGTATCCGGAAGGCCGCGCTCGACTACCACCGCCTCTCGCCCCCGGGAAAGATCTCGATCGCTCCGACCAAGGGACTCGTGAACCAGCGGGACTTGGCGCTCGCCTACACGCCGGGTGTGGCAGCCGCCTGCGAGGAGATCCTGCGCGATCCGGCGGAGGCGGCCACGCTCACCGCGCGCGCGAATCTCGTCGCGGTCATCACCAACGGCACGGCGGTGCTCGGCCTGGGCAACATCGGGCCGCTCGCCGGCAAGCCGGTGATGGAAGGCAAGGGCGTCCTGTTCAAGAAGTTCGCGGGCATCGACGTCTTCGACCTCGAAGTTGCCGAGCGCGACCCCGACAAGCTGGTCGACATCATCGCGGCGCTCGAACCCACGTTCGGCGGTATCAATCTCGAGGACATCAAGGCGCCCGAGTGCTTCGAGATCGAGCGGAAGTGCCGGGCGCGCATGAAGATCCCGGTGTTCCACGACGATCAGCACGGCACCGCGATCATCGTGGGCGCGACCATCATCAACGGCCTCCGGGTCGTCGGCAAGGACATCGGCAAGGTCAAGCTCGTCACTTCGGGGGCGGGCGCCGCCGCGCTCGCGTGCCTCGATCTCCTGGTCGAGCTCGGTGTTCGCAAGGAGAACATCTGGGTGACCGACATCGCCGGCGTCGTGTACGAGGGGCGCAAGGAGGAGATGGACCCGAACAAGGCGCGCTACGCCCGCAAGACCGACGCGCGGCGTCTCGCCGAGGTGATCGGCAAGGCGGACGTGTTCCTCGGCCTTTCCGCCGGCGGCGTGCTCAAGCCCGAGATGGTGAAAGAGATGGCCGACCGGCCGCTCATCCTGGCGCTCGCCAACCCGGATCCGGAGATCATGCCGGACGTCGCGAAGGCGGCGCGCCCGGACGCGGTGATTGCGACCGGTCGGTCGGACTACCCGAACCAGACGAACAACGTGCTGGTCTTCCCGTTCATCTTCCGCGGCGCCCTCGATGTGGGCGCCACCCAGATCAACGAGGCGATGAAGATCGCCGCGGTGCACGCGATCGCCGATCTCGCCACCGCCGAGCAGTCGGACATCGTCACCGCCGCGTACGGCGAGCAGAACCTGAAGTTCGGCTCCGAGTACCTGATTCCGCGGCCCTTCGACCCGCGGCTGATCGTCCAGATCGCTCCGGCCGTGGCGCAGGCGGCGATGAACTCGGGCGTCGCCGCGCGGCCGCTCGCCGACCTCGATGCCTACCGCGACTCCCTCCAGCGGTTCGTCTACAGCACCGGTTTCATCATGAAGCCGATGTTCGCGGCGGCGAAGGCGGAGCCGCGCAAGATCGTGTACGCGGAAGGCGAGGACGAGCGCGTGCTGCGCGCGGTCCAGGTGGTGGTCGACGAACGGCTCGCGAAGCCGATCCTGATCGGGCGCCCTGCAGTCGTCGAGCGCCGCATCGAGCAGTACGGCCTGCGGATCCGCCCCGGCGCGGATTTCGATCTCGTCAATCCCGAGTCGGACCCGCGCTATCGCGAGTACTGGGAGGAATACCACCGCCTCACCGAGCGGCGCGGGGTGTCGGCCCGGTATGCCCAGATCGAGATGCGCCGCCGCAACACCGCGATCGGTGCGATGGCGATCCACCGCGGGGAGGCCGCCGGCATGCTGTGCGGCACCTTCGGCACCCACGGCCTGCACCTGCAATACATCGATCAGATCCTCGGTCGGCGGCGGGGTGCGAGTGCCTATTACGCGATGAACGCCTTGATCCTGCCGAAGCGCACCGTGTTTCTCTGCGACACCTACGTGAACTACGACCCGAGTGCCGACCAGGTCGCCGAGATGACCCTGCTCGCCGCGGAGGAGATCCGCCGCTTCGGCCTCGTGCCGAAGGTGGCGTTGCTCTCGCATTCGAGCTTCGGGACGAGCGACAAGCCGACCGCGCTGAAGATGCGCGAGGCGCTCAAGCTGATCAACGAGCGCGCGCCGGAGCTCGAGGCGGAGGGGGAAATGCACGGCGACGCGGCGCTCTCGGCCGAGGTGCGTGCACAGGCCTTCCCGCGCTCGCGCCTGAAGGGCGAGGCCAACCTGCTGGTCTTGCCGACGCTCGACGCGGCCAACATCGCTTTCAACCTGCTGAAGACCGCCTCGGCGGACGGGATCACCATCGGCCCGGTCCTGCTCGGATGCGCGGCGCCGGCGCACATTCTCACGCCGTCGGCCACGGTGCGCCGCATCGTGAACATGACCGCGTTGACGGTCGTCGACGCGAACGCGCAGCGGACCCTGTTCTCGGCCTGAGACGGGCGCGCCGTCGGACGGCGACATGCAGAAGAAAACCGCGCTCATCCTCACCGGCGGCGGCGCGCGGGCCGCCTACCAGGTCGGCGTCGTCAAGGCAGTCGACGAGTTGTTGGGTCACCCGCGCGCCAACCCGTTCCCGATCGTGTGCGGGACCTCGGCCGGCGCGATCAACGCCGCAGCCCTCGCGATCCACGCCGACGACTTCGCCGAGTCGGTGGGGCGCCTGGTGGGTGTCTGGGAAAATTTCCGAGCCCACCACGTGTACCGCGCGGACTGGCCGGGCATCATCCGAACGGGTGCGCGCTGGGTTTCCGCGCTGCTGCTGTTCGCGCGCAGCAACCCCGTCTCGCTCCTCGACAACACGCCGCTGCGCGCGATGCTGGCACGCACGATGGACTTCGGCCGGATCGCGGCGAACATCGATTCCGGCGCGGTGCACGCGGTGGCGGTCACGGCCTCGGGCTACACGTCCGGGCAGAGCGTCACGTTCTACCAGGGCGGGTCGGGACTGGAGCAGTGGGAGCGCACCCAGCGCGTCGGGGCGGCGACGCCGCTCAGTGTCGAGCTGCTGCTCGCGTCGAGCGCGATCCCCTTCATCTTTCCGGCCGTGAAGTTCCACCGCGAGTTCTTCGGCGACGGCTCGATGCGGCAGATGGCCCCGATCAGCCCCGCCCTGCACCTCGGCGCCGACCGGGTGTTGGTGATCGGCACCGGCCGCCAGTGGCAGGACTCGCCGCGCATGCGCTCGACGCTGTACCCGTCGCTCGCGCAGATCGCGGGCCACGCGCTCAATTCCATTTTTCTCGACAGTCTGGCGGTCGACATCGAGCGCCTGCAGCGCATCAACAAGACGCTGCAATGCGTGGCGCCGGAAAAGGCCCACGAGCTCGGGCTCAAGCTGCGCCCGGTCGACGTTCTGGTGATGCATCCGAGCGAGCCGATCGAGCGCATCGCCGCGCGCCACGTCCAGGACTTTCCTCCCGCGGTGCGATTCCTCCTGCGCGCGGTCGGCGCGATGAACCGCAACGGGTCGAACCTCGCGAGCTACCTGCTCTTCGAGGCGCGCTTTTGCAAGGCGCTGATCGATCTCGGCTACCGCGATACGATGGCGCGTCGCGAGGAGATGCTGGCGTTTTTGGGGCACGCGGCCTAAACTGGCGTGACCTCCCCCGCCGCGCAGTACCGTCCCATGAGCCAGGAAACGCCCCTGCAGGATCCGTTCGAATTCCTAAAGAAGCTGTGGAGCCCGATGGGGCTGCCGATGCCGGGCGTCGTGGTGCCGCTGCTCGACCCGAAGGAGATCGACAAGCGCATCACCGACCTGAAGTCGGTCGAGAACTGGCTCAACATGAACCTCAATGTGCTGCGCATGACGATCCAGGGACTGGAAATGCAGCGCGCGACGCTCGCCGCATTCCAGTCGATGCAGCCCTCGAGCGCCGGCGAGAGCGCGAAGGTCGACCCGGCGACCGCCGCGGCGAGCGCTGCCGAGGCTTGGTGGAGCCTGCTGCAGAGCCAGACGCAGCCGCCGCCCCCGCCCGAGCGGAAGAAGTCGCCAAAATGACCACGCACCGCGCGGCGCGGACCGTCGCCTTTCGCGCGGGGCACGCCCGCGGGGCCGACTGGCAGGAAGTGGTCGAGAGCGCGCTGCAGCAGATCGGCCCGGCGCAGCCCGGCGCCAACCTCGGTTTCCTCTACGTGAGCGATCGCCTCGGTGGCGACGCGACTGCGATTCTGGCGCGTGTTCGCGAAGCGACAGGCGTGCGCGACTGGGTCGGCACCGTCGGCGTCGGCGTGCTCGCGACCGGGGTCGAGTACATGGACGAGCCCGCGGTCGCGTTGATGATCGGCGCAATGCCCGACGGGGAGTTCAAGGTGTTTTCGGGCAAGTCGCGTGCCCCGCAGCTCGGCGCGCGAACGGCGAGCGGCGCCGAGGCGGCCCACTTCGCGATCGTGCACGGCGACCCGAACACCGACGACATGCCGGAGCTGATCGAGGACATGTCGACCAAGGTGGCGAGTGGCTACCTCGTCGGCGGCCTTGCCAGCTCCCGCGCGGGCACCGTTCAGTTCGCGAACGACGTGCTCGAGGGCGGGCTCTCCGGGGTGGTGCTCTCCTCGCACGTCGAGGTGACGACCCGCCTCACGCAGGGTTGCGTGCCGCTCACCCCGCCGCATGTCGTGACCGAGGGCGAGCGCAACATCATCGTGACGCTCGACGGCCGCCCCGCGCTGGACGTGCTGCGCGAGGACATCGGTGCGTCGCTCGGCCGCGATCTTCACCGCGCCGCCCAGGTCATCCACGCCGGCCTGCCGGTCAAGGGCTCGGACACCGGCGACTACTTGGTCCGGAACCTGGTCGGGTTCGACCCCAAGAACCGCCTTGTTGCGATCGGGGCCTACGTCGAGAAGGGCATGCCGATCATGTTCTGCAAGCGCGACGAGCGCAGCGCGCGGGAGGACCTCTACCGGATGCTCGACAGCATCTCGGCCGACCTCGACGGCCCGCCCACGGGCGGGTTGTACTACGCCTGTCTCGGGCGCGGCGAGAACATGTTCGGCAAGCGCTCGGCCGAGCTCGAGCTGATCGCCAAGCGGCTGGGCGAGTTTCCGCTCGTCGGTTTCTTCTGCAACGGCGAGATCTCGCACGATCGGCTGTACGGCTACACCGGCGTGCTGACGCTCTTTCGGTAGGTGAAGGAGTGGTCGAGCGGGTCGCCGTCGTCACCGGCGCGAATCGCGGCATCGGACTGGAGATCGTCCGGCAGCTCGCGCGCCGGGGCATGCGCGTGGTCTTGACCGCGCGCGATGCCGCGAACGGGGAGGCGGCCCGCGCGCGACTTGCGGCCGAGGGTCTGGAGGTGGCGATTCACGCTCTGGACGTACGCGATGCCAGCCAGGCGCGCGCGGCGGCAGCCTGGGTCGGGAGCCGGTTCGGGCGGGTGGACGTGCTCGTGAACAATGCCGGCGTGCTGCCCGACCCGAAGGGCACTCGCGTGGCGACCGTGGATCCCGACGTCTTGCGCGACGCTTTCGAGACGAACGTCATCGGTGCGCTTGCTGTCACGCAGGCGTGCCTTCCGCTCATGCGCGAGAACGGCTACGGCCGGGTCGTCAATCTGTCGAGCGAGCTCGCACAGCTGGTTTCGATGGGGACCGGGACACCGGCGTACCGGGTGTCCAAGGCGGGGCTGAACGCCCTGACCCGCACGCTTGCCGCGGAGCTCGCAGGCACAAACATCAAGGTGAACACGATGAGCCCCGGCTGGGTGCGTTCGGACATGGGCGGACCGTCCGCACCGCGCAGCCTGGAACAGGGCGCGGACACTGCCGTCTGGCTTGCAACGCTGCCGGACGACGGCCCGAGCGGCGGCTTCTTCAAGGACCGCAGCCCGATCGCCTGGTGACGATCGCTGCGCGGTCCGGGGTTCGCATCGCTCGATTCAGGACTTACCATTCGCATTCACACCAAGGAGGATGACGTGCCCAAAGCGATTCGATTCCACAAGACCGGCGGTCCCGAAGTGCTCGTGTGGGAGGACGTCGAAGTCGGCGACCCCGGCGCGGGCCAGGTCCGGATCCGCCATCACGCGGTCGGCTTGAACTACCTCGACACCTATCACCGCACCGGGCTGTACCCGCTGCCGCTCCCGGCCGGATGCGGCTCCGAAGGCGCCGGCGTCGTGGAGGCGGTGGGTGCCGGCGTCACCGAGTTCAAGCCGGGCGATCGCGTCGCGTACGCATCGCCGCCCGTCGGGTCTTACGCCGAGGTCAGGCTGTACCCCGCAGACCGCTGCGTGAAGCTGCCGGATGGCATCGCGTTCGACACGGCGGCCGCGATGATGCTCAAGGGCATGACCGTCCAGTATCTGATCAAGCGCACCTTCAAAGTCCAGTCCGGCATGACCGTCCTCTGGCATGCCGCGGCCGGCGGCGTCGGCCTGATTGCGTGCCAGTGGCTCAAGGCGCTGGGCGTGAAAGTGATCGGGACGGCCGGCTCGGACGAGAAGGCCGCGCTCGCGAAGGCGCACGGCTGCGAGCACACGATCGTCTACAGCCGCGAGAACTTCGTCGAGCGCGTGAAGGAGATCACCGGCGGGCAGGGCGTTCCGGTCGTGTACGACTCGGTGGGCAAGCTCACGTTCATGGGCTCGCTCGACTGCCTGCAGCCGTTCGGGATGATGGTCACCTTCGGCAATGCCTCCGGTCCCACGGACCCGGTCCCGACCGGCCTGCTCGCGCAGAAGGGATCGCTCTTCCTGACCCGGCCGACCCTCAACACCTACATCGCGAAACGCGCCGACCTCGTCGCTTGCGCCAACGATCTCTTCGACGTCGTCAAGTCGGGCAAGGTGAAGATTGAGATCGCGCAGCGCTACGCGCTCAAGGACGCCGCACAGGCGCACCGCGATCTGGAGGCGCGCAAGACCACCGGCTCGACGATCTTCACGGTGTGAACGCGGCCCCGGAGCGACATCGGCTGGACAGTCCCACCGCGATCTAACCGAGTGCGCAGCACACGACGTCCCCCTCTCCCGTCGCGGGAGGGGGTCTAGGGGAGGGCGCGTGCAGCAACCCGGCGACCGCACTGCGCTCTATCCCGAGATCGAGCCCCATGCGTCGGGCATACTCCCGCTCGACGCCATCCACACGATGTACTGGGAAAGCTGCGGCCGACCGGACGGCATCCCGGTCGTCTTCCTGCACGGCGGGCCGGGTTCCGGCTCGACGCCGAAGCACCGGCGGTTCTTCGATCCGGCGGCGTATCGCATCGTCGTCTACGACCAGCGCGGCGCGGGCCGCTCGACTCCGCTCGGCGAGTTGCGCGAGAACACGACGCTGCACCTGATCGACGATCTCGAGCGCCTGCGGCGGCATCTCGGCATCGAACGCTGGCTCGTGTTTGGCGGATCGTGGGGATCGACCCTCGCGCTCGCGTACGCCGAGGCGCACCCGGAGCGGTGCCTCGGGCTGGTGCTGCGCGGCATCTTCCTGTGCCGGGAGAGCGAGATCGACTGGTTCCTGTACGGGTTGCGCCACATCTTCCCGGAGCCGTGGGAGCGGTTCGTCGGGTTCCTGCCGCCGGCCGAGCGTGGCGACGTGCTGCGCAGCTTTCATCGGCGGCTCATCGACCCCGATCCGGCCATCCACATGCCGGCGGCGCGCGCGTGGAGCGTGTACGAGGGCTCGTGCTCGACCCTGCTGCCCTCGCGCGAGACCGTCGATCACTTCGCCGGCGACGTGGTCGCGCTCGGCCTCGCGCGCATGGAGGCGCACTACTTCGTGCACGACATCTTCCTGCCGGAGAACGCGCTGCTCGAGCGCGTGCGCCACCTGCACTCGATCCCCGGCGTGATCGTCCAGGGGCGCTACGACGTGGTGTGCCCGATCGCCTCGGCCCACGACCTGGTCGCCGCCTGGCCCGAGGTCGAGTACCACGTTGTGCCCGACGCAGGGCACTCGGTGTGGGAGCCGGGCACCTGCGCAGCGCTGGTCGCCGCCTGCGAGCGCTTCAAGCGCCGCCTGGCGTGACGGGCGCGGCGGCCGGCCGCCCCTGCCGGAAGCCGACCCACTCGTTCGCGACCAGGGCGCCGAACACGATGACGCCGCCGACGAGCGCCAGCTCGGTCGGACGCTCGCCGACCCCGATCCAGACCCAGAGGGGCGCGAGGATGGTCTCGATCAGCGACAGCAGCCCGACCTCCCCGGCCGAGAGATAGCGCGTCGCCTTCGTCATCAACAGGCACCCGAGCCCGAGCTGCAGGAATCCCATCGGTGCGAGGACCGCGAGGTCCCGCGGGCTCGGGTCGAGCGGCAGCGCGAACGGCAGGGCGACGACGATCGAGATCAGCCCCGCGATCATGACAGCGGGCACCATGTCCACGCCCGCGTGCATGCGGCGCAGCACCACGACGTTGAGCGCGAATGCCGTCGGCACGCCCAGGGCGAGCAGATTGCCGAGGCTGCGCCCCGCCTCGAGCCCTTCGGCGAACATGAGCGTGATCCCCGCGAGCGCCACGCCGATCGCGATCCAGGTGCGCAGCGGCACGCGCTCGCGCAGGAAGATCCAGCCGAACACCGCGACGAAAAACGGCCCCGTGCTCATGAGCACGAAGGTGTTCGCCGCGGTATTGCGCATCAGCGACAGGATGAAGAAGAAGAACGTCGCGGCGAGGAGGGCGCCCGAGAGCACGCCGGCGGTGCCGACCGCTGCGATCTTCGACCACACCGCGCCGCGGTGCCACCACGCGAGCACCGCGAAGAGGAACGCGACCATGAACACCGAGCGCCAGAAGACGATCTCCCAGCCGTCGGCGGTTGCGACGTTGCGCACGAAGATTCCGCCGGTGCTCCAGCAGAGTCCCGCGGCGATCATCAGAAGCACGCCTTTGCGGCGCGCCGCGGGGTTGGTCGTCAATCGGTCACTCGATGGCTGGAATTGCGGGTGGCTGGGGCTGCGCGAGCGGCGGATTCTACCGGACCGCAGAGGCGCGAACGCCGCGGAGCCGCCCCTTGGCCTGTCCGCTAGGCCCCGACTCGCGCCGGGCGGCAATCCTGCACGACCGGCGCCGCGAAGCGGCGGTCGGAGTAGGGTAGCGCGCGTAGAATCTTGCGCGTACCCGCTTCGATCCCATATTCGCTTTTGTGAACGCGCCGCACCCCTCGATCGCCTTTTCCCAGGACTGGTTGCGCACCCGCTTTGCGGCGCCCCGGCCCTTCGCACCGGTAACCACGGGCGATGGGCACCTGTTCCGCCGCGAAGGCGCGATCCGCCCGGCCGCGGTACTCGTGCCGATCGTGAACCGCGACGACGAGCTCACCGTCCTCTTCACGCGGCGCACGGCGCATCTTCACGACCACGCCGGGCAGATCAGCTTTCCAGGCGGACGCGCCGAAGCGGGGGAGTCGCCGCGCGACACCGCCCTCCGGGAGACGGCGGAGGAGATCGGGCTCGCCGCCGACCGGGTCGAAGTGCTCGGGCACCTCAATGAATACACGACGGTGACGGGCTACCGCGTCACCCCGGTCGTGGGCCTCGTGCAGCCCCCCTTCGAACTCGCCCTCGACGACTTTGAGGTCGCGGAGGCGTTCGAAGTGCCGCTCGCGTTCCTCATCGACCCCGCGAATCACCAGCGCAATCAGCTGATCCACGAAGGCCTCGAGCGCCACTACTACGCCATGCCGTACGGGCCCTACTACATCTGGGGGGCCACAGCCGGCATGATCATGAACTTCTACGCGTACCTCACCGCGCAGCACTGACCCGCGGCGCATCCCGCACTTCGAACGCCACCGCGTCGACCTCGCGCCCGCGCACGTCGACGAGCACGAGCCGGTGCCTGCCGGGCACGGGCGCCCAGAGTGCATCTGCGGCGGCGTCGGCGATCACCGTTCCATCGAGAACCCAGCGCAATCCCGCTGCGGCGGCCGTCGCCTGCAGGGCGATCCGCTGGCGATCGGACGGGATGTCCGGATCGAAGGCGACAATGGTGCCGTGCCCCGGATAAGCGATGCGCGGCCATGCGGCTGCATCGCCGACCAGCGTCACGTTGTCTATCTCCGTTCCGGCGAGGAAATATTCGACGCGCGCCGGCTCGCGCTCGCCCCCGAAGCGCACGCGCTTCGCGACGATGCCCTCGGGTGCCACCGGCGGACGCGACGGCGTGGCCCGATGCAGCCAGCTCATCACCTCCTGCCAGACCGGCGCGGCGCCCGACACGCCGGAGACATCCCACATCGGGGCACCCGAGAAGTTGCCGACCCAGACCCCGACGGTGTAGCGGTTCGAGAACCCGACCGCCCAGTTGTCGCGCATCTCCTTGCTGGTGCCGGTCTTGACCGCGGTCCACGAGCGGGTCGCGAGCGGCGACGCTAGCCCGAACGTCAGCGCGCGCGCGCCGCGGTCGGCGAGGATGTCGGCGACGACGAACGCCGCGCGGGAATCGAGAGCCTTCAAGGGCTCGGGCGCGACTTCGTCGGGCGCGAACCGCACCGCCCGCCACTCGCCGCCGTTCGCGAGTGCGCGATAGGCATTGGCGAGCTCCAGCAGGCGGACGTCGGCCCCTCCCAGCGCGAGCGCGTAGCCGTAGAAGTCGGCGGCCTCGTCTAGGCTCGCGAACCCGAGCGCCCGCAACTGCTCGTGGAACACGTCCGGGCCTGCAAGGAGCAGGGTCCGCACGGCCGGCACGTTCAGCGAGGCGCCGAGCGCGTCGCGCACCGAGACCGGCCCCTTGAAGCTGCGGTCGTAGTTCTGCGGCACGTACAGCCCGACCGGCGTGGCGATATTGAGCGGCGAGTCGCCCAGCACCGAGGCGGCGGTGAGCCAGCGCCGTTCGATCGCGAGCGCGTACAGGAACGGCTTCAGCGTCGAGCCGGCCTGCCGGCGCGCCGTGATGCCGTCGACCTGCGCGGCGCTGGACAGCGGACCGCTGGAGGCGACGTACGCAAGCACGTCGCCGCTTGCGTTATCGAGCACCAACACCGCGCCGTCCTCGACGTTGCGCCCCGGCCAGCGCGGCGAGGTGGCGTGCGAGGGTCTCGCGCGCGAAGCGCTGCAGGCCGGCGTCGAGAGTCGTCTGCACCCGCCCGTCGGCGTTCGCAAGGAGCGTGCGTGCGAGGTGCGGCGCAGCGTCGAGCGCGGCGCGGATCCGGGGCGTCGCGCCTAGATGCCGTGCGGCGAGCCGCTCGAGGCGGTCGCAATCGGGGGACTCGTCTCGGTCCGCGGCGGTGCGCGCGAGGGCGCAGGAGCGGCGCCCGGCCGAGCGGTGCGACGCGGTGACCGCCGCTACCTCGAGCCACGGGTGATCCGCAAGCAGGGCGACGAGCTTCTGTCCCACCGCGCCGGTCGCGCCGAGGATCCCCACCTTCAAGCGATTGTCGATCATGATCACCTCA
>Ga0105107_10000098_pt1 | contig 47005 bp, 37 predicted proteins | sample PPLLaktember2015_6_FD_79335 | JGI IMG/M metagenome (GOLD analysis project Ga0105107, IMG submission 79335) | Freshwater sediment microbial communities from Prairie Pothole Lake near Jamestown, North Dakota, USA - PPLs Lake P8 Core (1) Depth... | ecosystem: Environmental > Aquatic > Freshwater >...
CGGAGCATCGAGCGGCCGCTCGCCGACCTGCCCCCGTCGGGACTCGAGGAGGAGTTCGCCTCGATGAGCCTGCCTCTCGTCAACGCCTTGGCTGCCCAGGGTGCGTCGGCCGCGGACGTACGCCTGCGCCGCGTGCTGGAGTTGCGCGCACCGGGCACGGAGACTGCACTCGAGGTCGAGTTCGCCCCGCTACCGGAAGTCGCACGGAATTTTCGCGCCGAGTTCGCACGGCGCTTCGGTTTCTCCGCGCCCGCGGACGATCCGCTCGTCGCGACGCTCCGGGTTGAGGCGGTGGTCGAGGGCGAAAGGCAGCCGCAGCCCGGCGCGCCGCAGGCAACGCCTGCGGCACCGCGGTCAGCGCAGGCCTGGTTCGACGGCTGGCGTGAAGTGCCGCTCATTGATCGCGAAACAATTGCGGCAGACCAGGTGATTGCGGGCCCGGCGCTCATCGTCGAACCGAACTCGACGACCGTGATCGAGGTCGGCTGGATGGCCGCGCGTGTCGATGATGGCAGCCTGCGCCTCAGCCGCAGCGCATGCAGGGCGGCGCCGCCGGCCGATGCCGGGCGGCCCGATCCCGCGAAGCTCGAACTTTTCAATCACCGCTTCATGCAGGTCGCCGAGCAGATGGGCGCCGTGCTCCAGTCGACCGCAGTCTCGGTGAACATCCGCGAGCGGCTCGACTTCTCCTGCGCCCTCTTCGACGCCGATGGCGCACTCATCGCAAACGCGCCGCATATGCCGGTCCATCTCGGTTCGATGGGTGCGAGCGTCCGCGCGGTCATCGCGGCGAATCGCGGCAGTCTTCGCCGCGGATGCGCCTGGATGCTGAACGCGCCCTATGCCGGCGGCACACACCTGCCGGACATCACGGTCGTGAGTCCCGTGTTCATCGAGGACGAACCGGAACCCGCGTTCTTCGTCGCCTCCCGTGCCCACCATGCCGACATCGGCGGCATCACGCCCGGCTCGATGCCGCCGGCTTCCCGCACGATCGCCGAAGAAGGCGTTCTCATCGACAATTTCCTTTTGCTCGACGAAGGGCGGCTGCGCGAGCGCGAACTGCGGGCCCTGCTCGCAGGCGGCGACTGGCCCGCGCGCAACCCGGAGCAGAATGTCGCCGACCTGAAGGCGCAGCTCGCCGCGAATGCCCGCGGCATCACGGAACTCGAATCGCTCATCGCGCGCTGCGGACGCGAGACCGTCGTTCGGTACATGGCGCACGTCCAGGACAACGCCGAGGCCTGCGTGCGCGAAGTCATCGGGCGGCTCCGCGACGGGCGGCTTCGCTACGAGATGGACGACGGCAGCGCAATCGAGGTGGCCGTCAGCGTCGACCGCAAGAGCCGGAGCGCAGTCGTGGATTTCGCCGGAACTTCCCCGCAGCAGGCCGGCAATTTCAACGCGCCCTTCGCGGTCTGCACGGCGGCGGTCCTCTACGTGTTCCGCACGCTCGTCGACGCCGATTTTCCGCTGAACGAAGGCTGCCTGCGGCCGCTCAATATCCGCGTCGATCGCGGCTCGATGCTGAATCCCGTGGCACCTGCCGCAGTCGTCGCAGGCAATGTCGAGACATCGCAATGCGTCGTGGACGCGCTCTTCGGCGCGCTCGGCGTGCTCGCGGCCTCGCAGGGCACGATGAACAACCTGACCTTCGGCGATGCCCGTCACCAGTATTACGAGACGATTGCGGGCGGTGCCGGCGCAGGACCGGGTTTCGACGGTGCGTCCGGCGTGCAGACGCACATGACCAATTCGCGCCTGACCGATCCGGAAGTGCTCGAGACCCGGCATCCGGTGCTCGTGCGCGAGTTCCGCTATCGCCGAGGCTCCGGCGGCGCCGGGCGCCATCGCGGCGGCGACGGCCTCATGCGTCGCATCGCGTTCCGCGCGCCGATGACCGTTGCGATCCTCTCCAACCACCGCCGCATCGCGCCATTCGGCCTTGCGGGCGCCGCAGCCGGCGCGACCGGGATCAACCGGCTCGAGCGCGCAAGCGGCGAATCGGTCGTGCTGCCGGCCTGCGCGAGCGCGGCAGTCGGGCCTGGGGACGAAATCGTGATCGAAACGCCGGGTGGCGGCGGATTCGGCTAGACGTTCTCGGCGGCCGGCACGTCGAGTTCCGCGAGCATCTGCGTCAGGCCCGTGTCCGGCAGGCCCGTGAGATTCGGGCTGACGGTTTGCACGCGGCTTCCGCCCGCGCGGTGGCTGACGATATAGGCGTGAAATCCGCCGGAACGCTGCGCGGGAAACCCGAACATCAGGTTGACGATGCCCTGCTCGCGATGGCGCTCGCGGTTCACGCGCTCGTCGCAGAGCACGAACCAGCGGTCGCCGGGCTCGCGGTGCGCGAATGCGCCGCGCTCCTCCAGCATCGCGAGGAAATCGCGCACCTGCTGCGCGGCGCGGCGCCAGGCCGGCGGTTCATTCGGCTCGAAAAGCATCCAGCGCGTGCCGCGCTCGATGCTGTTGACGATGAGGAGCGAGAGGCGCCGCGCCGCAAGCGACCGCCAGTCGGCCGCGACGGCGCCCGAGCCCGCGAGCGTGCAGGCACGCGGCGAATCGCCCACGGAGCGGCGCACGGTCTGCACGGTGTTGACGCCTGCGGCCGCGAGCCGCGAGCGGTGCTTTTCGTCGACCACGCAGGCGGGCCGAAGGCCCGGGCGCAACACGGTGTCCTCGCCGCAGGCGGTCGTCCAGACCGGCCAGTGCTCCGAGGCGCGCGACAAAGTCCCGGCAACGGCGCCGCAGGGAGCGAATGCCTCGAACCGGCCGCGCAGCTTGTCGTAGCCGAGCAGGCGCGGGAAGAACATGCAGGCGGAATCGGATGGCAGCGGCCAGAGCCGCATCTCGGCGATCGCCTTCGCAGCGCTGTCCCAGGCAAGCGGCGGATCGATAAAGAAGAGAGCCCTCCGCTCGCGGCAGTAGCGATTCGCGACGAGCAGCGTGCTCGCGCCGACGTCGACGTCCCGCGAGAGCGGCGGGATGCAGAGCAGGTTGAACGCGTCGGCCGCGTCGAGCGCGAACAGGCCCGTGCCCTGCGCCGCGGATCCGATGATGTCGTAGTCGGTGAGCGGCGCACCGTCGTCCGCGTCCGTTCCGGACAGCACGTAGCCCGCGAGACCGCGCGGATCCTGGCGCGGCGTCGGGTCGGGGCGGAGCCGCGGCAACTCGCCGCTGACGCGCGCGAGTTCCGAGTCGGCCAGCACTTTCTCGACCGAGCGTGCCGCATCGGGCACGATCGAGAGGCGGCGGTAAATCTCCTGGTCCTCGATGTGTTCCGACCCTGGCGTCCGCACGCGCTGAATCACCAGGTTGAAAAGCTCGTCTTCGTTGTCGCCGATGCCATCGTAGTCGACGGCCGCGCGCAGGAACTCGCGAGTGCCCGGCGCGAGCGCCTGCAATACGAGCGACTGGTTGCCTGCAGGCAATTCCAGCGTGCAGCAGCGCGCGCCATTCGTGACGCGCACGACGATCGCCGTGCGTCCGCCGTTCTCGAAGAATTGCTCGACGGCATAGGACAGCGTGGAGGGCTGCCACAGCCCGCCGAAGATGCGCTGGAATTCGCTGAAACCGGAAATTACGACCGGGCGGTTGACCGGGCCGCGCAGGCAGCGGCCGACGAATGCCGTGATGGCCGTCGGTGCTTCCGCGATCGATTGCCCGGAGCCGGCTTCTTCTTGAACCAGGATGCCGGCCAGTCGTTCCGTCACGGCTGACTCCCCCAGCTGGAGCGGCAGATTATCATGAATGGATATGCAGGGCGTTTCCGCAAACTGGAAGCTCGGATTCACGCTTTCCCTCGTCACGGCAGTGCTGTGGGGACTGCTCCCGATCGCGCTGAAGATCGTGCTGGAGGGAATGGACGCATACACGATCACCTGGTGGCGCTTTGCGGTCTCGACGGCGGGCCTCGGCGTCTTTCTCGCACTGCGGCGTCAGCTGCCGCGCCTCAGCGGCGCTGGCGCCCCGGCAATCGCAATGCTTGCCGTTGCGATGGTCATGCTGATCGCGAACTACGTGCTGTACCTCATCGCGCTCGATCACACGACGCCTTCCGTGACGCAGGTCGTCATTCAGCTCGCGCCGCTCCTGCTCCTGGTCGGCGGTGTGTTCGTTTTTCACGAACGGTTCGCGCGGCGCCAGTGGGCCGGATTCGTCGTACTCGGCGCTGGACTCGTGCTGTTCTTCAACGATCGCCTGCCCGAGCTAGCGCGACCCACGGAAGGCCTCGGACTCGGCGTGTTGCTGATCGTTGCCGCGGCCGTTTCATGGGCGATCTACGGCCTTGCGCAGAAACAGCTGCTCGGACATTTCACGGCCCAGCAGGTGCTCTGGATGCTCTACGTCGGTGCCACCGTGCTGCTCCTGCCGGCGTCAGCACCCGCGGAGATCCTCGACCTCAACGGGTTGCAGCTCGGCATGCTTGCCTTCTGCTGTGCCAACACGATCGCGGCTTATGGCGCCTTCGGCGAGGCGCTCTACCACTGGGACCTGTCGCGCGTCGGGGCCGTCCTCGCGACGGCGCCAATCTTCACGATCGGCGCAATGTGGGCGATCGAGCGTTCGGGACTCGCACTCGTTCCCGCGGAGGGACTCAACGTGCTTGCAGTTGCGGGCGCGCTTGCGGTCGTCGCCGGTTCGATGACCTGCGCGCTCGCCGCACGGAGTTAGAAGGAGTTAAATGGGACGTTCACCTTTGCTGGGGGGATCTCTTTTTGGGCCCCGCCTCAGCAAAGGTGAACGTCCCATTTAACTCCTTCTAACTCAGGGGCCGGTGCTCACCTTGCTGCCTTCGCCGTCGGCCGGCCTGGCGAATTGCGGATCGCCGGCATACTGGTCATCGACTCCGTCCCAAGTCGCGCCCGTCGGGATGGCGTTCCTGACTCGCGGGGCCTGCGCGACCGTTGCAGCCAGATCGCGGCCCGCGCCGGGACCGACCGATAACGCGATTCCGCTCGGCTCGGCCGCGGCTGCGCGGATCTGCTCCCAGTCGATCGAGTCCTCATGCTCCGCGACCTTCTTCCACAGCGGAGTCTTCGGCTTCTTCGCTTTCTGCCGCAGGACCTTCGGCACGTCGGACCAGTCGCGCTTGTCGTCCTCAAGCGGCTCGTAGGTCTGCACGAGCAGGCGGTTTCCGTGCCAGCCGAGCAGATACGGCTGGTTGACGACCGTCACTTTCGTCCCGTCGGGCAAGGCATCGAACAGGATCGCGATGTCTTCCGGATACAGGCGTATGCAACCGTGGCTTGCGCGCATACCGACACCGGGCGGCTTGTTCGTGCCGTGGATCAGGTAGCTCGGCCAGCCGAGCCGCATCATGTGGCGACCGAGCGGATTGTCTGGCCCTGCCGGCACCTTGGCGGGCAGGATGTCGCCGTCTTTCGCGTGCTCCTCGCGCACCGACACCGGCGGTGTCCACACCGGGTCCTTCACATGCGACACGACCTTCGTGCTGCCCTCGGGCGTCGCCCAGCCCACCTTGCCGATTCCAATGGGATGAGTGATTACCTCGGCAGGCCCGGTCTTCGAGGGCTTGGGATAGAAATAAAGCCGCATCGCCGCGAGATTCAGGACCAGGCCCTCGCGCGGCGCGTCCGGCAGGATGAATTCGGTCGGCAGAACGATCGGCGTGCCCTCGCCCGGCAGCCAGGGATCCACTTTCGGATTTGCCCGCACGAGTTCCGTGTAGCCGACGTTGAAGCGGCGCGCGATGTCGGCGAACGTGTCTTCGTGCCGCGCCACGGTGACCTGCAGCCGCCCGACCACATCCTGGTCGGGCGCGACGATGAACCGGTGCGTCGCCTGCGCAAGCGGCAACGGGGGCGCCGCGACGACGGGCTCCACGGGCTGTTCGGCGGGCTTCGGCTTTTTCCAGAGCGACTCGAAAGGCGTGCAGGCGGCAAGGGTCGCCGCAAGCACGGGTATCGCGCAACGAAGGGCCAGCCGGATCATGCCCAGGCATTATCCCCGGCCCGTCGCGCGATCACCAGATCTTCACGCGCTCCGCGGCAGGCCGCCACAGCTTGTCGCCCTCTCGCAGGTCGAAGGCAGCGTAGAACTCATCCATGTTTGACATGACGCCGTTCGCGCGGAACTCGCTCGGGGCATGCGGATCCGTGAGGACGACTTCCCGCATCAACCCCTCGCGCCACTTGCCACGCCAGGCCTGGCCATAGCCCAGGAAGAAGCGCTGCGGCCCCGTGAAGCCGTCGATGACCGGCGCTTCGGCGCCGTTCAGCGAGCGGATATAGGCGGCGTAGGCGACCGCGGCGCCCGATAGGTCGCCGATATTCTCGCCGAGCGTCAGCTCGCCATTGACGTTGAGCCCCGGCAGCGCCTCGAAGGCCGAATACTGCTTGATGAGCCCGCTCGCGCGCGTCTTGAATTTCTCGTTGTCCTCGGCCGTCCACCAGTCGCGCAGGTTGCCGTCGCCGTCGTACTGCCGGCCACGATCGTCGAAGCCGTGGCTGATCTCGTGGCCGATCGTCGAGCCGATCGCGCCGTAGTTCGCGGCGTCGTCCGCGCGCATGTCGAAGTACGGCGGCTGCAGGAATGCGGCAGGGAAGACGATTTCGTTGTTGGTCGGCAGGTAGTAGGCGTTGACCGTCTGCGGCGTCATGAACCACTCAGTCGGATCCTTGGGCTGGCCCGCGCGCACTGCCTGCCAGTTCCACTCGAACTGGTTCGAGCGCATCACGTTGCCGGCCAGGTCGCCCGGCCGGATCTCGAGTCCCGAGTAATCGCGCCACTTGTCCGGGTAGGCGATCTTCACGTTGATCTTCTTGAGCTTCGTATGCGCCTCCGCCTTGGTCGCATCGCTCATCCAGTCGAGCGAATCGATGCCGCGGTCAAATTCAGCGAGGAGGTTGCGGACGAGCTGGTCCATGCGCGCCTTCGCTTCGGGCGGGAAGTGGCGCGCGACATAGGCCGCGCCGATCGCCTCCCCCATCGCGCCGTCGGTCTCCTGCACCGCGCGCTTCCAGCGCGGACGGAGCGCCTCGGTACCGCGCAAGGTGCGCGAATTGAAGTCGAAGGAAGCCTCGACGAAGTCGGATGACAGCACGCGCGCATAGGCGCCGATCGTGCGGACAATCAGGTAATCCTTCCAGACCGCGAGGTCGGCAGCCGTCATGTGCTTGCCGAGTGCCGTCGCGTAGGTCGGCTGTCGCACGATGAAATCGCCGGCCGGCAGGCCGCTCGCCGCGTGCCAGGCCTTCCAGTCGAATTCCGGCGCGAGCGCGGCTGCGGACTCCAGCCCATGGCGGTTGTAGGTCGCGACCGGATCTCGGTTCTGCACCGGCGTCCACTGGTCGGTCGCGATGCGCGTCTCGAGCCCGAGGATCTTCGCGGCGCGTGCGGCACCGTCAGGCTGGCCTGCGAGCGTAAAGAGCTTCGCGAGGTAGTCCACGTACTTGCTGCGGAACTCGACGTACTCCTTGTCCTCGCGCAGGTAGTAGTCGCGGTTCGGCATGCCGAGGCCGGCCTGGCTCAGGTAGGCAACGTTGTGGGTCGAGTTGCGCGCATCGGGATACACATAGACGCCGATCGGCACGCTGATGCCGAGTCCCTGGGCACGGCCGAAAAAGCGCGCAAGCGCTACCGGTCCGTCGATCGCGGCGATATCCGCGAAGAGGGGCTTCAGTGGCCCGGCGCCGCGCTCTTCGACCGTCTTTTCGTCCATGAAACTCGTGTACATGTCGCCGAGGCGGCGCATGTCCGGCGTCGCCTTGTCGCCCGCCGCGGCGGCCTCGAGCAGGATCGCCTGCACGTCGGCCTGCGCCTTCTCGAAAAGCATGACCCCGATGCCCGCGCTCGGATACTCGGCCGGAAACGGCGTGTTCGCGAGCCAGGTCCCGTTGACGTAGCGAAACAGGTCGTCCTGCGGGCGGACAGCTCGATCCATCGCGGAGGCGTCGATGCCGGAAGCGAGCGGAGCCTGCGCACTGTCAGCCGACGCGATCCCGGCGATCGAGGTGCACAGCAGGACAGGCAGCAGTTTGCGAAGCGACATTTCAGGGTCTCCAGTCTGCGAGGGCGCGGAGTATAAGGCAGCGTGTCACGGCCCGGGTTCCGCGCCGCGACCAGCCGTTTCTCAGGCGCGACCGGCCTTTGTGGACAGGCGCCCGCGCACCGGCCTCGGCGCATCGCCCCAGGCAGTCGCGAGCGGTGCGGCGAGCAACGCGAGTGCATTGCGCCTGGCGCGCGCGCGATAGCGCCGCACCGCGGACCAGGTATCAAGGTATGCCAGCATCGCCGCGGCATCCCAATGCGTTCGCATCTCGAATGCGGGGGCATCGAGCGGCGAAAATGGCAACATGGGGTTGCAGTAGCCTTCATCGACTTGGCGCCGCTCGCGCGGCCAGTAAGGCCCCACCACATCCCGCGAAAAGTCTTCCGGCATCCGGTCAATTCCAGCGTCGACGACCGCAAGTCCGTAGCACCAGATCGCGAGTACGCCGCCCGGTCGCAGGATGCGTGCCGCCTCGACGCAGAAACGGGGCCCGTCGAACCAGTGCGCCGCCTGGGCCGCGACGACGAGATCAGCCGAGGCCGGCGGCAGGGAAATAGCCTCGGCCGGCTCGAGCCGGTACTCGACGCGCGGATCGGCGCGCGATTCGCGAAGTTGGGCAGCGGAAGGCTCGGTTGCGACAACGGACTCGAAATGGCGGGCGAGACCGAGGGCGGCCTGGCCGTTGCCCGTTGCGACATCGACCGCGAGCCGCCGTCCCGGCGCCTGCCCGGCGATCCAGGCAAAGAGTTCAGGCGGATAGGCCGGCCCGCACTTTTGATAGGCGTCCGACTGGCCGGAGAAGTGGTCCTTGAACACGGGCGGCACCGTCATCGCACGATTGTACGGGCCTGAAAAAAAGCCCCGGGCTTGCGGCCCGGGGCTGAAGTGCGGACTTTCGGTGAAGGGAAGGAAGTCCGCTAGGGGATACTGACGTAGGCAAAAATAACGGTTGAAAGACTAGCGCCGCGGCCATGGGCCTTGCGTGAAGTGCCCCACAGTTTGGGACGCGGGGTGAGAAAAGCCAATAAATGCTTATAATTCAAATGGTTGATGATTGCGCGGTGTACCGTAGTGGGCTCTAAGTACGCGACGCCCGAGGGAGCGAGGCGGCTCCGCGTTGAGCTCGACGAGCTCTGGCTTGTCGAGCGCCCGGCCGTTACGCGTGCGGTCGCCGAAGCAGCGGCTCAGGGCGATCGCTCCGAAAACGCCGAGTACATCTATGGAAAGCGCAGGCTCCGCGAGATCGACCGGCGGGTCCGGTTTCTTCGCGGCCGGCTCGACGGCCTCAAGATCGTTTCAGAACCGCCGTCCGACAAGGGCCGCGTGTTCTTTGGGGCCTGGGTGACGATCGAGGAAAAGAGCGGCATACGCCGGCGCCATCGCATCGTCGGCCCGGACGAGTTCGACCGCGAGCCCGGTTACGTCAGCATGGACTCGCCGCTCGGACGGGCACTGCTCGGCAAGCGCGTCGGAGACTCGCTCGAGATTGCGCTGCCCGCGGGCCCGCTACTCGTCACCGTCACGGCGATCGACTATGAACTTAAAGGGGACGTTCCCCTTTAGCGATAGGTGACGTCTTAGGTTGAACTGGCGATTTGCGCTAAAGGGGAACGTCCCCTTTAGGTTCAGACGACGCGAATGTTCTTGAACTGCCAGGGATCGCTTTCGTCGAGGTCTTCGGGGAAGAGCCGGCCCCGGTCGAAGAGCGGCGTCCAGTCGGTGTACTTTCCGACGACCGGCCCGAGGTAGGGACGGCAGATCTCGAGGTTGCGCCGGAAATCGATTTCGTCCGGCTCGACGATGCCCATCGCCGGATTCTCGATCGCCCAGATCATTCCGGCAAGCGCGGCGGCCGTCACCTGCAGCGAGGTAGCGCTGTTGTAGGGTGCAAGTTTGCGCGCCTCGTCGATCGAGAGCTGCGACCCGTACCAGTACGCGTTCTTCGGGTGCCCGGCGAGCAGCACGCCGAGTTCGTCGATGCCCGCCGTGATGTCGCCCATCATGATCCGCTTGCGTTCCTGCAGCTGGTAATTGCGGCCGCAGAATTCGTGCACCGAGAGCACGGCGTTGTCCGACGGGTGATAGGCGTAGTGCACGGTCGGCCGGTAGAGCACCCGATCGTTCTGGCGCACCGTCAGGAAGTCGGAGATCGAGATCGCCTCGCCGTGCGTGATCAGGAAACCGTGGAAATGCTTCGCCTCCGGCGTCCAGGTGCGCACTCGCGTCGCGCAACCGGGTTGCGCCAGGAAGATCGCGCTCTTGCGCCCGAAGTCGTGCTGGCGCCCGTCGCGCGGAAAATGCCGCTCGTGCGTGCCCCAGCCGAGCTCGGCCGGCTGGCAGCCCTCGCTGACGAAGCCGTCGACCGACCAGGTGTTGACGAACTCGCCCGGCATCTTGGGCTTGCTCGATACCTGCGTGTCGCGCTCGGCGATGTGAATGACCTTGACGCCGAGGTCCTTCGCGAGGTTCGCCCAGTCTTCCCGGCCCTTCGGATCGCCGGCATCGCGTCCGCAGCCCGCCGCGATGTCGAGCAGCGCCTGCTTGACGAAATGGGAGACGAGCCCCGGGTTCGCGCCGTGCGTGATCACCGCAGTCGGCCCGTTGGTCCAGCCCTTGCGCACTTCGAGCACTTCCTCGCGCAGCGCATAATTCGTGCGCCGGCTCGCCGGGATGTTCGGGTCCGTATATCCGCCCGGCCAGGGCTCGATACAGGTGTCGAGATAGAGTGCGCCCTTCTCATGGCAAAGCTTGATAAGCGCGATGCTCGATACGTCCACCGACAGGTTCAGGACGAAGTCTCCGCGGCCGACCAGCGGATCAAGGACGTGCCGGAAATTCTCGCGTGTCAGCGGGTGGTTGATGAACTTGATGCCGTACTTGCCCGCTTCCTCTCGGCCCGCGTCGTCGGCCGTGACGATCGTGATGCGATCCGCGGTCAACCCGCCGACATGGCGCATGATGAGCGGCAGGACACCCTGCCCGATGCTGCCGAAGCCGATGAAGATCAGCCGGCCGGGAAAATGCGTGTGGACCGCGTGCTCACTCATGATGTCGGCAATTCCGTTATCTTGAGAATTAAGGGCAAAGAATGTACCGCAAATCCACGCCGTCGTGGCGCTATCCACTCGTCCTGCTGACGGTCTACGGCGTCGTCTGGCTGGCGCTCGGGATCGATCCCGTTTTTCGCCAGGACTGGCTGCTCGAAAACGCGATCGTGTTCGTCGCCGTGCCACTCTTCGCGGCGACGGCGCGGCGGCTGCGTTTCAGCGATCTTGCCTATACCTGCCTGTTCGTGTTCTTCGTGTTCCACGCGATCGGCGCGCACTACACGTATTCCCTCGTGCCGTACGCCGACTGGTGGCAGACGCTCACGGGCGTCGCGCTCGAAGGGCGGAACCATTACGACCGGGTCGTGCATTTTCTGTACGGCCTCCTCGTGACGCCGGCGGCAGTCGAGATCTTTGCGCGCTACGGAAGTTACTCACGTACCTGGGCCTTCCTCTTTCCCTGGATGTTCATGGCCGGTCATTCGGTCCTCTACGAATTGATCGAGTTCGCCGCGGCCCTCGTTTTCGGCGGCGACCTCGGACAGGCGTACCTTGGGACCCAGGGCGACATCTGGGACGGACAGAAGGACATGGCGCTCGCCCTCGCAGGCACGACGATCATGCTCGCGGCGCTCGCGGCCGCCGGCCGCTTGCCGGTGCGGCGCTAGTCCTGGAACGGAAACGGCGCGGGACGCCCGCAGTTCTGGCGCTTGCGCTCGACTTCGACCGCGCGCCGCCAGAAACCGCGCTCGGCATCCGAAAGCGAGGGCGGCAGACTCCCCGATCCAAGCGTGTGCCGGGACTCGCGGGGCTCTGGCATATGTTCGCGGGTGGAGTCGTCCATCGCAGGTAAGATGCACGCGGCGGAAAAAAGGTTGCGTACCCCCCTCTTATCGACAGCTGACCTCGCGGCGCGGCTAGCCGACCCGGATTGGCTCGTGGCCGACTGCCGCTTCGAACTCGGCAAACCCGAGGCCGGCGTGCAGGCTTGGCGTGCGGGGCATATTCCGGGCGCAATCCACGTCGACCTCGAGCGGGATCTTTCCGCGCCCGTGAACGCGAGTTCCGGGCGGCACCCGCTGCCGGCCGTCGCGGATTGCGAGGCGACTCTCTCGAGGCTCGGCGTCGGCGGGAAAACCTGGGTCGCGTGTTACGACGCGGGCAACAGCGCCTATGCCTCGCGGCTCTGGTGGATGCTTCGATGGCTTGGCCATGACCGGGTCGTGGTACTCGACGGCGGATTCGGCGCATGGACGGCCGAGGGCCGCCCGGTCTCGACCGAAGCTGTCGCGCGAAAGCCCGCCCGCTTCGTGGCCCGCCCACGACCGCAGATGCTCTGCGACGCCACCGGCGTCACCGACGCCCTCGCCCGCGGCGAAATCCTGGTCGACGTTCGCGGCGCCGAGCGATTTGCGGGAAGCGTGGAACCGCTCGATGCGGTGGCAGGCCATATCCCGGGCGCGGTGAACCTGCCGTTTCCGGAAAACCTGGGCTCCGGGGGCCGGTTCCTGCCGCCGGAGTCGCTCGAGAAACTCTGGCGCGAGCGCACCGGCGTCGCGCGCGGTGGGGCCGCCGTCTGCATGTGCGGTTCCGGGGTGACTGCGTGCCAGGGCCTGCTCGCGCTCGATGCGGCAGGCATCGAGGGCGCACGGCTCTACGCGGGTTCCTGGAGCGAATGGATCCGCGACCCGTCTCGTCCGATCGCGCGAGGACCGACATGATCTGCTATCTTCCGCTGCCCTGAATCCGGTCCAACGGGACGACTCATTTGGATAGCGTGACGCGCGGGACGGTGACTGCACGGCCGCCGTGGAGCATCGAAGACTCTGACCAGCTCTACGCGCCGGGTTCCTGGGGCAGCGGCTATTTCGGCATCAACGCCGCGGGTCACGTCGTCTGCCGGCCGGGCCGCGACGCCAACCGCGAAATCGACCTCTACGAAGTCGTACAGCAGCTCGGCGCGCGCGACCTGACGGCACCGATGGTGCTGCGATTCTCGGACATCCTGCGCGACCGCCTGCGCTCGCTGCACGGCGCCTTCGCCGCCGCAATCGCGGAGAACGACTACAAGAACCGCTATGCCGCGGTGTTCCCGATCAAGGTCAACCAGCAACGCCTGGTCGTCGAAGAGGTCTATCGTGGCAGCGCGGAACTCGGTTTCGGCCTCGAGTGCGGCTCCAAGCCCGAATTGCTTGCCGTGATGGCGATCACCGCCGACGCACCGGATCGCCTGATCATCTGCAACGGCTTCAAGGACGACAGCTATATCGAGGCCGTGATCCTCGCGACCAAGCTCGGGCGCACGATCATCCCGGTGATCGAGAATTTCTCCGAACTCGGCTACATCCTGCGGCACGCGGAGAAGTACCAGGTACGGCCGAAGATCGGGGTTCGCGTCAAGCTCGCGGCCGAAGGCGCGGGCCGCTGGCGGGAATCGGCGGGTGACCGCTCGAAGTTCGGGCTCTTCACGACGGAAATCCTCGACCTCGTCGAGGTGCTCCGCTCGCACGACATGCTCGACTGCCTGAAGCTCGTGCACTGCCACCCCGGTTCCCAGCTCCACGACATCCGCCGCGTAAAGGATGCGGTCAACGAGCTCGCGCAGGTTTACGCGGAGCTCGCCCGGCTCGGCGCGGGTCTCGAGTACATCGACGTCGGCGGCGGGCTTGGCATCGACTACGACGGGTCGCGGACCAATTTCGAGTCGTCGACCAACTACTCGCTCCGTGAGTACGCGAGCGACGTCGTCTATCGCGTCGCGAGCGTCTGCAATGCGCGCGGCCTCGCGCACCCGACGATCATCAGCGAATCCGGCCGCGCGATCGCCGCCCATCACAGCGTGCTCGTCTTCAACGTGCTGGGCGCGGCACGGCTCGATCTTTTCAGCGTGCCGGACCGCGCGGCGGCGGACGACGGCAGCCTGCCGCAGCCGGTCGCGGACCTGTTCGACGCCTACGCGATCGTGAGCGAACGCAGGCTCGTCGAGTGCTGGCACGACGCGCAGCAGGCGCGCGAGCAGGCACAGCAGATGTTCAGCCTCGGCTACCTCAGCATCGAGATGAGGAGCCTCGCGGAAAGGCTCTACTGGGCGACCTGCGCGAAGGTGCGGGACCTGACGCGCAAGCTCGGGCGAGTTCCCGAGGAGCTCGAGGATCTCGAGGCAGTGCTGTCCGACATCTACTTCTGCAACATGTCGGTGTTCCAGTCGCTGCCCGACAGCTGGGCGATCGACCAGCTGTTCCCGATCATGCCGCTGCACCGGCTCGACGAGCGCCCGACTCGAAGCTGTGTGCTCGCCGACATTACCTGCGACTCCGACGGCAAGATCGACCGCTTTGTGTCGCAACGCGACATCAAGCGCTCGCTCGAAGTGCACGAGCTGACGCCCGGCGAGGACTACTTCCTTGCCGCGTTCCTGGTGGGCGCCTACCAGGAAACGCTCGGCGACCTCCATAACCTGTTCGGCGACACGCACGTCGTGCACATTCGCCTCGACGACGAGCACGGCTGGTGGATCGAGGAGATCATCAAGGGCGACACTGCGAGCACCGTGCTCGGCTACATGCAGTACGATCCGGGCGAGCTTTATCCGCCGTTCGCCCGCGACTGCGAGCGCGCGATGCGCGTGGGCAGCCTGTCGGTCGCTGAAGGCCAGGCCCTCAAGCGCTTCTACGAGTCGGAACTTGCCGGCTACACTTATCTCGAACCGGATAGCGCCGCCTGAGGGCGCATGCAAGGAGCAAGCAGATGAACCTGACGCGAATCGTTTCCCGCACCGCCCTCGCGGCGGCCACCCTCCTCGCCTGGGGCAGCCTCTCGGCCGCTGCCACGGATCCGCCGGTCACGGACGCGGCGACCCTCGCGACACTCGATCGCGTGCTCGCAGGCGATCACCGGTCCGAGCAGAATCGCGCGCGCGACGCCTGGCGTCATCCGAAGGAGACGCTCTCGTTTTTTGGTCTCAAGCAGAACATGACGGTGATGGAGGTCTGGCCCGGAGGCGGCGGCTGGTACACGGAGGTGCTTGCACCGACGCTGCGCGAGCACGGCCAGTACATCGCGGCGAGCTGGGACCCGAAGTCCGAAAGCAAGTACGTGCAGGAGAACTCGAAGAAATTCGCGGCGAAGCTCGCGGAACGCCCGAACCTCTATGACCGCGCCAAGGTCGTCGCGCTGCAGGCGCCAAATGAACTGAAGCCCGTGCCCCACGGCAGTGTCGACATGGTGCTCACCTTCCGCAATGTGCATAGCTTCATGGGCAACGACAGCTCGGATGCGATGTACAAGGCCATGTTCGCGGCGCTGAAGCCGGGTGGAATCCTGGGCGTCGTGGGGCATCGCGGCAAGGACGGCGAGCCGCAGGATCCAAAGGCCAAGTCGGGTTACGTGCAGACCGACTACGAGATCGCGCAGGTCGAGAAAGCGGGCTTCAAGCTGATCGGCCGGAGCGAGATCAACGCGAATCCCAAGGACACCAAGGACCACCCGAATGGCGTCTGGTCGCTGCCACCAACACTCGACGGCGGCGACACGGATCGCGAGAAGTTCGTCGCGATCGGCGAAAGCGACCGATTCACGCTGCGCTTCCGCAAACCGCTCTGAAATCCGGCGGAAAGCGCCGGATGCCGTCAGTTTGAGGCGACGGTGACCGGCGCGGCGGCGCCGCAGTTCAGGAACTTCGATGTCGTGAGCCAGGCGGGATCGGGATAGTAGGAGAAGATCACCCCGCCGCCGCGGACCGTGTCGATCACCCGCCGCGCAATGGCCTCGCGGAGCGCAGGGCATCCCCAGCTCCTGCCGACGCGCCCGTTCGTGCTTGCGAGCGCGGGATCGACGTACTTCGCCCCGTGCATCACGATTGCTCGTGCCCGCGCCTGGCTGTTGAAGCCCGGCTCGAGCCCGTCGAGTCGCAGCGAGTAGCCGTTCTGCCCGACGTAGGTATCCGCTGTCCGGAACAGGCCGAGGCTCGACTGACGGCTGCCCATCGCGTCGGAAAAGCGCGTGGCCAGGTCAACGCCGCTGTTGCGCCCATGGGCAACGAGTTCCTTGAAGAGCAGCTGGCCCGAGCGCAAGTCGAAGACCCACAGCCTCGGCCGGGCAGACGGCATCGAATAGTCGATCAAAGTCAGCGTAGGCGGCGCCATGAGATCGCCGGAAGCCAACCCGCAACTGACGGCATTCATCGCGAGGTCCAGCACCTGCGCCGACACGCCGGCGTGGAGCGCAATTTCGCGATCGAGGCTCAACCCCGTTGCCGCTTCGGTTCCTGAGAACGCCTGCAGCGCGCCAAGACCCGCGAGGGCAGCGAGCAGCGAGGCGCAAAATTTCTTCTGAATAAACAAGATATTGCCGAGCGACACCCTGTGTGAGCCGGGCATACTACTGGCGGTCAATGATCGGATCAACCAACACCCTCTCATAATGAAAAAACACCCTGCTTTCCCCGCCTGCCTCGCCCTCCTGCTCACACTGTATGCCCTGGCCGCCGCGGGTCAGACGCCGCCCAGGCACACCTCCACCCTCGGCACCGCGAAGAAAATCCTGCCGGCCGAACTGAAGCCCGGTGAATACGCATGGCACCCCGAGTTTTCGCCGCAGGGGCCGATTGTGCTCATTGTGTCGCTGCCGGAGCAGCTGGCTTACGTGTACCGGAACGGCGTGATCATCGGTGCTTCGACGGTGTCCACAGGGAAGAAGGGCCACGAGACGCCGACAGGCGTCTTCACCATCCTGCAGAAGCACGAAGACCATTATTCGAATCTCTACAACAATGCGCCCATGCCCTACATGCAGCGGCTCACGTGGTCGGGCGTCGCACTCCACGCGGGAAAGCTGCCCGGCTACCCGGCGTCCCACGGGTGTGTGCGCATGCCGTATGAATTCGCCCAGATGCTTTACGCCGAGACAAAGACCGGGCTGACGGTCATCGTCTCCGACGAGAAGGAATTCCCCAGCACGGTTGTGCACCCGGGGCTGGTCGCGCCGGTGGACGCCAAGGGCGCTCTGGCTGCCGAACTGCCACACACGGGGGACACTGTGTGGCGGCCGGAGGCGGCGCCGGAAGGCCCCGTCACCATTCTCATAACCAACGAGGACCGGCGCATCCGCATCTTTCGTGCCGGCGTCGAGATCGGGCACGCGCCGTTCACGCTGATCGACCCGAACCGCAAGTTCACCATGACCGTGCTGACAAGGCTCGAGCGGTCCGCTGCGGATCCCGTCTCCGTGGCGACCGGCAAGCCGATCCCCCGCTGGCTGATCGTCTCCGGAGAACAGGAAACGACCGCCACAGCGGACGAGCTTCTGGCCGTCATTTCGGTAGCGCCGGAGTTCCTGCGTCAGGCAGAGACTGTCGTCGGCCCCGGCACGACCATGGTCATCGCGCAGCCGGCATCAACGAAATCGACTACCACCGCGGCCGAGGCGGATTTCACCGTCATGACCGGTGACAAATAGGCAGAGCACGCGGACCCGATATTTACCAGAGAGCCTTCAGCCGCCCGGCGACATCGATGCATACGCCAGCGTTCGGCGCCGCTTGAGGGACCACGGCTTCCGGCCCTGCCGGCCATCCGACGCAGTCCAGTGCCGACAGCACATCCCCCTCGAGAAACCGGCTGCGCGCGCCGTAAACGTGGCGATCGCCGGTTCGAGCCTGCTGCGTGACGTAGTAGCGCTGCGGCTCGATGAGGTGCAGTTCGAACCGGGCCCGCGTCATTGCGACGTACAGGAGCCGCCGCTCCTCGTCGATTCCCGCGGCGGAGCCGGTCGCGAATTCGTTCGGGAACGTCCCGTCGCTGACGTTCAACACGTGCACCGCATCCCATTCCTGACCTTTCGCCGAATGAACGGTGGACAGGACAAGGTAGTCCTCGTCGAGGAGTGGTGGTCCCGACCGGTCGCCCGTCGCGGCCGGCGGGTCGAGCGCAAGCTCGGTGAGGAAATGCTCGCGCCGCGCAAACTGTCCGGCGAGCTGTTCCAGCATTTCGAGGTCGGCGGCGCGCACCCCGGGCGAGTCGTGCAGCCGCGGAAGCTCCGGCTCGTACCAGGCGCGGACCCCCGCGATCTGGCCCGGCCATTCCGCCCGCGGTGAGGCGAGCGCCGACATGAGCGCCGCGAATGCGGGCCAGGATTCCGAGGCCTGCGCGGGCGCTTCTAAATCCGCGAGGCAGGCCATCCGGAATCCGCTGTCGGCAAATTGCCGCCAGCGACGCGCGGCGTTGACCGGTCCCATGCCGGGCAGCAATTGCAGGGCGCGGAATGCCGCGAGGCCGTTCCTCGGGGTATCGGCCCAGCGCAGGATCGACAGGAAGTCTTTCACGTGAGCAGCCTCGAGAAACCGGAGCCCGCCGTACTTGACGTAGGGAATGTTCGCGCGCATCAGGGCGATCTCGAGCCAGTCGCTGTGGTCGCCGCTCCGAAACAGGACTGCCTGGCGCATGAGCGGCGTCCCCTCCTCGCGCCGGCGCAGCACCGACTGCACGACATAGCCGGCCTGGTGGCGATCGTCAGCGACCGTCACGAGCCGCGGTCGCGCGCCCGAGCCGCGCGCCGCGACAAGCGACTTGTGGTAACCGCGCGAGGCACCTGCGATCAGCGCGTTGGCCGCATCGAGCACCGGCTGCGTCGAGCGGTAATTGCATTCGAGCGCGATGACCTCCGCCGGCGGATCGCAACGCGAGGGAAAATCGAGGATGTTCTCGACCGACGCGGCGCGAAACGAGTAGATCGCCTGGGCGTCGTCGCCGACCACAGTGATTCCGCTTCCCCCGGGTTTCAGTGCGAACACGATCTCCGCCTGCAGGCGATTGACGTCCTGGTATTCGTCGACGAGCACATGATCGAAGCGCCGGCCGACCTCGGCCGCGAGCCGTGGCTCCTGCATCAGCGCATGCCAGTACAGGAGCAGGTCGTCGTAGTCGAGCAGGGACTCCGCCTGTTTTCGCTCCGCATACGCGCGGAAGAGACCCGACAGTTCATGCGTCCATTCCATGCACCAGGGAAATGCGTCCCGCAGGACATCATCGAGCGGCAGGCCGCCGTTGACGCGGCGCGAATAAATGGCAAGGCAGGTGTCCTTGCGCGGAAAGCGGCGCCGCGATGCCGACAGACCGCGTTCCTGCCGGATGAGATCCAGGAGGTCCGCCGAATCCCCGCGATCGAGCACGCTGAAATCGCGCGCGAGGCCCAGGTTCAGCGCAAACTCGCGCAGCAGCCGGTTCGCGACCGCATGAAACGTCCCGGACCAGGGCAGGCGCATGGTTCCATCGAAGATCGACTCCGCGCGGCGGGTCATTTCGAGCGCAGCGCGCCGGGTGAATGTCAGCAGCAGGATGCGCGCCGGGTCCGCGCCGGCCGCAACGAGGGCGGCGACGCGGTGCGCGAGTGTCGCCGTCTTGCCTGTCCCGGCGCCCGCGATGATGAGGAGCGCGGGCGCCTGCGACCCGATGCCGAAGGTCGCGGCCCTGCGCTGCGCATCATTAAGTGTCTGCCGGCTGCCCGCGCGCACGAAAGGCATCCTAGCGGGCGGCTGTATATTCATCCAGTCCCGGAATGGCCTGCGGGCGCCCTCATTATGTGAAGCCCTTCGCGGATTACCCCCGCCCGCTCCGCTACTGTCTTCAGCGTGGGCGCAAGCGCGGATGCGGTAACTCGATGGGCGACAACGACAAATCCAGGAAGATCGCCGGCGACGCGAAAGAGATGTCGCATTACGCCGAGGAGCAACGCCTCGGCCACGGCCGCATCGAGTTCGATGAGCTCGGCAATGCGATCTGGGTGCCTTTCGCCGGCTCGACCGGCGACGAGGTCATGCGCCGGCTGCTGGACGATCCCACGCTCGCGTTCAGCAACGATCACACGCCGGGAACGCAGAAGCGCATCGAGCAGAATCAGCAAGGGATGAAAAAGGGCTACGACCCTTACGACAGCGGCCTGCTGGTCAAGAAGGAATGGAAGAAGAAAAAGGACCTGCGCAAGCTCTCCGACTGGATCAAGACGCGCAAGCCCAAAGACGAATGACCTGTTGACCCTCCGGGGCCGGACGCGCAGTCTCGCGCGCATGGGCGCGCTCATCCTCGTCATCGGCAATCGAAACTACAGTTCCTGGTCGCTGCGCCCCTGGCTCCTGCTCCGCCACCTCGAGCTCGAGTTCACGGAGAAGCAATTCCAGTTCGGCACGCCCGAATTCGCCGCCGAAATTCCGAAGCTCTCGCCGACGCGCCGCGTGCCGGTACTGATCCACGGCGAGCTCCGCATCTGGGAATCGCTCGCGATCTGCGAATACGCCACCGAACTCGCGGGCGGCCGCGGCTGGCCCAAGGACCCGGCCTTGCGGGCGACGGCGCGCTCGGTCGCGACCGAAATGCACGCGGGATTCCATGCGCTTCGCTCCGCCTGCCCGATGAACGCGCGCGCGACCGGACGCCGGGTGCCGATGACGCCGCCGCTCGAGCGGGACCTTCGGCGCATCGATGCGATCTGGTCCGGATGCCGCCGCGACCACGGGGAGCGCGGACCGTACCTGTTCGGGCCCTTCAGCGTCGCCGATGCGATGTACGCGCCCGTCGTGCTTCGCGTGCGAAGCTATGGACTGCCATTGTCGGAACTTGCGAGACGCTATCTCGAGACCATGCTCGCGGACGATCATCTTTGCGACTGGATCGAGGCCGCGTGCCGGGAGACTGCCGTGATACCGGAAGAGGAAGCCGGTGCCGGTGCCTGAGTCGCAAGGCACCATGTCCTGGACGAGCGCGATCGGCCTCGGCACCAAGCTCGAAACTGCGGTCGCCGAGGCGGCCGAGCAGTTGAGCGGCGAAGCCGGCGCCCGTGATCCGGACCTCGCGATTGCGTTCGTCACCGCCGCATTCGATTCGGCCATCGACCGGCTGCCGCAGCTCCTGCGGCCCGTGCTGGGCGACTGCCTGCTCTTCGGATGCAACGCCGGCGGGCTCATTGGCGGCGGAAGCGAGGAAGAGGAAGAACCGGGGGTCGCACTCCTCTGCGGCCGGTTGCCCGACGCGGCATTGACTACGCTGCACCTCGAGCAGGCGACGCTGCCTCCACTCGCGGCCTCGCGCGAGAACTGGTGGAGGCTCCTCGACCTCGGGCCGGAATCCGAAGCGAGCTTCGTACTGCTCGTCGACCCGGGCACGATCGATGCGGAGGCCTGCGCGCGCGGCATTGATCGCGCGTATCCCGGATCGGCCGTGATCGGAGGGCTCGCGAGCGGCATGCTCGAACCGGGCGCTGCGCGCTTGCTGACGAACGGCGAGGTCCACCGCTCGGGCGCGATGCTCCTTGCCCTGACCGGCAACGTGGTGATCGATCCGGTGCTTGCGCAGGGCTGCCGGCCGATCGGTGAGCCGCTCTTCGTCACCGCCTGCGAGGGCAACCTGATCAGCGAACTCGATGGGCGGCGCCCGAAGGAGCTCCTGACGTCGCTATTCGAAACGCTCGACGGAGCGGATCGCGGCCGGTTCGGCGACACGCTCTGCATCGGACTCGCCCTGCCGGGCCCGCGGCAGGCGGTGGGCGTGGGTGATTTCCTGATTCGCAACGTCCTCGGGCTCGATCCCGACAGCGGCGCGCTCTGGATCGGATCGCGCGTCACGCCGAACGCCATCGTGCAGTTCCACCTGCGTGACGGGAAAACCGCGTCCGACGAACTCGAGACGCGCCTCGCCGCATCGCTGGAAGGGCACCTTCCGCCGCAGGCCGCGTTGCTCTTCGCCTGCGCCGGCCGCGGCCGCGACCTGTTCGGCGTCAGCGGCCACGATTCGGGGACGCTGCGGAGGATGATCGACATACCGGTGGCCGGCATGTTCAGCGCGGGCGAGATCGCCCCGATCCAGGGCGCGACGTTCGTGCACGGCTACTCGAGCGCGTTCGGCCTGATCAGGCCACGGGCGGCCAAATCCGCCTGATAGAATCGGCGCCGCCGTTTCCGGGGGTTTTCCGCGATGCGATACCTGCTGCTGTTCGCCGCGATGACGGCATATCCGCTTCTCGCGCAGTCCGCTCCGCGCGGCCTGGCCGCGACGGACCTCGTGTCCCTTGCGCGCGTGAGCGAAATCGCGCTTTCGCCGGACGGTCGCCGGCTGGTGTTCACGCTGCGCGAAACGGATCTCGCCGCAGACCGCGGCCGCACGGATCTCTGGCTGCAGGACCTGGATCGCGGCGGGGCCCCTCGCCAGTTGACGAGTAACGAGGAGAACGACGGATCGGCCGACTGGACCGCCGACGGCAGTGGCCTTTTCTTCCTTTCGTCGCGCTCGGGGTCCGCGCAGGTCTGGTACCTCGCGACGGCCGGCGGAGAGGCGATCCAGGTCACGCGCCTCCCGCTCGATGTCGGCAGCTTCCGCGCCTCGCCCGGAAGCGACCGGCTCGTCGTCGCGATGGAGGTGTTCCCGGACTGTCGCGACCTCGAGTGCACGAAGAAGCGGCTCGAAGAGCGCAAGGCGGCGAAACAGCGCGGTCAGTCCTATGACCAGCTCTTCATGCGCCATTGGGACAAGTGGAAGGACGGACGGATTTCGCAGCTATTCTCGATCGCGCTCGACGGGGAACGCAAGCCACGCGGCGAACCGGTCCCGCTGACGACGACGCTCGACGCCGACGTTCCGTCGAAGCCCTTCGGCGGCCGCGCGGACTACAATTTCAGTCCCGACGGCACTCAGGTCGTGTTTGCCGCCCGGATCCGCGGGCGCACCGAACCGCAATCCACGAACTTCGACATCTGGCGCGTGCCTGCGAACGGTAGCGCCGGACCGGTCAACATCACGCCCGACAATCCGGCCTGGGATGCACAACCCGCGTATTCACCCGATGGCCGACTGCTCGCGCACCTCTCGATGAAACGGCCGGGATTCGAAGCGGACCGTTTCCGGCTCGTCGTCCGCGACGCCGTGACGGGCACGATCCGGTCCACGACGGAGAGCTGGGATCGATCGATCGCGGCGTTTCAATTTTCTTCCGACGGCGGCAGGGTTTACGCCATCGCCGACGACCTCGGCCAGCGCCCTTTGTGGTCGATCGATCTCACTGGCGGGACTCCACGCAGGCTGACTTCCGCGGGCAATGTCGCCGAGTTCGACGCGGCGGGCGGGCGCATCGCGTTCGCGATACAGAACCTGTCGGCGCCCGCGGATCTATACGCAATTGAAGGCAGCAAATCGCCGCAGCGCCTCACCAATGTCAATGCCGCGCAGCTCGCGGACGTGAAATGGGGCGAGGCCGAACAGTTCAGCTTTTCAGGCGCGGGCGGTGACAAGGTCTTCGGGTACGCGATGAAACCGTGGAACTGGGAGCCGGGACGACGCTATCCCGTCGCATTCATCGTGCACGGCGGACCGCAATCGAGCTTCGCGAACACCTGGAACTACCGCTGGAACCCGCAGATTTATGCGGGTGCAGGGTATGGCGTCGTTTTCGTCGACTTTCACGGCTCGACCGGATACGGACAGGCATTCACGGATTCGATCAGCCACGACTGGGGCGGCAAGCCGCTCGAAGACCTCAAGCTCGGGCTCGCAGCCGCGCTCGAAAAATACCCGTGGCTCGATGGAGACCGTGCCTGTGCGCTCGGCGGCTCCTACGGCGGGTACATGATGAACTGGATCGCCGGCAACTGGCCCGACCGCTTCCGCTGCCTGGTGAACCATGCAGGGCTGTTCGACAACCGCATGATGTATTACACGACCGAGGAGTTGTGGTTCCCGGAATGGGATCACGACGGGCCCTATTACGAGAATCCCGAAGCACACGAGAAATCAAATCCCGCAAACCACGTGATGGCCTGGAAGTCGCCGATGCTCGTGATCCACGGCGCGCTCGACTACCGCGTGCCCGACTCCCAGGGTCTCGCGACCTTCACGGCGCTGCAGCGTCGTGGCATCGAAAGCCGGTTCCTGTTCTTTCCCGACGAGAACCACTGGATCCTGAAGCCCGCGAACAGCCAGCAGTGGCATGAAGAAGTGCTGGGCTGGCTGCACAACCATCTGAAGTAAGGGGGACTGTCCCCTCTGCCGCGCAGCGAAGTAAAGGGGACTGTCCCCTTTGCCGCGCAGCAGCAAAGGCGGACTGTCCCCTCCCGGTCTAGTCCTCCCTCCACTCCGCCCGGTACGAACGCCCCAGTGAAATCAGGCGTTTCAGGAGCCCGGGGTACGGAATGCCGTCGTGCAGCGCGGCGTCCGCGAAATCTTCCTCGCGCTCGAGGTTCGGGTTGGCGTTCGCTTCGAGCACGAACAGTGTGCCGTCTTCGCGCACGCGAAAATCGATGCGCGCGTAGCCCGTCATGTGGAGGGCCCGGTAGATGCGGCGCGCCAGGCGATCGAGTTTCTCCGTAAGTCCAGGCGGCAGGTTCTCCGCCTTCCCGCTCGTGATGCCGTGCCGCGTCTGGTAGGCGCGGTCCCACTTGGCCTTCCGCGTTGCGATCGCCGCGCGGCCGGACTTCAGCTCGCCGAAGATGAACTCCCAGGGCGTCAGCGTGCGGATGCGGTCATTGCCGAGCACGCCGACATAGAACTCACGTCCCTCGACGTATTCCTCGACCAGCGCGTCCGATTCCGTGTGCTGGTGGATGAACTCGATGCGCTCGCGCAGCTTGGGCGCGTCCTCGACAATCGACGCCTGAGAAATGCCGAGCGAGGCGTCCTCGGTCGCCGATTTTACGAACAGCGGATAGCGGAGAGTCCTGGGGATGCGCACCGCACCGCCGCGGCGGAACACGGCGAACTGCGGCGTCGGGATGCGGTGGTATGCAAGGATCTGCTTCGACAGCACCTTGTCGCGCGACAGCATCATCCCGCGCGGGTTGCAACCTGTGTAGGGCTGGCGCAACAGCTCGAGGTAGGCGACGACGTGCTGGTCGTAGGTGACGATGCCGCCGAATTCCTCGAGCAAGTTGAAGCAAACGTGCGGCTTCCAGTCCTGGATCGTGGCACGCAGCTCGGTCAGGCTGTCGCCGATGCCGATCGGCCGGATGTCGTGCCCCATCCGGCGCAGGCAGCTCGTGACATCGAACTCGGTGCGGTACTCGGCAGCGTCCTGCTCGCTCACGCCCTCGAGCGTCTCGGGCGGCACCAGAGTTTCATGCACGAGCACGAGGATGCGCAGTTTCTTCACAGCGACGACCGCGGGCCAAAATGGCGCACGACCCGCGCGACCTGCCGTGCGGCCAGTCGTTCCGCGCGCGCCTGCGCGTCGCGGCGACTGCCGCGCAGATGCAAGCCAAGCGAACGGCAGCGCGAGATCATGTGCCTGACGACCTCCCCCACGAGGTACTCGCTCACGTCGAGGCGCCGCGCGATGCGGCGCTGCAGCACGGGTCTGCGTTCGCGCAGCATGCGCGCGGCGGACATCCGGCGTCGCCCTTTCCCTTCGCGCGCGAACAGCCGAAGGAGCGACCGGTCAATGCGCGCGGCGTTGCGCCCCCTGCCGCGGTGCGCCAGTCGATCATAGTACTCACGCAGCGTGAACTTCGCCTCGGAGAGCGGCTCGATGACGCGCCGCGAACGCACGGGCGGTTGCGCGCCGCGCAGTTCCGCCATGAGCGCTTCCACGTAGCGCAGCTTGCGGATCGCGGGCCAGCGCACGTAGCGCCGCCGCCAATCCGAATGCGGCGCTAGCCAGACCGCGAAGGTCTCGGCGAAATCCTCCGCGGGGTGGCTCTGCGCGTACCAGCCGGCGAGGTGCTGCACGTAGCTGCGGCTGCCGGGTCGCGGCCGGTAGACGTGCGGATACTTCTTCGACGCGCTCCCGAAGGCGCGGCGCCAGTCAGCGCGGCGGCGCAGCCGGTACGCCGTGTCCACCGCGTGGCCCGCCTCGTGGCGCAGGATGTTGCGCAGCTCGCGCGCGTTGCCGCCCTCCGCCTCGCCCATGAAGCGCCGCTGCAGCGACTCGAGCCGCGGGTGCGCGAGGTAGAACGGCAACGCGATTCCCGGCACGCCGTCCGGCGAGAACCATTCGAGTGAGATCCAGCAGTGCGGGGCGAGCGCGATGCCACGGTCCGCGAGCTCGCGATGCATCCGCCGCACCGCGCGCGCGAGCCGCGTGCCATCGAGCTGGAGCCGCAGGTCGCAGAGCCTGACGTCCAGCAGCGCCTCGTCGGTCAGGCGCGTCCATGCGCGCGGCCGGCGCCTGCCGCGGCGTGTGGCGTGCCGCGGCTTCATCCCGCCCCGTGTCCGCTCGCGTCCAGGATCGCGTCCGCCATCGCCTCGATTTCCCGATGGCGCGCAAGGCCCGCAGTCCAGGAGGCGACAAGCGACGAAGCGCCGTAGTGCGCGCCCGCGAGCTGGCCGACCAACGCTGCGGCCACGTGAGCATTTCCCGGCTGCGCGGCCGCTGATTCTATGCATTCGGCAAGGTCGCCCCCCGCGTCGAACGCCGTGAGCGCCGCCTCGAGTGCCGTGGCGGCCGCAAACCGGCCGCGTTGAATCTTGCGTGGCCTGCGCCCGCGCCAGGCGCCGCCCGCGAGCTCCCGGATGGGCGGCCGCAACGCCGCCGGACTCCAGCGCGCGGGCAAAGGACTGAAGTCGGGCGAGAGCAATGCCGGCTTGGAAGCGCCCGCGAGCGCGCCTGCGAGCAGCACGGCGAACAAGCGCGCGGCGTCGAGCGTGAGTGGTGCCTGGTGCGTGATCCTCACGATGTTGACCGCGACATCGACCGCCTGGAGCGGGTCGTTCATGTGCCAGAACACGGCCGGCCCGATGCGCGCGAGCGGTTCAGCGTCGGCATGCGCAGGATCATGCGAACCCGAGTACGGGTTGCCGGTCCACTGCGCGGCCGCGAGCGCGCGGCTCGTTGCGGCGCTGATGCCGACGCAGCTGCCCGTGCTCGACCAGCGGCCGGTGCGCTGCCAGTCCCGGTAACGCTCGACCTGGTCGGCCGGATCGAAACCGCCCTTGGAGACGAGACTTTCCGCGACGCAGAGCGCCATCGCCGTCTTGTCCGACCAGGCACCAACGGGAAGGCCATATATCGCGTGTCCCTGTGCATCGCCCGCCGCGAGTCCAAGCAGCAATCCGCGCACGCGATCGCGCAAGTCGGCCGCGGTACCCGGATTTCCTGCGGCGACGGCCTTCCGCGCCACGACTGCCCGCCAGCCGCGCACGAATTCGGCCTGCTCCTCCGTCTCGGGCACGATCGGCCACGAGCGCGAGCGCGCGGACGCACGCCACAGCAGGTTCAGGCGTTCGAGCGCGGCGTCTCCGCCTCCGCCCTGGTTCGCGATCCAGCAGCCCGCAACGACATTCGTGCGGCCGATTCCGGCGCGGCAGTGAAGATAGACTCGCCGCCCCTCGGCGAGCGCCCCGTCGAGCGCCTCGAGGATTTCATGCATTCTCTCGGCCGAGTCCGGCACGCCATGATCGCGGATGGGTTTGCGCAGGTAGAGCGCTTCGCGGCCCGCCGGCGGCGCGGACAGCAATTGGTCATAGGAGTCGGTCTCGCCGCTTTCCGTCAGGTCGATGAAACAGTCGATGCCTGCATCGAAGAGCCGCCGCAGCCGCTTGGCAGTTGCGTCAAGACCGGCCGCCGAAGGATGCTCGCCGGCCAGGATCCGGTCCGGCTCCACCCAGTAGCTGTTGGGTAGCGGCGCTTTCGCCACTTCAGCCGCCGGGGCCGGCAGGTACGCGCTCGAGTCCGCCGAAATCGAAGGCGCCCGGATCCGCAAGATGCGAGGCTTCGACGTTGCAGATCGCATTGAAGATCGACTCGACGCGCCCGGGACTCGCGCGCTCCCAGTCCTCCAGCATCCGCGCGATCGCCTCGCGCTGCAGGTTTGGCTGGGAGCCGCAGAGCGTGCAGGGAATGATCGGGAACCCGCGCGCGCGCGTGTAGCGCGCGATCTCGCGCTCCGCGACGTAGCAGAGCGGGCGGATGACCACGTTCTGGCCGTCGTCGGATCGCAGCTTCGGCGGCATCGCCTTAAGGCGGCCGCCATGAAAGAGATTCAGGAACAGGGTCTCGATGATGTCGTCGCGGTGATGGCCGAGCGCGATTCTCGTGAAGCCGTTCTCGCGCGCGTATCGGTACAGGGCGCCGCGCCGGAGGCGGCTGCAAAGGCCGCATTGCGTGCGTCCCTCCGGGATCACCCGCCGCACGACGCTGTAGGTGTCCTGCCGGATGACGTGATACGGCACGCCGAGCGACTCGAGGTAGTCCGGCAGCACTCGCTCCGGAAAGCCCGGCTGCTTCTGGTCGAGGTTGACCGCGCAGAGCTCGAAGGACACGGGCGCCGCGCGCTGGAGCGAAAGCAGCATGTCGAGCAGCGTGTAGGAATCCTTGCCGCCGGAAAGGCAGACCATGACGCGGTCGCCGTCGCCGATCATGCGGAAATCGGCGATCGCCTTGCCGACCTGTCCCCGGATGCGCGCCGCAAGCCGGCGGAAGTTCGCGGACGTTTCTCTCTGCGCGGGAATCATGCCGGCATTCTAAGGCGCCTGGTTCTCCTGGACGTACTTGCGCTCCAGGTAGCGCAGGAACGGCGTGGCCGACAGCGGCCGTCCGGTCGCATGCTGCACGAGCTGGGGCACGCCCATGCTCGCGCCGGTCGAATGCACGCGTTCGCGCAACCAGTTAAAGAGAGTCCCGAACTGGCCAGCCGCTATTTCCGTCTCGATGCCCGGCAGCTGCTCGCGGATCGTTTCCCACAGCTGGCCCGCGATCACGGCGCCGACGCCATACGAGGGGAAATGACCGAACGATCCGATCGCCCAGTGGATGTCCTGGAGGCATCCGTCAAGGTCCGTCGCGGGCACGAGACCCAGCCGGTCGGACGAAAGCGCGTTCCACGCATCGCGCAGGTCCTTCACCGCCAGTCCGCCCGACAGCAGTCGTCTTTCGAGTTCGTAGCGCATCCAGATGTGGGTCTGGTAGGTGAGCTCGTCGGCATCCATGCGGTTCGGGCCGCGTGCGACGCGATTCAGGTGGCGGTAGAGATTTTCCTCGGACCATTCCGGCCCCGCCGCGCCGTAGTGCTTTTCGAGCAGCGGCCGCAGATAGGTTACAAATGCGCGGCTCCGGCCGACCATCATTTCAAGCAGGAGCGACTGGCTTTCCTCGAGCGCCATGCCGCGGTCCTGCCCCACCGGCTGATCGACCCATTCCGACGGCAGACCGAGCTCATAGAGCGCCTGGCCCGTCTCGTGCAGCGCGCCGAGCAGCCCCTGGAACGGATCCCTCAGTTCGAACTTGGTCGTGACGCGGATGTCGCCGGACACGCCCTCCGTGAACGGGTGGTCGCTATCGTCGAACCGGCCACGATCGAAGGGAAAGCCGAGCGCTTTCATGACGTCGGTGCAGAGGCCGCGCTGGCGACTGGCCGAGAACCGCCCCTCGATACGGGCCGCGGGCGCAGCAGCCTGCAGTTCGATGGCTTCCGTGACGAGTCCGGGCAGGCGCTGGGTCAGGGGCGTGAAGATCGCCTCGATGTCGCGGGACAGCAGTCCCGGCGTGAATTCGTCGGCGAGCGCGTCCCAGGGTTCAAGTGAAAAACGCTGCGCGAGAAGTTCCGCCTTGCTGCGCACGAGCTTGATGGTTTCCTCGAGTTGCGGCGCGAGGACATTGAAGTCGTTCTGCTCGCGCGCCTCGCGCCAGCGGGCCTCGGCACGCGCGAAGGCCTTCGCCATTCGGGAGATCAGTGATGGCGGCGTTGCGATTGCGTGATCGTGCAGCCGGCGCATTTCGCGCAGGTTGGCCGACTGCCAGGCCGCGAGCGAACGGGCGCTCGCATCAGCGCGATCGAGGAGGCGCGAAATTCGCGGCGACACCAGGAGGGAATGCACCTCGAGCTGGATCGCGGCGAGCTGGTCGCCACGGAGTTCGGCGCTGGCGCGCGGCATGGTGATGGCAGCGTCCCAGCGCAGGAGCGCGAGCACGCCCCGGAAGGCATGCAGCCTCCGGAATTCCTGCTCGAGCTGCTGATACGGGGTCGCCGTCGCCAAGTGCCGCTCCTTCGTGCCGCCGGGCTGACGGCGGGCCCAAGCCGGTCGGGCTCCGATTGGCACCGGAGAACGGCTTGCAGGGCCCCAACTGTTTGAACCCCGCAGGACCTGCGAGGCCTTCTCTTTGAACGGTGATTCTACCAGCCCGGCGTTTGATGCCGGCGCAAAGCATCCACAAATTCTTTTTATTTCAATAGCTTAGGTTTGCTTACCCGACCTTGACACTGCGGGGGCCCGGAACATACCGGGCCAGGCCTCAGGCCGGGCCACTCACTTCCGGCGTCTCGAGCTCGAGACGCTCGAGACGCTTCGACAGGGCATCGGGAGAACGGGTGAACGGCGCGAGCAGGGCGTAGAAGGATGGCACGACATAGAGCGACAGGAGCGTCGAAAAAGCGACGCCGAAGATGACGACCACGCCGATCGTCGAACGGCTCGCCGAGCCGGGCCCGCCGGAAAGCACGAGTGGCAGCGCGCCCATCATGGTGGCGATCGAAGTCATGAGGATCGGGCGCAGCCGCACGCCCGCCGCCTCCACGATCGCGTCGTGGATGCTCCGGCCTTCATCGCGCAACTGGTTCGCAAAATCGACGATCAGGATCCCGTTCTTGGCTGCGAGGCCGATCAGCATCACGATGCCGATCTGGCTGAACAGATTGAGCGTGCCGCCGGACACCGCGAGCCCGATCAGTGCCCCGAGCACCGCGAGCGGCACAGTCAGCATGATGACGAACGGGTGGATGAAGCTCTCGAACTGCGCCGCAAGCACCAGGTATACGATCAGGAGCGCCATCGCGAACGTGAACAGCACGGCTCCGCCCGCGGCCCGGTATTCGCGCGACTGGCCCTTGTAATCGAGCTGCGCATAGTCCGGCAGCTCCTCCGCGGCGGTCCGCTCGATCCAGGCGAGTGCTTCGCCAAGCGTGTAGCCCGGCGCGAGATTTGCCGACAACGTGATCGCGCGCAGGCGGTTGAACCGGTTGAGGCTCCCCGGCTCCGCGATCTCGGTCAAGGCTACTAGCGAGGAAAGCGGCACGAGCTGCCCGCTCCTCCCGGAGCGCACGTAGAGATTCTCGAGATTGGCCGGCGCCGAGCGGTCCACGCGCTGTGCCTGCAGCATCACCTCGTATTCCTCGCCATCCTCGACGAAGGTCGTCACGCGGCGGGAGCCCATCATCGTCTCGAGGGTGCGGCCAATCTCGCCGGTCGAGACGCCAAGGTCGGCGGCGCGCTCGAAGTTGATTTCGACCCGCATCTGCGGCCGGGTCTCCTTGTAATCGGAGTCCGCATCGCGCAGGCCCGGATTCGCCGACATGTGCTCGAGCATGCGGTCGCGCCAGCGCGCGAGCTCCGCATAGTCCGGCCCGCCCAGCACGACCGCGACCGGCTGCCCGCCGCTACGCACGAGCCCGCCCCTGACACGCGGCACGGCGCGAATCGCCGGGATGGCGGAAAGCTCGGTCCTGAGCTCTTCGACGACCTCGGCCGTCGTGACGTCGCGCTCACTCCATTCCTGGAGGAAGATGATGGCACTGCCAGTATGCATCTCCTCGCCCGCGCCGAATCCGCCGGGGACGCGCGTGTTGACGCGCTGAATCGGCTTGCCCTCGCCGATCTTGGCGCCGACCAGGGCTTCCACCTTTCGGATCTGGGTCACGGTGTAGTCGAAGCCCGCACCCTCCGGTCCCTCGATCGCGATCCAGAACGCGCCGCGATCCTCGTCGGGCGCGAGCTCCTTCGGCACAAGCAGGAACAGCACGGCGCTCAGCACCGCGCTTGCGATCATTACGGCGCCGAAGACGAACGGCCGGCCGACCGTGCGCGCGACCTGCCGCCGGTAGCCGTTCGACAGGGCCGAGAACCGCGCGTGGATCCATGCGTTGAGGCCGCGCGGCTCGGCGTGACGTCGCACGAGCTTGGACGACATCATCGGCGTGAGGGAGAGCGCCACGAAACAGGAGATCGCGACCGCGCTCGCAAGCGCGACGGACAGCTCCCGGAACAGGCGGCCGGTATTGCCCTCCATGAATCCGATGGGCAGGAACACGGCGACCAGCACCGCAGTCGTCGAGACGACTGCGAATGCGACCTGCGCGGTGCCGCGCTTGGCCGCGACGAGCGGCGGTTCGCCGAGGTCGGCACGGCGCTGGATGTTCTCGAGCACGACGATGGCATCGTCGACGACCAGGCCGATGCACAGCACGATCGCGAGCAGTGTCAGCAGGTTGATCGTGAAGCCAAATGCCCATAGCGCCGCGAACGCAGTGACCAGGCACACCGGGATCGTCACGGCCGGGATGAACGCCGAGCGTGCGCTGCCCAGGAACAGGTAGATCACGACGATGACGAGCGCGATCGCCTCGAACAGGGTCATGAACACGCGCTTGAACGCGGCGTCGATGAAGACCGTGCTGTCGAAGGCGACGAAGATCTCGGTGCCGTCCGGCAGGCTCTTCTGGATCTCCCCGGCGGTGGCGCGGGCGGCCCGCGCGACGTCGAGGCTGTTCGCCGTCGACGTCTTGACGATGCCGAGGCCGATATTGGGTTCGCCATTGCTGCGCAGGTACGAGCGCCGCTCCTCCGCCGCGAGCTCCACGCGGGCCACGTCGCCGAGACGCACGAGGTAGCCGCCCTCGCCCTTGGCGAGGGTGAGGCGCGCGAAGTCCTCTGGCGTGCGGTAGCCGCGCTGCACGCGAAGCGTGAAATCCCGGTCGGTCGACTCGAGCCGTCCCGCCGGCAGCTCGACGTTCTCGCGCCTGAGCGCCTCCTCCACGTCGGCGACGGCGAGCCCGCGTGCCGCGAGCGCCGTGCTGTCGAGCCAGATTCGCATCGCATAGCGCTGCGAACCGCCCACCCGTACCTGCGCCACGCCGTCGAGCGCGGACAGGCGGTCGAGGACGTAGCGGTACACGTAGTCGGTGAGCTGCAGGGTGTCCATGCGCGTGGAGCGCATGTTGAGCCAGAGGATGACCTCTGAATCCGACTCGGCCTTCTCGATCTCGGGCGGGTCCGCCTCGGGCGGCATGCGGTCGAGCACGCGGCTTACCGCGTCGCGCACGTCGTTGGCCGCGGCCTCGATGTCGCGCGACAGCGAGAACTCGATGCTGATCTCGCTTTCGCCGTTGCGGCTCCGGGAATCGATGGTCTCGACGCCCTCGATGCCGGACAGCGAGTCCTCGAGGATCTGCGTCACCCGCGTCTCGACTACCGCGGCGGAGGCGCCGGGGTAATCGACCCCGACGGAGACGATCGGAGGGTCGATCGCGGGCAATTCGCGCAGAGTCAGGCGCGAATAGGCCATCACGCCCAGCACCACCAGCAGGAGGCTCACGACCGTCGCGAACACCGGGCGCCGGATCGAGAGTTCCGAGAGATTCATTGTCCCGCCTCGCGCGGCACCTCAGACGCTTCCACCACGCGCGCGCCCGCCCGCATCTTCACGGTGCCTTCGGTCACGATGCGATCACCCGCCGAGAGCCCGCTCGTCACCTCGACTTCTCCCTGCCTGCGCGAGCCCAGCTGGACCTTCACGCGCTCGACCGATTGGTCCTGCTTCAGGCGATAGACAAAGGAGTCGGTACCGACCTGCACCACGGCAATCTCTGGCACGGCGAGCACCTCGCGCGGCGCGAGCAGGACCTGGACCGACATCAGCATGCCCGGCCTCAGCAAGCGGTCCGGGTTGGGGACCTCGGCGCGTACGGTGACCGAGCGGGTCACCGGGTCGACGCGGGAATCGACGCTCGTCACCTTGCCGCTGAATTCGCGCTCCGGGTACGTGCCGCTCTTAGCCGTGATGTCCTGGTCGCGTTCGAGCACCGCGAGAAACCGCTCGGGCACCGAAAAATCCAGCTTGATCACCGAAATATCGTCGAGTGTCGCAATCGGCGTACCCGGCGTCACGAGCGAGCCCGGACTTACCTGCCGGAGTCCGAGTACGCCGTCGAAGGGGGCCGTGATGACGCGGTCCGCAAGCGCCGCGCGCACGACGTTCATGCGGGCAAGCGCGGCATCGCGGGCCGCGCGCTGCGTGTCGATCGCGCTTGCCGAGATGAGCTGGCGGTCGGCCAGTTCCTGTTGGCGCTTCAGTTGTCGCTCCGCTTCCTGGTAGGCCGCGCGGACTTCCTCGAGCCCGGCGAGCTGGGCGCCGCTCGACAGGTCGACGAGCACGTCGCCTGCCTGGACGACGTCCCCGCTTTCGAAGGCCACCTTGCGCACGATTTCGCTGACCTTCGCCGTCAGGGTCACGGATTCATTCGCGCGCGACGTGCCGAGGGCCTCGACCATGTCGCGCCATTGCACCGGCGCGACGGCCGCCGTAACAACTGCGGTCGGGGGCGGCGCCTCGTTCGCGTCGGGCACATCGCCGCCGCAAGCGGCGAGCACGAGTGCAGCGAGCGCCGGCAGCGACAATGCGCAGAATCGGCAATTTGAAGGGCCGCTTCTCATATCTTCGATGCTAACCGATGAACCCGGGCCTTTGGCGTCAGCGCGTTGAGAGCCATTGGGCGATGGTTTTCGGAAGGAATTCCTGCGCACTGCGGCTGACATAGATGCCGATGTGGCCGCCGTCGAACTCGAAGGCCGTGTAGTCGTGGCTTCCCGTCAGGCCTGCGAGGGGACGCGACGCCGACGGCGGCACCAGGTGGTCCTTGCTGGCATAGATGTTGAGGAGCGGGCAGTCGATGCGCCGTGGCTCGACCTCCTGGCCGCCGATCGCGAGGCCGCCCTTGATGAGACGGTTTTCCTGGAAGAACCAGCGCACAAACTGCCGGAAGGCCGTGCCGGCCTGGTCGGGGCTGTCCTGGATCCATCGCTCCATGCGCAGGAAGTTCGCAAGGGCCTCGCTGTCGTCGGCGATGTCGGCAATGCCAGCGTACTTGCGTGCGGTGAGCCGAAGCGGCATCAGCGACAGGAAAGCGGCGTTCAGGAGCTCTCCCGGAACGTTGCCGAGGACATCCACCATCCGGTCGACGTCGAGTTTCCGGACCCATTTCGACAGCAGGTTTTCCTCCGTGTGGAAATCGACCGGTGTCACCATTGTCACGAGGTTTCGCACGCGTTCCGGGTGCATCGCCGTGTGGCAAAGGGACATCGTTCCGCCCTGGCACACGCCGAGCAGGTTGATCGAAGGGGCGCTCGCGCCCTGTCGCACGTGATCGATGCAGGCGCCGAGATAACGATTGATGTAGTCGTCGAGCGCGAGATGCCAGTCGCCCGCGGCCGGATATCCCCAGTCGATCAAGTAGACGTCGAGACCTTGCGCGAGCAGCCCGCGTATCAGCGACCGGTCCGGCTGAAGGTCCATCATGTAGGGCCGGTTGACGAGCGCGTAGCAGATGACGAGCGGCGGAAGTCCAGCACCGGGCCCACTTCGCTCGTAGCGCCAGAGCACGGTCTTGTCCACGCGGAATACTTCGCTTCGCGGCGAGCAGCCTTCGGCAACGGCGCCGAACGCGGCGAACTGGCGTGCCGCGACCAGCATGCGTTCGCCGAACTCGGCTATTTCGGCGGCGGCGCGGAGCGGGTCGATTGCGAGCCTTGTCATCGCCGCAGCTGCCCCGCGCGAAGTTCCACGGAGGCCGCGAGGAGCTCCGCCTGCGCCTCCGCGAAATCTTCCCGGTGCGCGGCAGCCGCGTAGGCGGCCTCGCCGCATTCGATCCAGAGTTCATGCAGCTCGCGCAGGCTCGTGATCGGAGGCGCATCGGGACCTGTCGCCGAGAGCGCGGCAGCGAGCCGCTGGCCGGCATCGATCGCGATCGCCGATACCTGCCGGCCGAGACGTTCTGCCGCCTGCTGGACCCGGATGAACGCTGCACCCGCTTCCGACGGCGTCGCCGGAGCTGCGACGGCCGGCATGAACAGCTTCCGATAGCGCTCCACCAGGATTGCCTGCAGTCCGGCGAAGTCCGGATCCTTGGACTGGATCCGGCTCCAGAAATCGGCGGCAAGCCCGGTGTAGTCGTTACCGAATTCCAGGAGCCGGCGCATGGCGTCGGCACCCGGTTCGCTGCGCGCCGCATTGGCGCCAGTCGCGAATTGCGAAAGCTGCTGCTGGACATTCAGCCAGGCGGTCATCCACGGCGGTACGGGACCGGTTTGAGACACGGTTCTAGTGGTCTCCAGCGTGGGTGCGTTGCAAAATCACGGGGTCTTTTGTCGATCATAGATGATGTTTATATACATCGTTTTAATTATCTAAGTAGTTGTTATTCATTAATTAACGCACACGGAAGGGTTGGTATCCCATAATCATGTTGCACTGCAACATGAACTTGACTATAATTCCTCATCGCAGATGAACCTAATTCGTATTCAAAGGATGCCAGAAATGACCAACCCAACCTTCGATTTCAACTCATTCATGGACGCGGGCAAAAAGGCCTTCGCGCCGGTCGTCAAGTTCAACGAGCTTTCGGTACAGAGCTTCGAGCGCATCGCGCGGCAGCAGTATGCGTTTGTCGGTGAAATGCTCGAGTACTCGCTGAAGCAGCTTCAGCTCACGAGCACCGTCCGCGACATCAACGACCTGACCGCGCGTCAGATCGAGCTGTCGACGCAATTCGCCGAGCGTGCGACCCAGCGTTCACAGGACCTGATCAAGGCTTCGACCGAGCACCAGGCTCAGTTGTCGAAGTGGTTCGACCAGACCGTTACTGAGTCGGCCCAGACCGTTGCTGAGTCGGCCCAGACCGTTTCCGAATCCGCCAAGAGCGCCAAGAAAGCCGCCTGATCGGATTCCAACCCTCCCCCCTCGGGACGGCGCGCCTTCAGGCCGCCGTCCTTTTTTTTCGCCCGGAATTTCCGGAATATGTCTATGCTGCAGTGCGGTAACGCACTGCGGCATGATCCGGTAGACTTCAGGCATGACCAAGGAACGGCTGATCAAGAAGTACGCCAACCGGCGGCTTTACGATGCCTCGATCAGCAAGCACGTCACGCTCGAGGACATCCGTGACCTGATCGTGCGGGGCGAAAAAATCCGGGTTGTCGAAGACAAGACGGGCGAGGACATCACCCGCCTGATCCTGCTCCAGGTGATCGCGGAACAGGAACAGTTCGGCAAGCCCATCCTGACGACCCAGCTGCTCGAGTCGATCATCCGTTATTACGGCGGGCCGATGCAGGAATTCATGGCCGGATACCTCGAACAGAGCGTCGCGGCCTTCATGCAGCAGCAGGAAAACGTCCAGCAGCAGATCTCGCAGATGCTGACCAGTGCGCCGCCGCCCGTGAACGCCATGGCCGAGCTCACGCGCCAGAACATGGAAATGTGGAGTCGCATGCAGGAAGGAATGCTTGCGATGCTGGTGCCGGCCCGAAAGCCCCGAAGCCCCACCGACCCGGAGGCTGACGGGGGAACTGACGAGACGACTGCCGCCTAAGCAATAAAAGGGGACGTTCCCCTTTAAAGGGGAACGTCCCCTTTAACTCGTCCCGTTCATCTGGGCCGCGTGTTCCCAGGCGAGCATCGCGCGCTTGCGCGCGACACCCCAGTGATAGCCGCCCAGACCCCCATCTCGCCGGAGTACGCGGTGGCATGGAATCAGCCAGGCCACGGGATTCGCGCCGACCGCCTGGCCGACGGCCCGGCTCGCACCAGGATTGCCGATCGCAGCTGCGAGGGCTGAATAGCTGGTCGGGCCACGGGAACCGAGTTCCAGCAGCGCTTCCCAGACCTTGACCTGAAAATTCGTGCCGACCGGGGCGAGCACGATGCGCCCGCCGCGTTCGCCGAATACCTGCCTCGCGATCGCTGCAGCAGCGCCATCCTCGCGCTCGAGTGACGCCCGCGGCCAACGGCGCCGCAGGTCGGCGACTGCAGCGGCCTCGCTGCCGTCCACGAAAGCGAGGTAAGCAAGCCCGCGATCTGAAAGCGCCGCATGGATGCGTCCGAAGGGCGATTGCGCGAATCCGTGCCGCAGCTTCAGGCCGCCGCCGCCCGCCTTGTATTCGCCGGGCGTCACGGCTTCGAATTGCACGAAAAGATCGTGAAGCCGGCCGCCGCCGGAAAGCCCCGCCGCCCACGCCGCCGCGAGGACCGAACCGCGATCGTCGAGTTCCTGCTTGGCGACGGTAAGCGAGAGGGTCCTCAGGTAGCGCGTGGGCGAAAGCCCGGCCCAGCGGCGAAATTCTCGCGAAAAATGAAAAACGGAAAGCCCCGCGACCCGCGCGAGCTCGCCGAGATCTGGCTGGCGCGCATGATGACGGTCAATGTGCGTGATGACCCTTTCGATGCGGCGATAGTTTGCAGTTTCGTTCATGGTGCGAGATTGAAACGACCCGGCACGCGAGGCAACCCGGATCTTGCTGCGACGTCAATCGTTCTTGCGCCGCTTCCCAAGCAGGTCCGCGATGGGCAAGGTTCCGGACTCCTCGAACGGAATCGTTCGAAACAGGCCGATGCGCGTGGAGAGCTTGCCTTTCAGCTTGTAATCGATTTCCTTGCGCTCCCGCTCACCGCCGACGATCTTGAGGATGGCGTTCGCGGCGTTCGCCGTCACGATCATGTCGAACTCCGCCTCGCCCTGCGCCGGCACGACAAACTCGCGCGCCGAAACGCCCTGTGCGAAGGGCTCGCCGGCAAGCTCGACGTCCACGTCGAGGCCGTTGACCGGAAGTTCAATCGTGTTCGGGTTGTTGACACGCATGCGCACTTCAAGGCGCTGCTCGAAAAAGCTGGCCTCGACCCCCCGGATACCGACGAACGAAACTTCGGGCGTCTTGAGGTTCCTCGGTATCCCGGCGCAGCTCGCGAGGGCCAGGCACCCGGCTATCGTCAGGAGCAGTCTTTTCATGAGAACTCAGACCTTGCCTGATCCTGGAGGTTGTTGATCGAATATTCTTGACTACTACTTACTGAGTAGTACTATGCAGTTCACAATGCTCAGCAATAGGTAAGCATTCGTGCAGACCGATACCGACGAACAGGACCGTTTGTCGCAGAAGTTTCAGCGCGAGCTCAATGCGGGCCTCGTCGGCCTGGTGCTGCTTGCGGTGCTCGAGCAGGCCGACGAAGACCTTTATGGCTATCAGATCGCAAAGCGCCTCCAGGACCTGGCGAACGGAAGCCCGCCGGTGAAGCAGGGAGCGCTCTACCCGGTCCTGCGCCAGCTCTCGGCCAACGGGTTGCTGGCGAGCCGCATCGTGCCGTCATACGCTGGCCCGCCACGCCGTTACTACCGGATCACCGAAGCCGGGCGCGGCACGCTCGCCGAATGGCGCGGGATCTGGCGCAGCACACGCGACTTCGTCAACGGGTTTACGGAATCGAACGGAGCCTCTTCATGAATGAAAAAACCGCACCGCGCTCGATCGAGCAGTATCTTGCCGCGCTGCGCGCTGCGCTCGCCGGCGAAGACCCGGCACTCGTGCAGGACGCGCTCTACGATGCGGAGGAATACCTTCGCGCCGAAGTCGCCGCGAATCCAGCGCGGAACGAAGCCGATACGCTCGAGCTGATATCGAGCACGTACGGCGCGCCGGAGGAAGTGGCCGAGGCCTATCGCACGACGGAGAAGCAGGTTCGCACCGCGCTCGCGCCGCCGCCGCGCAAACCATCGAGCACGGCGTTCGGCCGCTTCTTTGGCGTTTACAGCGACTCGCGGGCCTGGACTGCCCTTTTCTTCATGCTGCTCTCGCTCGTCACCGGCATCTTCTATTTCACGCTGACCGTCACCGGCCTGTCGGTCTCCGTCGGCATGAGCCTGCTGATCGTCGGGATACCGTTCTTCCTGCTGTTCGTCGGCTTCACCCGCGTGCTCGCGCTCGCGGAGGGGCGACTCATCGAAGGCCTGCTCGGCCAGCGCATGCCGAGGCGCCCGCTCTATCCCTCCAAGGGCATTCCGATCTTCGAGCGCATCAAGGAGATGCTCGTCGACCGTCGCACCTGGACGACGATGTTCTATTTCCTGCTGATGCTGCCGCTTGGCATCATTTACTTTGTGATCGCGACCGTAGGCATCTGCGTCAGCCTTGGATTGATCGTCGGATCGATCGGCGGACTCCTGCTCGCGATAGGCGTCGGCAGCGGCGGAATCATGATGGACGATCATGCAATCTTTTACGGCCCTTCGGTCATCGCGGCGCCGCTCCTGCTCGTCGCGGGAATCGTGCTGCTGACTGCCGTAATGCACCTGGTTCGCGGCATCGGCCGCGGCCACGGTACGCTCGCCAAGCACCTGCTCGTCGCCCGCGCGGACGTCGGCTGAGGGACGAGTGCCTATGGCGGCGGCCGCGCTCCTTCTGCTGCTCGCGCAGCAGCCAATCGCAGCGCCCGACCCGGCGGACCTCCGATGCCTTCCGGGCCAGGCGGGGTTTCTCTCGATGCGCCTTCGCGGCAGCATCGAGGCGGAAATCAGCTGGCGGGAACCGGAACTCGGCTGCACCGGAATGTCGCGGCCCGACGGGCGCGGACTGCGCATCCGATTTGCGGGCCCGCTTGCGAGCGGCGGCGAGCTTGCGGTCGTGTTCGCGGCTCCCGAGCTCGGGATGGGCGCTTCAGGACGCGGCGTGCCGGTCAACGTCACGCTCCTCGACGCGGCCGGCGAAAAGATCTACGGCACGCAGGGCGACAGCCGCTGCGAGTTCGACGAGGTCGAGCAGCAGGCGATTGAGGACCCATCGTTTCCCGCGCGGAGCTATCGTGTCAGCGCGCGCGGTTTCTGCGTCGCGCCGGCACGCGCAGTGGACGGAGAAGGTTCGGTGCTCCTCACGCGATTCGATTTTGCGGGACTCGTGACTTTTCGCGAAGACGACGGCGCGCCGGTGCCCGACGCGATGGCTGCGCAATGAAGCCGCTTCACCTGCTGCTCGCGATGTCTGCGCTGGTGGTGGCCTGCGCGAGCGCCTCCGGCACGTCGCCACTACCCTTTCCCAATCTCCCGCAATCGGAAGTCGAGGCCGTCACGCGGACAGGAACTCATCGATTCAAGGTCTGGATCGCCGCGGATGACCGGAGTCGCACACAGGGTCTCATGCGTGTCCGCGAGCTGCTGCCGGATCAGGGGATGCTGTTCCTGTTCGAACGGCCGCAGCCCCTGGCCTTCTGGATGAAGGACACCTGGCTCTCGCTGGATCTCGTCTTCATCGGCCCGGACGGCGCGATACTGAATGTGGCCGCAAACGCCCGGCCGCTTTCGCTTGAGCCCATCGAATCCGACGGCCCCGCCGTTGCCGTGTTGGAAGTATTGGCGGGAACCGCCAGGAAAATCGATCTGAGGCCGGGTGACCGGATTGCCCTTCCCACTTTGCGAACGACATCCGTTCCGCCGGCACGGATGACCTCGAAGCCCGGCGGTCGCGTTCCAGACTAGAGCAGACGCATCGCCGAAAACGGCGCTTCGAGCAGCTGCCGGTGCCAATTCACACCAACTTCCGGAATCAAAGTGGCGTGTGAATACCACTTTACTGTCCATTAGCGTCTCAAGTGGTAACTTCTGGCGCATTATCGATTTGGATCGATGTCCGCCTGTGCAACTATCTGATGCATTTTTGTCGCACGTATACAACAGCTGTAGCGACAGGGCGGCCATGGCGCCAGGGTCCGGGACCTCATCGTTGCTCTGTGGCAACCAAACCCCGGCGAGCCATTTCCCCGTAGTTTCGCTCAATTATGTTGCTTGTTTGCCACATTTGTTGCGTCTCAAATCAATGTTGTTATGATGCCGCCATCCAAGGTGGCGGGAAGAACGTATCTATTTCGCCACGGTGGTCATTTGAGTTCTTGGTTGACATGGCAACTCAACGAATCAACGAACGGAATCTCCGTTCGCGGGAGGACGTAAGCAATGGAACGTAAATACCAGGTCGCAGCGGCGGTACGTCGCGCACTCGTCATGAGTGCGGTGGCGGCAACCGGCGTCGCGGCACCTGCACTCGCGCAGGAAAACCTGGGTGAAATCGTCGTAACGGGTTCGCGCATCCGATCAGCGAACCTCGAGGCGACGACACCCGTCACGCAGGTGACCGCTGAAGATGTCGTGACGCAGGGCGTCACACGCATCGAAGACCTCGTGAACCAGTTGCCGCAGGCTTTTGCGGCGCAAAACGTGACGGTCGCGAACGGCGCAACCGGTACGGCGACACTGAACCTTCGCGGTCTCGGCTCGCCCCGTACCCTCGTGCTGGTCGACGGTCGTCGCCTGCCCTATGGCGGCGTGACCAACTCGGCGGCGGACATCAACCAGATTCCGACGCAGATGATCGAACGCGTCGACATCCTCACTGGCGGCGCGTCCGCGGTCTACGGCTCGGATGCCGTGGCCGGCGTCGTCAACTTCATCATGAAGAAGGACTTCGAAGGCGTAGAGATCAGCAGCCAATACAACTTCTACTGGCATGAGAACGACTTCAGCGGCCCCGGCGCCGTGAAGCTTCGTGACACGCTCGAAGCCAAGGAAGCGATCAACCCGGTTGAGTACGCTGTTCCTGACGACAGCGTGACCGACGGCGAAGGCGTGGAACTGTCGGTGATGATGGGCATCAACAGTGGCGACGGCCGCGGCAACTTGACCGCCTATGCCACGGTGTTCGACAGCAAGCAGGTCCTGCAGCGCGATCGCGACTACTCCGCCTGCTCGCTCGCTGCGAACCCGACCACTTCATTCGCGTGCGGCGGCTCGGCGACAAGTGCGGGTGGCCTGTTCACCGACTTCACGAGCTACTACCTGACCGTCGACACCGCGGATTCGTTCCGCGACTTCGACTTCGGCGCCGACGTGTACAACTTCGGCCCGCTGAACCACTACCAGCGTCCGGAGCGCCGTTACAGCCTCGGTGCGATGGGTCACTACGAGTTCAGCGAACACGCGGATGTGTACACACAGCTGATGTTCAACGACTACGAGTCGATCGCACAGATCGCCCCGAGCGGCAACTTCTTTGAAACGTCCACAATCAACTGCAACAACCCGTTCCTGCCGGTCAACAGCCTGGCGACGATCGGCTGCGGTCCGGCTGAGGTCGCGGCGGGTACCGACGTGCCGTTCTACATCGGCCGGCGAAACGTCGAGGGTGGCGGACGGCAACAGACGTTCGCGAACTCGACCTACCGTGCGGTCGCGGGATTGCGCGGCGCGATCAACGATGGCTGGGGCTACGACGTGTCGGCACAGTACTCGGCCGGTACGGGAACGACCGGGACGCTCAACTACTACGTCACTCCCCGCGTGGCCCGAGCACTCGACGTTATTGCGGATCCTCGCCCAGGCGCCGGCTTCGGGCAGCCCGTGTGCAACTCGGTACTGGACGGCACCGATACCACTTGCGTCCCCTGGAATGCGTTCCAGCCGGGCGGCATCACCCAGGATCAGCTCGACTATCTGCAGGCTGCCGGCCTCCAGATCGGGCGGATCAGCCAGGAGATCTACAACGGCATCGTGACCGGAGACCTCGGCGTCTACGGCATCAAGTCGCCGCTGGCCTCCGACGGCATCCAGGTCGTGTTCGGTGCGGAATACCGGCGCGACACGCTGGAAAACACGGTCGATGCCCTGCAGGAGCAGGGCGCACTCGGTGGTTCCGGTGGCCCGACGATCGGCATCAGTGGCGCGGTCAAGGTCAACGAGCTTTTCATGGAAGCCCGCGTTCCGATCGCACAGGACCAGGCCATGGCCGAGAGCCTGACGTTCGATACCGCGTACCGGTATTCGGACTACGGCGACGGCGTGCAGACCGACACGTACAAGTTTGGCCTCGAGTGGGCGCCCATCGCGGATGTCCGTCTCCGTGGCAGCTACCAGAAGGCCGTTCGTGCCGCCAACATCGTCGAGCTGTTCACCGCGCAGGGCTTCAACCTGTTCGACATGAACGGCGATCCTTGCGGTGCGGCGGACCGGAACCCGAACGCGACCGACGCAGAGTGCATCGCGACGGGTGTGCCAGCCGCGCAGGTCGGTGCAAACTCGCTCGACAGCCCGGCAGGTCAGTACAACTTCCTGCAGGGCGGCAACCTGGATCTGGCGCCTGAGGATTCGGAAACGTACTCCTACGGTGTCGTGTTCCAGCCGCGCTTTGCGCCGGGTCTCGCGGTCACGGTCGATTATTTCGACATCCATATTGATGACACGATCTCGACGTTCGGTGCGGTCAACTCGCTGGACGCGTGCTACAACAATGGCGATGCCGATGCATGTTCACGGATCCTCCGGAATCCTGGCACCGGCCAGCTCTGGATCGGCGCCGGCAACGTGATCGATACCAACATCAACATCGGTTCGTTGTCGACGACGGGCTACGACGTCAATATCGGGTACACGGGTCTGGAGATGGGCCGCTTCGGCAGCCTGGCCTTCAATATGACGGGCACCTACCTGGTCGACCTGATCACGGAACCGGGCCCGGGCATCGATCCGTATGACTGCACGGGCTTCTACTCGTCGGTCTGCGGCACGCCGAACCCGCAATGGCGTCACCGCTTCCGGGCGAGCTGGCAGACCCCATGGGATCTGGACCTGTCGTTGACCTGGCGTTACTACCATGAGACGGAAGGTCTCACGGCGGCCAACAACCCGCTGCCCCACAACCGCATCGATCGGATTCTCCCCGCGGAGAGCTATTACGACCTCGCGGCGAACTGGGCGGTCACGGAGAAGGCCTCGGTCACGCTCGGCATCAACAACGTCCTGGATGACAACCCGTCGATCACCGCCAGCGTCGGCACGACCGGCAACGGCAACACCTTCCCGCAGACCTACGATGCCCTCGGTCGTTACGTCTTCCTGCGGGCGACGGTTGGCTTCTAACGCCGATTCAAGAACATTCGATTCGAAACTCGCGGCGGTCCTTCGGGACCGCCGCTTTTTTTTGGCCGGCGTGCCAGCCACTATAGTGGTCCATGAACGAGGACACGCGGAACAAGCCGGCGGGCGACCTGAAGGCGCTCCTGCCGGTTTCGCCCGATGCCTGGCCGCAGAACATCGATCTCATCCGCGGCCTCGTGCTCGTCATCCGGATGGATGCCCGCGCGTACCGTGCGGCAAGCTTCCTCGACGACCGGATTCTCGGCGCTGCGACGCAAGGCGCGTGGCTGCCCGGCCCGGCCGTCACGGAGGCCGCAAGGCGCATCGCCGATCCAAGGCCGCTGCATTTCATCTTCCACACCGGTCACGTCGGCTCGACGCTCCTGAGCCGGCTCCTCGACGAGACCGGGGGCGTATTGGGCCTGCGCGAGCCCCTGGCGCTCCGGTCGATTGCCGATGCGCACGACCTGCTGTCGAGCCGCGAGTCGCTCCTGAGCGATGCCCAGTTCGCAAGCCTGCTCGAAATGATGCTGCGGCTGTGGAGCCGCGGCTATGACTGGACGCGTGCGGTCGTCGTGAAGGCTACAAGTAGCGCCGGCCGTCTTGCCGGGACGCTGCTGGATGCGGCGCCGAATTCGCGCGCGGTTTACATGAGCCTTCGCGCGGAGCCGTATCTTGCGACCTTGCTGGGCGGCGCGAATTCGGTCACGGACCTGCGCGGCCACGGACCCGGGCGAATGCGCCGGCTGCTCGCGGGCCGTGAGCTCGAAGTTACACCGTTGCACTCACTCTCGCCCGGTGAGCTCGCTGCTCTCGGCTGGCTCGTCGAAAGCCTGACCCGCCGAAACGCCGTGCAGGCCCATGGTGAACGCATCCTGCCGCTCGATTTCGACGAGTTCATGGCAGATGTCGCCACGGGCGTGGATCGAGTCCTCGCCCATTTCGGCCTTCCGCGAGATGATGTGACGCTCAATGCCGTTTCGAGGAGCCCCGTGCTGCAGCAATATTCAAAGGCACCGGAAATGCCGTTTCCGCCGGACGAGCGCGCTCTTCGGCTCGCGGAGTCCCGTCGCGACAATCGCGGGGAAATCGCGAAAGGAATGGCCTGGCTCGAGATGCTTTCGCGCCAGGGCGATGACCTGGCGAAAGTCCTCGCCGGCGGTGCGGCATGAACGCGCAGGCTGAAGCCACGCTCGAACTTGCGGCGGATCTCGAACAGGCTGGCAAGTTCGAGGAAGCCGAAGCTTCCTATCGCAGGTTCATCCAGGAACAGCCGGGACACGCGGTCGCGCGTTTCAATTTTGCCTGCTTCCTGCGGCGCCGCGGGCGGTTCGAGGAAGCGCTCGAAGAGCACCAGTCCGCGCTCGACCTGCAAATCGACCACCCGGAGGAAGTCCTATCGAACATGGCGGTCATCCACACCGAGCAACGTCGGGATGCGGCGGCGAAGATGCTCCTCGAGCGCGCGCTTGCGGCCAATCCGAATTACATACCGGCGATGTTCAACCTCGCGCTGCAGCACGAGGAGTACGGCGACAAGAAGACCGCGCTCCAGCTGTTCGGCCAGATCCTCGATCTGAATCCCGCCTGGCACGATGCGCTGATCCGCATCGCACATGCCGTTACCGTGCGTGAGCCGGACGGGCCGGTCATCCGAAGGCTTCGGCGCGCATTGCGCTACTCGAACATCGATGCACTGACCCGCGAGAGCCTGCATTTCGCCCTGGGCAAGGCCCTCGACGACTGCGGCCAGTACGATGAGGCGCTCGCGCAGTACGCACTCGGAAACCGCGCAGGCGCATCGCGCATGCTGCGTTACGACCGGGAAGAGGAGGAACGCGGAGTCGCGCGGATCATGGAGGTCTTCGGACCGGAACAGATCTCGTCCGTGGAGCCGGTCTCGGATCGCCCGCTCGTATTCGTCACGGGCATGTACCGCACCGGCTCGACCCTGTTCGAGCAGGTGCTCGCGGCGCATCCGGAAGTGAAGGCCGGCGGCGAAATCGATTACTTCATGCGCGGGCCGCTGCCGGAGTCGCCGCAGGACTGGCGGGAACGCGCGCGCGGCTATCTCGAGTACCTCGACCGGTCATTCCCAGGGGCGGATATCGTCACGAACAAACGCCCGGATGCCTTCGCGCTCCTCGGGATGCTGAAGGCCACGTTTCCGAACGCGCGCTTCGTGAATACGGTGCGCGATCCGCGCGATACCTGCCTTTCGATCTGGTTCCAGCAGCTCGACGGCCAGCTCGCCTATGC
>Ga0105107_10000100_pt1 | contig 46730 bp, 38 predicted proteins | sample PPLLaktember2015_6_FD_79335 | JGI IMG/M metagenome (GOLD analysis project Ga0105107, IMG submission 79335) | Freshwater sediment microbial communities from Prairie Pothole Lake near Jamestown, North Dakota, USA - PPLs Lake P8 Core (1) Depth... | ecosystem: Environmental > Aquatic > Freshwater >...
ACGCTCCAGAACACCGGCGGGACCGCGATCGACTGGACGGCGGCCAAGACCCAGGCGTGGGTGACGCTCTCCGCTGTCTCCGGCACCTTGAGCCCGGGCGCGACCGCGACGGTCACGGTCTCCTTCAACGCCGCGGCCAACGCCCTTGCGGCCGGCGTCCATAACGACACCGTCTCTTTCACCAACACGACCAACGGCACCGGCACGACGGCCCGCGCCGTGACCTTGACCGTCTCCGCCGTCCCCATCCTCAGCGTCACGCCGGCGAACAGGGCCGTCCCGCCCACCGCCGGAACGACGACCTTCGCCGTCTCCAACTCGGGCCAGGGGACGATGTCGTGGTCGGCGGCGGTCGTGGCGGGAGGGTCCTGGCTCTTCCTCTCATCCGGATCGAGCGGGACCGGCAATGGGACGATCACCGCCGCCTTTTCCACCAATCTGACCTCCTCTCCGCGGGTCGGGACGATCCGCGTCACGGCCACCGGGGCTTCGGGCAGCCCGAAGGATGTGACCGTCACCCAGGCCTGGGGCGTCATCACCCTGAGCCTAAGCGGCCAGCGACTCATCGAGAAAGCCTGGATCCTCCAGAGGGATTATGCCCGCCTGACGGTCACGACCGGCAATGCCGCGGCCGTCCCCGTCGACAGGTTTGTCATCCTCAGGAATTCCGGCGGTGAGGGCTATCGGCCCCTGCACGAGATATCCGGATCGACGGTCCAGGGCGCCGAGTGGATCTACAACGACGCCTTCCTTCTGCCTGGCATCGTTTATTCCTATAAGGTCGTTGCCTATGACGCGCTGGGCGGCGTGATCACCGAGTCCAATGAAATCACGATCTGAGGGTGAGATCATGAAAAGGATCCTGGTCATCCCGGCCATCCTGGCCCTCGTGACCGCGGCGGCCGCGGAAAGCCGGTTCTTTCTCGCTGTCGGAGCGAATTATATCCGCCCCGCGGACGCGGGCTTTCGGACCGTTTACGGGGGCCAGGCGGTTTATCCGGAGATCTCCGCCGCGATCCGGGTCGTCAAGGGATTCTGCCTGACCGGCAGCGCGGGGAAGTTCTCGAGGGACGGCGCCTCGCCCGATCTGGGCTTCGAGACGCGCGCCGAACAGAGCTATTTCACCGCGGGGATCGGCTATTTGCAAAGGGTCTCGCGTCTCATTTGCGTCGAAGCCGGGGCCGGGATCGCCGGGCTGTCCTTCCGTGAAGACGCCTTCGACGTCTGGGTCCACGGCCGGCGCCGGGGGTTCATGGCCGAAGGCGGGCTCCTCCTTGTCCCGGAGGACGAGAGGATCTTCCTGGCCTTGAAGGTCGGTTATCTGTCGGCCCGGGCGGACGACATCGACTCCGCCATCACGGGCGACCAGCCCGTCCGTCTCGGCGGCCTCAAGGTCGCCGTATCGATCGGCATCCAGCTTTTCGGCACGAACTGACCGCCTTCGCTTTCCGGCCTTCCTTGCGACGCCGAAAATGCTATAATCGCCCTCTGCCGCGTGACCCGGTCACGCTCATCTCCCAAGGAGGGCTTGCCCCATGACTTTCCGGACCACCTCTCACCGGATTGCGACGATCGCCGCCGCAGCCGCCTTTCTCTTCGTCTCCTTGGCCGCCAGCCCCGGCGACACCGCCGGGACCGCAGCGAAGAAGGCCAACTACGAGCTGGCCTCGCGTTGGACGCCGGCCAAGGTCGGCAGGCTCGTTTTCGACACGGCCGTGACGCCCCATTGGCTCGGGACGGGCGGCCGCTTCTGGTACAGCTACGAAACGAGCCAGGGGCGCCGCTGGTATCTGGTCGATCCGGTCGCCAAGACCCGGAAGCCCCTCTTCGACAACGCCAAGATGGCCGCCCAGCTGACCCGTATCCTGCTCGTCCCCTACGACGCCCAGCACCTGCCCATCCGGACGATCAAGTTCGTCAAGAAGGATACCGCCATTCAGTTCGAGGTCGAGGTGCCCAAGGAGAACGACATCCTGGTCAACGGCAAGATCGTCAAGGCCTCGGAGATCGCCAAGGAAGAGGAGATCGCCCAGGATAAGGACAAAGAGAAAGAGAAGGAGAAGGAGCAGGACACCCAGAAGGTCATAGACGCCGAGAAGCCCAAGGAGCCCGAGAAGAAGACCAAGGTCCTGGCCTTCACCTACGAGCTGGCGACGGGCAAGCTCGCCCTCATCGAGGACTACAAGGAGCCGCTGAAGCGGCCCCGTTGGGCCTCGGTCTCGCCCGACGAGAAGACGGTCGTCTTCGCCCGCGGCGAGAACCTGTTCCTGATGGATGCGGAGAGCTTCAAGCTGGCCCAGAAGAAGGCCGACGACAAAGCCGTTAAGGAAGAGCAGCTGACGACCGACGGCGAGGAGCATTACTCCTACGCCCGCGACCTCAATGAAGAGGACAAGAAGGAGCTTCAGAAGGACGAGAAGGACCGCAAGGACTTCCGCCGGCCGGCTGTCATGGTCATCTGGTCCAAGGATTCCAAGAAGATCGCCCTCATCCGGAGTGACGAACGCAAGGTCGCCGACCTCTGGGTCATCAACTCGCTGGCCAATCCCCGTCCGACCCTCGAGACCTACCGCTATGAGATGCCGGGTGAGGAGAGCCAGCCCCAACCCGAGATCCTCGTTTTCGAACTGGCCACGAAAGGCAAGGTCAAGGTCAAGGCCGAGAAGTTCAAAGATCAGACCTTGCAGCTATTCCCGGCCCCCCGTCTGGCCGTCGACCGCGAGCGCGAGTTCCCGCCGCCGGCCCAGTGGCTCGCCGACACAACGGACAAGCTCTATTTCGGCCGGCAGTCTCGCGACCTGCACGGTTATGAGGTCTGCGCCGCCGATACAACCACGGGCGAGGTCAAGGTCCTCATCGAGGAGCGTCTCAACACCTACGTCGAGGTCCAGCCGCTGCGGCTCGTGGGCGGGGGCCGGGAGATGATCTGGTGGTCCGAGCGGGACGGCTGGGGCCACTACTACCTCTACGACGGGGACGGCAAGCTCAAGGCCCAGCTCACCTCGGGCGAGTTCGTCGGCCAGGGGATCGAGCAGGTCGACGAGAAGGCCCGCGTCCTCTACTTCACGGCCTGCGGCCGCGAGCCCGGGGAGGACCCCTATTTCACCCACCTCTACCGGGTGGCCCTCGACGGCACGGGGCTCAGGCCGCTGGACAAGGGCGAGGCGACGCACAACGCCGAGATCAACGACACGGCCCGCTTCTTCGTCGACAATTTCTCCCGGGTCGACGCCGCGCCCAAGTCCGAGCTGCGCGACGCCTCGGGCAACCTCCTCCTCGAGCTCGAGGCGACGGACGTTGCGGCCCTGGTCGCGGCCGGCTTCCAGTATCCCGAGCCGTTCAAGGTCAAGGCCGACGACGGCATCACCGACCTCTACGGCGTCATCTACAAGCCGTTCGATTTCGATCCGGGCGCGAAATACCCGATCATCGCCTATGTCTACCCCGGGCCCCAGACCGAGAGCGTCTCCAAGACGTTCGTGCCGCGAAGCCAGAGCCTGAACCTAGCCCAGCTCGGTTTCGTGGTCATCGAGGTCGGCAACCGCGGCGGCCACCCCTCGCGCTCCAAGTGGTACCACAATTACGGTTACGGCAACCTCCGCGACTACGGGCTGGCCGACAAGAAGCGGGCCATCGAGCAGTTGGCCACTCTCCACCCTTTCATCGACATCGACCGGGTCGGCATCTACGGCCACTCCGGCGGCGGCTTCATGTCCACGGCGGCCATGCTCGTCTACCCCGATTTCTTCAAGGTCGCCGTCTCCTCGTCGGGCAACCACGAGAACAACGTCTACAACCGCTGGTGGAGCGAGAAGCACCACGGCGTCAAGGAGGTCACGGACAAGGACGGCAACGTCAAGTACGAGTATGCGATCGAGAAGAACTCCGAGCTCGCCAAGAACCTCAAGGGGCACCTGCTCATCACGACCGGCGACATCGACAACAACGTCCACCCGGCCAACACCTTGCGCCTGGCCGCCGCTCTGATCAAGGCCGGCAAGCGCTTCGACGTCTTCGTCTTCCCCGGCCAGCGCCACGGCTACGGCGACATGGGCGACTACTGGTTCTGGGTCCGGGCGGATTATTTCGCCAAGTGGCTGCTGGGGGATTTCTCCCAGACGGTCGACCTGATCGAGCTCCAGCGCGAGAAGGAGCAGGCGGGGGACAAGAAAACCCGGTGATCCCAGGGAGCAAGAGGCCTATCCCGAGCAAAGCCGGAGAGAGGAACTCCCCGGAATAGGGAAAAGCCTTTTTTTCCGCCCCGATTTGAGATAAAACAGTCTCCGAAAGGCGGTGTCCGGCCATGAACGACAACACGCCCTCGCCCCCGGCGGCCCCGGTCTCGCGGCGCTCGCCCGGCCTGGTCGCGCTGGTGATGCTGACCTTCTTCGTCATCTCCCTCCTGACGAACATCATCGGGCCCCTCGTCCCCGATATCATCAAGAGCTTCGATCTCAGCCTGACCCTGGTCGCCCTCCTCCCCTTCGCCTTCTTCATCGCCTATGGCGTCATGTCCATCCCCTCGGGCATGCTGCTCGAGCGCTTCCGGGAGAAGCCGGTCATGATCGGGGCCTTCGTCCTGGCCTTTGCCGGGGCCCTGCTCTTCGCGACCCAGCCGCGCTACGCGACGGCCATCGTGTCGCTCTTCCTCATCGGGGCGGGCATGGCCGCCCTGCAGGTGGCCATCAATCCCCTGCTACGCGTCTCCGGGGGCGAGGAGCACTATGCCTTCAACTCCGTCCTGGCCCAGCTCATTTTCGGCGGGGCCTCGTTCCTGAGCCCGTTCATCTACAGCTACTTCGTCCGCAACATCGGCCAGCCCGGCGGGGAGGGCAAGCCGCTGATCGGCCTCGCCTCGAGGCTCGTCCCCCCGGACCTCCCCTGGGTCGCCGTCTATTGGGTCTTCGCCGTCCTCGTCGTCGCCATGATCGCCGTTCTGGCCGCGGTGCGCTTCCCGGTCGTCGTCCGGAGCGAGGACGAGCGGGCCGGCGCCTGGGCCGTCCACAAGGCCCTTTTCCAGAACCGGACCGTCATCCTGTTCTTCCTCGGCATCTTCGCCTATGTCGGGACGGAACAGGGCCTCGCCAACTGGATGTCCCAGTTCCTCTCGGTCTACCACGGCTACGATCCGCAGACCGTCGGCGCGGCCAAGGTCGCCCTTTTCTGGGGGATGATGACGATCGGCGGCGTCCTTGGCCTCTTCCTGCTGAAGTTCGTCGACAGTCGCCGGGTTCTCGTCGGCTTCACGGTCTCCGCGATCGTCTTCCTGACACTCGGCCTGTTCGGGCCGGGGCCGCTGGCCAAGACCATGTTCCCGCTCGTGGGCTTCGCCGCCGCGGTCATGTGGCCCATCATCTTCTCTCTGGCCCTTAACTCGGTCGAAAGACATCAGGGTTCCTTCTCCGGCATCCTGTGCACGGGAATCATCGGCGGGGCCCTCGTGCCGCTCCTCATCGGCCGGCTCGGGGACGCCTTCGGCCTGCGCCAAGGGATGTTCGTCCTCTACCTGACCCTCGGATATATCCTGTCGGTCGGCCTTTGGGCCAGACCCCTCATCGCCAACAAGACCGTCGCCATGAGGAAGAAACGAGAGCCTGCGTGAGCGATCCCGTCGTCATCGGCGTCGACCTCGGCGGGACGAACGTCCGGGCCGGTCTCGTCGCCGACGGCCGGCTGGCCGAGGTCCGCTCCGTCCCGGTGAGGGCCCGGGGCACAGTGGAGGACGTCCTCGGGGATCTGTTCGGCGCCGTCGATCCCCTCATGGGCCCCGGCGTCGCCGGCATCGGCGCCGGTGTGCCCTCTGTCATCGATCTCAAGTCGGGCACGGTCTACGATGTCCAGAACATCCCTTCGTGGAAAAAGGTCCCGCTCAAGGCCCTTCTCGAGGAGCGCTACCGCCTCCCCGCCTATGTCAACAATGACGCCAATTCGTTCGCCGCGGGCGAGAAATACTTCGGCCGACTCCGGCCCTACGACCACGCCGTCGGCCTCATCATCGGGACGGGCCTCGGCGCCGGGATCATCGCCAACGGCCGCCTCTACTCGGGCGTCAACTGCGGGGCCGGGGAGTTCGGCATGCTCCCCTACCTCGACCGGAACTTCGAGGCCTACGCCAGCGGGCAGTTCTTCCGCCGGGTCCACGGCACCTCGGGACGGGAGCTGGCCGCCCGGGCCGGAAGAGGCGAGGGCCCGGCGCTCGGCATCTTCGCCGAGTTCGGCCGCCATCTCGGCGAGGCCGTCAAAGCCGTCTGCTATGCCGTCGATCCCGAGTGCATCGTTCTCGGGGGCTCGGTCAGCAAGTCCTACGCGTTTTTCCGGGCGGCGCTGGGAGAGACGTTCGGGACCTATGCCTATTCGATCGCCAAGGAGCGCCTGAGGATCGAGGTCTCGACGACCGAGAACATCGCCATCCTCGGCGCCGCGGCCCTCTTCTACGATGCCGCGCGCGGCTAGCCGCGGGAAGAACACCGCGCCGACGCGAAAAACGCTTGACAGGTTTTTACCGGCGGTTTAAATAGTCTGTTTGGACAATCCTGGCAGGAGATTTCATCATGGTCAAAATGAACTCGCGCGCGATACCCAGATCCGCGGCCCTGGCCGTCGGACTGCTGGCGCTCGTTGCCGCCGGAGCCCCTGCGGCCAACGCCCAGGATCGGGGCAAAGGGCTCCTGGGCCCGTGGGCGGCGACGACCGAGGTCAGCTACGTCGTCGCCGGCGGCAACACATCGAGCTCGGCGCTCAGCCTGGGCCTTTCGGTGACCCGCAAATGGACCAACGACACCCTCCTCTTCAAGAGCTATATCCTGACGAGCAACGCGACGACGACGACGAGGACCGCCCAGGGGACCGTGGATGATTTCGACATCCTCGAGGAATCCATCACCCGCAAGGTCGCGGAGAATTACCTCATTTCGGGCCAGTACGACCGCCGCATCTCCAAGCGCCTGCTCGGCCAGGCCGGCATCAGCTGGGACCGCAACCGCTTCGCCGGCGTCGACGACCGGTTCATCGCCACGACCGGATTCGGCTACGGCTGGGTCGACAGGCCGGAGACGCAGGTCAAGACCTCGGCCGGACTGACCTATACGATGCGGCAGTATGTCGGCCAGGACACGGAATCGTTCGCCGGGTTCCGCTTCAGCGTGGAGGGCATCAAGAAGATCTTCGACACCTCGTCGGTCCAGACCCTGTTCGTCTTCGACGACAACCTGAATGAGACGTCCGACTGGCGGTTCGACTGGGCCAACGCGCTGGCGGCGCCCATCTCCAAGTCCCTGGCCCTCAAGATCAGCCTGCGGATGCTCTACGCGAACGTCCCGGCCCTGCAGGACCTGCCGCTCTACGATCTCATCGGCGGCCCGACGGGGCTGTTCGTGCCCGTCCCGCTGAAGAAGCTCGACACCTTCCTGACGACCTCACTCGTCATCAATTTCTAGGGATCCGCGCCAGGAGGAGGGATTCCCATTTTTTCTGGTTCTTCTCCCTTTTCCGGGAATCCTCTCGAGGCGGCGAGGGATGTTGCCTCGATGATCCCCGTCCATGGAGGGGGGACCCGCAGGGGGCGAAGTCCCCGAAGCGACCATCAGTGCTGCCCCGGAGTGACTCGGAGGGGCGGTGCTGGGAAAAGCTCAAGAAAGAGCTCTTCTCGGATATTTCGCACAAATCCGGCTCCGTGTATCTCCGCCGTCCTTCTGCCCTCCGCTCACTTCGTTCGCTTCGGTCGGAGCTAGAGGCATATCCCGAGCAAAGCCGGAGAGAGGAGCTTCCCGGAATCTGGAGAAGAACATTTTTCTTGCCCGGCGGGGTTTGACCCTGTCCGGATTTCCTCGTATTATCGTAGAGAATAAAGCCCGGAGGGAGTCGATGAAAAGGTATTGGCGCTGTTACGTCTGCAACGACATCCATTACGGCGTGGCCCCGCCTGAGCTCTGTCCCACCTGCAAGGTCCTGCACGCCTATGTCGAGATCTCGGCCGAAGAGGCCCGGAAGATCCTCGGCGGCGGGCCGGCCTCGGTCTTGGCCAAGGACGATTTCCGGGCGGCGATCGGGCGCTTCACGGCCGGCAACGAGTTCGAGGTCAATCCCGACGCCGGCAAGGTCGAGCTGCTCCTCACCGGTATCTTCGAGAACGAAAAGAACCACGGCTTCAAATTCTGCCCGTGCCGCCTGCGCACCAAAGACTGGCAAGAGGATCTCAAGCTCATCTGCCCCTGCAATTTCCCCATCCACGAGACCTACAAAGGCGTCCGGGACGGGGAGTGCTGGTGCGGCCTATTCGTCAGGAGGAAATAATGGCCCAACTCGTCATGTTCCACGGGCGGGAATGCCCCCACTGCAAGAAGATGATGCCCCTCGTCGACCGGCTCGAACAGGAGACGCCCGCCCGCTTCGACCGGCGCGAGGTCTGGCACGACGAAAAGAACGCCGACTTCATGCGGAGCTTCCGCGAGGCCATCGCCCCGAAGTGCGGCCAGCAGCTCCGGGTCCCGACTTTCCTCAACACCGAGACCAAGGACGCCATGTGCGGCGAGGTCGATTTCGAGATGCTCAAGGACTGGGCGCTGAAGCAGGGCTAGCGCCCCTCCGGGGGGGCTCGCCCCGTTCCCGCCCCGGGGGCGGCCGGACGGCGTCACGGAGGGGAGGTGTATCGATGATCGAGCGTTTCGACCCTCTCAAAGGAGAACGGCTCCGCGTTCTTGACGGGACCGGCCGGGCCGCGCCGGACCTCGATCCGGGCCTCGACGACGCCGCTCTCCGGACCCTCTACGAGCGCATGGTCCAGACGCGCGCCGCCGATATCAAGGCCGTCAAGCTCCAGCGCCAGGGCCGGCTCGGGACCTACCCGCCGAGCCTCGGGCACGAGGCCGCGCAGGTTGGCCTGGCCTCGGCCATGGCCAAAGACGATTGGTTCTTCCCCTATTTCCGCGATCTCGGATCGCTCATCGCCCTCGGCTACCCGTTGGCGGACTATTACCATTTTTGGATGGGCAACGAGGCCGGCCTGCGGACCCCCGGGGGGCTGAACATCTTCCCCGTCGCCATCCCCGTCGCCTCCCAGATCCCCCAGGCGGTCGGGGCCGGCCTGGCCATGAGGATCCGGAAGCTCCCGGGCGCCGTCGTCGCGACATTCGGCGACGGCGCGACCTCGGAAGGCGATTTCCACGAAGGCCTCAATTACGCGGGCGTTTTTCGGACGCCCAACGTCTTCGTCTGCCTCAACAATCAGTTCGCCATCTCCGTGCCGCGGTCGCGCCAGACGGCCGCCGCGACGCTCGCTCAGAAGGCCGTCGCCTACGGCTTCCCCGGAGTGCAGGTCGACGGCAACGATGTGCTGGCCGTTTTCGCCGCGGCCCGCGAAGCGTTGGAGACCGCCCGCGGCGGCGGCGGGCCGACGCTCATCGAGGCCTTCACCTACCGCATGGGCGACCACACGACCGCGGACGACGCCGCCCGCTACCGGACAAAGGACGAGGTCCGGGAATGGGAAGGGCGCGACCCCCTGGCCCGCTTCCGGCTTCACCTCGGGCTGAAGGGGCTCTGGGACGAGGCCTACGAGAAGGCGGTCCAGGCCGCGGCCGCGGACACCGTCGAAAAGGCCGTCGCGGACGCCGAGGCCCGGCCGGCGGCCTCTCCGGAGGATGTTTTCGCCCATACGTATGCCGCGATGCCGCCGGACCTCGCGGCCGCCCTCGACGCGCTCAGAGCTTCGCTCCCGGAGGGACGCCGATGATGATGACGATGGTCCAGGCGATCAACCGGGCCCTCGAGGGCGAGCTGGCGAGAGACGACCGGATCGTCATCCTCGGCCAGGACGTCGGCCGCGACGGCGGCGTCTTCCGCGCGACCGAAGGGCTCTTCGACAAGTTCGGCCCCGACCGGGTCATGGACACGCCCCTCGCGGAATCCGGGGCGATCGGCGCGGCCATCGGGATGGCGGCCCTCGGCCTGCGGCCCGTCGCCGAGATCCAGTTCATGGGCTTCATCTACCCGGCCTTCAACCAGATCGTCTCGCACGTCGCCCGGCTGAGGAACAGGACCCGGGGGCGGTTCACGGCGCCCGTGACCATTCGGACCCCTTACGGGGCCGGGGTCAAGGCCCTCGAGCACCATTCCGAGAGCACGGAAGCCCTGTTCTGTCAGATCCCGGGCCTCACGGTCGTCGTTCCTTCGAACCCTTATGACGCGAAAGGCCTCCTCGCCGCCGCGATCCGCGCCGACGACCCGGTCATCTTTCTCGAGCCGACCAAGCTCTACCGGGCCGAGAAGCAGGATGTCCCCGAGGAGGCCTACGATGTGCCGCTGCGGCGCGCCGCCGTTGTCCGGGAGGGCCGGGATGTGACCATCGTCGCCTGGGGGGCGATGATCCCCGTCGCCCGCGAGGCCGCCGGCGCCGCCGAGGCCCAGGGCTTCAGCGCCGAGATCGTCGATCTGAGGACCCTCTCCCCCATGGACCGGGAAACTATCCTGACCTCGGTCAGGAAGACCAGCCGGGCGCTCATTCTCCACGAGGCCCCGAAGACCTGCGGGCTCGGAGCGGAGATCGCGGCCACGATCGCCGAATCGGCCCTCCTCAGCCTGAGCGCTCCGGTGATGCGGGTGACCGCTCCCGACATCACCGTGCCCCTGCCGAAGAGCGAGGACCTCTACTATCCGAACGCCGAGCGCGTCGTGCGGACCGTCCGCCAGCTCATGGAGTACTGACATGGCCAAAGAATTCCGCTTCCCGGACGTCGGCGAAGGCATCACCGAGGGCGAGATCGTCCGCTGGCTGGTCAAGGAAGGCGATCCGGTCGCGATCGACCAGACCCTGGCCGAGATCGAAACCGACAAGGCCGTCGTCGAGATGCCGTCCCCCTACGCGGGAACGATCCTCAAGCTTCATTTCAAGGACAAAGACCTGGTCAAGGTCGGCCAGGCCCTGGTGACGATCGGCGAGAAGGGGGAAGCCCTCGCGGACGCCGGGGGCCCGCCCGGACCGCAACCTGCCGGCAAGCCCGCGGCGCCGGAAGCGCGCCCCTCCCCCGCGACCCCCGCGCCTGCCCGGACCGGCGAGGTCCTGGCCACGCCCAAGGTCCGGGCCCTGGCCAAGGAGCTCGGCCTCGACATCGCCGCCGTCCCGGGCACGGGCCCGGGCGGGCGCGTCTCCGAGGACGATGTCCGCGCCTTCCAGGCCGTCCCCGCGGAGAAAAAGCCCGTGGTCAAGGTCAAGTCGAAATACGACCTCTTCGGGAATCTCGAGAGGATCCCCCTGCGCGGTGTCCGCCGGGCCACGGCCAAGAAGATGCGGGAATCCCTGGACCATGCCGCCCATGTCACGCACTGCGACGAGGCGGACGCGGGACCGCTCGAAGCCCTGCGCGTGAAGATGAAGCCCGAGGTCGAAGCCGGCGGCGTGAAGCTCACCTATCTCCCGCTCATCGTCAAGGCCCTCGTCGAGGCGCTCAAGCTCCACCCCACCCTCAACGCGACGCTCGATGAGGACGAGGCCGAGATCATCGTCAAGAAGTACTACAACATCGGCATCGCCGTCGATGTCCCCGACGGGCTGATCGTGCCCGTCCTCAAGGCGGTCGACCTGAAATCGGTCGCCGACCTGGCCGCCGAGATCCAAACGCTCGCTCAGGCCGCCCGGGAGAGGACCCTCGACCTGGCCGACCTCAAGGGCGGGACGTTCTCCATCACCAACGTCGGCGTCATCGGCGGCGACTTCGCGACGCCCATCATCAACTACCCCGAGGTGGCCATCCTGGCCACCATGAGGATCGCCGACCGGGCCCGCGTCGTCGACGGCGCCGTCACCGTCAAGAAGACCCTGCCCCTCTGCCTCGCCTTCGACCACCGGGTCGTCGACGGCGCCGAGGCCGCCCGGTTCACCAGGGACCTCATCCGATTCCTCGAAACCCCGGAGAGCCTGCCTCTCGGAGGCGAGTGAGCAGGGCCCGGCGAGAGAACACCCATGACCAAGACCCTATCGAAAAAGGGCCGGCTCGAAGCGATCATCCGTTCCCGGCCGAACGCTCTCGTGGCCTTTTCCGGAGGAGTCGATTCCACCCTGCTTCTGAGGGTCTGCCGCGACGTCCTGGGCCCGCGGAATGTCCTGGCCGTGACCGGGGTCTCCCAGACCTACACGCCCGAGGAGAAGAGGACGGCCCGGCGCGCCGCCCGGGAGCTCGGCGTCCGGCACATCCTCATCGAGACGGACGAGCTCGCCTGCGCGGCCTTCGCAACCAACCCCGCCGACCGCTGCTATCACTGCAAGCGCGAGCTGTTCGGCCGCATCGCCGATCTGGCCGCGACGCTCGGCCTCGAAGCGGTCTATGACGCCTCCAATATCGACGACCTCTCCGATTACCGGCCCGGCCGGCGGGCGACCGATGAGCTCGGCGTCATCAGCCCGCTCGTCCAGGCCGGCTTCAAGAAGACCGACGTCCGGGCCCTCTCGAAGAAGCTCGGCCTCGCTTCCTGGGACAAGCCGGCCAATCCCTGCCTGGCCAGCCGCATTCCTTACGGCACCCCTGTCACTCTCGAGACGCTCCGCAAGATCGAGGCCGGCGAGAAGCTCATCCGGAGCCTCGGCTTCCCGGTCGTCAGGCTCCGCCACCACGGCGACCTGGCCCGGATCGAGGTCCCGGCCGCCGACCTCGCCCGGATCCTGCGCCCGGCAACGGCGCGCAAGATCGCGGACCGGCTGAGGTCGCTCGGCTACCTCTGGACCGCGCTCGACATCGAGGGCTATCGGATGGGCAGCCTCAACCGGGGCGTCGAGGGGCGGGGCCGGGTGGCCACAAGGGGCCAATGAAGATCGTCGTCGGCATGAGCGGCGGGGTGGATTCGTCCGTCGCCGCCCTTCTCCTGCTTCGCGCGGGCCACGAGATCACCGGCGTCGTGATGAAGCTCTGGGCCGGGCCCGAAGACCCGGCCGCGGCGAAGAAGGCCTGCTACGGGCCCGACGAGGCCGGAGACATCCTGGCGGCGGCCGACGTCTGCGCCCGGCTAGGCATCGCGCTCCACGTCATCGACTGCTCCGGGGACTACGAGAGGCTCGTCCTGCGCGATCTCCGCGACGGGTACGCGGCGGGGACGACGCCGAATCCCTGCGTCCGCTGCAATCCGTTGATCAAGTTCGGCGCCCTCCCCGAGGCCGCCCGTGAGGTCGGCCTCGCTTTCGACCGCTTCGCCACCGGCCATTATGCCCGCGTCGAGCGCGACGGGGGGCTCGGGCGCTGGCTCCTGAAGCGGGCGGCCGACACGGCCAAGGATCAGTCCTATTTCCTCTACCGGCTGCGCCAATCCCAGCTGGCCGAAGCGGTCTTCCCGCTGGGCGGGCTCACGAAGGCCGAGGTCCGGGCGGCCGCCCGCGAGGCCGGACTCCCCGTTCACGATCGCAAAGAGAGCCAGGATTTCTACGGCGGGGACCTCGGCGAGCTCATCGGTCCCGGCCCCGGCGACGGCGACATCATCGACCGTGAGGGCCGCGTCCTCGGCCGCCACCGCGGCGCCTGTCACTACACGGTCGGACAGCGCAAGGGGCTGGGGATCGCCTGGCCCGTCCCGCTCTACGTGATCAGCATCGATGCCCCGGGGAACCGGCTGATCGTCGGCCCGGAAAACGAGACGCTCGGACGGTCGGCCGTCGTTCGCGACTGCGTCTGGGGGCCGTTCGAGGCGCTGACCGGACCGGCCCGCGTCCAGGCCAAGGTCCGTTCGGGCGCCCGCCTCGTCCCGGCGACGGTCGCTCCCATCGCCGGAGGCCGCTGCCGGGTGGATTTCACCGCGTCGGTCTCCGCCGTCGCGCCTGGTCAATCGGCGGTCTTTTATGACGGCGAAACGGTCGTCGGCGGCGGCATCATCGAAGCCGCTTCTTGACCTGGGCTTCCCGTCCGCCCCGATTTCGCCTATAATCGGCCCATCCATCACCAATCGAGGAGGAACATCCATGGCCGGTTACCTGATCGCATTCGTCATCGGGATCATGATCATGGGGGCGGTCGTGGCCCAGCGGGAGAAGCTGGGCAGCGGCGGCTTCAACATCTGGCTCAGGAGCAAGAAAAAACTGGCCATGGCGGGCCTGCTGGGCGTCATCGTCATCGCCCTCATCGTCCAGTCCCTTGTCACCGTCCAGGCCGGGACGGTGGGCGTCGTCAAGCGGCTCGGGGCCGTGCGCCAGGAGCTCAACCCGGGGCTGCATATGATCGTCCCGTTCGTCGACCGGGTCGTCATCTTCCCGACCCTCAAGAAGAATTACGAAGCCTCCGACCAGCCCCAGGCGAGCGAGGCGGACTATCCGGACATCATCGTGACCGCCCTGACCTCCGACGGGCAGCAGATCCGGGTCGGCCTCACGGCCCGCTTCATGATCGCACCGGGGAAGGCGGCCTGGATCCTCCAGAACCTGGGCTCGGAACGGGAATACGTCGAGAAGGTCGTCAAGACCGAGATCCGCGGCTCCGGACGCCGGGTCCCCACGCGGTTCGCCGCCTACGACCTCTACACCAAGAAGAGCTACGAGGCCCAGCAGGCCCTGTTCGACGAGATCGCGCCCAAGTTCGAGGAGAACGGGCTGATCCTCGACGAGATCGTCATCCGCAATATCACCTTCACGGCCGAGTACGCCCGGACGCTCGAAGAGAAGCAGATCGCGCTCGAGAACATCACGACCGAGAAGAACAAGCTGGAGCAGGAGAAGATCCGGAAAGAGCAGAAGATCGTCGAAGCCGAGGGCGACGCCAAGAGCATCGAGATCCGCCAGGCGGCCCTGACCAAGAACCCGACGATCATCCAATGGGAGTTCGTCCAGAAGCTGGCCCCGAACGTCCAGTGGGGCATCATGCCCGACAAGGTCATCCCGATCATCGATTTTAAAGCGATGACGGGCGCACAGAAGTAGCGAGGGCCGGGCACAGGGAGATCGCGGGAGTGGCGTTCTTTCCGTCCCTGTCCAAGAACGGTCTGTGGGCGGCGCCCATCCTGTTCGCGCTGGGCGTTCTCTCCCTGGCTCTTCTCATCGCCGACCTCGCGCGGGTCGTGAGGGGCGCCCATCTGCTCAGCGTTCCCGTCCAGGACTTCCAGAAGGTGGATTTCGGCGAGGCCGGCCGCGTCCTCCTATGCCTCGAGGGGCCGCTCGGCAGCAGGGGCTTCGCCGGGCTCGGCTTCGAGCTGGCCGGGCCCGGCGGCTCGCCCGTCCCGGGCCGGAAGATCCTGTTCCGGACGGTCGTGTCGGGCTTCTCCCGGGCCAGGATGGCTTACAAGGTTTACGATATCCCCGGGCCGGGGTCGTATGCCCTGCGGATCCGGGGGCTCGATCCGGGCCGGCCGGCGAACGCATCGCTCGCGGTCGTCTTCATGAGACCCTATCTGGCCGCATCCGTCATCCGGATCATCGGGATCGTTTTGGCCTCGCTCCTGGCCGTCGGAGGCCTCGTCCTCTTTTTCTTGCGTTTGACTTCAACAGCTCCGGCGAAGCCATGACCGCCTGTGCCTCTTGCGGACGGGCGCTCGGCCGGGAGCCGGCGGCATCGATCTCAGGGGGCCTGATGGGCGATGAATATTCGGAAACTTATTACCTCTGCCCGGATTGCGGGGATTACACGGTCGAGGTCCTCCATGACCGTTTTCTCGGAGAGGAGACCGTGTTCACGCGGGGCCCTGTCTCCCGGGCCGAGGGGGACGCCCAGATCGGCCTGATCCGCAGCTGCCCCGAACCCTGGAACAAGAAGTGCCGTTGCCCCGCCCACCGGGCCCACTTCGGGGACGCGCTCGACTGAACGCCGCTCTACCGGCTGTAGAACCCGATCATCCGGGCGATGGCCCGCTCGCAGACCTTGCAGAACTGGTTCTTCGGGCTATCGATCATGAGGCAGTAGATCATGGACCGGAACAAACCCTTGGAGGCGTAGCCGGCCCCCTCGAAGACACCGACCTGATCGACGAGAGAGGCGTATTCCGCGCGGACGCCCGCGATCTTAGTCGCCAAGGCGTCTTCGGCGGCCTTGAACCGGGCCTCGATCTTGCGGATGTCCTGGCCGGTCGCGCTCATCTTATTCGCCGCCTCGAGGGCCTTCCCGCGGGCCGCTCGGCTGTCCCGGAGCTCGGCTTGGAGGGCTTCGATCCGCTCCTTGCCGTATTCGGTCGGGACGGCGATCCCCGGGGAGAGGAGGTCGGCCCACTTCACGTGCTCCGGGTCGAGGAGGGCGGTGATGTTGGGCTCGAGCGGCTCGACGCCTTTGGGATAGAAGTCGTTGTAGGACACCTCGGATTGATAGTACTCGTCGGCTAGGTAGGCGAAGGAATGGCCGAGCTCGTGGACGAAGACCTGGGCGCTCGACGGGTGGTCGACCGTCGTCACGCAATAGTCGAGGCCGATGCTCCCGCCCCCGTAGCGGGGGCTGTTGACCAGGACGGCGAGGACATCGTAGGGCGCCTGGGCGGCGATGTCGTGCATGAGGTGGTCTTCTTCGATGAGCATGTAGCGGTCGAGGTCGAAGGCGTTGAATGAAGCGTCGAATACGGTCTTCCTGTAGGACCGCTGGCGAGGCTCGTCCATGCCCCGCTCGGCCGAAGCCCGGAAGACGCCGCGGACGTTGAACCGGTCCTTCAGGGACTTGTAGGGCTCGATCCCGAAGAGGGCGTCCGTCATCCGGTCGACGTCGGCCTTGAACTTCTCCTGGTCCCCGGCGAGGTACCCTTCGGCGAGAAAGACGAGGTCGACCTTGTCATGGGGGTCGCCTGTGATCCGGGCCTCATAGATCCCATCCGGCTGGCCGGCCCTCTCCCGGATGATGTGATAATCGGACGGGTCGATGATCTGGCTGAAGACGGGGTGGAGAAGGCTGCGCTTGTCGCGCTGCTCGATGACGAACAGGACCGGACGCTTGGGCAGGGGGAACCTGACCGAGCGCTCGAAGACCCGGACCGTCCCGGCGATTGCCGGAGAGGTCGTCCGGTACTCCGCGAACATCGTGTCGAAGCCGCGCGAAAAGACCAGCCGGTTGGAGGCGGCATCATAAACCTTGTAGACATAGCGGCCATAGTCGAAGGGGGGCAAGAGGCCGGTTTTCGACTCGGGCCAGAGGGCTTCTTCCGAGATCCGGTGGATGGTGAGGCTCTCCGCTTTGGCGTCGCCGGACTGATAGAGATCGATCCGCAGGGCCTTGTCGACGAAGAACTCGTCGAAGGGCGGCTGGGATTGCGGCGCCGGGGCGGCGGCCGCCATGGCCGGGAGCGCCAGGATCAGGACGGCCAGGGCCAGGAGCGTTCTCTTCATGGGATCTCCTCCGGTCTTCCGGAGGATTATAGGCCGGATGGGGCCGGGAGACAATCCCCGACGGGCGCTCCGCGCCTGAGCACCGCCGGGGACCCGGGGGTCCCCGGCCGGTCCCCTTCGCTCAGGCGCTATCCGCGAACGCCCCTTGGCTCAGCGGCTCTTCCACTGGAACTGGTGGGGCCACCTTGACGCGTCGGCAGGCGGGGCGGCCGTGTGGCAGACCGAACAGGCCGTCGCCCGGCTGCCGCCGTGGGCCTCGGTGAATTCGTCGATGCCCCCGCCTCGCGAAGAGTCATGGCAGACCTTGCAGCTCCCGATCGTCGCGACCGTCGTCTGGTACTGGACGGCCTGCGCGTTGTCCGAAGCGACCGAGGTCGGGACCATGGCGTGAGGGCTGCCGTGGCAGGCCGGGCAGGACATCCCGTGATGGCCGCTGGCGTTCCGGAAGAGGGTCAGGCCGGTATTGACTTCAGCCACAGAGGGGTGGCAGGTCGCGCAAAGGGGCTCGTTCACCCAGGGCACGCGGCCGCTGTTGGCGATGGAGCTGGCCACGTCCTGCAGCGTGCCGTGGCAGGCGATGCAGTTGCCGTCAGCCTTTGTATGGGCGATGCTGCGGCTGCATTTGGCCGTCGTGCCGGGATGGCAGTCGTAGCAGGCCGCGCCCTCCGAAGCGTGCTTGTCGTGGATGGCCTCGGACAGATATCGACCCGACGTCCCGCGTCCGGTCTGGCCCAGGGCCGGACTGCCGTGGCAGGCCGCGCAGAGGACGGGGCGGCTTCCCGCCAGGTTGGTCCCCTCTTCGTCGTCGTGCTCCTCGAGGACATCGAGGAGCGGGTCGGCGCCGTGGCATTTGCCGCAGTTGATCTCGTCGGAGGTCGGCACGGTCGCGCTCGTCTGGACCAGGATGGCGTTGGTGCCGGAATCCCGGACCGTGATGTCGGCGATCTGATAGGGATCGTAGACCAAGGCATCGTTGACAGGCACGACCGGGACGCCGTTGACCTGGAAGTGGTCGCCCTTGACGACCATCGTCCCGGAAAGGCCGTTGTTGATGGCCGGATCCTCGAGGTTCAATCCCAAGTTGTTCGGCAGGGACACGCCGAACAGCAACGGCATATTGTCCCAGAACTGGCCGTAGCTGCGCTTCCCGTAAGAATAGGTGTTGCCGCGGATGGCATAATCGACCTTGATGCCGGCAGTGACGATCTCGGGCGGATCTCCCCTCTTGACGACCTGGACCCAGACGTTGTTATAGGGAGGGAGGATCACGGCCTTGTCATAGGTCGGATTGAGGCAGTGCATGCCCAAGTCGTTCCAGGCGAAGGCCACATACGCTTTCTCGGTCGCCGGGATGGCCACGGCGTCGTCATCGCCGTCGCCGTTCCCGTTCCCCCCGTTCGAATCGCAGGAGACGAGCGCCGCCGCCGCTAACAAAACGAGGGCCAGCAGGAGCCCCCTGCCCCGTTTCAGGCTTTCCATCTCCCCTCCTCCGCCCCGGGACGGGCGTTATCGCGTTACAGGAATTGGGCCGCACGTCTTGGCCGATGCCCGCTATAAAGCAAGTTTCGTGCCCGTTCCTGATAGGGGGAACGGAACGCGGCGGCCTCCAGGCGGCTCCCTCCCGTACGCTCCGGCAGGACGGAATTCCCTGGGAACAGGAACGACCGGGCCCGCCCCGCCCGCGGCCGCGGACTTGAGGAGTGCCGTGTTTTCCGCTATAATGCGAACTCGACTGTTCGATTTCGGACCACCCGTTGGCCCCTTCCGGCAACACCCCGAATATTCCGACAGGCGTGAGAGTTTATTCTCGAACAGAGTGAGCCCGACATGACGACCGCGATCGCCCGCATGCGCAACATCGGCATCAGCGCCCACATCGACTCCGGCAAGACGACGCTGACCGAGCGGGTCCTCTTCTACTGCAAGAAGATCCACAAGATCCACGAGGTCAAAGGCAAGGACGGCGTCGGCGCGACGATGGACTCGATGGACCTCGAACGGGAGCGGGGCATCACCATCGCCTCGGCCACGACCGCCGTCGAGTGGGCCGACCACTCCATCAACATCATCGACACGCCCGGCCACGTCGACTTCACCATCGAGGTCGAGCGCTCGCTCCGTGTCCTCGACTCGGCCGTCCTCGTCCTGTGCTCGGTCGGCGGCGTCCAGTCCCAGACGATCACGGTCGACCGACAGCTCCGCCGCTACAATGTCCCCTTCATCGCCTTCGTCAACAAGGCCGACCGGATCGGGGCCAACCCGGCCAAGGTCCGTGACCAGATCGCGGACAAGCTCGGCCACAAATCCGTCCTGATGCAGATCCCGATCGGCCTCGAGGGCGCTTTTTGCGGCCTCGTCGACCTGGTCGCCATGAAGGCCCTGTATTTCGACGGCCCCGAGGGCGAGATCGTCCGGATCGAAGAGATCCCCGGGGAGCTCGCGGCCGAGGCGGCCCGGGGGCGCGAGGCACTCCTCGATGCCGCCTCCCTCCATTCCGACGAGCTCACCGAGGCGCTGCTCGAGGGGGGGGCGAGCGAAGAGCTGCTGAGGGCCGCCGTCCGCAAGGGCGTCCTGTCCCGCCGGCTCGTTCCCGTCTTCATCGGCTCGGCCTACCGCAACAAGGGCATCCAGCCCCTGCTCGACGCCGTCGTCCACTATCTGCCCAATCCGGCGGAGGTCGAGAACCGGGCCATGGACCTCGACGCCGGCGGGGCCGAGCGCGTCCTCGAGGCCGACCCGGCCGCGAAGACCGTCGCCCTGGCTTTCAAGCTCGAGGACGGGCCTTACGGCCAGCTGACCTACGTCCGCGTCTATCAGGGCGCCCTGCGCAGGGGCGAGGATCTGGTCAACACCCGCTCGGGCCAGAAGATCAAGGTCGGACGCCTCGTCCGGATGCACGCCGATACGATGGCCGAGATCACCGAGGCCGGACCGGGGGACATCGTCGCCCTCTTCGGCGTCGAGTGCGCGTCCGGCGACACCTTCTGCAGCCCCGGCCTCAACCTGGCCATGACCTCGATCTACGTCCCCGAGCCGGTCATCTCGCTGGCCATCGATCCCGTGGACAAGACCGCGGCCGATCGCGTGGCCAAGGCCCTCAACCGGTTCACCAAGGAGGACCCGACCTTCCGGACCCACGTCGATCCGGAGTCGAACGAGACCATCATCCAGGGCATGGGCGAGCTCCATCTCGACGTCTACATCGAGCGCATGAAGCGGGAGTACCGGGCCGAGGTCCGCACGGGCATGCCCCAGGTCGCCTATCGCGAGGCGATCTCCCAGGCCGTCGAATTCGACTACACCCACAAGAAGCAGACCGGAGGAGCCGGTCAGTACGCCCGGGTCATCGGCCGGCTCGAGCCCCTGGCCAAGGGCGCCTTCGAGTTCGTGAACGAGGTCAAGGGCGGCCGCATCCCCAGGGAATTCATCCCCTCCTGCGAGAAAGGCTTCCGGGCGGTCCTCCGGAAGGGTCCGCTCATCGGCTTCCCGGTCATCGGCATCCGCGTCGTCGTCGCGGACGGCAATTATCACCCCGTCGACTCGTCCGACATCGCCTTCCAGACCGCCGCCCAGGGCGCCTTCAGGCAGGTTTACATGAAGGCGAAGCCCCAGATCCTCGAGCCGGTCATGAAGGTCTCGGTCGAGGGGCCGTCGGAGTTCGCCGGGAACATCTTTGCCACGATCAGCCAGCGGCGGGGGATCATCATCAGCTCGGTCGAGGACGGGAGCTTCTCGCGGGTCGACGCCGAGGTGCCCCTGGGCGAGATGTTCGGCTACTCGAACGTCCTCCGGTCGCTGACCCAGGGCAAGGCCGAGTTCACCATGGAGTTCCTGAAGTACGGCCGCGTGCCGACGCACGTCTCCGAGATGCTCACCGAACAGCATCTCGAGACCGAGCGGAAGAAGTCCCAGAGATAGCGGAGGAGACAGCCATGACGATCACCGTCAAGGAAGAGCTCATCAAGCGCAGCCCCCTGCGGGTGCTCGAAAAGTCCATATCGGGGGGGCTCGGCCGGGGGAACATCGGCGTCCTGGCCAGCCGCAAGGGCGTCGGCAAGACCGCCTGCCTGGTTCACATCGCCGCGGACAAGCTTCTCCAGGACCAGCATGTCATCCACGTCTCCTACGCCAGCCGGGTCGACCACATCGTCACCTGGTACGAGGACATCTTCAAGGAGATCGCCAAAGCCCCGAAGATGCGCGCGGCCCTCGACGAGTTCGACGAGCTCATCCGGCGCCGGGTCATCATGAACTTCAAGCAGGACGGGGCGAAGACCGAACAGGTCCTGCGCAGCCTCGAGGCCATGATCGTCCACGGCAATTTCCGGGCCGAAACGGTCATCGTCGACGGTCTCGACTTCGCCCAGGCCGGCCCGGACGACCTCCGGAAATTCAAGGATTTCGCCGGCCGCCTGGGGCTCGAGGTTTGGTTCAGCGCCTCGCTCAAAGGCGACGAACCCCTGTTCGACGAACGGGGCATCCCCCGCGAGATCGAAAGCCTCCTCGGCATCATCGATTGCCTCATCTCCCTCCAGCACCACGGCGACCATGTCCACTTCAACCTGGTCCAGGACCATGGCCGGCTGGCCCCCAAGCACCTCGGACTCAAGCTCGACCCGACGACCCTGCTCATCGCCAAAGAATCCCGCCCCCGGACGCGCTAGCTGCGGGCCCGGCCTTCCGCCCGCCGCGCCCCCCCGCGCGGCTCTTTGACTGGACCGGTCAGGTGTGCTATATCTGCCCCCACGACCCGCCGTTGCGCGAAGTCCGACCATGGCACCCTCTGACAATGCGAAGATCGCGTTTCCCGCGGGGACGCGTCTGGCCATCATCGATCTCGACGGCACGCTCCTCCAGGGCATGAACGCCGAGAGGATCTTCTACATGCATCTCCTCGTCCACGGCCATGTCGGCGTTTTCAGGATGGCCGGCTTCATCCTGTCGCTCTTCGGCGACACCCTCCGGCTGGGCTTCCGGAAGGCCATCGCCTCGAACTCCCGGATCCTCAGGGGCCGGACCCCCGAAGAGGTCCGGCGGTGGACGGCCGCCTTCGGACAGGTCTTTCTGCGCAAGGCGGTCCCCGAGGACTTACGGGCCAAAATCCTCAGTCTCAAGCGGGACGGCTGCCGCGTGGTGCTTCTCTCCGGCTCCCTCCAGGTCCTCGTCGACCAGCTCAAGGAACGGCTCGAAGCCGAGATCCTCATTGGGACCGATCTCGAGGTCGTCGAAGGGCGCTTCACGGGCCGGAAGACGGGGATCTTTCCCTACGGCCGGATGAAGCTCGACGCCCTGTTCCAGAGGATCGAGCGGCGGGGCGTCGATTGGGCGAGCTCATGGGCCCTGGCCGACCGCATCTCGGACCTTCCTGTCCTCGAGCTCGTCGGTCATCCGGTGGCCGTCCACGGCGACCGCAAGCTCCGGCGGCTGGCCCTGCAGAGGGGTTGGGAGATCATCGGCCGGCGCTAGGCCGGTCCGTCAGAAAAGAAAGCTCAGGCCGGCGAAGGTCCGCGTCTCCTGGCTCCCGGCCCTGGCGTCCCCGATCCTGCCCCAACGATGGATCCCTTCGACGCCGGCGAACGCGCGCAGTGGCGCGGATCCGAACCGCCAGCCGGCCTGAAGCAGGAAACGGGTGCGGGTGTCGCGGCAGCTGACATCGTTCGTGATCTCGTTTTCGAAACGGTCCAGGCCTTCCCAGGAATCCCAGACATGGCCGCTGACCAGGCCGCGGACCCAGAGGTTCCCCCAATCGACGTCGACGCGCCCGGAGGCGCTCGCCCCCAATCCATAGTAGTAGCTGTAATAGTTGAGGGTCGTCTTCATGCCCTCGATCGGGTGAAGGGCGGAATAGGCGTTGAACGCGAAGGCGTTCATCAGGGCGAAATCGAGGTACGCATCGGCCACGGCCCGGATCTTGATCCCCCGGCCGAAGCGGGTCCAATCGACGACCGGCCCGAAGAGGTGCGTCACGGTCATCTTGTCCCGGAAATCCGTCGGCGTCTCAGGCAGCGGCCCGATGCGGACCTGGACGACACGATTGTCGTAAACGGTCGGCCTCTTCCGGAAGTAGGTCAGGGCCGAGCCGAGCCCGATCGAGAGGGAGGTGCCGCGGCCGAGCTCGTCGATCGTCTGCCGGAACCAGCTCAGACTGACGACCCGGGCATAAAGGTCGACTTCTTCATTGAGGCCGCCCCGCAGATGTTCTTCTCCGGCGAGGGGCTGGCGGAGCTTCGCGCCAAAGGCAAGCTCGCTCAGCGAGGTGTCCCGCAGGGCCTTCCGGACGGTCCCCGGCTTCCCGTATTCCGGGGTCCGGATGAGCTGGGTTTCCAAGGCGATCATCCCCGCGCTCGCGGCCGGCCGGTCCGTCGCCGAAGACCTCCACCATCCCGCCGAGAGGACGAAGGAGGCCCAGCCAGGCTGCTGATAAACGCGAGAGGCCGGATTCTTCCGGTCGAGCCATTGGTTGAGCTTGTTGACCGGGTTGATGAAGCCCAGGGCCTTCAGCGCGAACGACTTCTGGTGATGAAGGTAGTCGGCGAGCTGGAACCACGTCTCGCCCAGGGAGTAGCCGCCGAAGGTGGTCAGGAACATGTCGTTGACCGAGATGACCTCCCGCCACTCCGACACATATTCGTAGGCGAGAGAGGAGACGAACGCGGCCAGGACCGACTCATGCCAGCTCAGATAATTGGACCGGGCCAGCAGATAGTAGAGGCTTCCCCCGGAGATGTGCAGATTATTCGTGGAAAAAGCGTTCGAGTCGAACCGGATGGCTTCGGTCGTCAGGAACCGCCTGTACTGGTCGGCGAAAGTCAGCTCATACTGCCAATCCTCGATCCATTCGTGATAGTCGCTCCAATACTGGTAGGTGGAATAGACCGAGACGACCGCGAGTTGGATGAGCGCGCGGCGCCAGTTCTTTGGCATGACGAGATCGGAGGGCTCGGCCTCGGTCCGCGCCGCGAGGGAGAAAGCGGGCGTCGGGGCGCTCCCCGACAGGGCTCCGGACGGGGAGGACAGCCTGAAGGCGGGGCGGGCGGCCGCGACCGAAGGGAGGGCGGAGGCGACGAGAAAAAGCGCCGCGAGCCCGGACGCCAAGACTGTTTTTCGCGCGGGCGTGTCTGGATCGTTGGGTTTGTCTCTTCTCAAGGTAGGGAATAAAATAGGCCATTCGTCGCGGCGAGTCAAGACGCGTTCTGGCCGCCCCTCCCGATGCGGCGGCGCGGCCCTGAAGGTGGTATAATCCTGTTCTCAGTCCGAGCGGAGGTAATCGCATGAGGACAAAAGCCTGGTTCCTGGCCTTGGCCCTGGCGGCCATGGCCCTATCGCTCCCGGCGGCCTTCACCAAGGCCGACGTCCGGGTCTACACCCTCGAGAACGGCCTCAAGGTCCTGCTCCTCGAGGACCACAACATCCCGAGCGTCGCCCTCTACACGTTCTTCCGCGTCGGGTCCCGCAACGAGCGCCCCGGCCTGACGGGCGTCTCCCACTTCATCGAGCACATGATGTTCAACGGGACTCCCGGGATCGGTCCGGGCGAGTTCGACCGGCGCATGGAATTCCAGGGCGGGCGGAACAACGCCTATACGTCCGACGACATGACGGCGTACACGGACTGGTTCCCGCCGGCCGCCCTCGAGTCCATGATCGCCATGGAGGCCGACCGCATCCAGGGCCTGGCCTTCGTGCCGGAGGTGTTCGAGTCCGAGAGGGGCGTCATCGCGTCCGAGCGACGGCTCGGCGTCGAAAACGACAACGACTCCCTGCTGGCCGAGACCGTCCGGGCGACGGCCATCATGGCCCACCCCTACCACTGGGACGTCATCGGCTGGATGAGCGACATCCTGGGCTGGCGCCGCGACGAGGTCATGGCCTATTACCGGACCTATTACGCCCCGAACAACGCCGTCCTCGTCATCGCCGGCGACATCGATGCGGCGCGGACGCTCGAGCTCGTCCGCAAGCACTACGGCCCCGTCAAGCCCTCCCCGGCCCCGCCCCCCGTGACCACGGCCGAGCCCCCCCAGCTCGGGCTGAAGACCGTCGTCATGCGCAAGGAGGCTCAAGCGCCTTCCTATCAGGCCGTCTGGCACGGCCCGAGCGTCAAGGACCCCGATTTTCTGCCGCTCGCGCTCCTGGCCAAGCCTCTCCTCGAAGGGGAAAGCAGCCGCCTCTACCGCCGGCTCGTCCGCGAGGAGGAGCTGGCCATCGACGTCAGCGGCGGCATTTGGGAGACGATCGACCCGCAGCTCTTCCGGATCGACATCAAGCCCCGGCCGGGGGCCGACCTCGAGCGGATCGACCGCATCGTCGAAGAGGAACTGGCCAAGGTCCGGGCGGACGGCATCACGGCCCGGGAATACGACAAGGCCCTCAACATCATCCGCGCCGATTTCTATCGGGGCCTGCAGACGGTCGCCGGCAAGGCCAACCAGCTCGGGGCGACGGAGCTGCTCTACGGCGATTTCGCCAGGCTCTTCACGATCATGGAGGACTACGCGGCGGTCAAGATCGACCGCGTCAAGGAGGCCGCCGGCAAGTTCCTCGTCGAAAAGAACAAGACCGTCGGCAAGCTCATCCCCGAGGGAGGCGCACAATGAGACGCCCGATCCGCTTCGCGCTGGTCCTGGCCCTCGCCGTCGCGCTGGGCGCGGCGGCCCTCCCGGCCCAGCCGGCCCGTCAGCTTCAGGCCCCGGTGAAGCTCGTCCTCGCGAACGGGCTCACCGTCTATCATCTCCGGAATGCGGACGTGCCGCTCGTGAGTTTCCGGATGTTCATCGGAGGCGCCGGGTCGGCCGCCGAACCGGCATCCGCCGAAGGCGTCGCCGGGCTCGCGGCCGCCCTGCTGATGAAAGGCACCCGGACGATGGGCGCGGACGCCGTCGCCGAAGCCCTCGACTTCATGGGGGCGAGCTTCTCCATCAGCGCGGCCGAGGAGTACGCCCAGATCGCCGGCGACAGCCTGTCCGAGCACTTCCCGCGCCTGCTCGAGATCGCGGCCGCGCTGCTCACCGACCCGGCCTTCGCCGCGGACGAGTTCGAGAAAGAGCGGGCGCTCCGGATCGACGGCCTCAAGGCCGCCAAGGACAACCCCGGGTCGGCCATCCGCTATTATTTCCAGAAAGCCTATTTCGGCAACCACCCCATGGGCCACCTGTCTTCCGGCACGGGGACATCGCTCGGCCAGATGAGCGTCCAGACGGTGGGCGAATTCTACCGGGCGCGCTACCGGCCCGACCGGGCGATCGCCGCGGTCGTCGGGGATATCGACAGAGCCGCGCTCGAAGCGCTCCTGGAGAAAACCCTCGGCCGCATGGCCAGACCCGCCGGCCCGGCCCCGGCGGCCTCCATCCCCCCGCTGCCCCGGCCCTCCGGGAAAAAGCTCATCCTCGTCGACAAGCCCGACGCGACCCAGGCGTATTTCCAGCTCGGGGCACCGGGCTACGCCATGGGGGACAAGATCACCGCCGCAGCCTCGGGCATGAACACCCTGTTCGGCGGCCGTTTCACCTCCTGGCTCAACACCGAACTGCGGATCAAGAGAGGATTGACCTATGGCGCGGGAAGCTCGGCCCGCACCTGGGACTCCGGCGGCCTCTTCGCCGTCAGCTCCTACACCAAGAACGACAAGATCGGCGAGATGCTCGATATCGTCTTCGATCTTCTCCGCAAGGGCGCGCGGGACGGGTTTGGCGCGGACGAGACGGAAAGCGCCCGCAACTATATCCTCGGCCAGTTCCCGCCGACCCTCGAGACGAACGCGAGCAAGGCCGGCGCCTATGCCCGGCTGGCCTTCTACAAGCGGGATTTCGACGAGTACGACAAGTACCTCGACGACGTCGCCAAGCTCACGCCGGCGGCGCTGAAGGCCGCGGCGGCGAAGCTCCTCCCCCAGGAGGATTTCGTGCTCGTCGTCGTCGGCAAGGCTTCGGAGATCCGCCCGCTCCTCGCCAAGTTCGGCAGCTGGCAGGAAAAAAAGATCTCGGATCCTGATTTCTAATCTGTGGCCGGTATGACCGGAGGAGAGAGAAGCCCATGACATCGAAAAACGCCGTCCTCGCGGCGGCCCTCGCCGTCGCAATGGCCGCGGCTCCGGCCGTCCTTGCGGGACAGGACAAGATCTCCCTCCGGTTCGGCCCGGCCCAAGGCACGACCCTGGACTACAGCCTGTCCAGCGTCGTCAATGTCGACGGCAAGAACTTTCTGGGGGTCAACCTGGCCCTGAACGCCGATTCACGGGGCGAGATCCGGCTCTTCGCCAAGGCCTCGGCCCGCGACACGGTGCGGGCGGACCTGACCAGCCCCGGCATCGACGTCAACATCCGCCTGCCCGAAAAGGTCATTTCCCAGAAGCTCGGCACGACCCAGGGTGAGCCTCTCGAGGTCGTCTTCAACCGGACGGGGCGGGTCGAATCCATCCGCAATCCCGAAGTCGTGGGGAGCGGCAATCCCTTCAATATCTCCATCCCCCAGATCCTGCGGGATTACTTCCCGGCCTTCCCGGTCGAACCGGTCAGCCGGGGCGAGAGCTGGTTCGAGACCCGGCGCCTGACCATCCCCTTCCAGGGCCTCGATCTCCAGGTCAACCTGGCGATCACCTACACCCTCGACGACATCCTGCCGACGGGCGACGGGCGGCTGGCCCTGATCTCCGCCGTCTACAAGGTCGCCGTCTCCGGCACCAAGAACCTCGGCGATTCGGAGGGGATCTTCGAAGGCGAAGGCGCGGGCGCGGGCACGCTCCAGGTCCACATCGACAAGGGCTGGTTCACGGAGTATCGCCTCGACTTCAAGACGGACGCCGCGTTCGTCATGAAAAAGGGGGCGGACCGGTTGGCCGAATTCCCGTTCTCGTTCTCGGCCTTCGCCGAAGTCGTCCTTCTCAACGCTCAGGCGCCGGACCCCGTCATCCGCCAGGGCCCTCGATCCGGACCCAGCGGCCGAGCGCGGTAAAATAGAGCCCGGATTCCTTGACCTTTTCCCCGGTGATCCTGGCCCAGAACCGGGTATAGAGCCTCACCTGAGGCCGGTAGTGGTCCACCAGAGCGGCCAGGGCTCGTTCCTTATCCTCCTCGCCCGCCCCTTCGAGGCCCCGCGGCAGCCGGTCGGTCTTGTAATCGGCGATGACCCATCCGCTTTCTTCCTCGAAGACGAGGTCGACCGCGCCGGAGAGAGAGACGGGCGCGCCGGCGACGGGGACGACGGGCCGGCCTCCGGCGGCGGGGACGGGACCGATGGACGCGGTGATGTCCCCGTAATCGGCGTCCCCGGGCTCGATCCTGACCGAGAAGGGCACTTCATAGAAGCGACGGCCGGACCGCATCGCCCTCATCCAGAAGGAGGAGCGGACGATTTCCCTGACATGAGCGGCGAGTTCGACGGAGGCCGCCGGGTCCCGTCCGGAAGCGACGAGGACGTCCCGGGCCATCCGCTGCAGCCGGGCGTCCGTCACTCCGGCCGCCGCAGAGGCGCCTCCCGTTTCGCGCCAGGAGCCGCCCAAGGCCTTCAGCATGATATGGACCTCGGATCCCCATAGCCCCAGTCCGCCCTTGGCCCACTCGGGCCCCTCCCCCGCTCGCCTGGCGAGCGAGGTTACGGTCTCGTGGAGCGTCGAGGCCATCGACGCGAGGGCCATCTTTCGTCTCAGGTCCTCACGGGCCTTGGCCGCTTCGCCCGGGGTGACGGCGCTTTTCTTCCCGCGCGGCCGGGGAGCGCAAGGCGATGCCAGGCCCGGAACATCGGGGCACTCGGGCAGCTCTTCGACTTCGGGCAGGCCGTTGGCGAGAGGGCCCCAGGCGCTTTTCGCGCCCAGGTCGGCGGCGTAGCCGCTGACGACGAGAAGGTCTTGGGCCCGGGTCGCAGCGACATACATGAGCCGGTCCTCCTCGGCCGCTTCGTAGGCTTTCTCCTCGTCAGCGCTCTCCTCCCAGCCGGCGGGCTGGGAGACCGTCCGCGTCACCTGTCCGAAGGGCTTCGAGAACCGGAAATGTCCCAGAGGCGTCATCCCGGTCCTGCGGATATGCCTGTCCGGCTCGAAATCGCGGACGCCGACCGGATTGGCCAGCCAGACGACCCGCCCCTCGAGGCCCTTGGCCTTGTGGAGGTTCATCAAACGGACGGCATTGCGGCGGCCGGGCGTGAGGCTCATCTCTTCGACGGACTCGGCGCCCAGCCATTCGTGCATGAAAGAGACGGCGGCGGCGAACGAGGTCATATCCTCGCTCTCGCGGCCGCGCAGGACCTCGAGGAGCTTGAGGATGTTGCCGGCCCGGCTGCTGCCCATCTCGGCCGTGACGAGGTAGCTGAGAAGGCCCGAGCCCTGGATGATGCTCTCCAGGGCCACGGACGGGGGGACGCGCGACGTGAGGTCGCGCCAGCCTCGGAGAGCGGCAAAGGCCCGCCGGATCGGTTCCGAACCGGCGGTTCCGCCGCCCTCGTCGAGGAAGCAGAACCGCCCACCCGCGGCCCGGTGCTCGAGGAGCTCCTGATCGCTCAGGCCGAAGAACAGACCGCGCAGCGCGGCCACGGTGGCCACGGGATCGTCGGGATCGTCAAGAGCTTTGAGGAGGTTCATGACCTCGGTGACCTCGGAGTTCCCGGCGAAGGCGTCGCTGCCGGCGATCTCGAAGGGAATGTCCCGCTCCTCGAGCTTTCGGGCGTACTTGCCCATCCGGTCCTTATAGCGGAAGAGGACAAGGAAGTCGCCCGGCTCCGCCGGCCGCACGGCCCCCTTCCCGTCGTCGAGACGGAGGTTCCCGGCGAGGGACCAGGCGACAAAGCGCGCCAAGCGCTCGGCGTCGATCTCCGTGATCTCTTCCTTGCGGTGATACGGGACGGCGGGGATGGTCGTCTTGCGCACGCCGGTGAGCGGGGCGCCGCCTCTGTCGCGCACGGTTTCGAGGGGCATGAACCCGGCCTGGCAGGCGTCGGGCCGGGCCGGAAAGACGCCCCCGTTCGCGGGATCGAAGAGCGGATTGACCCAATCCGCGATCGGGCCGAGTGACCGGAAGTTGGCGCTCAGGATGAGCGTCTCGCCTCCCGACGCTTCGATCCTGTCCTTGACCAGGTTGTAGACATCGATATCGGCCCGGCGGAAGCGGTAGATCGATTGCTTGGGATCGCCGACGAGGAAGAGGGACCCCGGCGCGGGCGCGACCCTGGTCCAGTCCCTCTCCGCGTCCGGGGTGCCGGTGAGGAGGAACAGGATCTCGGCCTGGATGGGATCGGTGTCCTGGAACTCGTCCACGAGGATCGGGTGGAAGCGCTTCTGAAAATAACGCCGGACCTCGGGATGGTCCCGGAGCAGCGCGGCGGTCAGCATGAGCTGGTCCTGGAAATTGAGCCGGCCTTCGTCCCGGCGCCGCCCGGCGTAGAAGGCGATCGCCGGCTCGACAAAGGCCAGGGCTTTCGAGTGGCGGAACTCGCGCCATTCGCGCAGGGCCGGACGGGCGACCTTCTCCCGGAACGCCTCCGCCGCGGCGAGGAGGCGCTCGCCGTCCTCCTTCGAAGCCCAGCGGGCCTTGGTGAAGCCGAGCTTCTTGTCGAAGAGTTCGACCGACTCCATGAGCCGCCGGGCGTCGGTGAAACCGATGTTCCTGCGCCGGCGGAAAAGACGGACAAAAAGGCTCTGGAGCCCGTCGCGGCCCTTTTCCGGCTTCTCTCTCGGGACGAGGCCGGAGGCGAGATCGATGAGTTGGCCGAGCGCCTTGCCGACGGCGTCAAGATCGGGCGGCCGGGGCCGCCCGGGGGCCGCTTCGACTTCGGGGAACTCGGCCATCATCTTGAAGGCGTTTTCGAGCTCGGCCGGATCGAGTCCGGCCTCGTCGAGTCCGCGCAGAGCCGCCTCGTTTTCGAGCCGCGCTTTGGCCTGGTATTCATCCCAGCTCTTCTCGAGCAGGATGCGGTCCTCGTGCTCTTCGAGCTCGCGGAATTCCGGATCGATGCCCGCCTCGACGGGCCGCTCCCGGAGGAGCCGGGCGCAGAACGAATGGATCGTTCCGATGAAGGACCTTTCGAGACCGGTCAGGGCGGCGTCGAGCCGGTCCCGGACGGCAGGGTCCTTCTCCGCGATCCGCCGGCGTTCCAGGGCGACCTGGAAACGGCCGCGGAGCTCGGCCGCGGCCTTGCGGGTGAAGGTCACGGCCGCGAGCGTATCGATCGTCGTTCGGCCCGCGGCGAGCAGGGCGATCATCCGGTCAACCAGGCTTTTCGTCTTGCCCGAGCCGGCCCCGGCCTCGACGAGGAACGTCGTCCCGAGGTCGCGGCAGATCCGGTCCCGGGCGGCCTGGTCGGGCGGGGGCGTCTTTCGAGTGGACCTCATTTGTATTCGTCCAGCTTTCTGAAGGCCTCGATGACCTTGCGGGTCGCTTCGCATTCTTCCTTGGCGCTATCGGGGCCGCCGGAGACGCACACGTCCCGAAAGTCGCAATAGTCGCACTTAGCGCCGGGGCCGGCGATGAACGCGCCGGACTCGATGAACCCGAGGAGGTCGGCGAGCAGACGCTTGAGACGGTCCCGGTCGAAGTCCCCGATCATGATCTCGTGACCCTCGCCGCGGCGCGACGGGAAGAAGTAGCCGCTCTCGGCGACCCGAGGGATCCCGCCGGGCCGTTCCCTGGCCAGGATCTGCTCAAGCGCGACGGCGTAGAGGGCGGGTTGGAGCGTCCGGCCGCGGCCGAAGTAGACCACGTCCTCGTAGGGCTTCGAGCTCCCGGTCTTGTAATCGATGACCCGGTAGGTGTCCGGCCCGAGCCGGTCCACGCGGTCGATCGAGCCCCGGAGCCGGAACGAGCGGCCGCCGGCGACCTCGATGCGCTCCCCGTCGATTCTCTTCTCGAACGCGAGCGGACGGCCCCTGTTCTCGCGCTTCTCCTCGGCGGCGATAAAGATGTCGAGCGTTTCGAGGATGTCACGCCGCTCGCTTTCAAAGATGCCCTCGGAAGGGGGCGGGATCTGCCGTCTCATCCCGGCGATCTTATCGCCGGCGATCCGGGTCATCAGAGCGCGATGACGGGCGGCCTCGACGTCCTCCCCCGCTTCCGCGATACCGGTCATGAAATCGCAGAGGATCTCATGGACGAGACTGCCGCGCTGGAGTGGGTCGAGCCAGCGCGACCGGTCAAATTCGACCTCTTCGGGAGGCTCGATCTTGAGGACATGGCGCAAAAAATAGCTGAAGGGGCACTTCGCCAGGAGCTCGAGACGCGTGGCGGACATCACCGCACCGCCCCCGGCGAAGGGATCGATCGCCTCCCGGAGCGGCCCGATGTCGACAAGCCCGTCATAGGCGGTCAGCTTGTCGGCGGCCCGCGCGGCCAGGGCGGCCAGGCCGGCGGCCAGGCCGGGGAAGTTGGCAGCGACGGTGCGAGGGCCGTCGGGACGGGGCTCGGCCGAGAGCCTTTCAAGCCACCAATCGGTCTCGTCGAAGGCCCGCCCGGCGCCCGGGAGGAACCCCGACGCGTCTGCGAGGGCCTTTTCGAGGGCGGCGTAATCGAGATCGGCGTCGCCGCGGAGAAGCCTGAACGCCTGGAGAACGACGGACGACGGGAATGACTCGCGGCCCTCGACGATGTCGTAGGAGGGATAGCTCACCACGAGCCGGCCCCGGAGCGAAGCGAGGACCGCGGCCAGCCCGAACAGATTGGAGCGGAGGATATCGGCCGATGTCGGAAGGGAATCGGAGATCGCCGCCCGCTCCTCGTCGAGGAGGATGGGGTCCTGAAGGCCGCGGCCGGGAAAAGAGGCCTCGTCGAGTCCTGCGACGAACGTGAGGGGCCGGCCGGAGAGTCCGCCCGACACAAGCCCGGCGACGTGGAGGCGGCCGGGAAGGGGCGGCGCGGCGCCCACCCGCAGCGAAGCGCCGGCCGTCCGGATGAGGTCGAGCGCCTCCTTCAGAGGCATGGCCGGGAACCGGCCTTCCGTGACGAATTCGCCCAGGCGATCGAGCAAAGCCTGCCGGGCCCGGCGGTCGAACTCGGAGTCGCCCCGCGCATGATCCCCGATGAGACCGATGAACGCCTCGCAGAGCCCGCGGAGATCGTAGGTCCCGGCCGCGTCCGGGCCGGGGATCGACGCCAGGATCCGGCCGACCGCCGCCGCCAGTCCCTCGATCTCGGCAGCGGCGGTGAGGATCGCGGCCCGCCGGGCCTCGTTGTCGTCCCCGCCATCCCCGCCCCCGCATCCCTGGAGCGCGTCGAAATCCGCCAGCTTGCCTTCACGGAGGGCGGCCAGCCGGTCCAGGTAGCGGCCCCGGCCCCATCCGATCATGGCGTTCCGAAGATGGCGGCACGCCGTTCGGGCGGCGAGCGGGCCATCCGGGGCGCCGCCCGCAAGGGTGATGTCGCCGTTTTCGAGAAGGGCGCAGAGATTGTCGCTCGAGAAGTCGTTCTCGAGCCAATCGAGGAGACCGAAGAAGAGCCTTCCGGGCGATGTGAAAGAAATGGCGACACCGTCCCCGAAGGTCACGGGCAGGCCCGTCCGGGCCGACAGGAGATAGAAGACGGTGGCGTGAGCCGATCCCGGAGGCGTCAGGACCTCCGCCTGGTCGAAGGGGACCTTTTCGGTGTAGAGACGGCGCAGGATCTCGCGGCACTCGTTGGTCGGTCCAAGCGCCCGGAAGATCTCGATCCGCGCCTCCTTCTCCGGCGACGGGGCCTGCCCCGGCGCGAAGAGCCAGGACAGACGGTCTGATCCGGAGCGGCCGTCCGGTGCCTGGGCGGGCCGGCATTGGCGCGGCCGGTCCAATCCGAACACGGCATCGCCCGGGACGGGCATGAGTCGGCCGCCGCCCGCGGCCCGGATGAGATCGTCCTCGAGGCGGCAGAGGCGCATGTCCTCCGGACAAAGGATCCAGGTGAGAGCGAAGGGTGTTCGGGCCAGCCGCTCGATCGCGCGCAGGAGGAGCCCGGGAAGGTCGAGCAGATCGCCCGATTCGAGAGCGCGCTCGTAGCGGGCGAGGAGAAGGGCGAGCGCCTGGCCTTTCTCCTCGGCGAGGAAGCGCTCGGGCCGGACATCGGAACTCGTCCGGCCGTCGAGACGCAGCTCCCGAATGGCCCGGTGAAGCGCGCGGGACAATCCCGGCGAAGCGCCGGCCACGCTGAAATGGCCGAGCTTTCCCTCGGCCAGGAGCTCCCGGAACAGCCGGTCCGTCAGGGCGATCTCCGCCGAGGAGGTCATGGGCTTCGCCCCGCCCGCGCCGCCGCCCCTTTCCAGGATCTCGGCGGCCAGCGCCGGCGTCGTGACGAAGCGGAGGTTCGCCCAAGAACCAGCTGCGCGGGTGAGCGCTTCGCCGATCTGGCGGCCGGCGACGAACGAGGGGACGACGAGGGTCTTTTCGTCGACAGGGTGCTCGCGGCAGAAGGCGGCGAGGAAGCGGACGAGCGCGCTCATCGCTTCTCCGGCATCCGGTAGAGGATGATCCTGTGGTCGCGGCCGCCGTCGCCGGGCAGGACCTCGGTCCGGGCGATCCTCTCGTCCCAGCCCGGGATCTTGTAGTCGTGGGAGACGATGCGGGCCCCGGGCCGGAGGTCCTTTTCGAACGAGGGCGCCAGACTTTCGAGGGATTCCGGGAGGAGATAGAGGAGGAGCACCGTGGCCTCGGCGAAATCAGCCTTGGCCGCGTCCAGGCGGACGAACCGGACGAGCTTCGAAACCCCCTCGCGCGATGCGGCCGCCCGGCACTCCTCGAGAAGGGCGGCATCGAGTTCGATGCCGACGCCCCGGGCTCCGCGGATCTTGGCCGCGGCGATGACCATGCGCCCGTCGCCGCAGCCGAGGTCGTAGACCATATCGGCGGAGCTGACCGCCGCGACCTCGATCATGCGCGCGACGACCTCCGGGGGGGTTGGGACATACGGGGCCAAGTCGGGCGCGTCCGCCCGGCCGTGGGAGCCGGGGTAGACCCGGATGACGTCGTTCTCGTCATAGCGGAAGGAGTACGGCTTTCCCGGGTGGACGAGATAGCTCATGGTGCGCCGGCCGTTGTCGAACGAGATCTCGACCGGAACGGCGGTCGCGAGCCTGTCGACGGCGCCGACCGCGAGCCGGCGGGCCCGGGGAGCCGGCCCTTGGGGGCCTGGGCGGATCGTGTATTCGATGGGCTTCCGGGTGACGTTGCGAAGAGTCGCCTCTTCCTGAAAGGCCCTGGCCATCCCCGGCCGCGGCGAGAGGTCGACCACGTTCTCCGGCTCCGGCCCGGGCCGTCCGACGAAAAACGCCAGGACGGCGAGGACGAGGACGGCCCCCCCGATCACAGCCTGGACGGCCCGCTTCATGATCGGCCCCCGGCCTGGTCCCCTGGTCTCATCCGTTCCAACTTAAAACAGCGGCCACCGGAAGTCAACGCCGGGGGGGACATCGTCAGCGCCGCTGCCGAACGACGCGTCCTAAAACAGGACGAGGAGCAGGGCGATCAGGGCTAAGACGGTCAAGACGATGATCCGGACCAGGGTCTTCATTTCGGGTTCTCCTGTCCCCTCTCGAGGCGGCCGGCCTTCCGGACCCCCTCTTTGAGGACGTATTCCATCTGGGCGTTGATGCTGCGCAGCTCGTCGCCCGCCCACTTCTCCAGGGCGTCGTAGAGCGCGGCATCAAGCCGCAGAAGGAACTTCTTCTTCTCACTCACGGCTCATAACCCCTCAGGTGTAGAGAGTTCCCGTGTTGACGATCGGATGCATCTCGGTCTCCGAGACGAGGGCCACGAGGAGATTGTTGACCATGGCTGCCTTTTTCTCCTCGTCGAGCTTGACGACGCCTTGGGACTCGAGGCTCCGCAGGGCCATCTCGACCATGCCCACGGCGCCGTCAACGATCTTGGCCCGGGCGGCGATGATGGCCTCGGCCTGCTGGCGGCGGAGCATGGCCTGGGCGATCTCGGGCGCATAGGCCAGATGCGACAGCCGGGCCTCGACGACGTGAATGCCGGCCACGTCGAGGCGGTTCTGGACGTGCTCCTTGAGCTTGCCCGCGATCTCGTCGGGATTGGCCCGCAGGGACTCCGTGTCCTTGTCATGGGCGTCGTACGGATAGTGCGTGGCCAGCTGGCGGATGGCCGTCTCGCTCTGGATGGCCACGAAGTTCTGGTAGCTCTCGACGTTGAAGAGGGCCTTGGCCGAATCGATGACGTTCCAGACGACGACGGCGGCGATCTCGATCGGGTTGCCCAGGGCGTCGTTGACCTTGATCGTCTCGCTATTGAAATTGAAGATGCGCAGGGTCACCTTCTTCTTCACGACGAACGGATTCGTCCAGAAGAAGCCCGCAGTCCGGGCGCTGCCCACGTACTTGCCGAGGAAGGTGAAGACTTTGGACTCGTTCGGGTGGATGAGGAAAAAGCCGCCGAAGGTCAGGAAGACGAGGATGCCCATGAGGACGGCGGCGATCATCCCCGGCGTCGTCCCTGCACGGTCCACATGGGTGACGAAATGGCGGGCGCAGAAAAAGAAGACGACCAGGTCGACCGCGGCCATGATCAGGCCGTTGACGGCGAAAACGTTCTTTTCCCGGATGTCTTTCATGCGAGCCTCCTTGTATAATATCAATATAATATCATTACGATATCAATGTCAAGTTGTTTTTCTTGCCAAAAAAGGGCTCTTCTCCAGATTCCGGGAAGATCCTCTCTCTGGCTCTACTCGGGATATGCCGCTAGCTCCCCGGCCCCCCGGGAACCAGTCGTCCGGTTCCCCCCGCTCCGCGGGCCCCCCCTCCACGGACGGGGATCTTCGAGGCAACTCCCTCGCCGCCTCGAGAGGATTCCCGGAAAAGGGAGAAGAGCCTAAAAAAAAAGGCCTCCCGGGGATCTCCCGAGAGGCCTCTCGGCGGCTTTTTATCTATATATCTTAGGCGAAGAATTCGCCGGGGACGGCCCTCAGGCGGCTGATGTCCCGGACCCGATCGGCGATATCGAAGCCCTTGGCGCAGACGGCCGTGCAGGACGCGCAGGATCCGCAGGGCGCCGCGTCGATGTCGAGGGAGCTGACAAGCTCGTGCGCGGCCTGGAGGTTTCTGTAGCCGTAGGCGTACATGTAGCTTCTCATGAGATCGGGCAGGGGCAGGTTCTTGGGACAGCCGGCCAGGCACTGGCCGCACTGCTGGCAATAGAGGCCGGCCGCCTGCCCGCCCAGCCGGAGATCCTTGATCTCCTCGGGCGTGAGGGTGATGTCGGTCACGACCGAGAAGTCCTCCTTGAGCTGGTCGAAGGTCGTGAACCCGGGGATGGCCGTGGTGACATTGGGGTCGTTGAGGGCCCACTTGAGGGCGGCCCGCTGGTTGATCTTGTCCTGCTTCTCCTTGTCCCAATAGGCGCCGGCCTGCGTCTTCATGGCCACGATGCCCAGCCCGGCCGCGGCCGCCTCGGCGATGGCCTTGCGGACCTCGTCGCGGTGGTCCTGCCGGAAATTGTAGGCGGTCAGGATGACGTCGTAGGCCTTGGCCTCGACCGTCGCCCGGATGACCGCCGGCTCGTTGCTGTGGGTGGTGATCCCGATGAAGCGGCACTTGCCCGCCTTCTTGGCCTTCTGGAGGGCTCCGATGATCGCCTCGTTTTGGACGTGGGCCTGTTCCGTGTTGTTGTGGAGGTACAGGATCTCGACGTGGTCGAGCCCGAGCCGCACGAGACATTCGTCGAACTTGGCCAGAAAGGCCTTCTCGATGCCGGCGTTGTCCAGGCCCTGCATGGCCCGGTCCCTGTTCGGGCCGGGGACCTTGGTCGCGATCATGAAGGAATCGCGGGGCCGGCCGGCGATGACCTGGCCGATCATCTTCTCGTTCTGGCCGCGCTGGTAGCCCCAGGCCGTGTCGAGGAACGTGATGCCCGCGTCCAGGGCGGCCTGGACGACGGCCGGGTTGTCGGCGTTCATGACGCCCATGCTGACGACCGGGATCTTGAGCCCGGTCCGGCCCAGCGTCCGGACGATCGGTTTGGCCCCGGCGGTCGCGGCCGCCTGGACCGGCCCGTTTGCGCCGAGGGCCGCGGCCGTAACGACGCCGGGGACAGCCCCGACAGCGGCCAGCCCGGTGAGGCCTTTCTTCAAGAATTCCCTTCTCTGGAGTCCGTTGTCTCTCTGAGTCATCATTGTCTCCTCGTTTAAGATTCTCTCGGGCGGCCGCGTCGCGCCGCGGCCCTATCGCCATGACCGGAACGGGCCCGATTCAGCGCCGGTCATTCAGCGTCTTCATGAAATCGACGATCGCGTTCTCCTCGTCATCCGTGAGGCCCAGGTTCCCCATCTCCTCGTCATTAAGATTGACGGAGATCTCAGGCGGCGGCCAGCCGGCGCCGGACACGTCCCGCGTGTTGTAGAAGTGGACGATGTCCTTCAGGGTCTTGAAGTAGCCATTATGCATGAAGTTCTTGACAAATCCGGGAGTGGGCCTCTTGTCCACGTTCCTCAGGGTCGGCGTCCTGTGCTTGCCGACGTTCTCGGCGGCATAGGCTCTATAGGCCTCGACGGTTTCGAGAAAGCCGCCGAGACCCGGGTCGACCCAGCTCTTGCCGTCGGGATTGAAGGCCCGGTCCTGCAGATAAAAGGGATTCGCGGGGTTGCGAGGGATGCCGAGGTTGTCGTATTTGTAGTCCGCGAAGACCGGCGGGACGCCTGGGGCCGCCGGGGTCAGGACATGGCACTCGGCGCACTTGCCCTTCCCGCTGAACAGGGCGAGGCCCCGGAGCTCCCGATCGCTGAGGCCGAGACCCCGGAAATCCTTGATGCCGGCCTCGCCGATCTCGTCCACCTCGAGTCCCTTGGCTGCGGCCGCGCGCCAGAAGTCGTCGAACTTCGAGCTGAAGGAATTGAGCTCGGCCGACCGCTCGTAGGCGGCGATGGCCCGGCCGATATTGGCATAGGCCGCGGCCGGGTCCGCGTCCGCGGCAAGAGAGCCGCGGCCGAAGACCGTCTCGAAGAGGCCGGCGTATTTCGATTCGCGCACGGCCCGGACGAGGCCCGCGGCATCGGCGAAGTTCTGTTCGAGCGGGTTGAGGAACGGGCCCATGGCCTGCTCCGCCAGCGGGTCGCCCAAGACCTCGCCCGTCGCCCGGCCGTCCCAGAACAGGCCACCGACGAACTCGCCGTCGGCCCGGTGGAGCTTGGGGCTCCAGCCGGCGTAGGACGCGGCCGGCGGCTTGCGGTTGCCGAACCGGCCCTTGACCGCACCCTCATAGACGCCCGCGGCCCTGTTGAGGTGCTCATCGGGGCCAGTGAATCCGACCTCGCGGCCATGGCAGGCCGCACAGTCCTGGCCCGGCGGCGAGGACAGGTTCTTGTCAAAAAAGAGGTTCTTGCCGAGCTCTTCGATCGGGGAGAGCTTCGCCCCCGCGCCCGGGCCGGAAAGCTGCGCCATAAGGGCAGCGGCGAGGATCGCCAGGGCCCCGAGGACCGCGATCCTTCTCATTCTCCCTCCTGTCCGGCCGGTCTGGCGTCCACCGGGATGCCGATGGGGTCAGACGTCCATTGTAGCGGAGGCCCGCCGAATGTCAACGGGGTCGGGGGCCGGCGCAGCGGTTTGACATTTCCCGGTTCGGGGCTATACTTCCAATCGATCATGAGACGCGCGTCCCGTCTGTTCGGATCGGCCGTCCTGGCCGCGCTCGCCCTCGGGCTCCCCTCTCCCGGACAGGTTTCCGGGCCGGCATCCGGCTTCCCCATGAGGACTTTTTTTTCGGTCCGCTCGGCCAGGTCCGACGCCGACATCCCGGCCGTCCTCCGCGGGCAATTCGAGAAGGACGAGGGGGGGGCGCTCCGGTCCGTCGCGATCGATCTCGACGGGAACGGCAAGGACGAGAAGCTCGTCCTGTGCGGCGTCCCGTCCGCGGCCGGCGGCTACCAGTGGCTCGTCTATGACCCGGCGGCGGGCGTCGGCCGCGGCATCATCATCGGGACCTTGATCTTCGTCGGCCGTGAAGCCGACGGAGGCTACCCCCGGCTCGAAACATACTGGAGGCAGGGCGGGAACATGTCCATCGTCTCCCGCTACACGTTCGCCAAGGGCCGCTACGGCCGCACGGAGACCAGGGCCCTGTCGCAGTGGGAAGCGAGCGAGTACTTCTTGTCCAAGGGACCTCTCGACCTCGATCTGGAGCTTGCCGAGATCGAGATCAAGCCGCCTACCGAGTGAGAAAAAGCGCCTCCCCCCGGCGTCTTCTTTGATGACACGACGGGAAGGGAGGTCCCATGAAAAGCAAGCTCGGTCCCGAGGAATTCGTCAAGCTGGCCATCGCCCGGTTGCGCCTCGAGAACTATAAGGGCATCCACTCGGTCTACAGCGGCTTCAACGACGCTTTCAAGAGCTACTTCGACGGCGCCAATCCCATCGACGCGACGGGCGAGCTCGCCCGGACCGGCAAGATCGTCCTCCGGCCGGTCAAGGGCGGGGTCATGCTCTATCTTCCCGGGGACGGCCCGGAGATGAACCGCGGCGATATGGCCCTCAAGAAGATGGGCCTGCTCGAAAAGGCCTGAAAGGGCCCCGGGACACAGAGGCGGCGGGCGAACGCGCCGGCTCCCGCCTATTCCGGCAAGACCCCGCTGAGCCCGGCCACCAGGTTGTCGATGTCCCCGGCCGCCTCGACCAGGGACTGCTCCATCTCTTCGTAGGCGTCGGGCCAGGCGGGGTCCGCCACCCCCTCGAGCTCCTCCGATTTCGAGCGGAGGCCTTTCAGCCTCATGCGGAGGTCGTCGAGCTGGCGACGGAAGTCGCCGATGTCGTCCCACCCGGACGATTCCATGTCCGATTCGACCTGGTCGAGCTTCTCCTCGAACGCGCCGATCTGCTGGATGACGGTGGCGACGTAATCCTCCCGGGTCTGGCGGGGCAGGCTCAGATCGTCGGGACAGGCCGGACCCTCGGCTGCCGTCTTTGTCTTGTTTCTGCTGAACATGAATCCTCCTGACAGGCGGTCTTCAGTCCTAGCCGCTCCCTCCCACTCCAAGAAGCGTGCCAAGGCCGCAGATATTCGAAAAAAGGGGCCCGGCCCCGAGAGCGGGAAGAGCGCCGCGGAGGCTGGGAAGGCCCGGCCTCCGGCCGGACAGGATTCTATCCCGGGGAACGGGACAGCAGAAGGCCGCCGGCGGGTTCGACGGATCTCACATCCCAGCCGGGGCGGCGGGCGCGGGTCCCGGCTGTTCCTCCATGTACTGGATATAGAGATCGGTCAGGTCCTCGTGGGCCAGGTCCTGGACCGTCTTCAGCATGACCAGCCTGCCCTTGCGCATGAAGCCGATCCGGTCGGCGATGAGCTTGGCCCGGAAGATGTCATGCGTCGACATGAAGACGGACTTGCCCTGGTCGCGCATCTGGACGAGGATATCCAGGAACTCCCGGCCCGACTGGGGATCGAGGCCCGAGGTCGGCTCGTCGAGAAGGATGTTGGCCGCGTCCTTGATCAGGGCGATGGCGATGCCGAGCTTCTGGCGCATGCCTTTGGAGAAGTTCTTGATCCGGCGGTCGAAGGCCTCCGGCTGGAGGCCGACCCGGCCGAGGACCTCGGCGTACTCTTTCTTGGCGAGGTTGCGCTTGCCGGCCAGCTTGCTGAAATAGTCGAGGTTCTGGATGGCGGTGAAGTTGCCGTAGAGCATGACGTTCTCGGAGACGAAAGAGACGTGGCGCTTGGCTTTGAGCGGGTCCTTGGCCACATCGATCCCTTCGATGAGAGCCGTCCCCGACGTCGGCGGGATGAAATTCAGGAAGAGATTGATGGTCGTCGTCTTGCCGGCTCCGTTGGCCCCGAACATGCAGAAGATCTCGCCCGGCTCGACCTTGAAGGTCAATCCGTCGAGGGCCAGTTCGCCGTCCTCGTAACGCTTGGTCAGTTCGATGGCTTCGAGCATGGGGGCCTCCTTAACGGACGTCGTAGTGCAGGAAAGAGACGTAGGCGCCGACGAAAAAGACGATGATCAGGACCAGGAGCAGGGCGAAGTCGGGGATGGCCCGGACGAGCGAGCGGCTTAGCCACTCGGGCTCGTAGACATGCTGGGGCATGTCGTCGATCTTGATCTTGACCTGCTCGCCGGTTTCGAAGTTGATGCTCTCCCCCATCTTGGAGTTGATCCACTTGGTGTAGATGGGCTTGTAGGTCCGGACCGAGGCCAGGAACCGGTCGAACTCGTCAACCCCTGTCCGGGCCAGGGTCATCGAGCCGAAAGTCAGGGCCGAGGCCGGCGAGATCCGGGAGAGATTGACGGCCAAGCTCTGCTGGGCCCTCTTCATCTGCTGGTAATCCCGCTCGAGGGCGGCGTTGTTCTCGTCGATCTTGGTCGTCAGCTCCTGCTGGTAATCCTGGATGAACTGCTTGAACTTGTCCTGCCAGGCTTTGGGGTCCTTGGCCGCTTCGGCCTGGTTCTTGGTCATCCAGTCGCGGGCGCCTTTCTGGCCGTCGACCTGGATCTGCTGGAGAAAGGCGTCTTTCTTGGCCGTGATCTCGTGGACCGACGGGATCGGCTTGATCTGCCCGGCCGTGATGACCGCGGCTTTGGGGATGACCATGACGATGAGGACCCAGGCGAAGAGGAGGACGAGGAACGACGTCGACGAGCGCGTCGTCCGGGCCGAGACGAACAGGCCCAGACAGAAGAAGACCGAGAGGTAGAGGAAGAACATCAGGAAGATGAGCATCAGCCGGCCCCAGTCCTGCCCGCTGAGCGAGATGTCGGGCATGATGAGCAGGACGAGCAGGCTGAGCAGGAGCGGGATGAGGAGCGGCAGGAGCAGGCTGATATAGCCGCCGATCGCCTTGCCCAGGATGAGCCGGTCGCGCGGGACATCGTTCGACAGGGCCAGCTTCAGCGTTCCCTTCTCCTTCTCGCCGACGATGGCGTCGTAAGTGAAGAGAATGGCAAAGAGGCTCAGGACGATCTTGACGATGAACATCAGGTCGAGGGAGCCGAAGACGGCGAAGACCGGGTTGCTGCTGTACTTGGAATCGACGAGGTTGGGGTCGGCAGCGATGTTGATCGGGGCGACGCGGCCGACAGCCTCTTCGATGCCCGAGACGACCGTCCCCAAGACCTGGGGCGGTTTGCTGATCTTGACGCCGATCCCGGCCAGCGAGCCGTAGTTCGGCTGGCTCTCCATGTTCTTCTTGTTGAGGGCCAGCGAGGCCGTGTGCTCCTTCTTCTCGGCGCGGTAGTTGGAGACGCCGGTATAGACGGAGAGCAGGATGAGGATCGTGCAGAGAAGGAAGGTGAAGACGAATTTCGGGCTGGTGATGTTGTCCAGGATCTCTTTCTTGATGATGTCTCGGAGCATGCCGGCCTCCTTCGCGAAAAGGGCGGATGGGGGGACCCGCGCGCGGGTGCCCGGGGTATTATACGACAAACGGGCCGGCCGGTTCTGAAAAAGGGGACATGTACCGCAGGTACGTGTCCCCCCCATATCTCGCCCTTGACCCCGCCGGAAGGGTCATCTATCATGCGGCCATGCCCAGATGCGCCGTCTTCTTGTCCGTCATCCTCTCCCTCGTCTCCGGCTGCCGGCAAGCCCCACCGCAGCCCGCCCCGGACCTGGAGAGGCCCCTGGCCATCTTCGACGGCCACGGCGACATCGGTCCGGTCGCCCGGCCGGGATCGGTCGTGGAGGATCCGGCCGATGGCGCGCTCGTCATCGAGGGGGCCGGCGCCAACATGTGGTTCGGAACCGACGAGGGGCATTTCGTGTGGAAGCGACTCGAAGGCGACTTCATCGTCGGCGCCCGGGTCGCGTTCATCGGCGAGGGCGTCGAGGCTCACCGCAAGACCGGCTGGATGGTCCGGTCGACCCTGGACGGGGGCTCGGCCCACGCCAGCGCGGTCGTCCACGGCGACGGATTGACGTCGCTCCAATTTCGAAGGACGTCCGGCTCGGACACGGAGGAGGCGCGGCTCTCCGTCACGGGCGCGGACGAGATCCAGCTCGAACGGCAAGGCCGGAGGCTGATCATGTCGGCGGCCCGGTTCGGCGAGCCGTACGAAACGGCGAGCGTTGCCGAAATCGATCTTGGCGACGACGTCCTCGTCGGGCTCTTCGTCTGCTCGCACAACGCGGATGTTTCGGAGAAGGCCCGGTTCACGAACGTCCGGATCACGGTTCCCGCCCCGCCGGACCTCGTGCCCTACCGGGACTACCTCGGCGGAACGATCGAACTCCTGGACGTCGACACGGGCCGGCGGACGACGGTCTTCCGGTCCGATCGCCCCATTCAAGCCCCCAACTGGACCAAGGATGGCCGCTTCCTTCTTTATAACGTCGGCGGCCGTATCGACCGCCTCGATATGGCCACAGGCCGGGTTTCGACGCTCGACACGGGCTTCGCCGCGGCCAACAACAACGACCACGTCCTGTCGTTCGACGGGAGACGGCTCGGCATCAGTCACCATAGCGCCGAGGACAAGGACGAGTCGGTGATCTACGTCCTCCCGGCCGGGGGCGGGACGCCGAAGCGCGTCACGTCGAAAGCGCCGTCCTATCTCCATGGCTGGTCGCCCGACGGCCGGTTCCTCGTCTACACGGGCGGCCGCGACGGGACCTACGACATCTACAGGATCCCGGTCGCGGGCGGAGACGAAGTCCGCCTGACCGATGCGCCGGGTCTCGACGACGGTCCCGGGTATTCGCCCGACGGCCGGTTCATCTATTTCAATTCGGCCCGGACGGGCGACATGAGGATCTGGCGGATGGCCCCGGACGGGAGCGGCCAGGAGCCGGTCACTTCAGGGGAATTCCACGACTGGTTCCCCCACGTCTCCCCGGACGGCAGGCGAATCGTGTTCCTGTCCTTTCAGAAGGACGTCGCCGCGGACGATCATCCCTTCTACAAGCAGGTCTACCTCCGGATGATGCCCGCGGACGGATCGGCGGGGCCCAAGATCATCGCCTACGTCTACGGCGGCCAAGGCACGATCAATGTCCCGTCGTGGTCGCCCGACGGGAAGCGTATCGCCTTCGTCAGCAACTCCCGTTAGGGGGCACGAACCGGGCATGTGCCGGGGACATGTACTTGAGGTACGTGTCCCCGTCCTCCCCCCGGCCCGGGCTTATCCGTATCATCGGCCAGGATCGAAATAGAGCCCGAAGGAATCGAGAGGATCCCCGAGGAGGCCCAAGAACAGGTGGGGGGATCTTCGGTCCCTGATCGCGAGGAGGCGCACTCTCACCTTGGCCGCTTCGACGGCCGGAAAGCGCAGGAGCTTCTCATAGCCGACCGTCGTCCCCCGCGCGATCTCCCTCCATTCCTTTCCGTCCCAAGCGTCCAAGGCGACCGCTTCGATCCGCTGGCCGTATCGGACGTCTTCCTTGATCTTGGCCACGTTGAAGGTGGCCGGTCCGCCGAGATCATGCTCGATGACCCCGATCGGGGCGGCAGGATCCGTCGGCACGCCCGGCCCCGGATCATCATGGCCGGTCGTCGTCAAGGTGAGGGTGAGGTCCTTTCCGCGCGCGACGTTGACCGCGAATGTCGCTCCGAGCCTGTCGCCCAACTCCTTGAGCCGGCGGACGTCGTTCTCATGGATGCGGCCGCGCTTGTCCGGCGGGATGTTGAGGAGCAGCTGGGCGTTGCCGCCGACCGAAGTGTAATAGATGTCGAGGAGATGGTCGAGCGTCTTGACCTTGTCGTCCTCGGCGGCGTGATAGAACCAACCCGGCCGGATGGAAACGTCGACCTGGCCGGGGTACCAGATCAACCGCCCGCCCTGTTTGGCGACTTCGGCGATCCGATCCAGGGAGCCGAGGTCGACGGCCTGGGCGTCGAGATGGGCGATGCCGCCGGGATTCTTCTCATCGGGCAGGTCATCGAAGCCGACGACCGGAATGACGCTCCACTCGCTCTCCCGGGTCACGCCGGCCTCGTTCCCAATCCAGCGGGCATCCGGGCCCATGATGGAGATGACTGCGCCGGGCTGGAGGTTGCGGATGAGGGCGAAGTAGCCAGCCCAATCGTAGACCTGGCGCTTGCCGTTCGGGCCCTCGCCGCAGGCGCCGTCGAACCAGACCTCGGAGATCTCGCCGTAATTCATCAGGAGCTCGCGGAGCTGGTCCTTGAAGTGGCCGTTGTAGCGCGGAGAATCGCCGTAGGACGGCTCATGCCGGTCCCAGGGCGAAAGGTAAACGCCGAACTTGAGCCCCCCTTCGCGGCAGGCCTCGGCCACTTCGCCGACCACATCGCCCTTCCCGTCCCTCCACGGCGAGCTCTTGACCGAATGCTCCGTGAACTCACTCGGCCAAAGGCAGAATCCGTCATGGTGCTTGGCCGTGACGATGAGGCCGCGGATGCCGGCGGCCTTGACTGCATCGACCCACTGGTTCGCATCGAGATCGGTCGGATCGAAGATCTTCGGATCCTCCGTCCCCTCGCCCCATTCCCGGTCGGTGAACGTGTTCATGCCGAAATGGACAAAGGCCTGAAACTCGAGCGCCTGCCAGAGGAGCTGCCGTTTGGAGGGGACGACCCGCGCCGCCTTAATCTCGAGCCCGGCGAGGGTATCGTTCGGACCGATCTCAA
>Ga0105107_10000101_pt1 | contig 46530 bp, 42 predicted proteins | sample PPLLaktember2015_6_FD_79335 | JGI IMG/M metagenome (GOLD analysis project Ga0105107, IMG submission 79335) | Freshwater sediment microbial communities from Prairie Pothole Lake near Jamestown, North Dakota, USA - PPLs Lake P8 Core (1) Depth... | ecosystem: Environmental > Aquatic > Freshwater >...
CCCCGCTTCTGCACCGTTCAATTATGTATCTTGTCTCGCATCACGGGAACATTGACGATGCCACCGTCGGAGACCGTCTCCGGTTTCCCGTGCGTATGACGGCGGAGGAATCGGGCCGGGGATATCTGGTGCGATCTCCTTCCGGAGACGAAGAACGTGTGCAACCCGAGCAACATGCCGGGTCGGGCATGACAGTCTTTCAGCCCTCACCGTCCAGGGAAACCGGGTCGTACCTGCTCCTTCCGGCAAATGGTTCGCCGGACAACACAGAGCCCATGCAGGCGATCGCAGTGAACGCCGCCGCACTTGAGTCGGATCTCGCTCAGGTCGAAGAAGAGGGGCTGGCGGCATTCTGGAAACGTATGGGGATATCAGCGGAACGGGTCCGGCGCCTCGACGCACCGGCCGATCTCCTTCGTGTCGTCCGGGAGGCCCGCGTCGGCGTTGAGCTCTGGGCATATTTCCTGGCACTTGCACTCGCCTGCGCCCTCATCGAAATGGCGCTCGGCAGGGCAGGCTCATCCACCTTCTCCGAGGAGGGTCATGCTGAACACGGCCAGTAACCGGGAGCGTTCCATTCTCGTGGGTGTGACACTGCAGGCGTCGGGACGCGAGCGGACGCGAGAATACCTCCAGGAATTGACGTTGCTTGCCGATACAGCGGGGGCTGAGGTGGTCGCACAGATCATTCAGGAACGCCACGCCATCGATGCCGCATTCTACATCGGCAAAGGGAAAGCGGAGGAGATCGCGTTCCTGGTCCAGGAGAAGGACGCCACCCTGGTGATCTTTGACGATGATTTGAGCGCAGTCCAGGTCCGCAATCTCCAGAAACTATTCAAGGTGAAGATCCTGGACCGCAGCGGTGTGATCCTGTCAATCTTCGCATCACGGGCGCGGACGCGCGAGGCAAAAACGCAGGTGGAGCTTGCGCAATTGCAGTACATGCTCCCCCGCCTCACGCGGCAATGGACACACCTCTCGAAGCAATATGGCGGCATCGGCACGAAGGGTCCGGGCGAGACCCAGATCGAGACCGATCGACGTGTGCTGCGCACGCGCATCGGCACGCTCAAGGAGAAGCTCGCCCAGATTGACCGTGAACGCGCAATCCAGCGCAAGGGGCGTGAGCACTTCACGCGCATCGCGCTGGTCGGCTACACCAACGCGGGCAAATCCACGGTGTTAAACTGGTTCGCCGCCGCCGATGTACTCGCGGAAGACCGGCTGTTTGCAACTCTCGATTCGACCGTGCGGCTGGTGACACTCTCGCCCGTCCATGTCGTGCTTCTCTCCGACACGGTGGGTTTCATCCGCAAACTCCCGCATCATCTGGTCGCATCGTTCAAGAGCACGCTCGATGAAGTGCGCGAGGCGGACATGCTCCTGCACGTCGTGGATGTCAGCCATCCACTTTTCGAGGAACAGATGACCGTGGTGAACGAGACGCTGGACGACATCGGGGCGGCGGGAAAACCCACCATCATCGTGTTCAACAAGATTGACCGGCTTGCCAACCGCAATGTCGTCGGGTACCTCACATCGAATCATCCGGACGCGGCATTTGTTTCTGCCACGCGCGGCATCGGCATGAACGCGCTGCAGGAGAGACTCATCACGATCCTCGATGCCGAAGTCGTGGAGCAGGAAATCAATGTCAGCCACAAGGACTACGCCATCATCGCACGGATTCATGAGGCCGGCGAGGTACTCTCGAAGGAGTACGAAGGAGAAATGGTGCGCCTCCGGTTCCGCATGCGGAAAGTGCTCGTGGAACGGCTCTTGAAACAATAAACTCTCACTGTACGGAACACCACATGCTCAACGTCGCCATCGAAGCCGCCCGCGAGGCGGGACGTTTCCTCCGACTCAGCGTCGGGAAAGTCCGCAACGTGGAACAGAAGAAAGGGGAGGAGCGAAACCTGGTCTCCGAAATCGACCGGGGCGCGGAAGAACGCATCATCGGCATCATCAAGCGGCACTATCCCTCGCACGCCATCCTCGCGGAAGAGAGCGGCGGCAGCGAGGCTCCGACGGACCACCGGTGGATCATCGATCCCCTGGATGGCACCACGAATTTCCTGCACGGCGTTCCCATCTTCTGCGTCAGCATCGGGGTGGAACAACGGGGAGAAGTCGTGGCGGGCGTTGTCTATGACCCCTGCAGGGAGGAAATGTTCACAGCGGAAAAAGGGAAAGGGGCATTCCTCAACGGGAAACGCCTGAAGGTCTCCGGCAATGCGCGGATGATCGAAAGCCTGCTGGTCACGGGCTTCCCTTATGACATCACTGCAAATCCTGAGGCTGCGGTGGAACGATTTGTCGGGTTCCTGATGGCGGCGCAGGGTGTCCGGCGACTCGGGTCAGCAGCGCTTGATCTCTGTTACGTTGCGGCCGGAAGATTCGATGGATACTGGGAGGTCTCGCTCAACCCGTGGGACATGGCGGCGGGAGCGTTGTTCGTGCGGGAAGCGGGAGGGATGACAACTGACTTGACCGGCGCACCTCTGAACATATACCAGAAACGGGTGGTCGCCAGCAATGGGCTCGTCCACGCGGCGATGCTGGAAGTTCTCCGCACCGGCCGGTAGTCAGTGGACCTGGGGTGTTGACCAGGGGGTTACACCCTGGCTGTCAACGATGGACCGGATGCGCGGCCGCAGCTGCACGGGTCCGTTGCCGACCGTGATGCAGGACGCCAGCTCATTGCGGACGCTCTCCACCACTTCTTTGCGGTCCGAAAAGATTTCCGCGATTATGCTCCCCCTCTCAACGCGGTCGCCCGTCTTCTTCTTCAACACGATGCCGGCCGTGGCATCGATGACGTCGCCGGCCTTCTGCCGGCCGGCACCGAGTTCCGTCGCAAGCACGCCGATCCGCCGTGTCGCAAAACTCTGAATGTACCCCGCCACCTGACTCGTGAGTTCGGCAGTGTACTGCGGCTTCCGGTAGCGTTCCGGGTGCTCCAGTAATGTGCTGTCGCCACCCTGCCGGCGGACAATTTCCAGGAATTTCTGATATGCCCGGCCCGACCAGATTGCAGACCGGCATTGCTGCATCCCTTCCTCCACCGATGCTGCCTTGCCGCCGAGCCAGACCATGGCGCCGCCCAACACGAAGGTCACCTCCATCAGGTCGGCGATATTTTTACCACGGAGGCATTCAACGCATTCCATCACCTCCACCCAGTTCCCGATCGCCATCCCCAGCGGTTGGTCCATTTCCGTCAGAAAGGCCACCACGCGCTTCCCCGCCCGTGTCCCGATAGCCACGAGCGCCTTCGCCAACGACTCGGCTTCCTCGTAATTCCTCATGAAGGCACCGTCGCCGGTCTTTACATCCAGCACGAGCGCATCGATGCCTTCCGCCAGCTTCTTGCTCATGATGCTTCCGGCAATCAGCGGGACCGATTCAATGGTCCCGGTGACGTCGCGAAGGGCATACATCTTCCGGTCCGCCGGGGCAATTTGCGCCGTCTGACCGATGAGCACCAGACCGGTCTCGGCAATGACCTTGCGGAATTCTTCCACGGAGAGGTCCGTGCGAAACCCGGGAATCGATTCAAGCTTGTCCAGCGTACCCCCCGTATGTCCAAGACCCCGTCCGGAGATCATCGGCACGGGCACGCCGCATGCCGCCACCATGGGCGCGAGAATGAGCGACACCTTGTCGCCCACGCCGCCGGTGGAGTGTTTGTCCACTTTGATACCGGGCACCTCGGAGAGATCCACGACAACGCCTGAGTGGAGCATGACGTCTGTAAGCGCCGAGGTTTCCTCTTCGGTCATGCCGCGGAAGCAGACGGCCATGAGAAATGCGGACATTTGATAGTCGGGAATCCTCCCTGCAACATATCCATCAAGCAGCCAGAGTATTTCCTGGCGGGTGAGTGCGCTGCCCGCGCGTTTCTTGTGTATAAGTTCAACGGGGTTCATTATTCTCAGACTCTCTCACCGAGATGTTCTCCCCGGGCGACGAGCAGCAACCCGATGATCGTCTTGGCATCGGTAATATCGCCGCGGTCAATCATTTTCAGGACTTCCTGTAGAGGCACGATGCGCAGCGACATGGTGAATTCCCCCTCTTCCCTCTTGTGACCTCCGGGCGACAGCCGGAGGTTCCCTCCGCGGAAGATATGGAGGACTTCGTCGCAAAACCCCGGCGATGTATGGAATGCACAGAGCTTGGTCAGGGATCCGGCAATCCAGCCGGTCTCTTCCTCGAGTTCGCGTGCCGCGCAGTGCACGGGATCTTCACCGGGGGCGAGTTTGCCTGCCGGCAGTTCCAGTATGTGTCGCGATATGGGATAGCGGAGTTGGTCGACCAGGATCACCCGGCCGTCATCGGTGAGCGGCACGACCGCTGCACCTCCCGGGTGGTGCGCCACTTCGCGCACGGTCTTCGTCCCGGAAGGATATTCAACCTCGTCCACGTAGAGGTCGATGATGCGTCCCGTATAGAGGCGGGTGCGGGAGAGTTGTTTCAATTCCATCGGCGCGTCAGGCATTGCCCCTGCTCCCGGGTTTCACCGCGGGGATACCCTGCGCGCAGAGCGGACATGCATCGGGTCTGTAGGTGACGGCATGCAGGCGGAGAACGGGAACAAGCGGCTCCGGGGCCTGATCGAACCGCACCGTGCCGCCGCTCCGGTCGACAATACACGCCACCCCGGTGAGTGCGCCACGGCGGTCCAGGACAATCTTGACTACCTCCTGTACCGAGCCTCCGGTGGTCACGACATCTTCGCACACAAGCACGCGTTCGCCCGCGGCGATCTCGAACCCACGGCGGATCTGCATGACGCCTTCTTTCCGCTCCGCGAAAATTGTGCGAACGTCGAGCTGACGTCCCACTTCCTGCGCCACCACGATGCCTCCCATGGCGGGTGCCACCACAACATCTATGCGGTGAGCGCGGAAATGCTCTGCGATCACCCGGCAGAGTGTTTCACAGTGACGCGGATGCTGCAGTACCCTCGCACACTGGAAGTATTGGTTGCTGTGCAGGCCGGAGGTCAGCAGAAAGTGCCCTTCCAGCAACGCACCGGTCTCTTTGAATATACCCAACACCTGTTCCTGATTCATGGGAGTCTGCATGCAGTGAAGTGAGAGTGGCATCCGGAGTGTTTACAGGGAGAATCGTACTCCAGCGTGAATAGCAACAAGCAGGCCTGTGTCTGGATCATTAAACACATACATCACGCGGCCCTGCACTTGCAGGGCAATGGTCCGGCTCACATAGTAATCAAGCCCTGCAGAAACGGAAGCCGCGAGATGAGACATCGCGGGGATTTCATAATACGTCCGGCGAACACCATTGATGACCGCCTTGTATTCGGCTCCTGTCATGCGGAGAATCCCGACCTCTGCTCCGATGAAGGGAGACATCCGAAGCCCGGGGCGCAGGTAGTTCCTGAGAGCGAGAAACAGATAGACGCCGGTGAGATGGGTAACCTGTTGTATCACGTCCGGGAATCTCTCTGCGAACGCCCCGCGGCGAAAGCTGAATTGCGCCACCTCGCCGCCGATACCGTACCGTATGAGATCGTTCGCTCTGAAGAGGAAGCCCACACCCACCGACGGACCGCGCAACCAGAACTCTTTGAGCCCGGCATGGGACAGCGGCAAGGTCATTCCCCCGCTGATCTCGAGCGTCCTGTCGCGTGGCGAATACACGATCCGGGGGACCGGTTCCTGGTCTCGAGAAACAGGCTGTGCAACACCCCACAGCGGCACCCCGACCAGGACGATCAGGAGGATCGGCCTGAGCGGTGTCACCAGCCTCTGGCTCTCCGCAGCCCCATGATGTGTTCGCAATGTTTCTCCCCATGCCGCGAGTAGGTCTCGAGAGTCCCCTGCATCGTCACTTCTCCCCGTTCGGGATGCAGCGCTGCGCGTGACCAGGCGCTTTCCGGCAACCGTTCAAGGAAATCCGCCCAGCGGCGGTGCAATCCGTCGAGCAGGTCAAGTGACGGTGCAACCGCACCGTGCGCCGCTTCCTCGTTTGCCGCCCAGACATTCTGATCGTATGGTGTGATGGTGGGGTGTTCCTGATTCACCATCCACTTCATGCGCAGGTAGGCATGCATGTGAGAGTCGGCCAAGTGATGAACCACCTGACGCACTGTCCACCCCCCCTCGCGGTACGGTGTGTCGAGCTGGACATCGCTGAGCCCTGCGATAGTTGCCCTTAGTTTCGCCGGCAGTTCCCGGAGGATACGAAGTTGCATTACACGATCTGCCATGAAGCACTCCCTGCAATGTGACACACTCAAAGAAATGAACTTCCTGCCTCTCCCGCAACACTTCGCCGTTCCGTCAGGTGCCACCGACCGGCGCACGGCGCACCAACCCCATGCGCTGGCCGAGAAACCGTTCCCCCACCTCCGTGAATTTTGCCGGGATATCACTCACAAAGAACCGCAGATTGGGCTTTTGGGCGCTCGGATTGCGGAGGTCATGAGCATCAAGCACCTGACCCACGTCCGTGGCAGTCGCCCCGCCCGAATCGATCAATGTCACACCGGCCCCCGACGCGGCAGCGATCGCACGACGCAGCACGGGATAGTGTGTGCAGCCGAGAATCAGTGTGTCGATCTTTTCCAGCGTGAGCGGGAAGAGATATTCCCGTGCGACGAGATCTGTGACCTGGTGATCGCTCCATCCTTCTTCGGCGAGGGAAACGAAAAGCGGACACGCCTGGGAGAACACCTGCACATCGGGTGCGATCTGCCGTACGGCGTGGGCGTAGGCTTTGCTGTTGACTGTGGCGCGGGTACCGATAATGCCGATGCGTTTCTTGCGCGTCGCGGCAACCGCGGCGGCGGCACCGGGCAGAATCACGCCGACGACCGGCATCCTTGCGCGCTTCTGCACGACATCCAGAGCCACTGCTGATACCGTATTGCACGCAACGACGACCATCTTCACGTCATTGCCCAGGAGGAAGTCGATGTCCTGGGCGGCGTATTCTCTCACCACCTGGGGCGATTTTGATCCGTACGGCACGCGTGCGGTGTCGCCGAAGTAGACAATGTTCTCATGGGGGAAGGCCTGCGTCAGCGCGCGCACGACCGTCAAGCCGCCGATGCCGCTGTCAAAAACGCCGATGGGTTTTTGCCGGGGAGCGCTCATCAGGTGTCAACTCCGTTTTTTCACTGATCGCTTCGAGAATGCTCTTGCGGATCGCCGCCTGCTGCTCACGGTCGCGCACGGGTGCACCAGTGCGATCCTGCACGTAAAACGAATCCACGATGCCATCGACACGCGTGGCGATTTTGGCGAAACAAATGTCCAGACCGAGACGGGAAATGGTCTCCGTGACACGGTAAAGGAATCCCACCGAATCCGGCGCATACACATCGATGATGGTGAAGTCCGCGGTGTCTTCGAACGTCACGTCGGTGCGGATAAAGGGATTGGCCGACGCATGTCGCCGGCGGCGCCGCCATTTCCGGTGATGCGCGCTGAAGAGCTGAACAGGCTCGATCCGGCCAGTGACCATGGCGCGCATATCCTCCGCCACCTTGAGGCATACCTGCTCGTCGAGTTGCAGGTGTCCGGCCCTGGCGGTCACGCGGAAACGATCGATCACAATCCCATCGCTTCGCGTGAAGATGGAAGCATCGAATATGTTCGCATCGTTCGCGGCCAGTACCGCACAGAACCTGGAGAGCGCAAACGGGGCGTCATGACCGATCACGGTCACGTCGGTGTATGCGTCGTGGTGTCGGAAGAGCACCGAGACGCTTTCGAGTTCCTCTATGGCCCGGATGTGGTCCGCGATTTCGTCGGGTGGGAACACCGCTGGATAGGCGCCGCTGGAAATCCCTTCGAGATGTGACGAGGTGATCTCTCCCGGGAGCGCGCCGGCAAGTGCGGCACTGACACCGGCGGCGGCGTCTGCGCGCCGATCCGCCTGGAACCGGTTGATCTCCTCCCCGTGAAGATCACGGCGGAGGATCTCGGCTGTCTGGCGGTAGAGCTCGTACAGGAGCGATGCCTTCCATTCCGTCCAGACCCCCGGGTTGACGGCGGAGAGGTCGGCATAGGTGAGAACGTACAGGTAGTCGAGCTGGACCGGCCTGTCGAACCGCGCGGCGAAATCGCGCAGCGTCGCGGGATCATGAATGTTCCTGCGGAATGCCGTTTGTTCCATGATCAGATGATGGCGCACCAGAAAGCCAACATCGTCTGCGAGCGCGGATGCACCGAGGCGTGTGAGAGCCTTCCGGGCTATCTCGACCCCTGTCACCTCATGATCGGCAACGCCCAGAGGCTTGGCGATGTCGTGCAGCAGGAGCGCGAAGTAGAATACTTCCTTGTCCGGCAATTGCCGGAACACATCGCCGAGGGGTCCCGGAGCATCATTCAACCGCTCGGCGTTGGCGATTGCGATCAGGGTATGCTCGTCCGCCGTATAATAGTGGTACATGTTGTGCTGGAAGAAAGCAACCAGAGCATCGTATTCCGGTATGTAACGACCCAGCAGCCCGGTCTCGGCCATGATACGCAGTGTCTCACCCACACGTGGTGAGCGCAGGATGCGCCGGAAGGACTCTGCGAGCGCGGGTGATTCGCTGTCTCCGGGACGTATGCACTCCAGACTCCGTTCTATTGTCGCGCGCGCCTCGAAACCAAACTCCGCCTTTTCCTCCGCCGCCCGTCGGAGAAGTGAGAAGAGCTTCCCGGCGGATGTATACACCTTGAAGTGCGGAGGCACAACGACGTTCCCGCCGTGCACAAACGGCTCATCCTGATTCGCGGTGAGAAGCGGGGGAGAGGACGCATGCGGCTCAAGATTCTCCCGGAAACGGTGTGCAAGAGACCGGTGCAGCCGGTGCACCGTGCGTGCGTGCTGGTAGTAGTCGGTCATAAACACCTCGACCGACCGCTTCTCCGCCTGATCACCGTACCCAAGTCCCGCTGCCACATCGCGCTGGAGCGTATATTCCAGGGTATCGTCCGCCATGCCGCGGAGAAAATGCATTTCGTGCCTGACTCGCAGAAGGAACGAAAACGCTTCCAGGAGTCGCTGGGCATCCTCCTGCCCGAGCACACTCCGTGCTTCCAGGATTTGGATCAGTTCCTCAGTGGCGGGCACTCCGGAATCGGGAAGGAAGGGGATCCCGTCCTGAACACCCCGGTAGAGCCAGACCAGCGCATGCAGGTCGCGAAGTCCTCCGGCGCTCTTCTTGATGTTTGGTTCGAGCAGCTTGACGGAATTGCCAAATCGTTCATGCCTGCTCCGGACATCCTCGTACACACCGCCGATCAGCCAGGGATCGGGCGTCGTGCCGGAGACAGAGACAAGTGCGGCGGCAAGTACTCGGGCGGTGGACTGACTCCCGCACACCAGGCGCGATTCCAGAGTGGATGTCCAGGCGTCGAGGGTCTTCCCCTTAAGCGACAGGACCTCGTCAACGGTCCGGACGCTGTGGCCGATCGTCAGACCTGCGTCCCAGAGCAAGTGGAGAAAGCCGGTTGCCGCAACCTGCTTCTGCTCGCGGGACATCGTCGTGTCGCACAGGACCATGACATCGACGTCAGAATGGGGGCAGAGCTCATTCCGGCCGTACCCTCCGGTCGCGACAATGGCACACTGTTCCTGGAGGTCGGGCGGGACACCGCGGACGAACGCCGTCGTGAGGGCCTTGTCGGTGAGAAGCGTGAGAGAGCGCGCGGTAACCCGGCCATCAGCCCCAGTGTGATGTTGCCTGGCAATTTCCTGCCGTCCCGTGCCCAGAAACTGCCGGATGCCGGCTGCGGATTCATTCATGACTGAATATACCGAATGCGCGCAGGAGATTCAACGAATCACCGGGCGGGGTCCCGGTGGCAGGGATTGCGCGTGGTCAAGGGAATCTCTATATTGGTGCCGGCAATCACCCGGATCCTCCCGCAGCCGAGAGTCACGATTTGCATGCTCCCCCCCGGCGAGCGTTCAGATAGCAGCACCAACTAGCAGTTATACCATCACCAGTCGAGGACACCATGGAACAGCAGCTCCCGCTTGCCCAACCGCAAGACACTACACCGATGGGCATGAAAGATTGGTTCATTACCCTGCTCATCAGCTACATTCCGCTTGTCGGCCTCATTATGCTCATCGTCTGGGCCTTCGACAGCAACACCAATGTGAACAAGAAGAACTGGGCCAAAGCGTCACTCATATGGATGTTGATCGGCATCGCCATCGCCATCATCTTCTTTGCCGTGTTCATGAGTGTCTTTATGGGTGCGATGTCGTCCTTCGAATCCTGAGGTACCGGGCCGGTGGGGTGGTCCGCACCGCCACCCCACTCTGCTGTCCCTCCTCTTTCCTCCGCTTTGCGTCCTTCCCCATATTTTTCTATGTTACGACCATGGAGCCTTCATCCAAAAAGGTCATTGCTTTGGTGCTCTGTCTCCGGGCATTCCCGGAAATCGCGCTGGGACAGACACGCGACGGAATTCTCGGACACACATGGGGCTCTCCCATCGCCGCCGTCGCAGAACCTCTTGCGCTGCGGACTCCACGCTTCGAAGGAAACACCGCGCTCTACTCGACCGCCATGCACGAGATCGGCGACGTTCGCATCGAAGAGTGCCAGATCGAATTCGTAAACGGAAAATTCGCCGGAGTGATTGTGACGACACGGGGTGCAGACAACTCCGGTCGCCTGCTCGCCCTTCTGAGGAAGGAGTACGGCGAAGGGCAGAGCCGCCACCCCCGGGAACGAACATGGAGGACGGCGGAAACCCACGTCTCCTATGATCTCGACACATTCGGTGACGCGTACGCATACTGGTACTCCGTGCAATTGCAGAAGTGAACTCATGCACGAGCTCTCGATAGCACAGAATATTATTGATATCGTCGGCCGGTACGTCCCGCCTGCAGAACAGGAGCGCGTGCGAAAAGTCACGGTGCGCCTCGGTGCACTGGCCGGCGTCGTCCCTGACTCGCTCGCATTTTGTTTCACCGCGATTATCCATCATACGCCCCTTGCGAATGCGGTGATGGAAATGGAGCATGTGCCGTTCACTGTAGCCTGCCGTTCCTGCAACCGCACATCCGCGACAGAACCCGGCATCGTCCTCTGTCCCCTGTGCGGTTCGAGGGATACGGAAATCATGTCGGGAACCGAGCTGCAGGTGGTCTCACTCGAAGTGGATGAACCAACACCGGGTGCCCTATGAGCATCATTACGATCGAACGGAAAGTCCTGGAAAAGAACGACGAGGTGGCGCGACAGAACCGGGCACTCTTTGCCGACCATGGTATCTTCGTACTCAACATGGTGAGTTCTCCGGGCGCGGGTAAGACCAGCATTCTCGAACGAACGCTTGAGGAATTGCGTGACAAGCTCAGTATTGCAGTCATAGAAGGAGATGTGCAGACAGACCTGGACGCCCTGCGCGTGGCCAAGTACAACGTCCCGGCCGTGCAAATTGTCACCAGCGGTGGCTGTCACCTCGAGGCAAATCTGGTGCGGGAGGCGATCAGCAACCTCGCCCTGGACAGCATCGACCTGCTGATCATCGAGAACGTCGGGAACCTGGTTTGTCCTTCCAACTACGATCTGGGCGAAGCCATGAAGGTAGTGGTGGCGAGCACCACCGAAGGTGACGACAAGCCGCTGAAATATCCGGCCATGTTCCGGAATTCCTCTGTTCTCATTATCAACAAGATCGACCTCATCCCGTACATTCCCTGTGACCTCGGGGTGCTGAAAGACAATGCGTTGCGCATCAATCCTTCGCTGACGGTCTTTGAGGTCTCCTGCACGAAAAAACTGGGGATCACACCATGGTGCGAATGGCTGCTTGAGAACACCCGCCAGAAACCGGCATCGTAGAGTAATTCCACACCTGCGTTTTCGCAAATCTGACAACACAGGATGGGTCAGTTCAGAGAAACGCCAGAAAAACTCGCAATTTAGGGGTTGTGAGGTGGCATGGCTCTTGCGTCACCACCTGACAGCAGTCGAATCATCCTCCAGAGGAGCCACCTTCGTACCAACGAATACCGCACAGCATGCCATCCACGACATCACAAAAACAGCATCCCAGCGGTGACAACCGGTTCAAGTTGCTTGACCGCGCGATCACCAAGCACCAGGGACGCGGCGACGCGCTTATCGAGGTGCTGCACGCCGCACAGGGTATCTTCGGTTTTCTCGAGAACGACCTTCTCATCTATGTTGCCCGCGCATTGAAGCTGCCTCTCAGCAGAGTGTACGGCGTGGCGACATTCTATCACTTCTTCACCCTCAAGCCGAAAGGCAAGCATACCTTCATCCTTTGCACCGGCACCGCATGCTACGTCAAAGGTGCGGCGCACATACAGCGCGCGGCGGAAGAGTGCTGCAAGGTGAAATTCGGCCAGACAACCCCCGACGACAAGATCTCGCTCGTGTCAGCCCGTTGCGTCGGCTCCTGCGGGCTCGCACCGATCGCCGTCCTCGACAACCGGGTTGCCGGGAAGCTCACCCCGGCCAGCGCTGTGGAACGCCTGAAGGCATGGCAACAACAACCCGATGAGGTGACCGCATGACTGTGGAAGATCTTCAGGAACTTGCGGAACAGGAGCAGCAGCGTCAGCAGCAGTTCACGCACAGGATCATGTATTGCGCCGCCGCCGGATGTGTTTCCTGTGGCAGCATCGAAGTCCGCGACATGATCAAGAAGGCGTTGCATGAAAAGGACCTTGCAGGGAAAGTGGAAGTGATCGGCACGGGATGCATGGGCCTGTGCGGCGAAGGTCCCCTCGTGAAAATCCTCCCTGACAACGCGCTGTATCAGCGCGTGGACGAAATTGTGGCCCGCCGGATCGTAGAAGAACATCTGGTGGGCGGCAACACGGTGGACGATCACCTGATCGACACTTCGCACCCGTTCTTTGCCGAACAGGTGAAGATCGTGCTGGAAAACTGCGGCCGCATCGACGCGGAACGTATCGAGGAATACATTGCCGTAGGCGGCTACGACGCCCTCGCAAAGGCCGTCACCGAACTGCAGCCGGGCGAAGTGATCGAAGAGGTCCACAAGAGCGGCCTTCGCGGCAGGGGCGGCGCCGGGTACCCTACGGGCCTCAAATGGGGCATCGTCCGCAAGGTCGCCAGCGACACCAAGTATGTAGTCTGCAATGCCGACGAAGGGGACCCCGGGGCCTTCATGGACCGGAGTGTGCTTGAAGGAGATCCGCACAGGATCCTGGAAGGGATGGCCATAGCCGGTTACGCCGTGGGCGCGCAGCAGGGATTCGTGTACGTGCGTGCGGAATACCCGCTGGCGATCGAACGGCTTAAGAACGCAATTAAACAGGCCGAACGCCTCGGCTTGCTGGGCAATCGTATTTTCGAATCGCAATTCAATTTCCGCATCGATCTGCGCATTGGTGCAGGAGCGTTTGTGTGCGGCGAGGAAACAGCCCTCATCCGATCGCTCGAAGGACGCCGTGGACGTCCCCGCCCGCGCCCCCCTTATCCCTCGGAAAAGGGCCTCTGGGGCATGCCCACGCTGCTGAACAATGTGGAAACCTTCGCCAACATAGCGCCGATTCTCTCACGCGGCGCCGCATGGTTCACCGGCATCGGCACACCGAAGAGCTCGGGGACCAAAGTATTTGCGCTCGCGGGCGAGATCCGCAATACGGGCCTGATTGAAGTCCCGATGGGCATCCCCCTCCGGAAAATCGTCTTCGATATGGGTGGCGGCACTCCCGAAGGAACTGCATTCAAAGCCGCGCAGACCGGCGGACCTTCGGGCGGATGCATTCCGAAGGAACATGTCGACATACCCGTGGACTACGAGTCCCTCACGACACTCGGATCTATCATGGGCAGCGGCGGCATGATCGTCATGAACTCCACGTCCAATATGGTCGATGTGGCGAGGTACTTCATGGACTTCTGCCGCGATGAGTCGTGCGGGAAGTGTGTCCCCTGCCGCGTCGGCACCGTCCATATCCACGACCTGCTGGACAAGATCTCCAAAGGCAAAGGTACGGCAGATGACCTGGCCCTGTTGGAAGAGCTGTGTGTCATGGTGAAAGAAACCAGTCTCTGCGGCCTCGGTCAATCAGCGCCCAACCCGGTCCTCTCAACGCTCCGTTTCTTCCGTCATGAGTACGAAGCCCTCCTGAAACCGGTGGAGACCTTCGTCGCTTCGGGCAACGGACACGACACGGCATCGCACGCATAGCAGGAACACACCCATGGCTATCGTTACACTGACGATGAACGGCGAACAGGTGAGCGCGAAGGATGACGAGACGCTCCTGCAGATCGCCCGACAGCACAAGATCGACATCGCGACACTGTGCCACCTCGACGGCCTTTCCGATGTGGGCGCCTGTCGTCTCTGCCTGGTGGAGATCGAGGGATCAAGCAAACTCGTGCCGGCCTGTATCGCACGCCCCATTGAGGGTATGGTCGTGCGTACCGATACGGATCGACTGAAGAAATACCGCAGAATGATCATCGCGCTCCTCGCATCCGAGGGCAATCACCAGTGCGCGGTCTGTATGGTGAACAACCACTGTGAACTTCAGAATCTGGCGTACGACGTCGGGTTGCTGTATGTGCGGGTACCGTACCTGTACAACCAGAAACAGATTGACGCATCGCACGAAACATTCATCATCGACCGCAACCGCTGCGTCCTCTGCACCCGGTGCGTCCGCGTGTGCCACGAGGTCGAGGGGGCGCATGTGTGGGACATTGCCGGACGCGGTATCGATTGCGAAATCATCTCCGACCTCAACCAATCATGGGGATCGTCAGAGAGTTGCACCTCCTGTGGGAAGTGCGTGCTCGTGTGCCCCACTGGAGCCCTGGTGAAGAAAGGCGAGAGCGTCGCTGAGATGGAAAAACACACGGAGTTTCTGAAGTATATTGTCACCGCCCGCAGCAAAGGCGAGTGGATCAGTTTCGAACAGAACGAAGAGTAAACCTGAGATCTCTGACTATGAAACCTCGAGTCGCAACAGTCTGGCTGGGCGGGTGTTCCGGCTGCCATATGTCCCTCCTCGACCTGGACGAACGCTTGATCGATCTGGCGGACAGGATAGAGCTGGTCTACTCCCCCATCGCCGACATGAAAGTGTTCCCGCGCGACGTTGACGTGACCCTGGTGGAAGGGGCCGTTGCCAATATCGAGCACGAGGAGTTCGCCCATATCATACGCCGCAACTCCCGCTTCGTGGTCTCGTTCGGCGATTGCGCGGTGACCGGCAATGTCACCGCGATGCGCAATGGCCTGGACACCGAGGGCGTGCTCCATCGCTCCTACGTGGAACTTGCGGACGTCACTCCCCGCATCCCCCGCGGGTATCCCACTATTGCAGAACTTCTCAAAGAGGCCCGGCCTCTGCACGAATTCGTCCGTGTCGACGCATTCATTCACGGGTGCCCGCCCACCGCAGACCAGATCTGGTCCGCTGTCAGCGAGCTGCTGCAGGGAAGAACTCCGGCGTTGACCCATGTCTTCCTGCGGTACGGATGAGAGGCGAGCACCCATGACCACTATCACGATTAACCCGGTTACCCGCATTGAGGGCCACGCCAAGATCACCATTCAGGTGGACAGCAAGGGCGTAGTGAAGGATGCCCGCTTCCATGTCAACGAGTTCCGCGGCTTCGAAAAGTTCTGCGAAGGCCGGCCGATGTGGGAAATGGGCGGCATTACTTCACGGATCTGCGGCATCTGCCCCACAAGCCATCTCATCACCTCCGCCAAGGCGGGAGACGCCATCCTTGCGGTGGCCATCCCGGAGACCGCCGGAAAACTGCGCCGGATGATCACCCTGGCCCAGTGGCTTCAGTCGCATGCGTTGAGCTTCTTCCATCTTTCCTCTCCCGACTTTCTCCTCGGCTTCGATGCCGACCCGGCGAAAAGAAACATTCTCGGCCTGATTGCCCACGATAAGGAATTTGCGAAACGGGGCATCCGACTCAGGAAGTACGGGCAGGAGATTATCGAGGTGCTGGGCACGCGGAAGATCCACACCCCCTGGGCCGTTGCGGGCGGCGTGCGTGAACCTTTCGACCCCGCGAAGCGCGACTATCTTCTTAGCTGGATACCGGAGGCCAGGGACACCGCCCTGATGGCCCTCGAGACCATCAAGAAGATCCATGTGAAGTTCCAGAACGATATTCCCAACTACGGCAATTTCCGCTCGCTGTACGTCGGCCTGGTGGCACCCGACGGCGCTTTGGAGTATTACGACGGGCGGCTCCGCGTGATGGACGGGGCGGGCAACGTGATCGCCGACAAGATCGATCCCGCAGAGTACCACGAGCACTTTGGCGAAGCAACCGAGGATTGGTCATATCTGAAATTCCCGTACTACAAGCCGTTCGGGTACCCGAAGGGGATGTACCGGGTCGGCCCGCTTGCCCGGGTGAATATCTGCGACTACATCGACACCCCGCTTGCGGAAGCCGAACGCAAGCAGTTCAAGGCGATCGCCGGCGAGGCGGAAACTGTGAACAACTCCTTCTATTATCACTATGCCCGGTTGATTGAGATCCTGTACTCCGTGGAGAAGATTGAAGCTCTCTTAAATGATCCCGCCATCATGGGTCAGAATATCCGCGCCAGGGCTATGATCAATCAGAGGCACGGCGTTGGCGCCAGCGAAGCGCCGCGCGGAACACTTTTCCACGATTACTGGGTCACCGATGACGGTCTCCTGCAAAAAGTCAACCTCGTCATTGCCACCGCACAGAACAATCTCGCAATGAACAGGACCGTACGCCAGCTCGCCATGCAATACCTGGACGGGACGAAGTTGTCCGAAGGCATCTTGAACCGCATCGAGGCCGGCATCCGCTGCTTCGATCCGTGTCTTTCTTGTTCGACGCATGCCTTCGGCATGATGCCGCTGCATGTGCAGGTGATCGATGAAGACCACCGCGTTCTGTCCGAACTCCGACGATGAAGCCGGCGCTCCTGATCGGCCTCGGCAACACGTTGCGGGGTGACGATGGCGTGGGAATACGTGTTGCGGAACGGGCACGGACCCGGTTTCCGGAGCTTGACGTGCTCAGCGTCCATGGACTGTCTCCCGAGCTTGCCGAGACCGTGGCGCACTATGACATGCTGATGATTGTCGATGCCAGCATGGTGACAGACGGACTGCGCGTGACCGACGTGATCCCCGCAACTTCAGGTGAAAAAATCCGATCACACGCCATGTCTCCGGCCGGCATACTCGGACTCGCAGCCACGTTGTACCACCGCGTTCCGCGCCGGTCGGTGTTGATTGAAGTTCCCGCAGCAGAGTGCGACTTTACCGACGCACTTTCGCCCCGGGCGGCGGGGCAGATCGACGCATGCCTCGAACTTGTGGGCTCGTACCTTGTGAGGTCATGATCTTTGAAGCAGCGTGTGCATGGCGTGATTCGCGGAGTTGTCCAGGGGGTAGGATTCCGCCCCTTTGTGTACCGCCTCGCCCGGGAACTCCGGCTCACCGGCTGGGTGAACAACGCCAGCCAGGGAGTCTTCGTGGATGTCGAAGGAGACCCCACCGTCATTGCCGCGTTTCTCCGCCGACTCCGCCACGAGCATCCGCCCCGTGCATTCATTCAGAGCTTTGAGTACGCATTCCTCGATCCCTCCGGTGCCACGGAGTTCGTCATCCGTCCCAGCGACCCCTCCGGAGAGAAGACCGCACTCGTGATGCCGGATATTGCGCTGTGCGATGACTGCCTCAGAGAGCTTTTCAATCCGCAGGACCGTCGCTACCGGTATCCCTTCATCAACTGCACCAATTGCGGTCCCCGGTTCAGCATCATCACCGCACTCCCCTATGATCGCCCGCACACCACCATGCGGGGTTTCGCCATGTGCCCCGCGTGTCAGCAGGAATATGACGATCCCGCCAACCGCAGGTTCCACGCACAACCCAACGCCTGTCCGGTATGCGGACCCCGTGTCGCGCTGTGGGACGCGGAAGGACACGTCACCGGTACCGATGAAATGGCGCTTTCCCTTGCCGTGGCAGCTCTGCACGAAGGAAAGACCGTTGCGGTCAAAGGGATCGGGGGATTTCATCTGATGGTTGCAGCGTCCGATGCTGATGCCGTGAGCCGTTTGCGCGCCCGAAAGCACCGGGAGGAAAAACCGCTCGCGCTGATGTTCCCCACGCTGCAGACAGTGCGCGCTGTATGCAGCGTAGACGGGCCCGAAGAACAAATGCTTACGGCACCCGAGGCCCCGATCGTCCTGCTGCGCCGTCTGCCGGCGGCGCAGACAACGGCTTCCGTCGCGGAGAACGTGGCACCGCACAACCCGTATCTCGGCGTCATGCTACCCTACACACCTCTCCACCACATGCTGCTCCGCGATGCGGACCGGCCGCTTGTCGCCACGAGCGGGAATCTTTCCGATGAACCAATCTGTACCGACGAACAGGAAGCTCTCCACCGCCTGTCGGGCATCGCCGATCTGTTTCTCGTCCACAACCGCCCGATCGTACGACACATCGATGATTCAATCGTCAGGATCAGCAATGGCCGCTTGACGACCCTGCGCAGGGCGCGCGGGTATGCGCCGCTCCCCCTCCGCCTTCCCGGCACCGTCCCCGATCTTCTCGCGGTGGGGGCGCACCTGAAAAATACCGTCGCCATCTCCCGGGGTCGCGACCTGCTCGTCAGCCAGCATCTGGGGGACCTGGAGACCCGTGAGGCCTATGAGGCATTCCGGACTGAAACGACGCAGATGCAGACGCTGTTCGAGGCCCATCCCGTCGCAGTTGTATCTGACTCCCATCCGGACTATCTTTCTTCTGCGTATGCCAGGTCACGGCAGGAGAGAAACATTCCGGTGCAGCACCATGTCGCCCATGTGGCGGCATGCATGGTGGAAAATGAAATCCGCGATCCGTTCCTCGGGGTCGCGTGGGACGGCACCGGACTTGGTGACGACGGTACGATCTGGGGCGGGGAATTCTTCCTGGTGCGGGACAAGAGGTTCAAACGCGTGGCTCACCTCCGAACCTTCCCGCTGCCCGGCGGAGATCAGGCTGTGCGCGAACCCCGGCGTTCGGCGCTCGGTCTTCTGTATGCGCTCGCCGGCGCTGATGCGTTTGCGTGGCAGAACATCATCCCGCTGCAGGCATTCACCGGGAGTGAGCAAACAACGCTGCACCGGATGCTGGCACGCGGCATCAATTCCCCTGTGACTTCCAGCGCGGGGCGGCTGTTCGATGCCGTGAGCGCATTGCTGGGGCTTCGTCAGCGGAGCAGCTTTGAGGGACAGGCGGCAATGGAGCTGGAGTGGGCTGCGGACGGCGCGGGAACTGATGTCTACCCTGTCACGGTGACCCCGTCAGGAACCGGTCCCGACGGCCGAGGACTTCCCTTCGTCATCGACTGGGAAGCGATGATCCGTGCACTCATAAAAGAACAGCAAGCGGGAGAGCCGGCGGCCGTCATCGCCACCCGTTTTCACCGGACGCTTGCAGGGAGCATCGTGACCGTCGCGCAACACATCGGGTGCGAACGAGTGGCGCTCACGGGCGGGTGCTTCCAGAATGCCCTGCTCGTGCGATATACAGTCGATGCACTCACAGGCGCGGGCTTTCGCCCGTATCTCCATCAACGCATCCCTCCCAATGACGGCGGGATCGCGCCGGGACAGATAGCCGCGGCCGCGTATATGGGATTGCTGTAGCCCTTGTGATACCATGGAGTGACTATGTGCCTCGCAGTACCCGGAGAAGTCCTCGCGATCGACCGCAGCGTGAACCCTGTCATGGGAACGGTAAGCTTCGCAGGTGTGCAAAAGCAGGTCTGCCTTGAGTGGCTGCCGGACATCAACGCGGGAGAATACGTTATTGTCCATGTTGGTTTCGCCCTAAGCAAGGTTGACAGGGAAGAAGCGCTCGAGACCCTGGAGATGCTCCGTACAATGCACGACCTCGCCGATGAGGACGATGCCCCTCCGGAGAACCGGTCGTGAAGTTCGTTGACGAGTACAGGGACCATGAGATCGTCCAGAACCTCCTTCAGGCGATCCATGCTGAAACGACTCGTCCGTGGACTATCATGGAGATCTGTGGCGGACAGACACATGCCATTGTCCGGCATGGGCTGGATACGCTCCTTCCTTCCGACCTCACCCTCGTGCACGGACCCGGCTGCCCGGTGTGTGTGACGCCCCTTGCGCTGATCGACAAAGCAGTGGCCATCGCTTCGCTTCCCGATGTGATCTTTGCATCTTTCGGCGACATGCTGCGCGTGCCGGGTTCGGAGCGGGATTTGCTTTCCGTCAAGGCGGGTGGCGGTGATATCCGCGTTGTCTACTCCCCCCTCGACGCTGTTGCCCTCGCCCGGCGGAATCCCGGCAAACGGGTTGTTTTTTTCGCGGTGGGGTTTGAGACCACGGCACCTGCAAACGCGATGGCCGTACTGCAGGCCGAACGGGAATCGCTCGGAAATTTTACCGTCCTCTCGGCACACGTTCTCGTGCCTCCGGCGATCGCGGCTCTCCTCTCCTCGCCGGCCAACCGCGTGCAGGGTTTTCTTGCTGCAGGGCATGTCTGTGCGGTGATGGGGTACGAAGAGTACATTCCGCTGGCGGAACGGTTCCGCGTCCCAATCGTCGTTACCGGCTTCGAACCTGTCGATATTCTCCAGGGAATCCGGATGACCGTACAACAACTCGAACACGGCCGCTTCGAAGTGGAAAATCAATACGCCAGGATTGTGCGCCGCGAGGGGAACCCTGCGGCACGCAACGCCATTGATCGGGTCTTCCGGGTGATTGACAGGCAATGGCGGGGGATCGGCACCATCCCCCTCAGCGGGTATGGATTGCGCCCGGAGTTCCGGCGGTTCGATGCCGATGAGCAATTTGCAGTGCAGCACATTCTCACCCGTGAACCGGAAATCTGCATAGCGGGAAGTGTTCTGCAGGGATTGCGGAAACCGCATGAATGCGAGGCCTTTGGCCTCCAGTGCACACCCGAACATCCTCTGGGGGCCCCCATGGTGTCATCTGAAGGTTCGTGCGCGGCGTACTTCAGGTATTCCAGGACACATCATGGCTGACGAACAACCTGACTTCGAAGGGTTCTCCTGTCCTCTTCCCATCGCCCGCTACGGGCAGGTGCTCCTCGCACACGGAGGGGGCGGAAAACTCACGCACGAGCTCATCGAGAAGCTTATCCTTCCTGAATTCCGTAACCCCGGTCTTGAGCAGATGCACGACGGCGCCATGCTTACCATTGGAGCGGAACGGCTGGCATTTTCCACCGACAGCTATGTGGTGCATCCCCTGTTTTTCCCGGGAGGAGATATCGGAGAGCTTGCCGTCAACGGCACGGTAAATGATCTGGCAATGTGCGGTGCGCGGCCGTTGTTCCTTTCTTCGGCGCTGATCATCGAAGAGGGGTTGCCGGTGGACGATCTCTGGCGGATTGTGCATTCCATGCGGGAGGCGGCACGGTCCGCAGGTGTCATGCTTGTCACCGGCGACACAAAGGTCGTTGACCGCGGCAAGGGGGACGGCGTCTTCGTCACGACATCAGGTATCGGAATCATTCCCCCCGGCGTCGACATCAACCCGCGTCATGCACGTCCGGGTGATGCGATCCTGATCAACGGACCGATTGCGCAACATGGCATTGCGATCATGTCCGTCCGGGAAGGGCTGCAGTTTTCGACAGCAATTGAAAGCGATACGGTCGCCCTGCACGGGCTGGTGGAAGGAATGCTTGCGGTAGCGCCGGGAATTCATGTCCTCCGCGATCCGACACGCGGCGGTGTCGCAAGTACGCTCAATGAGATCGCCGGACAGGCGGGGGTCGGAATGACGATTCACGAGACGCGGATTCCCGTCGATGAAGAAGTCCGTGGTGCGTGTGAACTTCTCGGGTTCGATCCCCTGTACGTCGCCAACGAAGGAAAGGTAATCGCCATTGTTGCCCGGGAGGATGCCGAACCGGTGCTGGCCGCGATGCGGGCTCATCCCCTTGGAACTCGTGCCGCCGTCATCGGGGAGGTCACCGCCGAATCCCCGGGTGTCGTAACAATGAGGAGCAGCATCGGCAGCACGCGGATCGTCGACATGCTGTCAGGAGAGCAGCTTCCCCGCATTTGCTAACCCCGGGACCAGGGGGTCAGACCTGGACCAATTGTCAATAGACTATAGACTATTGACAATCATCAATCGGTTGGGATCAGACCTCGGCCGCGTGCTTCTGCTCCGTGGGATCTACCGTCCCGAACACATAGTCCCATATTGGGGTGCTGACGCCGAATCCCTTTTCAGGATCATGATAGTGATGCAGCACATGATGGTGCTTGACCTTCTGCCAGAGTCCGTTCTTCAGCGGTGCGTGATGCGTGGCATAGTGAATTTCGTCGTAGAGCATGTAGCCGACGAGGAAACCCGCAAAGAAGGGGAAGTTATAGTTCATCCCGAGGATCAGGGTGAACAGGAGATAGAAAAGCGACGCCAGCGGAATGCTGACCACCGGAGGCATTACGAGGCGTTTTGAGTCGTTCGGGTAGTCGTGGTGTACGCCATGCATCATGAAATGCAGGTACTTGCCGAACTTGCTGGTCGGTTCGTAATGAAAGACATACCGGTGCAACACGTATTCGGTGAAGGTCCAGATGACCAGGCCGCCCACAAACAGGGATACCCCGGTTGTCCGCGTCAAGCCTGGCGCACCTGAGGCACGGTACAAGAGGAAGCTGACAACCGGAATGTACAGTATCAGCGGAACACTCCAGTGCACATGCGAGAACTTCTCAAGGAAATCGCTCTTGAACAGACGCGCGGATTCATCCTTGTTCGAAGTGTAGAGCTTTGCCATAAATGCCTCACATTATGTCACATGCCGGCACAAAATAGGCGTTTTCTAAGACTATTTCAATCCCCCTGGAAACCACACCATGACGCCTCCGGGTTTACCGTTGCTCCCATCCATCCCTGAAGGGGTGCGCGTCAGGCACGCGACCCGAGAGGACGCCCCGACAATCCTTGCTCTAGTGCGCGGTCTCGCCGAGTACGAAAAGCTGCCTCCTCCGGACGCCGGCGCAGAGACCCGGCTCATACGCGATATGTTCACATCACCTCCGCGCATCCACGCGTTTCTTGGTGAGTATGACGGCGTCGCCGCAGGATATGCATTCGTCTTTGAAACGTACTCCAGCTTCCTTGCACTCCCCACACTCTACCTTGAAGATCTGTTTGTCCTCCCCGGATTCCGGGGAAAGAAACTCGGTTACGCCCTTTTCACCGCCATGGTCACAGAGGCCTATCGTCGCGGTTGCGGCCGGATGGAGTGGTCGGTGCTCGATTGGAACAGGCTCGCAATTGACTTCTACGAGACGCTGGGAGCAAAGGAGTTGAAGGAATGGCGCGTATACCGTCTCCTCCGGACGGACATGGAGCAAATCATCAGCTCGTCAAGGTAAACCATGCCCCCTGCCCGCCGTCTCCTTCCCGCCCTCCTCAGTCTTCTGTTCGCATGGTATTCCGGAGCCGCGCAATCGTGCGGTGATACCCTCCCGTGTTCATCCTTGGTATGGTTTCCCTCCCAGCGGATTTTCCCCCGGATGGTTGCCGACGGGATCAGTCACCAGTTCGGCGTCAGCAAGGATCTTTCATCGTCAGTGATTCATGGGAGCATCGGCGGCCTCGTACCGGTTCTGGAAGCCAATTTCGATGCAATGACATGCCAGTTCAGTGCCGGCGCGACGGTAATCACAAGCTTCATCAAGCGACCCGGGCTCCTGCAGATGGAAACCGTTGATTTCCTCGTGGAGTTCCCGATGGACGTACTGCTCACCGGCCGGTTTGCGCTGCGTACCGGCTACGGCCACTTCAGCGCACATTTCGCGGACGACGGAATCGAGATTCTCGGCCGGTCATCGGTCAACTATGCAAAAGACTATGTGTTGCTTCTGGGCGCCTGGCGAATTCCCACGGTTGACCTGACTCTGTACGCCGGCGGCCACTGGAATTTTCACTCCCTGCCTGAGGGGGGAGGTCATTGGATGATCCAGGGAGGTGCGGAAAGCGGTGACCTGCGGATTTTCTCCAGAGTCTTTCTCTACGCCGCCCTGGACCTGCGCTGCAAGTCCGAAGCCGCCTGGGCGACAACCGGAAGTCTCCAATGCGGAGTCAGATTGTTCCCGCGGGGAGAACGGGCGCTGCGGATTGCCTATACATACCGCACAGGGCCTGATGACCGGGGACAGTTCTATCAAGAGAGGGCGGACTTACACTTGATGGGCGTCTACCTCGATTTCTGACCGCTCACAATCTCCCCGCAAGTATCACAACGCATTTTGCAGCGAAGGTCACCCCTCCGGCACCATCGATAGATTCGAGCATCGCGATGTACACGCCGATCCGTGCACGCACCCCCCGGTCATCGCGGCCATCCCACACCAGACGTCCTTCTGCTCCCGCAGGTATGATGTTTGCCAGTTCGCGGAGAGATCTGCCCCTCACGTCAAAGAGCCGCACCCGAATGAGCGAACTTCGTACCGGCAGCGAGTAGGTGAGCACAGAAACGTCATCCATGCCGTCACCATCAGGAGAGAATGGGTTCGGTGCCGCCTGAAGTGCGGCTGCAGGCGGAAGAACCTCAACGGCAATGCTGTTCCGCACCCCCGGCGTTCCCCCCGAAGGATCCACGCATGTTCCCCAATTCGTTCGAACTGCTCCGCCGAGCGCCGGATTGACAAGTTCCAGCGAACGGCCCCGGGTGTCCGGAATGTCCGGCGAGTGGAAAGAGGGTGCGTACTCGAGGCTGTCCAGCACCACATCGCCGGCGCTCCTCAGTATAAGGATGTCACCGTCATTATTGAGACCGAGACCGGGAGCATTCATGGAGATGACGTGTGCCGCATCAGCCGGGCGGAGCGATGGGAACCATGCTGATCCTGTGCTGTCGGCCACTATGACGGCGCACATTCCGGGGGACACACGGATCGAGCGGCCGCCGGTTCTCCATTGGTTGACGCTCCCTCCACCCGTCGGTCGATCGGAAAGCACGCAGTCGTCAAGCTCCACTGCAACTGCCGAGCTATTGATCAGTTCGACGAACTCAGGCATGCCCGACAGTGGCTCATACATGATTTCGTTGATGCGCACTGCACCCGGGAGAGTGGGGATGATCACCGTGGCAGTGACGCTGTTATTCCACTCCCGCCCATCACCGTCCATAAAGACTTGTGCGCGGAGCACATGCTTGCCGGGCACCGGCGCGATCCACTCGTAGTTGCATACAAGAGAATCGCCCGGTGGGATGGCCCCGTTACCGGGAATCCGGTCAATCACCTCTGCACTACCGGCAATGCTGTCACGGTTCATATCTTCGTAGAGGAGGATGTTCCACTCCGGTGCGGGCGCGCGTCCGGCATTCAAGATCATCATGGAAACATCGCACATGTCTCCGCTGCAACGACCGGGGAATTTCATATGCACTGCGGAGAGATCGGAAGTGCAACGGGCCGTACTGTTGTTCCTGCCAGGTGTCGCACCCGAACTATCCACCGATGAAGCCCAGTTGTTCCCGGCATTCGAAGGACCTTCACCGTCAATCCGCTCGAGCGAAACGCCGGGACCGCCGCCCCACGTCGGGAGATACCCGACACTGTCCGCGCAACGTCCGGATCGTGCATACAAATGGAGGAAGTCCCCGCCGTTGTTTAGCGAAGGGAACCCGCCGGTCTGCAGAATGCGCGCGGGGATCCCCCGTCGCGATCCGGCAAGCGCCGCTGTGTCCGGTGTCAGGATGATGAACTCACCGGGATCCAGCAGGATGGATGTGCCGGCGATGGAATGCCGTAGCGTGACAGTCGCATCAGTCAGGCTCCAACCTTGAAGGTCCGTTTGTTCGTGCCCCATATTCAGGAGCTCAACCCATTCCGGCTCCCCCGAACGCGGTGTGAACATGATTTCGTTGAGTATCACCGAGTCCGGCTGCGTACCCGTTGCGAGCCGCGACGTGAACTGTATGTCGTCCATGCGAAATGTGCCGCTCGTCCCCGTCGACTCCGGAACGACCCGCCATCGCAGGACCACCCTGCTATCCCCGGTCACTGTGTCCGGTACCACACACTCCGCCGTCTGGTAGACACCGTTTCCGGCATCCCTGCCGATCGTGCCGAGGACAAATGGAAACGTCAAACCGGTATCCAGCGACATCTCCACGGCGACCGGCGCGATGAACGTTCCCGAACGACGCATCGTCATACGCACCCCGAGCGGTTTCTGCTCCCGACAATCGATGACCGGTGTGACCAGCCACTGTTCCAGTGTGGCATTCGTTACCAGGACTGCACCCGGCGGGGAAAGCACCGTGGAGGAAGTTGTTCCCCAGTCGTTCATTCCCGGCGCTTTTCTCTGTGATGACCGCCATCCTGCCGGCAGGGCCGGAGGAGCGACGTTGTCGAAAGTCTCCTGAAAAATCAGACCGGTATCCTGGGCGGGCGATTCCAGCGCGGAGACGACCACTGCAATCCGGAGCAGGCGGACCATCCGCAGAAGGTGTGTGTGATGATCAAACATCGAGAATTTCGCGAAAACAGCGCCGGATTTTTCCCTGACGCCTGCCATTATTACCCGCGAGGTTGATTTTTTTCGAGAGTTTGTCTATATAGGCATGGAAAGAATCCATGCCCCCGATCCGCATACTTGTCGCCGACGATGAAGATGCCCTGCGCGAGCTGCTGTGTGAACAGCTGACCGTCCTGGGATACCTGACAGAGTCAGCTAGTGACGGCGAAGAGGCCATCCAGAAGTTGCAGGAAGGCCCGTTCGCGCTCGTCCTCCTCGACATCAACATGCCAAAGAAGACCGGTCTGGAGGTACTGCAACATATCCGCGAGCAGGGTATGCCGACGCGCGTGATCATGCTCACAGGCCGGCTCGGCTACTCGGTCGGTTCGGAAAGTATGAAGCTCGGCGCCGACGAGTTCATCACAAAACCTTTTGACCTCAACTATCTTGAACTTGTCATCAAGCGGATCCTCCCGGTGTAGTGTCTGAACACCACCTGGCAGTCAAGGGAGCATCAATCAGATGCTCCCTTTCCTTTGTTGGGCACGCCATGACTTCATACAAAGAACTTCTCGATCGGGCTTTACGTACCGTGCCTCCCGGCACGGATCTCTCCCGGGCTGTTTGCACAACGGCAGCCGGACGCCGTTGCTCCCTCTGCAACGCGTCCCGTATGACGTACGAGACCGAACTCGCAGGGAAACGCGAAGCCGTACGGCAATTCTGGGAGCAATCGTTCAGTCCTTTGCTGCTCCATCCGCTTCTAGCCTCTCCCCAGGGACGACAGTATCGTTCCATCTCGAAACGCAAGCTCTATGTCCAGGGCCGGGATGTCGTGCTTGGACTGATCGATCCGGATGAATCCGCAACGGGAGGCATCCTGCCGGTCAATGCATGCGACATCGAACCCGCCTCGCACCAGGAGGTGTACCGGCGGGTCATGACCGCGATATCGTCCCCGGCTTTTCGTGCGCTGGTTTCGGCATTGCGCTATCTGATCGTACGCGGAGATGAACAGGAAACGCTGGTGATTCTGAGCGTGGCGGCATCCTCGCCCCCACTCGTGAAATCGGCGAATGCCCTTTCCAAAATCCTGACAGCGGCCCCTTCATCGGTGCGCGCCGTATTCCTGCATGAAGACGACAGCGACGGCCGGTACTATCTCGGCTCCGGCAACCCGGCTGGACGCGCCAGCCTGCGCAAACTCTATGGGGTCCCTGGACTGAAGCATGAGGTGGGAGGCAAACGGTTCTTCTATCCACCGGCGTCATTCTCGCAGGTGAATCATCCGGCACTCACGACCCTCACTGAAACCATCCGCGCATTTCTTTCCCCCGGTGCCGGAGGGACGCTGTTGGATCTGTACTGCGGTTACGGACTTTTCGGGTTGCTCTTCGCAGGATCGTTCGACCATGTTCTGGGCGCGGACATATCTCCCGATTCGATCAGCGCTGCCAGCGACAATGCCGCGCGCCAGGGTGCACACAATGCCCGATTCGTCCGGAGTACCCTGGATGAAGAATCCCTCGAGATGATCATGCGCCGTTGCCGGCCGCCGGTCTCGGTCATCCTGGATCCGCCCCGTGGCGGAACGGCCGAAGGCATTCTTTCACTGCTGGCCGCCTTTTCCCCGTCGCGCGTTGTACATCTCTTTTGTAACATCGAACGGATGCCGCAGGAACTCACCGCGTGGGATCGGGAAGGCTACCGTGTGGAAGCCGCAGTCCCCGTCGACATGTTTCCAGGAACGGCAGCGTTGGAGGTTGTCGTAGGACTCACGCGTAAGGTGTAGGCGGGTCTAGCGCGGAACAGCAGGAAGCGAATCAAACGGCACATCAAGAACCGGATAGCGCCGCCAGTCGCGGTAGTCGAAGTGCCACCATTCAGAAGGTTCTGCCGTAAACCCTTCCGCCAGCATCGCGGTCCGCAATAGTGAGCGCATTCGCCGCTGCTGGGGCGTCCCCCCCTGATATGATCCGGCCGCACGGGGGCTGAATTCGTCAAACGGCGTGGGCATCTCGACTTCTCTTCCCGACTTCAGGTCGTAGAGCGAGAGGTCCACGGCACACCCGCGGTTGTGTTTCGAGCCCTTCACCGGCGACGCGACGAACTTCCGCAACGCGGGGGGAGTCTCATCCCAGAATTGCTTAGTCACCCTCCAGGGGCGGTATCCGTCAAACACCAGAAGACCGTACCCCGCTCTCCGCAGAGATTTGTGAGCCCGCACAAGTGCTTCACCCGCGGGCCGCTGGAGGAACGCGCGGGCGGTAGGGTACATCTGCCTGCCCATGAAATTCTTCGCGGTCGCATACCGGATGTCCAGGTGTATCGTGGAATCAAGGGTGATCACTTCCACAAGGTCCCGCGCCTCCCAGACATTCCGGACGGGCTGGGCATGTGCCTCTGCAGTAACACACATGGCGCAAAGCAGGAGAAGCACTCTGCAATATGCAGCTGACCGGTGTTGCATCATATCTGTTGTTTCCCCCATTTCATCAGGGCAACTTCGCACTGCACGTAAAACTCCTTGGTATCCGAGGGGTGCAGGCTGAGCACACGGCTGTGCAATGGCGTGTTGTACCACGGGAGGAAAATTCGCAACAGCGTGGCTCCCGAGTTCAATCGAACGTGTATCTCCGCTCTTCCGCTCCCCACGCCGAATGAATACGGCGGCAGGATGTTGCCGAGGACTTCCTTGAACCATGTGCGCGCCGTGAGCGTAATGGTCGGATCCAGCCTCCCGAGGGGGTCCAGCAAGCGATACTTCAGTGGACGGAGTGCGTTGGTCTTTGCATCCCAGAGGCGAAGTCTCTCAATCTCTGAAAAGTGCACCGACAACGAAGTCCTGTCCTTGAACAGGATGCTGATACGGTCTTCCATCAGATCGTACAGCGTCGGCCGCCCCCTGAGAAAGGGCACCACGCCGAGGTACCAGAGCGTGAGAGTATACCACACGAGCAGCATGCTCGCAAGAACACCCACGACGAGTTGCATCACCACTTCATGGCTCTGAACGGTGCCCATGATGCGAATCAGTGCAAAAATGGGGAGAATCGGAACGAGCATCGCCAGCAGCGGAGGCAGGATCGCTCTGACCGTCGCTGCGGTGCCGACTTGGGCACCGGTGGACCGGTAGAGCTCCCTGACGGCAACTGCTTTCCGTTCGAAAAAGCCTTCCGATTCCTCGCGGGAATACATTTGCCGGACCTTGTGCCCCGACCGGCTGAGGTATTCCGCGGCCTTTTCCCAGAGCTCAGCCTTCTCGTAGTGGAAGGCGAGCAGTTCGTAGTATTCCATGAGGCGATCCGCGTACAGCTGTTCGATGGCCCGGGCAATGGAGGCGTGCAGTTCCTTCCGCTTGTTCACCAGCATCGTGTTGTACGCGACTTCCTGGATCAGGAAGTGCTTGAAGAGGTATTCGTATTCGCGGGCCTCGTCCTTTTTCAGGATAAGTTCCAGAGACCGGAGTTCCGTCAGCGACGGGACCAGATCGGCCTGCGCGCCGACAACGCGCTCGAGAAGCGGCCGGGAGAATTCCCGCCCTATGGCTGACGCCCCGAAAAGGATTTCTTTGATGCTGTCCTGCAGTCGATCGATGCGGGCCATGATGATGCCCTGGATGGTGCCGGGTACACCCGCCTCGATGTTGTCGGTGAGCAGCGATACCTTGCGGTTCTTCACCGCAATCACACGCTTGTCCAGAAGCGTCTTGATGATCTCCTGAATGAAGAACGGATTCCCCTCCGAGCGTCTCAGTATGAAATCTTCCACCTCCGGCGGGACACTGCCGGCATTCAGGCTGTACTGAATCAGGCGGCGGGCATCCTCGTGGCTGAGCCGGTTCAAATCGATCACCGTGCTCCAGCCGGAAAGGACAGGGGGCAGCCGGTACTCATTGCGGTAGGTCAGCACGAACAGCGCGAGCACTTTCTCTTCATCGGGGGACAACACAAACTCCAGGAGCTCCTGGGAAAAGCGGTCGATCCAGTGCAGGTCTTCAAGGATGAACATCATCGGACGGCGGGCGGCGAGGGCGGTGCAGAGAGCGCGCACAGCCCGGAAGATGCGGTGCTTGCGCACCTTCTCATCGAGAAGCATGATTTCTTCAAACCGGACGGACAGCAACGTTGCCAGGTACGCCTCGTGTTCCTGGAGGCCGATCGGCGCCAGCGCCGCCTTCAACCGCTCGCGGATCTGCGGGACTGACGCATCGGCTTGCACCTTAAGCAGGTGTTTGAGAAGGACGGTCCAGACGTAATAGGGCGTGGTCGTCTCGAAGCTCGAGCATGCCCCTTCCACGGTGAAGTGGCCTTGCTGGCGCGCCAGCTTTACCATTTCGGCCTTCAGCCGCGATTTGCCGACACCTGCTTCCCCGCGGAGGCACAGCAGCGCATGGTCCCTGCGCACAACCGTCTCCAGCGCCCCGTTGAAGAGTTCCATCTCCTGCATCCGGCCGACGAAATTGTCCTGGCCCATCACCCGCGCGCTACGGTCGGCTTCATCCCTGATGGAGACGAGGCGGTACACCGGAACGGATACTGCTTTGCCGCGCAGTGTTGTATCAAACGGACCCTCGGCTTCGACGATGTCGGCCACGAGCTTGTGGGTGTCGGCGGACAAGTAGACCTGGCCCCGCGGTGCGATTTCCACAAGTCTCGATGCAAGGTTGACCGTATCGCCGATCACCGTGTAGTCCATACGGAGATCGGTGCCGATGTTCCCGGCAATGACCATGCCGCTGTGCAAACCCACATGCAGCCCGAGCGGACCCCGCAGCGTGTCCGCCCGCGCAGCGTTGAACCGGCCAATATCCGTAACCATGTCCACGGCACAGCGTATTGCACGTTCCGGATCGTTCTCGTGTGCAAGGGGAGCCCCGAAGATCGCCATGATCCCATCCCCGATGAACTTGTCGATCGTTCCTTCATACTTGAGCACGATGGAGACGAGCCCCGCAAAGCAGTCGTTCAGAATCGCCGAAACATCCTCGGGATCCATTTGTTCGGACAGCGTGGTAAAGCCCGTGACGTCGGCGAATACGATGGTGACAAGGCGCCGTTCGCTTTCGATCAGCTTTCCGGCGTCGAGAATGCGTTGGGCAAGATCACGCGGAATGTAATTGCGCAGAAGTGTCAACCCGTCCAGTGACGGGCGACGCGGGACGGGAGCGCCCTCAAGGGTCGTTCCGCAATACAGGCAGAACCGTGAAACTTCGGGGATACTTCGCGCGCAGACGGGACACTGCATTGGCGCGCCTACTTGAAGCTCGCGACAGCCTCCTTGAGGGTGTCGTAGACATCGAACACGAGCGTCAATTTGGTGATGACGAAGATATTCTGAATGTTCTTGTTGAGACCGGACAGCTTGATCTGCCAGTTGCGGCGTGCATACGTGGTTTGTGCGGAGACCAGCACGCCGATCGCCGTGCTGTTGAGATATGTCACGCCGCTGAGATCGATCAGCAATTTCTCATATCCGCGATCCACAAAACCCGCAACTGCCTGTCGCAGCTCGACAGTCTCATCGCCACCCATCAATGACCCTTTTGCTTGAATTACGCCAATGCCGCCTTCAGGCAGCGTAGAGGTCGAAATGGACATGACGTCTCCTCAAGGTGTGGAACGCTGCATGATACAAGCAATAGGGGACATTGTCAAGATGACCGGCTTTCCCCTTTCTTGAATTTCTCTCGCAAAGGTGAGATATTAGTTGTGCACCGGATTCAACGACCCACTTTCGAGGCCTTTCGTGCAACTCCCCGCCGACGGCGGACATAGACCAGCCCAGACTGCGACGCGGGCAGAGGATTCACCCGCCCCCGGGGGAATCACCGGCAAGCCGGAAAAACGGCGGGCAACGGGCCGTGCCCGGAAACGACGCCGCCCGGATCACTCGGCGGAATCCCCGGGTGCTTCGTCCTCCGTCCTGGACCCCGCCCTGTACATAAACCGGGAATTGAGCTGGCTCGAGTTCAACCAACGCGTCCTCGATGAAGCCGGCGATCCACGCCATCCCCTTTTGGAACGCGTCAAGTTCCTCTCAATAGTCAGCTCGAACCTGGATGAGTTTTTCATGATCCGCGTAGCGGCTATCAAAGACCAGATTGAGGCCGCCGTGTCGGATCATTCCCCTGACGGACGGACTCCCGACCAGCAGCTCGCGGCCGTTCATGACAGGGTCTCATCCATGCTCCGCGCCATGAGTGACCGTTTTTGGCACGAATTGCATCCGCTCCTTCTGAAGGCTGACATTCACCTCCTTGCGATCACCGAGGTGACCGGCGAAGAGCATGAGGCGCTCCGCAAAATCTTCGCCCGGGAGATTTTTCCCGTGCTGACACCCCTGGCGTTCGACCCCGGCCATCCGTTCCCTTACATATCCAACCTCAGCCTGAGCCTTGCGGTGGTTGTCATTGATCCGAAAGGAGACGAACGCTTTGCACGGGTGAAAGTGCCGGATGTGCTCCCACGCCTCGTGCCGTTGCCCGGCAACCTCTCCCCCGGCGGCGCAGCCCGGTTCGTCTGGCTGGAAGATCTCATCGCCGATAACCTCGAGATGCTGTTCCCCGGCATGAAAGTGAAAGAGTCGTATGCATTCCGTGTCACCCGCAATGCCGACATCGAAATTCAGGAAGATGAAGCAGATGATCTCCTGAGCTCCATCGAGCAATCCATCCGCATGCGCAGGTTCGGTTCCGTTGTCCGCATGGGAGTTCAGCACAGCATGCCTCAAAGGATCAGGGATATCCTGACCGAGTACCTCGACGTCACACCCGCGGAGCTCTATGAAATACGCCCCCCACTCGGCCTCAGCCATCTCATGAGCCTGTTGAAGCTTCCGCGTCCTGATCTCAAGGATTCCCCTTATCATCCCTCTCCTCTCGCCACCGAAGAGGAGAACGAGGATATGTTCAGCGTGATCAGGAGGGGAGACCTGGTGCTGCACCATCCCTATGATGCCTTCGGTGCCGTGGTGCAGTTCATCAAGAATGCGGTCGAAGATCCCAGTGTTCTGGCAATCAAGCAAACGCTGTATCGCATCGGGAAAGAATCTCCGCTCATTCCTCTCTTCATTCAGGCAGCGGAGAGCGGGAAGCAGGTTGCGGTGCTTGTCGAACTGAAGGCGCGCTTCGACGAGGAGAACAACATCATCTGGGCCAAACAACTTGAAGAGGCGGGTGTTCACGTTGTCTACGGTCTTGTCGGCCTGAAAACCCACGCAAAAATGGCCCTGGTCGTACGGAAGGAAGCCGGCGGATTGCGCCGCTATGTGCACCTCGGTACCGGCAACTACAACCCGGCGACCGCGCGTATCTACACCGACGTCAGTTTTTTCACCTGCCGTGAAGACATTACCGCGGACGCGACGGAAGTCTTCAACTACCTGACCGGCTATTCCACGCGGGAGACGTACCGGAAGCTGGCGCTGGCGCCGGTGAATCTGCGCGAGCGCGTCAAGGCGCTGATCGAACGCGAGATCGACCACGCACGCAACGGCCGGCCGGCACGGATTATCCTGAAGATGAACTCGCTCACCGACACAAAGATGATCGAGCTGCTCTATGCGGCATCCCAGGCAGGCGTCACCGTTGATTTGATCATCCGGGGAATCTGCTGCCTCCGTCCGGACATCCCCCGCGTGAGCGACCACATCCGCGTCATCAGCATCGTCGGACGGTTTCTGGAGCACAGCCGCGTCTTCTACTTCGGGAACGACAGTGCTCCCGAACTCTTCTTGAGCAGCGCCGACCTCATGGGCCGCAATCTGGACCGCCGCGTGGAACTGATGTTCCCCGTCGAAGATCCCGCTCTGGCCCTCCATCTTAGAGAGGAAATCCTTGATACCGCGCTCGCGGACACAGTCCGCGCCCGCATGCTCCATGCCGATGGCACCTACTCATGCCTGGCAGCCAATGAAAACCCTTCAATGCCCGACAGTCAAACTTTAATAATGCGATCACACATTCGTCCCGCTCGCCCTCTGCATGTAATTCCTCGGGAAGCTCCCTGACCCGAGCTTTCGCGGTCCCGTGCTTCACGTACATACACCGGAGGTACAATGATGCGCCCGTACGTTCTTGCCGTTGCCATGCTCCTTTGCCTCACCACTCCCTCACGCAGTATGGAGGGACGATTCATGCGCTATCCGGACATCCACAAATCCACGATCGTGTTCACATACGAGGGTGACCTCTGGCTCGTCCCCGAAACCGGCGGTATGGCCACACGCCTGACGAACCATCCCGGCACCGAATCCGCTGCGCGATTTTCTCCGGATGGATCCAGGCTGGCCTTCACGGCACACTATGACGGCACTCCTAATGTCTACCTCATGAACAGTATGGGAGGAATTCCCGAACGGCTTACGTATTTCCCGGGCGGCATTCAATCTCTTGGGTGGACGCCTGACGGCAAACGGGTCATCTTCCGTTCCCTGTTCGAAAATGTCATCTATCGAACGCCCAAACTCTATACTGTGGACCTGAACGGCTCGCTGCCCGAACGGCTCCCACCTGACCGCGGGACACTCTGCAGTTTTTCCCCGGATGGCCGCTCGTTCCTCTACACCCGTCGCGGGAGTGAGGAATACTACTGGAAACGCTACAAAGGAGGCGAACATCCGGACATCTGGCGCTATGACTATGCCACCGACAGTTACACGCAATTGTCGAAGTATGTCGGCAGGAATACCTACCCCATGTGGATCGGCACAACGATGTACTTCCTTTCCGACCGGGGCAACGGCATTACGAATATCTTCGCACAGGATCTGACGGGCCACACTGTCACACAGATTACAACCTACGATGATTTCGATGTCATGATGCCTTCGACTGACGGTACCCGGATCGTGTATGTTCACAGTGGGAACATCCATGTTTTCGACACAGCCTCACGCAAAGATACCCGGATTACCGTCACCGTTCCCAGCGATCGGTGGATGACCCGGACCCGTTCTATCGATGCAAAGGATTTTGTCCATTCGATCGACCTCTCCGGAGACGGCAAACAGGCGGTGATAGAAGCGCGGGGCGATCTCTACGCGCTCACACCGGAGAAGAAACACTCCATCAATCTTTCCATGACCTCCGGAACCCGCGAAATGCACCCCGCCCTGTCACCGGATGCTCAGACGGTGGCGTTTTTCTCGGACCGGTCGGGCGAATACCAGATCTACACTCAGCCGGTGTCCGGCGGTCCGTGGACACAGCTGACGACCTCTCTCGACCGCACTTCGTATCGCCTCCTCTGGTCTCCGGACGGCAGGAAGATCCTGTTCGGCAACAAGGACTTCGCCATTTTCGTGCTGGATATCGCTTCGAAGAAACTCACGAAGATCGATGAATCGCGGCAGGGGAAGAACGACGAATTCTTCTGGGAGATCAGTGACTATACCTGGTCACCCGACAGCAAATGGATCGCCTACAGTTTCGTTCAGTTCAACCGCAACAGCCAGATATTCCTCTACTCGCTCGAGCACAGCACACGGGCTGCCGTCACCAACGACTTCTATGACAATCTCTACCCTGCGTTCGATATGTCCGGCGGGTACCTGTACTACGTCTCCAGCAGAAACTTCGATATCCTGATGGATTTCTACGAGGACAACCACGTGTACGAGCATCCCCAGCAGGTCATGGCAGTCCAGCTCCGCGCAGGCGAGAAGCCGCCGTTTCTGGATCCCGTGGCCAGCGCCCTGTCGAAAAGCGCGGCGGATCCTTTCCGCATTGACCTGAAAGACATCCAGAAACGTGTCATCCCTCTCCCGGTCCCCGCGGGCAACTACTTCCACCTGAAAGCAGCCAGAGGGAAAGTCCTGTGGACCTCGGTGCCCAAATTCACGGAGGATGAGTACGAAGAGATCTTTAGACCCCGCGGAGACACGAAGTGGTCGCTGCACATGTTTGATGTAGAACAGAAGAAGGAAACCATACTCTCCGACAAGATACAGGACTTCCGCCTTTCCGTGAACGGTGAACAACTGCTCGTTAAGAAAGCCGGCGACTATTTCGCCTCAACGGTGGAGAAGGCATTCGACTCCACATCCGCCGGCAAGAAGCTCGTTCATGGTGTTCTGGCATATACCGTCGACAACCAAGCCGAATGGACACAGATATTCAACGATGCGTGGCGCTGGTACCGCGATTTCTTTTACGATCCGGGAATGCACGGCCGCGATTGGAAGAAGATGGGCGATACCTATCGCGCGTATATACCCGGACTGTCTTCTCGCGAAGAACTCAATTGGGTGATCCAGCAAATGGTAGGCGAGCTCTGTGTGTCTCACACGTATATCAGCGGGGGTGACCAGGTGTCACTCACACCACCCCCTTCGCCGGTGTCCACCGGCTGGCTCGGCGCCGATCTGGTTCCGGATGTCTCGTCGGGTCGCTACAAGTTTGCCCGCATCTACGGACCGACGGAGTACAACAGCAGCATCGCCGGCCCGCTCGTGCGCCCTGATATCGATCTGCAGGAGGGCGGATATCTCATCGCCATCAACGGGGCCGAGGTGCGCCCGCCCGCGGATTACCACCGTCTCCTGCAGATCACCGCCGGACAGAAGGTCGACATAACGGTAAATGCGCGACCGACGATCGAAGGCGCCAGAACGTATACCGTAACACCAGTCCGCTACGATGCGTCGATCCGCTATCACCGCTGGGTGGCTGACAATATCAACTACGTCCTCAAAGCCACCGACGGAAGGGTCGGCTACATGCACATCAACGCCATGGGGTCAGGCGGCATCGGAGAATTCGACAAATACTGGCGCGCGTTCCGCTACAAGGATGGATTGATCATCGATGTCCGGCGGAACAGCGGCGGGTGGACGGAGTATTTCCTCATCGACAAACTCGAGCGGAAAGTGACCGCCTACAACAACCTGAAAAACATGGTCCCTTTCCGTTATCCGGGATCCACTTCCACCGCACACTACGTGGCAATCTCCAATGAGTACAATGGCTCGGACGGCGAGGCATTCATTGAAGACTTCAAGGCCAACAAGCTGGGCCAGGTGGTCGGCGTTCCTTCCTGGGGGGGATTGGTGGGAATTTTGAACCGGCAGACCACCATCGATAACGGCAGCATCGAGCAATCCAACAATGCATTTTACGGCGAGAAGGGGACGTGGCTCGTGGAGAATCACGGTGCTGATCCGGACATCCTCATCGACAACGATCCGGCCTCAGTGGCAGCAGGCAAAGACGCACAGCTGGATAAGGCGATTGAAGTGGTCATGAAGAACGTGCGCGACCGGCCCTTTACGTTTCCGGCACAGCCTCCGTATCCGAAAAAGTAACGGCAATGCTTGTTTTTCTTGAAGGTTCTTGCTACAATCGTACGTCAGATCGAGGTTGTTGATATTCTCACCCCCAAACAGGAGGTTCCCATGCACGCTGCTGGCGATGCCGTCAAAACTACGTTGACGATCACAGATAACCGGACCGGGAAAGTCTACGAAGTACCGATCGAGCATGACACGATACGTGCTACCGATCTCCGCCAGATCAGGGTCAAGCCGGAAGATTTCGGCCTCATGACCTATGATCCGGCCTACATGAACACCGCCTCGTGCAGAAGCACGATTACGTTTATCGATGGCGACAAAGGGATTCTGGAGTACCGGGGCTACCCTATCGACCAGCTTGCCGAGCGTTGTTCCTATCTCGAAGTGGCGTATCTGCTGCTGAAAGGCGAGTTGCCAAACAAGACACAGCTCGCGCAGTGGTCATCGCAGATCACCACGCACACATTCGTTCACGAGAACATCAAGAAACTCATGGACGGTTTCCATTACGATGCACATCCGATGGGCATGTTCGTGAGTACGCTTGCCGCGCTCTCCACATTTTATCCTTCGGCGAAGAATGTCCAGGATCCCGCGGAGAGGGAGCTGACCTTCTACAGGCTCATCGCCAAGGCGCCTACGCTTGCAGCATATGCCTACCGCCACAGCATCGGCATGCCGTGCACCCCGACAACGAACTTTCGTTTGCGGGCAATTTTCTGAACATGATGTACCGGGTTGCCGAGCCGAAGTATAAGCCGAACCCGGTTCTGGAAAAAGCACTCGATGTATTGTTCATACTTCATGCAGACCACGAGCAGAACTGCAGCACGAGTGCCATGCGCAGCGTGGGAAGCTCCCTGGTAGATCCGTACAGCGCCGCAGCAGCGGCGGCGGCGGCCCTGTACGGCCCCCTCCACGGCGGCGCGAATGAGGCGGTGCTCCGCATGCTCGATGAGATAGGCACTAAAGAGAAAATCCCTGCGTTCATCAAAGAAGTCAAGGACGGAAAAGGCCGCTTGATGGGATTTGGCCACCGCGTCTACAAGAACTACGATCCGCGCGCAAACATCATCAAGCGCCTTGCCGATCAGGTCTTCGAGGTGACGGGCCGCAATCCGAAGCTCGATATCGCCCTTGAATTGGAACGCATCGCCCTGCAGGACGATTACTTTATCAAACGGAAGCTCTATCCGAACGTTGATTTCTACTCGGGCTTGATCTATCAGGCAATGCGGTTCCCCGTCGACATGTTCCCCGTCCTGTTCGCTCTGGGACGGATGTCCGGTTGGCTGGCCCAGTGGGCTGAAATGCTTACGGACAAGGAGCAGAAGATCACGCGTCCACGCCAGGTCTTCCTTGGCTCCGGCAGGCGCGAAGTCTCCCTGCTCAGCCAGCGTCAATAGCTGCCGCAATCACGGCATCCGCGGAGACGGTGGGCCTTTACGTCTCAACGTCTCCGCGGTGACCTATCGATGACACCCCGGCCTCTCGCGATTCTTCAGACCTGCTTCTCCCGGTCGTGGGGAGGCCTTGAGATGCAGGCGCTTGAACTCACCATCGGCTTGCGGGAGAGGGGTCATCACGTCACGTTCGCCGTCCCCCCCGGCAGCCGCCTCGCAACCGAAGCCACACACCACGAACTCACGCTTCTCCCCCTCGATGTCACCGGATATGTACATCCATTGATCCTGTGGCGCCTGAGCAAGACCCTGCGCACCGGCGCCACCGACATCATCCATTGCCAGCATTCGCGGGACCTCGCCACGGTTGTGCCCGCAATGCAGCTGTGCGGCCGGGCAATCCCCATCGTGATGAGCAAACGTGTCGGCTCTTATATCACCAAAAGGGATCTGTTCCACAGATACACACACCGGCATATCGGCAGGGTACTGGCAATCAGCGATGTGATCCACCGGAATGTTCTTGCCACCACACCCGTGCCGCCGGAACGTGTCCTGACGGTGCACGATGCCGTCGACACGTCACTCTTTGCCCCTGACACAGTGGATCGTTTCAGTGTGAGACGGGAGGCGGGAATACCGGATGATGCGCTCGTCGTGGGATTTGTCGGCCGTTTTTCCCCCGGCAAAGGGCTCGAAGACCTCTTGCACGCGGCGCACCTGCTGCACAGGGACCACCCCGCAGTACAATACTTGATTGCGGGTGAAGCCAGTCACGGTGAAGAAACATACGCCGCCTCCGTCTTCGATCTGGCCCGGCGTCTCGGGATACAGGACTTCGTCCGGTTCATGGGATTTCGCAGTGATATCCCCGCTGTGATGGCGTCGTTCGACATACTCGCCTTTCCGTCTCACGCGGAGTCTTTCGGCGTCGTGTTGATCGAAGCAATGGCAATGGGAAAACCTGTGGTATCCACAAATTGCGATGGCGTGCTTGATATCGTCGTAAATGGTACGACCGGACTCATGGTGCAGCCGAAGGACCCTGAGGCCCTGGCGAGGGGGCTGGAACAAGTCATAACCGATGCGGATCTCCGCCAGCGCATGGGCACCGCGGGGCGTGCACGTGTGCTTGAGCATTTCGACCGGACGGGACAGCTCCGGACGTTGGAAGAGATCTACTTTTCTCTGCTCTGAAGTCTCCCCACCGGGTACACTCCCGCCGTGGAATCACTCCACGGCGAATGCTGATAGAGCCAGTGCAAACGGGCGTCTGGATTTGACGCAAATGCCGAGTCGGTCCGGACGCGTTCTTCGAATGCCTGCCGCAGGGCGGGCCGTCGCGCAAGCATCTCCGCCCCGGCCTTCTCCATCACGTACCCCTCGGCGTACTCCTTCTGTTCGAAGATGCCATTCATGAATCCCCACGCAACGAACGAGTCGGGACTCCGTGGTTCAAGGAGGTGTACAAGGACCTTTGCGGACCGTTGCCGGGTCGAGATGAGCAGGCTGCCCGCCGGAAAATATCTGCGTTCGTGAACCGGCGACGCTTTCAGCGCCACCGTCTGCCGTCCCTCGTAGGGCTTCCCGGCAAATTGAACGTTGCTGAAGCGGTACGACGTGATCGCGAGAGTGTCGGCACGCGGAAGTTGCGTATAGCGGATGCCATGGAGACGCAGCAGCTCAGGCAGAAAAGTCAACTCCGGAGGCACCACGTATGCCTCGGGAACGCTCACGGAATCCTCAGCAATCATCTCGTCATAAACGGGAAGGTCCAGTTCGACAGGTTCGCCGGTATACACAATCCGTGTGCCGCCGCTGAGGGTGCTCTGCTCCACCCGCTGCTTGATTCCGAGGAAATGCCGCACATGGAATCCCGGCCCCGGCGCAAATCGGAGTGGAATAGTCCGCGCCGGCAGGTCGTCGCTTTCCAGGAAACTGTCGGCAGCATGCACGACATCCCTAAGCCGGTAAACTGAATTCCGGACCGCCAGCAGTGATGCCTTCAGGAATTGATACGTGGCACTGACCCGTGTCCGGTACGGTTTCAGACTATGCGTTTCGATCAGCAGTGCAGGTCTGTTTTGCAGCGCGGCGTATCCGGTGGAGAAGCGTGGGGTGGACACGCCTCCGCCGCGCAGCCCTTTGGAGAGGTCCACATCCTCCCGCGGCATCACATACCAGAACACCTTGTGACCCGAAGCCTCGACCGCGGGCAGGACCATGGGCAGAAACCATTCACGGGCCCAGCCTGACACCGCGGCATCAATGTTTGCTCCCAGGTCCATGGCGTAGGTCACGTCGTACTGAAAATCAATCCCATCGGTGACATGGCAATCTATATAGAGGTCGGGGAGCCACGCCGCGAAAAGCTTCAAGAGCGCGCGCATCTCCGGGGTGTCGGCCTTCATGTAGTCGCGATTCAGATTCAGGTTCTGTGCCGTCGTCCGCCATCCCATTTCGACCGGACCGTTCTGATTGATGCGGTTGTACGGTCCGAATCGCTCATGCCCGTCGACATTGAAGATGGGCACGAACAACAGCACCAGACTGTCAAGAAGCCGGGGGTACTGTTTGCGAACCACGATGTCCCGGATCAGCATGAGCCCGGCATCTTTCCCGTCGATTTCGCCCGCGTGAATGCCGGCCTGGATGAGGACCACGGCCTTCCCGGCCTGCCGTGCGGAGGCTGCTGTGAAGGAGCGCTCGCCGGAAACTATCACCAACGGAAGGGCCCGGCCCTGTGCGCTTTGGCCGAACGACGTGACGTGGACCAGTGGAGAGAATGCGGCCAGGCGCCGGCAGTATGCGAGAGTGCTGTCGTACCGCGGGGTTCGCAGCCCGCCGCTGGCCTCGAAGTATGTTTCCCACGGGTCGTGAGCAGAAGGCTGCGCGCACAACGTCGAAACACCGGCCACGAGCAGGAGCGTGATGAGGTATTTCATGAGTTTCACCGGACCCAGATCACGAGTATCCCCGGATTCCCGTGCACCAGATCGGGATCATCGTACGGACCAGTTTCAAGGCGCATCGCCTGTGTCGTGGTCTCGAAGATGGTGTATGTTTCTCCGTTGATGATCGCCCGGAACCGCGCCCGGTTGCTGTACGCCCAGTTGCGCGCGAGAGTCCGCGTCGACCCTCCTTGGCCGGAACTGCCATAGCCGTGTATGATCTTCAGAATGTGCAACGACGGGGAAGTCCGCACCGTCTGCCAGGCAGCCTCCATCTCCTCTTCCGCGCGATCCGGATGACGCGGCGGGTGTGCAATGTCAATCGTGTAGACAGGGGATTTCACGAAAGATGCCGGAGACGTAATGAGTTGGTCACCACGCTCACGGAACTGAAGGCCATCGCCAGGGCAGCCACCATAGGATGGAGCAGGCCGAATGCCGCAAGGGGTATGCCGACCACATTGTAGAAGAATGCCCAGAAGAAATTCTGGCGGATGATGCGAACTGTGCGTTGCGACAATTCGATCGCCCGCGGCACAGCACGAAGATCTGAAGACATGACGGTGATGTCCGCCGTCTCCATTGCTGCATCGGTTCCCGAGCTGAGCGCGATGCTCAGATCGGCCTGCGCCAAGGCCGGCGTGTCGTTGATGCCGTCCCCGACCATTGCGACACTGTGGCCCCGGCGGCGGCGCTGCCTGATGTATTCCGCCTTCCCGGCAGGAAGTACACCGGACACAACTTCATCCACACCCGCAGCCTTCCCGACTGCCGCAGCAATGCGCTCTCCATCTCCCGTAAGCAACACCGTTCTCAATCCCATGGCACGGAGACGCGCAATTGTGTCAGGTGCTTCGGGACGGAGTGTATCGGCCAATGCAATCAGCCCCTGCAACTTGCCGGCCCGGCAAACATGGACCACTGTTTTTCCCTCGCCGGCCAACCGGACAGCTTCCGCGTCGAGGGCCCCGGTGTCCACACCATGGCTGCGCAGAAACGCGCCGGATCCCGCCAGGACCTGCTCCCCTTCCAGAGTCCCTTCAATGCCTTCCCCGGGGACTGCATGGAAGCCTGTCGCAGCGGGAATCGCCGCAGCGGCCTCCTGGGCAGCACCGACAATAGCTGACGCCAGAGGGTGCTCCGAGAGTCGTTCCACCGAGGCTGCAGTCGCGAGTACGTAGTCGCGGGATGTGTCAAGAGTGATGACATCCGTCACGACAGGGCTGCCATGGGTGAGCGTTCCGGTCTTGTCAAAGACGATAGTGCGGACTTTCCGTGCACGTTCCAGCGCTTCTGAATTCTTGACATAGATTCCCTGCGTTGCTCCCGTTCCGGTTCCGACAATGATGGCAGTGGGGGTAGCCAGCCCCAACGCACAGGGGCACGCGATGATCAAGACGGCAATTGCCCGCGTGAGCGCCGTGGCCGCCGGTTCGCCTGCCGCGAAGTACCATCCCAGAAAGGTCGCCAGAGCAGCAACCATGACAGCTGGAACAAAGACCGAGGCAATGGCATCCGCAATTCGCTGCACGGGGGGCTTTTCGGCCTGCGCGCGTTCAACCATGCGAATAATCTGCGCCAGGACTGTCTCCTGGCCCACCGCGGTTGCACGGAACAGAAGACTCCCCTGCCGGTTGAGCGTGCCTGACATAACTTTTGAACCGGGACTTTTCTCGACCGGCAGGCTCTCACCCGTCATCATAGATTCGTCGACCGAGGAGGCCCCTTCCGCAATGATGCCGTCGACGGGAATGCGGTCACCCGGCCTCACGCGCAGCAGATCGCCCGGCAGAAGGTGGGTCACGGGTATTTCTTCTTCCGCCTCACCGCGCACAACGGTGGCAACGGTGGGCTGAAGGGAAAAGAGGGCACGCAACGCCGTCGTCGCCCGGTATTTCGCGCGTGCTTCAAGCCACTTCCCGAGGAGGATAAGCGTTATGATGGTGGCGCTGGTATCGAAATAGACGTGCCCGGGGGTCTGGTGTCCCGGGGTGGAGAGTTGATACGCAACCGTGGCGGTGCTGGCGGCGAACGCGGTGCCGGTGCCGATCGCCACCAGCGTATTCATGTCGGCGGTCGCATGCCACCGCCCCTTCCAGGCCGCAACGAAAAACTGCCGTCCCGCGACGAAGAGCACCGGGGTCGTCAGCAGGAGGAGGAGGAGGTTCAGCCACTGTGCCGCCGGGGGAGGCAACGCCGCGGTCATGGGCAACATGCTCAGGACCATAACGGGCACCGTCAGAGCGGCGCTCAGGAAGAACAATTGTTTTTGCCGCTCGCCGGGGGATGTTTCAGCCTCGTCGGCCGGCATGTCGTGTTCCTGGTCCCCCCCCCGGCGCCGCAAGACATACCCTGCCTTTTCCACGGCTGCACTCAGGCCGTCGAACGACGCCTGTTCAGGATCAAAAGTCACGGTGGCCGCCTCAGTGGCAAGATTCACGCTCACCGAGTCGACACCTCTTACCTTCCCGAGCGCTTTCTCAACACGACGGACGCAACTCGCACACGTCATTCCCTCCACCGGAAGGGTGAGTGTGGAAATTGCCGGAAGCGGGGAATCGGATTCCTCTAGAGCCATCGGTCGCACTTAGTTCGTTGGTGTGTAGCCCGCCTCTATGATGGCGGCACGAACGCGATCCAGTGCAGCCCCCGGATCGTCGGCGCTAAACACCACCGCGCCCACCCGCACGACTTTCAGCGTAATGCCGGGGACCTTTTGCAGTGACTCTCTCACCGTCATAACGCAATGCTGACAGCTCATTCCCTCAATGCGAATCTCGCGCTCCTGCATGCATTTTCCTTTCCCAGGTAGCACATTCCCCTGCTCATCCAATATAGAGACAGCCTGCCGAAGGTGCAAACCTGTGTGCTTTGAAGTTCTGTCGCTCCTTCTGTATCTTGTCATTATGCCCTGGTCATCCGACGACATCTGCAATCTTCTCGCGAATGCCCGGCGACAGAGGGCCCGGAGGAGTATTGTGCACGAAGGACTCATTCCCTCCGCCGTCCTTGTCCCGCTCGTGTCAATTGAAGGCGAGACCCACCTGCTGCTCACGCGACGGACGGATACCGTCCAGACACACAAGGGGCACATCGCGTTTCCCGGTGGTATGGTGGATGAGGAGGATCGCGACAGGACTGCCACGGCATTGAGGGAGACGAAAGAGGAACTTGGAATCGCGGCCGATGATATCCTCACGGTCGGCCTCCTTGATGACCTGGCCACGCCGACCGGGTTTGTCATCACCCCTGTCGTGGGGTTCCTGCGCAGACTGCCCGACCTGTCGCCGAGCACCGCGGAGGTCGCCGAGGTTTTCTTTGTTCCGTTGCCGTTCCTGGGCGACGAACGGAACCGCCGCCGCGAGACCAGAATCACCGACATTGGTCCGCGCGAGACATGGCGCTATGACTATGAGGGCCGCGTCATCTGGGGTGCCACGGCGGCAATCATTCGCGATCTGATGCTCCTGCTGAAACCCTCATCCTCCGGCCGGTGAATCATCCCGCCATTGAAATCTCCGAAGGAACAAAGCGATCTCCTACCGTATACCCTCTGGCACTTGCGTAGTCTTTCAACTGCGAGAAGAGGATCGACCGCGCCCTGTGCAAACGCGAGCGGACGGTACCGATGGGGATATTCAGGATCTGGGCGATTTCTTCGTACGGCATGTCTTCAAGATCTCGCAGCATAACCACGCTCTTGAATTTGTCGGGTAACGCCGCAATAGCTCCGGCCATCTCGTCATCGAACATGCGGCTTTCCATCATGTCCCGGAGATCGGGCATACTCTTACCCGATGCCGACATCTGGTACGGTGTGATCTGCTCGTCGAATTCGACAATATCCGGCTGGCGGTGGACCCGGCGATACTCGTTTATAAAGGTGTTCTTCATGATCCGGTAGAGCCAGGCTTTGGCATTCGTGCCGGCTTCAAACTTGTCGAAGAAACGAAAGGCCTTCAGATAGGTATCCTGGAGAAGATCCGCGGCCTGTTCGCGGTCCCCGGAAAGGTACATGGCGTAGTTGAAGAGCATGTCCGCGTACGGCATCATTTCCTTCTTGAACAGCTCTTGGCGTTTGACGTCGATCAGTCTCATTTCATTCGCTCCTTCCTTTTGTCCCGCTCCGGATTGAAACTACTGAAATGTGCGGTTTGGACGATTTAATATTCATAACGCAACCCCGCGCAAAAGGGTTCCCTCAAAAAAGAGAGCCGCCCCGGAATGCGGGGCGGCTCGAGAAGCCTGCGAAATCCGGTCAACAATCACCTATTTTGCCCCTGGACAGCCGATCCGCTCCATTGTCTTCTTGGCATCATCATTCCGGGGATCGAGCTTGAGTACCTTCCGCAACTCGTTGCAGGCTTCTTC
>Ga0105107_10000102_pt1 | contig 46476 bp, 35 predicted proteins | sample PPLLaktember2015_6_FD_79335 | JGI IMG/M metagenome (GOLD analysis project Ga0105107, IMG submission 79335) | Freshwater sediment microbial communities from Prairie Pothole Lake near Jamestown, North Dakota, USA - PPLs Lake P8 Core (1) Depth... | ecosystem: Environmental > Aquatic > Freshwater >...
TCACGAACCAGCTCGTCCGCCGGTCCAATGCCGTCGCCTTAAGGCTGATGTGATACGAATACCCTCGCTGTCGTGCACCAAACCTGGCATGAAACGTCGGGGGCACTTCTTCTACCGCGTGCACGCGAATATCGTCGGGAAGTTGCCCGTTCAGAGCGGAATGAAGTTTCCCCGGTGCGATGCGATTCTCCGTCCGGAACCCGGCCACCTGTCCTCGCGCGTGAACACCGGAATCGGTACGCCCCGCCCCGATCAGCGTCACCGGCTCGCCGAGCACCAGATGCAGGACACGGATGATCTCATCCTGTACTGCACGCCCGTTCAGCTGGCTCTGCCAACCCACGAAGTCCGTGCCGTCGTATTCAATGGTGAGCTTAAGACATCGCATGGTGTCCACTCAAGAAAACGAAAAACCGCAGGTGCACACCGGGGGACGCGGAGGATAGTTCATCTCCCACTCAGGCGCCTCAGCGGCTCTGCGGCCGGCAGCAACGCTTAGAATGTTTTCGACACGGTCACCAACACGCCGTGTTCACGCCCGGGTCCACCGAGCACGCGGCTGGAGAATTCCATACTCCCGAGGGGATTTTCAAGCGAAGAGTTGTACGAAATAGCCGCCCGCGCAGCGTTGATGGCACTCACGACATGATTGATGATGACTGCCGCGGCGACGAACTTCCGGTTGTTGTACATTTGTTCGCTCGTTATGCGTTGCTCACGGTACGTCAGCCGCGACTCCTCGGCATCCCATCGCCAGTGCTCCCCTGAAGCCGCACTGTAGAGCCTCTCCGGCTCCCGGTCGCGAAGACGTTTCTCGTTGTACTCATCCATGCTGAGGAAATTGCCTACATCCACAAAGAACTGGTCGTCTTTTCCTCCAGCCACGACCCCGGCACGCGCCGCGGCATACGTGCGCGCACCATCGCGGAGATCGTTCCCGTGGATCTCGAAAGCTGCATAGGTGAGCCAGAGCCCCCCCTCGGCAATCAGAAAATACTTCCCGGAGCTGAATCCTTCCGCATACAACTCCCCCATGCCGGGAACAAGCAGGGAATAGAGAGCGGCCAGGCCCACGGACTTGCGGGAAGGGCCCTGATCATCCATTACCTGCGGGGCCGGGGAGAACTCGGGAAGGGAGGAAAACAAATCCCGTGATACCTCGTCGTGAGAGAGGCGGGCGGACTGTGCCAATCCCGTCATTGATGACACTGCCAAGCCACACAGAAGCACCGCCGCGCACTGCAGTCGTACCTTCATCGTGAGGTTCCTTTCTTGCGTGCAGATCGTATCAACGGCGCGGTGTGACGCCTCCTTTCTGTGGTTAGCAGCCTGCGAAACACATCGGCCCAGCGGCCGGGGAATATCATCACCGGCACCTGCAACCGCTCCTCCAGCTGGTCCCGGGTCATATCATCAAGAAAGAGGCCGGATGTGTTCAAGATATCCGGCGGGAGGAGTACAAGGTCCACGTCTGCGCACCTCCCCTTCAGAGCAGAATATATGCATTTCCCTGAAAGAAGTCCAGAAACAGTGACATCGGGGCCGAATAGCGTGTTCGAGGTGACGCTGAGCTCTGCATAGAAATTCCGGACCATTTCCAGGCGGGGCAGGATCTCCGATCGCATCATGTCGCTTGCGAGTCTCCCCGTTACCATCATCAGCCGCTTGCGCTGCGGAAGACGTGCAGGGAAATGCGGGGCTGCCCGGCGGAACTGTGTGACAAAGGTCCTTACCATCCCCACGCCGTTTTCGATTTGGGGAAAACCGTCGTAGTACGACGGAGGCGGGATTGCCCTTCCTGCAGTGATAAAAAACTCGTCCGATGGATACACAAAGGCCCGTCCGGTTTCTCCACGAAATTCATGTTGCCATTCACCAACAGCGGCCAGGAGAGCCTGTGCATACGGTTTGTCCACACGCCGAAGAGCCGGCAGGTTGATCCGGTGGTTCGTCAACCCTACGGGTACAACGGCCAGCGAAATGATGTGCTCCCGGAAGCGATAGAGATCCCGCACAGTCCGTTCCAACACCGCGCCGTCATTGATGCCCGGGCAAAGGACGATCTGTGTGTGCATTTCAATTCCGTTATCATGCAGGAGACCGATCTTCTCAAGGATCCGATCGTCCTTGGTGATCCCCATGAGCCGTTTCCGGACCTCATAGTCGGTTGCATGGACGGAAATATACTGTGGCGAAAGGCGCTGGTGGATGATCCGGCGGAGGATTGCAGGCCCCGCATTGGTCATCGTGGTGTAGTTGCCGTACATGAACGAAAGCCGGTAATCGCCGTCACGGAAATAAAGTTCTTTTCGGAGCCCCCCCGGATTCTGATCGACAAAGCAGAAAATACAGTCGTTACCGCAGGAGAGGAACTTCATCTCCTCAAATTCGAGACCGAGAGGTTCCTGATCGTCCTTTTCAATGTCAAACTCGACGATTGTCCCGTCCCGTGCGATCCGCAGCAGAACGTTTTCATCACCTTCATAGAACCGGTAGTCCAGAATGTCTCGCATGGGCTCCTGGTTGATTGCGAGCAGTTCATCACCCGCAAGGATTCCTGCGTCCCCGGCCACACTTCCGTTCTGTACTGCCGTGATCTTCACCCAGTGATCTCCTGCACTGTCCCGTAGCACCGTTCATCGTGTGCAGCGGTGAGCTTGACCCACACCAGGGTGTTTTCGGGCGCAGCGTGTTCGTCCACCCCGACGCGCAGGAACGAGCCGGTAAAGCCGAACCTCCGGCGATTTTCCACCGTGCTCTCCGTCAGCACCGTGACGCTCTTTCCCACCATATCCCTGCACCATGCCATCCGCTTCCGCTCGCTGAGCCCGCGCAGCATGGCGTTTCTGGATGACCGCTCGTTCGCCGTCACCGTACCCGGGAGTGTCGCCGCCGGGGTGTGAGGCCGCTCGGAATACGTGAAGACATGAAGATATGACAACGGAAGATCGGCGAGGAATTTGTATGTATCCCGGAACTCCTCCCCGGTCTCCCCGGGAAATCCCACGATCACGTCGGCGCCGATTCCGCTTTCGGGAAACCGGGTTCGCACGCGGTGCACGAGATCTGCATATTGAGCCCGGTTATATCTTCGCCGCATCCGCCGGAGCACTGCATCCGATCCGCTTTGCAGTGGAATGTGAAAATGTTTGCACAGCACTTCCTGTTCCTCAATGAAATCCAGGAGTTCCGCGGTCAGAAGATTTGGCTCGATGGAGGATATGCGGATTCTCCGGAGTCCCGGCACACCTACCATCGCCCGCAGGAGAAGAAGGAGCGACTCCCCCTGCTTGCGGCCGTAGTCACCCACGTTGACGCCTGTGAGGACGATTTCTTTGAACCCGCGTTCCGCCAGTAGTCCGGCCTGGCGGACGCTTTCGGTTACGGATTGACTCCGGCTTTCCCCGCGGGCAAGCGGGATTGTGCAGAATGTACAGTGATAGTCGCAGCCGTCCTGGACTTTGAGGTAGCCGCGTGTGCGGTCGCCGGCCAGTGTGGACATGGCGGGACCGAAGGTGTCAGCCGTTCCGACTTCGGACACGCACACTTTCGGTGCCGCATTCTTCCGGAAATCGCCTGCAAAATCGAAGACGGTGAATTTTTCTTTTGTGCCGAGGACAAGGTCCACGCCATCGATGGAAGCCACCTGCTCCGGAGCAAGCTGGGCGTAGCAGCCGGTCACGACGACGAATGCGCCCGGTGACGTCCGCAGCGCCCTGCGGATGAGCTGCCGGCATTCGCGGTCGGCCGTCCCGGTGACGCTGCATGTGTTGAGGAGTACGACATCCGCCGGTTCATTCAACTCGACAAGCTCGAATCCCCGGTCGATGAACTGCCCACCAAGGGAGGATGATTCGGCGAAGTTGAGCTTGCAGCCAAGAGTATGGAGCGCTACACGGGCCATAGGATATACAAAAAGGGGGTCAACCGGCGGTCACCCGCAGTCAACCCCCTTGGAATAAACGGTGTGGTTAGTTCTCTTTCGGAATCGAGGTATCCCCGCTCGGGGTCTGCCCCGTAATCGTTGCGAGATCAGCCACGGTGTGGGTCGGCAGCTTGTGCGCGGCCATATAGTCCTGCACAACGCGCGTTTCCTTCCCTTTCAGGAATTCCACCGCCGACAGAACGATCTTCTTCGCGTCCTTGTCAAACTCAACGACGCGCAACGGCAGCGGGTCGCCGATCTTGAACTTGTCTGCGATGTTTTTGATCTGTCCCATCGCCAGCTGCGAGATGGGGACAAAGCCATCCACACCGAGAGGAAGCTCCACGATCACGCCCTTCTCGATGATGCGAACGATCTTGCCTTCCACCTCCGTGCCAATCTTGTAGTTCTCTCCAAACTTCTCCCACGGGTTGTCATCGATCTGCTTGTGGCCGAGAGAGATACGGCGTTGATCGACATCCACGCCGAGGATCACCACGTCGATCTCGTCGCCCTTCTTCACGATTTCGCCCGGGTGACGGACCTTCTTTGTCCACGACAGGTCGGAAATGTGCACGAGGCCGTCCACGCCCTGCTCCAGTTCCACAAACACGCCGAAGTTGGTCAGGTTGCGCACGATGCCCTTGTGGCGTGAACCGACCGGGTATTTCTGCATGAGTGTCAGCCACGGATCCGGCTCGAGCTGCTTGATGCCGAGCGACAGTTTTTTGGCGTCCTTGTCGAGGCTAAGGATCACTGCATCGACCATCTGCCCCATCGACACGACCTGCGAGGGATGCTTGATATGCTGCGTCCAACTCATTTCGGAAATATGGATCAGACCCTCGATCCCCTTCTCGATCTCCACGAACGCGCCGTAGTCAGCCAGGGAGACTACTTTGCCGGTGACCTTCGTGCCGACTGGATACTTGGACTGGATGTTTTCCCAGGGGTGCGGCTGGAGCTGTTTGTAGCCCAGCGAGATGCGTTTCTTTTCCTGGTCGAAATCGAGCACCACGATGTTAATCGTCTGGTCCAGCTTGACGATTTCCGATGGATGATTGATGCGCCCCCACGAGAGGTCCGTGATGTGCACGAGGCCGTCGACACCGCCGAGGTCCACGAAGACGCCGAAATCGGTGATGGCTTTGACGGAACCCTCCAAAATCTGTCCTTTTTCGAGGCTCTCGATGATGGCCTTGCGCTGGCCGGCCATTTCTTCCTCGACCAGGACCTTATGGCTGACGACGACGTTTTCGGACGGGTGGTTGATCTTCACCACGCGGAAATCCATGATCCTGCCGATGAAGACATCAAAGTCACGAACGGGGCGCACGTCGATTTGCGAACCGGGGAGGAATGCATCAATGCCCATGAGGTCGACGACGATGCCGCCCTTGATACGGCGGACGCAACGGCCCTGCAGCACTTCGCCCGTCGTGAACGCCTTGGTGACCCGCTCCCACACACGCATGAAGTCAGCGCGCTTGCGTGACAGCACCAGCTGGCCATCCTTGTTTTCCACGCTTTCCAGGAATACTTCAATTTCTTCGCCAACCTTCAGTTCTTCCTGTTTCGTGAACTCGGCGAGCGGAACGACGCCTTCGGATTTGAATCCAATATCGACGGAAACTTCGCTTTCGCCGATGGCGACGATACGTCCTCTGACGATCTCGCCTTCGCTGATCTTGCCGAGGGTCCCCTCGTACAATTTCAACATCTCGTTGTAATCGGCCTCGCTATAGTCACGGTCGAACCGAGATGATCGTGTCGCGCCTTTTACGTCAGCCATTCATCCTCCTGTTGTTCAACATACCATCCCGCTCAGTGCGGGACATTCCACCGGGTGCTCCACGTACCGACGTCATCGGGCGGTGTGGTCATGCCATCCTGTGGATGTACGTATTTATTGATGGGGTATAGTGAGTTAATGATGACGTTACGCAATTTCTTCTATGAAATGCCGAACGCGTTCCATCAGCCATTGCGGTGTGGATGTGGCGCCGCTGATACCGACCGTTGCCGCGCCGCTCAGCCATTCCCGCTGCAATTCATCTTCCTGTTCGATAAAGTACGACCTCGGGTTCGCTTCGCGGCAGATATCGTACAGGACTTTGCCGTTCGATGAATTCCGGCCGGCGACAAAAATCATCACGTCATTGGAAGCCGCGAACTCCCGCAGCTTCTTGTCACGACCGGCGACCTGTCCGCAGATCGTGTCCTTTGCGTGAAAATCTATCGCCGATTCCTCGAATGTCCCCACTACCACATCGGCAATCTTCTCGCGAAGAACACGCGCGATTTCATAGAACGTCGGCTTGTCCATCGTGGTCTGGGAAAACAAAACCGTCTTCCGCTTCGGATCCACCTTCTCGACCTCCGCGGCGGACTTGACGACCACTGCCTGCCCGTCGGTCTGACCGACCAACCCGATCACCTCGGCATGATCTTTCTTGCCGAAGATGACGATCTGATATCCGTCGTTGAAAAACTTGTGTATCCGCTCCTGCACCTTGGTGACCACCGGGCAGGTCGAATCGATCAGCGCGATCCCCAGCGCCCTGGCACGCTCATACGTTTCGGGCGGCTCTCCATGGGCACGAATCAACACACGCTTGCCCGCCAACTGCGGGAGTTCGTCGTGTGTCACCGGCGTCAATCCCTTCTTCCGCAGTCGCTCTATTTCCACAGGGTTGTGAATCACGGGGCCGAGCGAGTACAGCTCCCGGTTCTCCTGCATCTGCTCTTCGGCGATATCGATCGTGCGGACAACGCCCCAGCAAAACCCCGAGTTCCGGTCGACGGATACCTTCATCGAATCTCACGCTCCTGCGCTTTTGCGGACACCTGTTCGAGGACAAGCCGCACCTGCTCTTCGATGGTCATGGCCGACGTGTCGATTTCAATTGCATCATCGGCCCGCCGCAGGGGCGACACAGCGCGACCCGCATCCCGGGAATCACGCTCCTGTATATCCTTTAGAACGGCATCCAGCGGCAGGTCAGTTCCCGCAACCGCAAGTTCCTTCTGACGCCGCAGGGCACGGGCTTCAAGAGCCGCAACCATGAAGAATTTCAAATCGGCATCCGGAAACACGATGGTCCCGATGTCCCGGCCGTCCATAACGATCCCCCCCTCCGCTCCCAGCAAACGCTGCTCCCGGACCATGGCACGACGGACTTCCGGGTAGCCGCTGACGGGACTTACAGCTTTTGAGACCTCCGGCGTGCGAATTGCATCGGTGACGTCTTCGCCGTCAAGCATCACCCGGAGAGACCCGTTTCTCAATTTCAACACCACATGCGTGGCCGGCATCAGCGCCGCAATACGCTCCCTCTCGTGTACTCCAATGCCCTGCCGCAACACCTTGAGCGCCACCGCCCGGTACATCGCGCCCGTGTCGATGTGGAGATAGCCCAGCCGCTCGGCGACCAGACCGGCCGTCGTGCTTTTTCCGGACGCCGCCGGGCCGTCGATGGCAATCACAAGCTTCCGCAAGCTCAATCCGAGACTTCCGCAAAGGAATTAAATATACGTAAATCCGAAATACATGGCAACTATTTAGCCCCCTCCTTGACTGACACGCCCAAATCCCTATATTCTACGGAGATGCGGACAATCCATGCGCAAGCTGACTCACGAAGAGATCTCTGCCCGCCGGGTCCCAGCCCCGAAAATCGCTCAAATTGAGCGATTACCCATCATCGGGATGTTGGACAATATCCGGTCTCTGTACAATGTCGGTTCGGTGTTCCGGACCTCTGACGGCGCCCGCGTCGACAGCCTTCTGCTTTGCGGCTTCACCCCCCACCCCCCGCGCAAGGAAATCGACAAAACCGCCCTCGGCGCGACATCCACTGTGCCCTGGAAATTTTTCCGGGATCCTCTCGAAGGGGTCGCCGAGGCTCGGCGGCACGGCGCAAGGATTTGTGTCCTCGAGCATACGACCGGAAGCGTCCCCTACTATGACATCACGCCCGATCTCTTCCCGCTCTGTCTCGTGGTCGGGAACGAGCTCACCGGGGTCTCACCCGCCGTGGTCGCAGGAGCCGACCTGGCGATAGAAATTCCAATGTTCGGTGTGAAGCAATCGCTGAATGCCGCGGTGGCATATGGCATCGCGCTTTTTGAACTGGTCAGAATCTGGCAGGAGTCGAAGCGGAGTTGTTGACGTCGTAGGCAAGCGTGAAGAAATCCGGTCGTTCAAGCGTGTGAATACGCACCACACCGGCGCGTACGAGTCCGACGAGGATCCGCGAGGCCCGGTGTTCGGAGATGTTCACAAGATTGCTGAACTCTTTCGCGGTGATTCTCTCGTGTGCGTCAAGATATTGGAACAACCTCTTCTCGTTTTCCCCGAATTCAATCCGCACCGGCGGGGCATCTGCCCGCTCATTGCGCAGGATCTTGACGACCTCCTTGCTCGCCATGACCGTCTTGTCGTTCACACGGATGTACACGCGGGTCCCTTCGCTGTTTTCCGGCGATCCGTTGCCAGGCCCGGCGAAGTAGTGCGGCTTGTCTGCACTTTCCATGACCGTCGCTACGATGACATCCTTTCCGCTGAAGGGGACGATGTCGATCGCGGGTAGAATTTCCGGTTCGCAGAACACCGTTCCTGCCTCGAGAATGAGCGCGGCTTCACTCTTCTCGCTCTCCACACCGACGATCGAGCCGTTGTCGTCCACACCGAAGAGAATATGTCCGCCCTTTGTGTTCGCGAACGAGATCAGCGCGCGGGCGATCTTCTCCGGTGTCGAGACCTTGCGCTTGAATTCGATTGTGAAACCTTCGCCCTGTTCAATCAGGCGATTGACGTCCCGGTAATCCATCTTCACTCCCCTGTTCCGTCACTGTGGTATCCGGCGCCGGAAGAACCGGCGTTGAGTCCCCGGGTGCCGCCGGGGGCGATATCTCGGGCGCGTCGACGTCTTCCGTGGAATCCGGAATCCATTGGCGAGACGACATGCGTCCCAGCACGATGGCCTTGCGGCGCATGACGTAACGGCTGTCACTGTCCGGTCTGTGACGCAGAGGACTGGGAATCACTGCGGCAAGACGAGCGGCCTCGTCGATGGTCAGCTGAGATGCAGATTTTCCGAAGTACGTACGCGCGGCTGCTCCGATGCCGAAAATCCCTCTCCCCCACTCCACGATATTCAGGTAGACCTCGAGGATCCGCTGCTTCGGCAGGACCTGTTCCATCATGAGCGTGATGACCACCTCTTTCAGCTTCCTGATAGGGTCCTTGGAAGTCGAAAGGAATAGGTTTTTGGCGAGTTGCTGGGTGATCGTGCTGGCGCCGCGCGCTGGCCTTCCTTCTTCAAGGTTCTTTTCGAACGACTCCTGTACTTCAAACCAATCTATCCCGCCATGTTCGAAAAAAGTGCCGTCTTCAGCCACGATGATTGCGTTGACGAGGTGTTTCGGCAGCCGGGAAAGCGGCACCCACTGCTTGACAATCTTTAGCTGCTTGCCCTCCTCTTCGGCCTCGGAAAGACGTTGGCGCATGAGGGCGGTTTCGGCGGGGTTTTCGGATTTGAGACGAAAGATACCGATGTATGGCAGGGTGAGCAATTCCACGAGGACAAACGCCGCGAGGGCGAGAAGGAGGGTCTTCCACTTGTGGGCACGAATCCACGCCGCGGCACGCTGCAGGCGTCCCGGAGGCGGTGCACCGGCGCTCTCGGATGATTCAACGGGTTGTTCAGCCAACGACGGGGCCTACGGATTATCTGGAAGACAGCTTCTTTCGTTCATTCTTTGTGCGCGTCGAGATACTCCTGCAACAACACACGCGCCGCCATCTCGTCAAGCACGCCCTTCCGGCGGCGCTGCTTCTTCTTCATTCCGCCGTTGCGGAGCGCCGCACCCGCCTCCACGGTGGTGAAGCTCTCATCCCACGTTGTGACCGGGACCGCTATTGCTTCCTGAAGCTGCCGGATAAACCGGCCAACCTCTTCACCTTTCTTCCCGGAACCGCCGTCGGGCGCGTAAGGCATGCCCACCACGACAACCACCACTTGGTTTTCGTCTACAAAACGGGCAAGTGTGGTTATCAGCACGGGAGAATTCTGCAACACGCCGGCACCACCCGCAATGACGCGCAACGGGTCGCTCAACGCCAAGCCGACCCGCCGGCTCCCATAGTCAATGCCCAGCACACGTCCGATCATCGTACGACCTGGCTATTCCTCAAATCGTGCCGCCTTTTTGACTCCGGGCACCCGGTGGATCTTCTCCACAATCCGGGCAAGGTGATCGGTATTCTCCACATTCACGATAAACGTGCCGTCAAAGTGACCGTCCGCCGAATCAATACTCACGCTCCGGATGTTGGTGTTCAGATATGCGGATATTGCATGGGTGAGATCGTTGAGCAACCCCGGCCGGTCGTCACCCGAAACACGTATGCCGGCGACGAAGAGCGTCCCTTGTTCGCCGGGAAGGTGCACCTCCACGATCCGGTCAGGGGCGGTCTCCATCATGGATTGCATATTGTGACACGTGCGCCGGTGAATCTTGATGCCCTCTCCGGTCGTCACGAATCCCACCACATCGTCACCTGGGAGCGGCTGACAGCATTTCGCATAGTTGTGCAGGAAGTTGTCCTGCGCACCATCCAGGATGATCCCCGGAGAGACGCCTCGAGCGGTCGTGATGAACCGGTTGAACAAACCGTCGATGCGCGTATCTTCCTGTCCGGCCGGCGATGGGTGTTTCTGTTCTTCCTGATATTGCGCTATGAGGTCATCCGGGTCAATCGTCCCGTCGCGAACCCCCAGATACAGCGACATAACACCGTCGATCTTTCTTTCCCGCAGGAACCGCGTGATGTCGTCTTCATTAATACTCAGCTTGGACTTCTTCAGGCGTTTTTCCCAGAGCTCGCGACCTTCCTCGATGACTTTGCGCTGCTCTTCCTTGATCCAGCGCCGGATGTGCGATTTCGCCTTGTGCGTGACGACAGACTTCTCCCAGTCGGGATTCGGCGCCTGGCTTTTCGATGTCAGAATCTCCACCTGATCGCCGCTCTTGAGTTTCGTGTCCAGGGGCACGATGCGGCCGTTCACTTTTGCCGCAAGCGTGTGGTCGCCCACTTTCGAGTGTATTTCGTACGCAAAGTCTATGGGGGTGGAGCCGCTCGGAAGGATTTTCAGGTCACCCTTGGGAGTGAAAAGATAGATCTCGTCCTGGTACAGATTGAGTTTGAAGCTTTCCATCAGCTGCTGTGTCGGCACCTGACCTTCCTGCGCATTCTCAAAGATCTCGCGCACCCAGCTCACCCAGTTGGCAAGCTCTGGATCCACGCTGGCCACGCTCTCCTTGTACATCCAGTGCGCAGCCACACCACGTTCCGCCACCTCATGCATTGCCCGCGTCCGGATCTGGACCTCCACCATACGCCCTTCCGGCCCGACAACGGTCGTGTGGATGGACTGATACCCGTTTTTCTTGGGGACGGAAATGTAGTTCTTGAATCGTTCGGGATTCGGCATGTAGGTGTCCGACACGATGCCATAGACGCCAAAACAGTCATTGGGGTCATCCGTGTCCAGGATGATCCTCACAGCAAAAAGGTCGTAGACTTCTTCGAGCGGTTTGTTCCGCTTGATCATCTTGTTGTAGATGCTGTAGATGTGCTTCGGGCGTCCGCTGATTTCGAACTTGTAGCCGGAATCTTTCAGCCGCCGCTCGAGGGGCTGGGAGAATTTTCGGATGTAATGTTCCCGTTCGCGACGGCGTGATTTCAGATCCCGTGCAATCTGATCATACGCATCACGCTGGATGTGCTTGAAGGAGAGGTCCTCCAGTTCCCATTTGATGTTCGCCAGGCCGAATCTGTGCGCGAACGGGGCATAGATGTCGAGGGTCTCCTTCGCCAGCCGGCGCTGTTTCTCCACCGGCAGGTACTCCAGCGTCCGCATGTTGTGAAGACGGTCGGCGAACTTCACGAGCATCACCCGGATGTCGTTCATCATGGAGAGCAGCATCTTGCGATAGCTCTCCGCCTGGGTGACGTCGTGGCTTTTGAAAATATCGGAAATTTTGGTGGCGCCGTCGACGATGTCGGCGATCGTGCCGCCGAATTCCTCGCGGATGTCCTTGATCTGATACTCCGTATCCTCTGCCACATCATGGAGCAGTGCGGCAGCAACGGAGATATCGTCGAGCGGGATCTCCTTTGCGACGATCTTGGCTACCGCGTAGGGATGGTCGAAATAAGGTTCGCCGGATGCCCGGATGTCGTGACGGTGTGCATTGAAGCTGAAATCGAAGGCACGCCGGATGAGGGTTTCGTCCACCCGCGGAAGGCTCTTCTGACAGATGAGCAGAAGATCGTCAAGTTTCTTTTTGTACTTCGGGTTTGTCATGGTTGCCGGCGTCTGGAACACCTTTAAAAAATATAGGTGCTCCGGGAGGTATTGTCAAGCTGCGCGGGTGAAAGCCTATCTTTCGGTCCCAAACATGCGGTCACCGGCATCACCGAGGCCGGGCAGGATATAGCCCCGCTCGTTGAGTTGCCGGTCGAGGACAGCGGAGAATATGGGGACATCCGGGTGATGTTCTTTGAGCTTTCGCACGCCTTCCGGCGCTGCGACCAGGACCGCAAAACGGATACGTTTTGCACCCCGGCGCTTGAGAAACGTCATCGCCGCGGTCGCGCTCCCGCCTGTGGCGAGCATCGGGTCCAGCAGGAGCACGAGGCTGCGTCCTAAGCCACGGGGAAACTTCGAATAGTAGTCCACCGGCTCGAGTGTCGTTTCGTTCCGGTAGAGCCCGACATGGCCGACGCGTGCTTCGGGCAGAACGTCCAGGAATCCGTCGATGAGCCCCAGCCCGGCACGCAGAACCGGCACGACAACTATATCCTCCCCAAGAACAAACCCGTCGGTCCTTTCAAGCGGCGTCTGCACGCGCGTCTTCTTCAGCCGGAGATCATGCGTCACGGTAAACGCCATGATGGATGAGATGCGCCGCAACGTTGTCCGGAAGAGATGGTTGTCTGTTCTCGCGTCGCGGAGAATGGTGAGATCGCGCTTAATGAGCGGGTGATCGATGATCGTCAGATGTTTCATGGTCGGGTTCCGCGTAGACGGGCTTTCTCGAGCACATTCGCCGCCACCAGCAATGGATCCCAAAGCGGCGCAAAGGATGGCGCGTAGGCGAAATCGGTTTTCTGGAATTGCTCCAGCGTCAAGCCCTGCTGAATCGCGAGGGCGAGTGCGTGACTGCGCAGAACGGCACCTTCGGTGCCCCAGAGTGCTCCGCCGAGGATTCTGCCGCTTTCACGTTCGGCGGTAAGCGTTATCCCCAACGGCACGCTCCCGGGCATGACGGCAACACGCGAGCGGGAGGTGATGGTCTCGCTGACCGGATGGAATCCGGCTTCCTGTGCTTCGTGCGCGGACAATCCGACGCGCGCCACCTGGCCTTCAAACACCCTCAGCGCAACGCTCCGCAACACCCCGGGGAAGAACGCCCTTCCACCCGCAGCATTCTCCCCGGCAACCCAGCCAGCGCGGTTGCCATTCGTCGCCAGCGGAGCGTAGACGGGTCTCCTGGTGATGATATCCCGGTACTCGCAACAATCACCCGCAGCAAAAATGCCTTCCACGGATGTTTGCTGACGCTGGTCGGTCAGGATTCCGCCGCTTTTGCCCAGCCGGATCCCCGCGGCCGACGCCAATCCATTGTCGGGGATGATGCCGGCGGCCACGATCACAAGATCCGCCGCGAAAGTACCGTCGGAAGTGAGAACGTGCGTGACGCGGTTTGTCTGATCGGTCGGGAGGCCGACAACCTGGGACTTCGGGAGCACTGTAACGCCGTGCGACGCGAGAAGCTCCCCGGCATAGTTGCGCGCGGAGATGTCCATGTCTCCCAGGATGGTTTCCCGCCGCTCCAGGATAGTGACCTCACAGCCACGGAGACGGAGTGCCTCGCCCACTTCAATGCCGATGTATCCGCCGCCTATAATCACGGCGCGTCGCGGGTGCTCGCTGTCTAGGTAAGAGCGAAGTGCGATCGCACCGTCGAATGATCTGACAGTGAACACATTGCGTCCGTTCTCGCCCGCAAGATTGAGCAACCGGGGCTTCGCGCCGGTGGCGATCACCAGTCGGTCATACCGTTCTTCGTAGATTCTACCGCCGGACAGTTCCCGCACAGTGATACTCCGCCGCGTGGGAGAGATCGACTCCACCCGTTGCAGAGTCCGCACTTCCACGCCCTTTTCTTTCCCGAGGCTGCCCGGAGTGTGCACCACAAGGTCCTCCGCACGCACCTCCCCCGCCAGAAAGTACGGGATTTCACAAATACCATACGAGATGCTGTCGGTCTGCTCGAAGAGCGTAACCTGAACGTCCGGGCGAGTCCGCGCAGCCTTGCTTGCAGCACTTGGCCCCGCCGCCACCCCTCCAATCACCAGAATACGTTTCGTTACGGGCATCATTTCTTCTTCAGGGAAATCACAATGGGCACACCCGTGAATCCGAAATGCTCACGCAGCCGGTTCTCCAAAAACCGGACGTACGTGTCGTCAATGAGGCGCGGATCATTGCAGAAGAATGCAAAGACCGGGGGCTGGATCTTCACTTGCGTCACGAACTTGATTTTGATCTCCTTCCCCGACCTGCTGCTCGGCGGATGGGCCGCGATCTCGCCGATCATCACTGCATTCAGCTGGCTCGTGGTGATCCGCTTGCGTCCCTCCGCATCCACCAGCTTCGCCGTTTCGATAAGCTTGTAGATCCTCTGCTTCTCGAGCGCTGAGATGAAGAGAATCGGGAGGTAGTCGTACAGGCGGAGACGCTCGCGCAGGGCACGTTCGAAGACCGCTGCGGTATGCTGATCCTTCTCGATGAGGTCCCACTTGTTCACGGCAATCACCGTAGGTTTGCGTTTCTCGATTGCCGTTTCCACCACATGCAGGTCCTGGTGCTCGAGCCCCTCTTGCGCGTCAATCAGTATCACAGCCACATCGCAACGTTCGATGCTTTTGACCGTACGGACCGCGCTGAAAAGCTCCACCGACTCCTTGATGCGGCTCTTCCGGCGCAGACCGGCCGTATCGATGAGGACCAGCTCTTCTCCGTAGTACTTCAACACTGCATCGATGGGGTCCCGGGTGGTGCCGGGGATCTCGGTCACGATATGCCGGTCTTCCTGCAGCAAGGCATTCACCAGGGACGACTTGCCGACATTGGGTTTACCGATAATCGCGATCTTCAGGCGTGTATCTGTGGTTTCCTCTTCGGAGGCCGGGATTGCCTGAGTGATGACATCCAGCAAGTCGCCGATGCGCCGTCCTCCGAGGGCCGATACGGGGAACGGTTCTCCCAGGCCGAGCGCGTAGAATTCTCCCAGCACCTGCTCCTTCTTTTCGCTGTCGGCCTTGTTGACGATCAAAAGCACGGATTTTTCGGCTCGCCGGAGCACGTCTGCGATTTCACGGTCGCCGGGGAGAGGCCCCGATTCCCCGTCCACCACGAACAACACCTGCTGCGCCTCTTCGATGGCGATCTGTGCCTGCTCGCGGATCGCAGTCTCCATGACATCTTCCGAGGCAGGAACGAATCCGCCGGTATCAATCAAAGTGAACAGCTTGCCCGCCCATTCCGCATCGGCATAGTGCCGGTCCCGCGTGACGCCCGGCAAATCATGCACGATTGCGCGCCGGTGACCGATGATGCGGTTGAAGAGAGTGGACTTCCCGACGTTAGGTCGTCCCACGAGTGCGACAAGCCATCGGGATGCTGTTGCCATTCTCGCCAATTCTTCCTACAATTTGCTCAGCCAGAAGCTGAGACATTCATGATACTCAAGATACACCCGGTGACGCCCGAGTTGCGTGTCGTGCGGAAGGCGGCCGACGTCCTCGCCGCGGGCGGCATCATCATCTATCCGACCGACACGGTCTACGGCATCGGATGCAGCATCGAAAACAAGAACGCGATTGAACGGATCTACATGATCAAGCGGCAGCGCGTGGACAAACCTTTCAGTTTTGTCTGCTCCGACCTCACGAACATCAGCGAATACGCGCGCGTGGGCAACCCTGCCTTTAAGATCATGAAACACCTCGTCCCGGGCGCATATACGTTCATCCTCCCGGCCGCGAGGATGAAACAGCTTCCCAAAATCCTCGTGTCAAAACGGAAGACCGTCGGTGTGCGCGTCCCCGACAGCAAAGCCACACTCGCTATCGTCAAGCAACTCGGCCACCCGATCCTCAGTACAAGCGCCACAGGGGAAGATGGCGCGGTCTTGCACGACCCCGAAGAAATCAAGAAAGTATACAAAAATTCTGTTGACCTCATCCTCGACGGCGGCGTGCTCCCCTCCCAACAATCCACCGTGCTCGATCTAACCGGAGAAGCACCGGTGGTCGTCCGCAAAGGCTCCGGCGACATCTCATGGTTGAGCTGACGGTCCGTTTGGTGTCTTGACCGCTATTTTGCCTCGCGGACGAAATCACCCGCCTTGATCCCGCTTCCCGAGGCTATCTTCGCCTTCGCGGCTTTGCCATTCAGCATATCGCTCTGCACCACGATACGCGCGACAACGGATTCCTCTGAGCCCATGGAGATGCCGGTGTCGGGATCCTTGAGCTCCTCACCCGGCTGATATACGTCGAATTCCATGCCGCTCTCGACATTCCCCTCCGATCCGGGCTTCATGACCACCGTCCCGTCGTTGTTCACCTTTATGATACGGCCGGACCAGGGGATATTCTCCATATTCTCCGTGATCAATTCGACCGTCTTGTCGATAGCCTCCCGGGCGGCCTTTCCGACATCGGTGTCGTTCCACTCACTGACGTTGTTGAAATTGATGTCTTCATAGCGTCCAGTGAAACCGATGGTGGATTCAGTCCCCTCTTCTGTCTCTGCGGCAATAACCTCGCCCGTCGTTGTGTTGACGAGCCGGACATCCACAGCGGCACGTGCCTGCTGGGAGCTCACGCCGGCCCCGAAAATATTGATGCCCCCGCCGATAGTACGCTTCGACGTGCCGAGCTCAGAGACACCACCGATGACCAGGAGATCCACCCCGAGAAGCTTCCCGACTGCCGGCGCCGTTTCAGCCGTCACCATCCCGGAGAGTCCGAGCTTCTGCTCCTGCATGACTTTTTCGATTTCTTTCCTCTCTATGACGATGTACTTCTTTGTCTTCACGAGGGCAGTTGCAAGCATGTCGGCGATGCCTGTGCCACAGCCGCGGTAACCTTTTCCATCATCGAAACGCGAAACTGCAATGCGTTTCTTGGGCTGAGCGCTCGCCAAAACCGCAACGAACACCAGGATTGCCAGGAGAGCTGCAGTGATGCGGCGGAGATTCATCTGTCGTCCTTTCATCATATTCGTGGTAACTGCAACAGGAAATGTACCAAACCAAATGCGGGAATGCAACCAACTCACAGAAGCATCATGGGCTGCACACAGAAGAGGAAAAACGGTATGGATGGGTTTTCTTATGTGATACTAGTGCACGAGTACGTCTGTGCGACGGCCTTCGCGCACTGAGAGAGAGCCGGACGGGTTGAGTGGATTGGGTTGATTGTCGGTCGCCTGGCTAATGATGGCCCGCAAGCGATCAAGGTCGGTGGTAATCGAAGCAATCTCCTTCTCAATGGCAGCACGTGTCTCTTCTTTGCTTTTCAGTATTTTTGTCGGCATGGATCCTCCTGAGGCTGTCGAAGGAAGCCCACTGATGGTTTATTGGAGAAAGTCTATCACCGGGAGCCGTCATGCAAGGTGATCCGGCTCGGAATTAACCCTCTGGGAGAGGGAAGTGTGTAGTTGAGGTTTAGTCGGTCAATCGAAGCAAGCGAAGAATGCCGCCATGAAAAATGCGTGTTCTGGCGGTTGGAACGTGGAACAGGGTACGGAGAGGGTTCGAAAAAGTCAAGGGATTTTTTTGCCGGCGTGTGCACTGCCGGCGTCAGTCTGAAAAACCCCTATTTCTTTCCGCATTGCCCCTTTCCTCTACCAATCACAAAGCGACTCCACGTACTCCGATGATCCGTCCCTCAGCCAGCCATCCATCTGCGCCGGTTCCTTGAGCTGCTGGCCGCGCTGGCGCGGGACCACAATATACGAGCACCGCAAGTCCGACAAAGTCGTCATGTCGCCCCAGAGCTTCTCATATTGAAGCGTTGGGTAAACATCTTCCTGTCCTTTCCCCCAGCGTTTCTTCACCGCCTTCAGCGTTATGTACGTCGGCATGCGCGAGGCAACAGTCCGTACAGCCTCTGTCACTTTCGGCACATCCTGCAGGTCATCACGGACAAGGCCGAAGACAGCAAGCATCCGGTCCAGATCAATCCAGTATGTGGCGGAATTGTAATACGACAAGGCAAACTCGAATTCCTCACGGGGCAGCGCAAGCCCCTCGATCAGCCGCACTCTTCCGTCGGTCCTCGCCAATCCTCCGCCCCGGTCATCCAGTCTCCGCGCAATGACCTCAACGGTCATGCCGGCATTGCTCTCAATGTGGTGACCGAGGATTGCCGGATCGATGTTCGCTCCCATCGTATCGATATTGTGCACGAGAAGGTGCTTCAGTCTTGGATGTGTCTTGAGTACTTTCAGAAGTACGCCATTGCGCAGAAGGTTGGGGACCTCGTACCAGTGTCCGACCGGATGGAGGCACTGCATCGGGAGATTGTCGGTGTAGTCATTCGCTTCACCGCTTCGTCCCGCCCAATCCATCAATGAGGAGCGGAGGCTGTCCTGCACCTTTTGTGCCTGTTCATCCAGCAGCTGTTGTGGCATCTCATGCCATGCAAAGCGAAGATCCCGGAGTGTGGGAATCAGACGCAACCCGATGATACTTCCCGGTGAAAGGTGCACGTCACCTGCATAGCCGTAGCTCCCGACCCGATCGAGGTACTGCGAAATGGCATCGTGCGTGAGGTAACTCGTGGAGATGATATGGGGGATGGCCGTCTTGAAGCGCTTCATCGTGCGGCTGCTTTTTGCCAGGTGTGTTTCAATGAAGGTCCTGTGTGCGTTACCGATGCGGCAAAACGGGTTTAGCGCCTTTACGGTTCCCGCCCCTTTCGTCCAGCGGCTTCCGGCGCCCGCTGCCAGTGTCAGGACTCCCACAGTCCCTCCCGCGATCGCATTGGATCCGATGGCTTCATACCGCGACGTGGTATCTGAACGGATTTCGTCGACGTCGCCATCCTCCACGTCCACGATTGTTGTGTTGACCGGCAGCCGGTTCTGGGCAAGACCTATGAACCCGTTCCGCAGATCTGCTCTCATCTTTTCGTGCTGTACTGCATCGAAGCCGTACTTGCCGAGCAGCTCCGGCAAGGTCTGTCCTTGATGGTCCTGGGTCACGCCTTCCGGCAGGATCCGGTCGAAGATCTGCTGGAGCATCCCCTCCAGAAGCGGATTTGTCCTGCACGCGGAGGCGAAGTGTTCCAGTTCGTTCCGTTGGTCGATCGAAACGCTCCGCGGATCCTTGCGCAGGATCGATGGCACGGTGAGAGCATAATACTGTTGCGGAAGCACGGCCGCCCCGCCGGACAGCAGCGCTGACGCCGACCCCTGTTCGTTGACGGCGAACTCATAGACAACGGGTTCCATCGCAAACGGTATGCCGTCCTCAAGCCGCTTCTTGTGGGTCCCCATGATCTCCCGCAAGCGTGTCTGCGCCTGGTTCCTGCGCGAAGGTTCAAAGAGGAAGCCCATACCGCCGCCTGACATGCCTCCAAGCATCCAGAACCCCCAGAAATCTTTGCCGAACTCTGCAGCGACATCCGCGATGATTGATTCCGTATAGAGGTTGGTGGCCCAGGGGATGATGGTCTGGATCGGGCCGAGGAAGTTCTGGTGGGTGGACCTACCCAGCGCACGAATGTCTCCGCCCCGCAGCTGCGACACAATTTGATCAAAGAGGGCCAGGGCTTGCTGACGGCCATGCCATTCCTGTTCCGAACGGAGCAGGTACCGTTCGGTTACCATTTCCAGAATCGGCCCGACATCCTGCGCCATCCCCCCGTGCACGAGTATAAGGCTCTCCTGCAAAAGCCTTCGAGTACGTTCAGCGACATCGTCGTAACCGAGAATCGAATGCCGTGGCAGTAAACATCCTCGGCTGACACCGAACTCGATGTCGCCCTCCTGACTGCATACCCCCTGAATAAGCTTAATGCCGGGCCAGACTCCCCCCGAATCCTGCCAGCCACCACCCGAACCGCTCAACCATTCGCCCAGAATTGCACGGGCGGCGACGATACGCCGTTCATCCTCGGTCATGGTGCCCGTAAGTGACGAGATCTGCCCGGTGGCACGCATGCAGACCGTGATGATAGAGGCGAGCAATGTGGTCGAAACCGCAAGACGCGATCCTTTGGGGATGCGGTTTACCTGGCTGACGATCTCAATGCCCAGACCGGGCCCGATTAATCGCGCCAGTAGCTCCGCAAGTGACTGATTGGCACCCTCCATGCCCGGAGGGACAATGCCCGATGCAATGACGGCCCCTTTCAGCAGACCCAGGTAGTCGGCGGCATAATCGAAAAGCTGCGCAAAAGACGTCACTTCTGTCACTGCACCGAGATCCGTGCTCACGAGCCGGATCACCGGTGCATCGATGACCCGGAAATACGCCTCAACAGGAGGGCGGGGTGTATGCTCCCCGTCGTGTTCCCTGACAGCAAGGTCGATAGAGACGTTCAGGACGCGTGCACCTTCCGGGTAATCCATGCCGAGAAAGAAGATGTCACTCCATCCGCTGTGCGAAAAATCCATCCTGACCGGAGTGCACTCGTGAATGAGAGGGAACAGACCATCCGTTTTGCTGGTCAGCAGCGAAACGAGGCGCAGGGGGTGGTCTGACGGATGACCGGCCCTAAACATCCACCGGTTTCCCCGCACCGCACGCACACTTGCACGAACCTGGTTGGCAAGTGTCTGGAAGCCGAGACTGCGGTATGCAGACGCCAGCGCGCTCGATATGCCGTCACTCGGACCGGCTGCCGACTGTATCGCAAGGAATTGCTGAATCGCCTCTTCAAAACGGCGGTGCAGAAGATCGTTGTATCCGTTGAACGGGATCAGCCCGCGGAGCGGCAGTCCGGGCTTCGCGGGAATGTGAAAGCGATGTATCGCGTATAGGAAGAAAAGCGCCCGGACCTGTTCGTAGAGGTTTGTGCTGGTTTGGCGGAAATCTTCAAGAGAATGGCATTCGTCCAGCAGCTGCTCCAGCGAGGCTGACCGGCAGAAGGCATCCAGAGCCTGGTCGCGCACCCGCTTGTCTTCAGTCGTGATGAAGGTGATTAAAGCGCTCATACCTGATCCCTCTCGCCGGTATGACGCTCGCGAAGCAGAAGCTGCTCCATAAGCATCGACATGACTTCGTCGCGATCTTCCCCGATCAGGGCAAGCGCCAGCTGCGCGTTCAGCAGGCCATACTTTATGCCTACGTTGTACCGGTAGTCGTTCATTTCCAGTGCCAGGTACTTCTCCCTTTGCGCAATTTTGTGGAGTGCCCCGGAGATCGTCCCGAGTCGGTGATCTGCATTCTGTTTAAGCTGGTGATCGAGTATTTCCATCACCGTGGGAGTCAATGCGTGGATGCCGAAGAAGCACAGGTAGTAACCTGCGCGGAGACCCGGAACCAGCAACTGCTGTTCGGCCTCGGTGGGGGTGGGTTTTTCAATGACGGTGTCAATTGAATAGAGATCGTTCCTTCCATGAATCCGCTTGCCACTCACCGCGCCGAAATTCGGAAGCAGACCCTCCCGGGTTGCCTGCACGGCTGACACCGCGCACGATTCCGCTTCCGCGGTTTCGACAACGCGTTGTGCGCACCCCTTATCGCGCCGATTCACGTACAGGTGATCTCCGATCAAATGCAGAAAAGGTTCCTTACCGGCGAACTCCCGGGCACACCAAACGGCATGACCGTATCCCCGCGGCTCTTCCTGATAGACAAAGGAGAGATGCCGCGCATGGTCACCGGCTACAGAACGAAATGCGGATTCATCATCAGGGTGAATGACGATGCAGGTGTCGTTTATTCCGGCCCTCACCACCTCATCGATGATCACGCTCAGCACCGCCTTCTGCTGGCCGTCACGGTCAATGAGTGTCTGCAGGGGAAGCTGGCGCTGGCCTTTCCCTGCCGCGGTGACGATGGCTTTCTGGATCTTCATGTGTTTTCCGTAGATGTCTGATCGTGTGAATGTCTGAACTGACCATGAAAAACAAATTCCCCGGGAAAAACAACTCAGGAATAGTACGAGGCGTATCTTTCCATCGCATCCATGAGCGCCCGGACATTCTCCAGAGGCACGGCGGGATAGAGACCGTAGATCATCATCAACCCCCCCTGCTTGCTCCCGAGGGCCCGTACTTCTTCGAGGATGAGTTCATCCACCTGACGGGGTGTCCCACGCGGGGTGATATGTTGCCGGTCAATATCCAGTTCAATGCACAGCCGGCCGGACAACCGACCGGCGATCCACTCTAACCCGTTTGCCGTATCCTGCAGGTTGAGCACGTCCACACCTCCCCCGATCAGGTCGTCGACGAGCGTGCGGATGTCACCGTCGGAGTGCATATGCACGATGCACCCCCGGTCGCGTGCGGGCCCCATCAGACGCTGATACACCGGACTGATATATTCACGGAAGTTGTCCGGGGACAACATGGGGCCAAGCTGCATGCCAAGGTCTTCCGGATACGCCATGATGTCCGGATCCAATGTCAGCCATCGCATGACGCACTCAAGATTGAACTCTTCCAGCATCCCGATCAATTCCGTCAACCGGGGGTTTTTGTCCATCATATCGAAAATGAGGTTTTCGTATCCTCTGATGTCCATGAGGCGCAAGAAAGTGTGCCCATGCGGGAGTTCGCCGATGACCAGCTCCCCGCGCGTCCTCCGTCGCGCAACGTCGTCGCGAAGGGCGTTCCAATTCAGGGGAAAGATGCCGTCAGTGGTGTCCGGATCGGGAGGCTGGTATGAGCTGAAATCGGACCAATCGGCGAGGGGGTGTTTGCGAACCGTTCCGGTGATGCCGTCATCCGTCGTATGCCACACGCAACCCCATGGGTCCGTGTAGGGATTGTCCTTACGCTCGTTCGGCGAGTAGTACGGCATCACGGTTTCCTGTCTCTTGAACTTCGGGAAGAGAAACCGATGCGCCTCCATCAGGTCCTGCAAAGCCACATGGTCATAGTGATGCCAGCATGCAGCGTTGATGTGGAACACCATGGGGATGTATTCCGGCCGTTCGAACCGGATTGCCTTTAGCACATTCGTGCGGTGGTCCATGCGTGAAGACTACCCCTTAGTTCCGAAGCCAGTGACTGTTGAGGCCGCCATCCTTCACGACGGCGAGAAGCTCTTTCTGCGGGTGTCGGCTTCCGACAACGCGGCTGGCAATCCCTGCGGGGAGAAGATCCGGGTAATTTGCAGACTTCCGGGAGTCAGGGCGTTTTCGAAATTCGTACGTGTCAGACTGCCGTGGTAAACCATATGATGATCCCGGTCTGTTCTTGTTCGAACACCAACCGATGCAACCTCACTTGGCCCATTGCACAGTGGGCAGGATCCACTCGTCCAGGGGTTTGTACAGAATGCCGTGCCCGGTACCGACATGAAGCACAATTTCACTATGGCGGCCGAGCCCCTTGCCCTCGGAGAGTGCGAACAACTTCGCGCACGAGCCTAGCAGTGCCGGGGTGACGGAGGGTTGGCCGATCATGGTGCCGGATGTCAGCAGGAAGGCGACTGTAGCTGAAAACAGGTATGGCACGAACATCTTTGTCTTCTTCATATACTCCTCATACGCAGGACCGAAGTACCGCACGCACTCCACCTCGTCTGCCTTCGCTGTCAGAATCAGCAACCAGGTCGCCACCGCCACCAGACACGCGGCATACCAGGATATTTCCTTGAGAAACGCGCCCCATGCAAGAAACAGCAGGGATCCGTACAAGGGATGACGAACATGGTGGTATATGCCCGATGTCACAAGCGTCGAAGTCTTCTCAAACGACAACAAAGTGCTATCCCGACGATGATTGTCAGGTTTACCGGCCACACATATCAGATACATACCTTGTCCAAGCATGATCAGAGACACGAGCAAAAAGACCCACGATACGATTTGGCGGGCAGAGAACGCATCGGAGAACCATGCTCCGCTGCTGATCAGGACGAGGCCGAGGATCGCCTCCCAGGCGAAGAATCGAAAAAAACCATGAGAACGAACGCGGCGAAGCGACCTCCATGATATCCCGACGAAACAACAGGTGACGGCGAGGAACAATATCAGTTTGAGCAGACTGTTATTCATGCGAGTGGACAGTTGCCATTGTCATAAACCATTCAGCTGACCGGCGAAAAATGGTTCAACACCTTGTTCTCCGACTTCCTCATTGTACACCCACACCAAGGAAGTTGCCATACCCGACAACAATCGTTGAGAGCACAAGGGTTGCCAATCCGAGCACCAGGGTCCTTTTGGTGGATCGGCTGCTCCCCGCCCATTCTTTCAGCGCGATCCCCCAGAGCGAACTAAAAATGATAATGCTGGCCATGTGCACGGTCCAGCTTGAGAACTTGTACTCGCCCATTTGCGTTTCGCCCATCGTATAGAAAAAGAACTGCATGTACCAGACAACTCCGGCGAGCGCGCTGAAGAAATAGTTGCGAACCATTGGGGCCCGTTCGGCACCGCCGGCGCTTAAGTACTGATGCCCCGTCCGGTTCTTGATGTTGAGGAAAATGCACCAGATGAAATTCGTCGTGAAACCGCCGAGCAGTACAATACAGAGCTTGGGGAGACCCGTCCAGAGCGCCGACGTGCCGTACCCGGCCGATATCTCCGAGATGGGCGCGGCGGCATCCAACCCATATGCCATGCATGCGCTCAGGATGCCCGAGACGGTAGCAACAAGGATCCCTTTGCGGAAGTTGAATTCGCGGATCGTGGCCTTCTTCTGCTCATCGGTCATCTCCTTCTCCTTAGACCTCCCCGCCAGGCCGGCAATCGCAATGCCTGTGAGGCAGACGACCACACCCAGAAGAATCACAAGACCCGAGGTTGTGCCCAGCACTTTGCTGACGAATTCCCCGTGGAATATCGGAGGGATCAACGTGCCAAAGGCAGCGCAGTATCCCAACGCCACTCCCATACCAAGCGAAAGGCCGAGGTAGCGCATCGTCAATCCGAAAGTTAACCCGCCCACGCCCCAAAGGACCCCCCAGAAATAAGCCCATGCGATGCTGGACTGCGGTGCTTCACTCAGCGTTGCGATCAACTCGTTCGTGTTGAGAGAGGCCATAATCCATGGTGCGACGATCCAGCTGAACACTCCCCCGACGAGCCAGTACACCTCCCAAGACCACTGCCGCACCGCACGATACGGAGCGTAAAAGGAGCCCGCGGCAAGTCCGCCAAGCCAGTGGAAAAACACACCGAGAAAGGGATTGGAGACCATCGTGTTCGATATCTTATGAGTTTTGAATTTTGTTCACAGGGTCATTTGGGTAGAACTGCCGAAAAATGATACAGGCCGGATTCGACTTCGAAGGCAGCCGAAGAACCGTCGGTCCGCAAATATCGCACGCCTGTTGCCTTCCTGACAGGTTTGCCGCTTTCGGTGATGGTTTTGAGACTTGTTGCCGGGATGAAGACCGTTGCGGTCGTGTTCACCGGCACACGGATTATCCAGTCGAAACGGCCTGCTTTATTGGTCCATTCGCTCTCGATACGGCCGTGGGGTGTCTTGTGGGCCGCCCGAACGAAATCCAGGCCTCCTACCGGCGTCGGGCGCATGAACACGTGTTTGAAGCCGGGTCGCGCGGAATCCGCCCTGATACCGGCAACGCGCTCGTACAACCAGACGACCAGATCTCCCACAAGCATTACATGATTTCCCGAGTTCATTGCGGGATCGGCGCTGTCACCGTTCCACAACTCCCACACCGTCGTCGCACCCTTCTCCATCATATACCCCCAGCTCGGGTACGTGGTGTTCGTGGCGAACCGGAATGACAGATCAGCCCGGCCAAAATCGGTGAGTACCCCGTTCAGCCATTGTCCCCCCACCAGCCCCGTCCCGATATGCCCTCTGGACTCCTCGGCAATCTTCCAGACGAGCCGTGCGAAGACCTTTGAGCGCAGGTGCGACGGAACCATGCCAAACGCCAGCGGCAGCACACAAGACGTCTGCGAGCCGTTGTCGTAGTACCCAAGCGAATCATTGTAGTACCGCCGGTTGAGTCCATCCTTCAGGCTGCGTGCCAGTGCCGCAAAGCGTTTCGCATCAGTTGCGTTCCCGGTAAGGGATGCGAACCGGGTCATGAGCTGGAGATCATGGTAGAAGTAGCTCGTTGAAAGAATCCCCGGAGCAGTCTTACGGAGGGGATCTTTCGAGTGGATCAACTCCGGGCTTTCCGGAGGAACGCACCAGTCGCCGTACGTATCCTTCTCGATGACCCCGTCCTTGATGTAGGTACTCATATGATCGATCCACTTCACCATGCTCGGATAGTGTCGGCGGATCAAAGCCGTGTCTGCATACTGATCATACAGTGCACCGGGGATGATTACCGTGCTGCTCGGCCATGTGACGTTGTCATTGTAGAGCGGCCAGTACGAGGGGCATACATCACTCACGCTCCCGTCCGCTTTCTGCGCGTCGGCCATATCCTGCACCCATTTGGCATACAGTGCACCGATGTCAAAAAGGTAAGACTCACCCCGCGATTCAGCAGAGCGATCGCCGAGCCACCCCTGCCGTTCGTCCCGCTGCGGGCAATCCGTGGGTATGCTTCTGTAGTTGCCCTGCACGCCCCTCACGATACTGCGATAGATCTTGTTGATGACAGGATGTGAACTCGTGAACTCTCCGGCCGTTTCCACGTCATCATTCACGACCCGGCCCTCAATCGCCGAGAGCTCCGGACGGCCGGGGAATCCCGTCATTTCCACGAACCGGAAGCCGTGATATGTGAATCGAGGTTCGAAGACCTCCTCGCCCCCGCCCTTGAGCGTGTAGAAATCGGTCACTTGCGCACCCCGGATGTTGTCCAGGTACAGCTCACCACTGGGCTTGAGGGTCTCTGCATGACGGAGTGAAATCTGGGATCCGCGAGTCCCGTTCACGCGGAGTCGGCACCATCCGACCATGTTCTGCCCCAGGTCGAAGATGAACACCCCGGGGCGCTGCTCCTTGACCGACACCGGCTTCAGGGTCTCGACCACCCGGATTGGTTTGATCATCTGGGCACTCAACACTCCGCCCGGCGGCGGAACAATTGCGGGAACCTGCCAGGTTCCGTCGTTGAAGCCGGAGGATGACCAGCTCTCAAATTCCTTCCTCGCGTCGTATTCTTCGCCGTCGTACTCGTTGTTGGCCACGATGGGGCCATCCGTGCTCAACTTCCACGTTTCGTCGCTGATAACATCCCCGGTCGTACCATCTTCGTTCTCGATGTGCAGTTGCAGGAGCAATTTGGGGTAGCCATAGGTTCGCGTTATGGTCGGCGTGCCGAGTCTCGGAGCATAGTACCTCCCGTTGCCAAGAATGACGCCGAGGGTATTACGTCCCTGAGCAAGAGCTCCCGACACGTCATGCGTTACATAGAACACCCGTTTCGGGTATTCGCTCAATGCGGGCGAAAGCACGTGATCGCCGATCTTTTCTCCGTTGATGTACAGCTCGGACAACCCCAGGCCGCTCATATGCACAGTTGCCCTGCGGATGGGCCTATCAAGCATGAATTCCTTCCTCAACCATCGAGCCGCGAGCCGTCTGTTTGCCACACCGCTCCTCTTCCCCCAGGGAGGCATCCCCACAGGGCCGAGTGTCTGAGCGGCTACCCAGTGGGCATCATCGAATTCCACCAATTGCCACCCCGCGAGCGCCGTCTCGGCGGTTTTCCACAACGAATCGGTCGGGATGAGCAATGAGGTCCCGTCTGTGAACCGGATCTCGAACATCCCAACAAGTCCCGCGGGATTGGGGCGGTCCCCCTCATTCGGTATGGGCAGATTGCGCACTGACACTGCCAGGACATTCTTTCCGGCGCGGACGCCGGACACGTTCTTCAGTTCTGCGATGAGGCGATGGCTCGTCGTCGTGCAGATGGGCGTGTCATTCAAGTAGAACTCCGCGTAATCGTCCGCGGTGGCATACAGAAGTGCGCGTTGAACGGTGCGGCCTTCAGGGATCAAGACCGTCCGGCGGAAGTACCGCGTCCCCAGCGGTGCCGCTTTTTCCGGCTGTCCACCCGGGAACCAGATCCAGTTCGTGCTTGCGAGGTGGTACGTCGTGTCCACCCCATCAAGCCCGATCCATTTCCCCTTCCAATCACTCTCCCTCAATAATCCCATCGTCCACTTCGCAACAGGGCTCCAGCCTGATTGTCTTCCATTGCGGTCCCAGACCCGTACCATCCAGAAGTAGGGCATTCCCGATTCCAGTGGCGTGCCTTTGTATGTGACCTGAATGGACTGCCCGGACCTGACTTTCCCGGAATTCCACCGGTCACTCCCCCCCTTTTGCAGTAGCTCCGCTGATGAGGCGACAAGTACCTGATATGCAGTCTGCTTCTGGCGCCGCTCATCCGATTCCAGTATCCAGCCGAGGCGTGGTGCCGTCACGTCGATCCCCTGGGGATCGGATAAGCGTTCGCATCGCAACTGGGTAACCCTGACCTGTGAGCCGATTGTTGTCATTTGTGCCGCCCTTGTGTTAAGGATAAAACAGACAGGGAGAAGAAGGAACAGGAAAAGTGGGATCTTCGCAATGGACATGTATGGTCCTTTCACGGGTGGAATGAGAGGAATATAGCCAAAACTCTTTGAAATTTCCTTTGCGAGCTGTCTATCGTAAGGGCGGTTCGGAGGGTGGCCCGGCCGTGTCACAACTAACGCTGCGGATCGAAGAGGTGCTCTGGAGGGATGAGTCGATTGAGCTTGGAACGCTGCTCCGGGTTCAAGAGCGAAAGCCCCGTTTGAAACGACGCATTCGTCCAGCCGAATCCTTCCCGTGTGATATAGGAGAATTTTGTTCCAACATTTCCATACTCGGCAAAGACCTCGTGGGACCTCCGTACGACATCGTATTTCTCCGTGACGGTCCCGTTGTAGTGTGAGGCGTTCAGTGTAATTGTGTAGAGCCATTTGTATGCAAGACGGCTGGCTGCTTCACCAAAGCCGTAGTTGTCCAATGCATGCCATGTCAGCATCTGGTGGGGCGCCCAACCGAATGGGTAATCCCATTGCCGTTGGAGGTGATCGGCGCTTATGGGTCCGCGCGATTCTTCGGTTGAACTCACCACACCACCCGGCATTTCGAGCAACGGCAGCGCCCTGCCTACGATCGATCTTGCCTGCTTCAGAGTCGCAAGGGATGCCCAGAGCGGATACAGTGTCGTGGCGCTGACATAGGTCACCCGTTCTCCCGTCCGGACATTGTAGTCGAAGAACATGCCACGCTCAGGATCCCACAGGTACTTATTGATGTTTTCCTTGCGTTTTGCCGCCCGGACAAACCAGTCAGTGCTCCTCTCCACCATCCCATTGGCCGGCGTGATCGACCCGCCAAATTCACGTTCGAGCACCGTCGCGATGTCCAACTCGATTTTGTACAGCAGCGAATTAAGATCGACCGTTGCGAGATCTGCGCAGCGGCCATAGAGCCTGTAACTCGTGTCGTGCCCCGACTCCCTCATTGCACGATCGTGGATGAAGAACTCATCCAGCTCCGACTCTCTGATTTTGCCGGTTCTGTATGCCAGCTCGTAGGCGCGTGCATCCATTCCTCTCCTGGCGGCAAACTCGGCGAAGACCGCGTCGAAGTGCCCGGGTTCGACTTCGGGAGGCGGGCCTGTGCCGGTGTCGAAGTACCTGCTGAGCCCCGTCGACGTCATATGCTCCGGGTTCGTCCAGACCGTGCGGTACTCGTGAACCGCGGCTTCCAGAACCTTCCGAAGCCAGAGAAGCCTGAGCGAATCCGCGGGAAGATGTTCGCAAACCTCCAGCGCCATCGAGGTCAGAAAAGGAGGCTGAGATCGCGTCAGGTAATAGGTCCGGTTGGCGTTCAGCACCGCGCCATAATGTGTGACTTCGTAAACGAAGTTCTCAACTATGGATCTGGCGAGCTCAACACGGCCGTCCTGCAGAAGTCCCAGGACAATGAAGTAGCTGTCCCACCCGTACATCTCGTTGAACCGGCCGCCAGGAACCACAAACGGAACACCCTGGGCGGAGCCGGCCTGCCCCTCAGTGAGCGCAAGTGTGAGGATCCCGGGATAGCCGTTCCTCGACTGCACGTATTCCGGAGTCAAGCGGGGCGGTAACCGATTCACACGGAGATTCCATTCGGCGTTTTGTCTGCCGAGTCCGTCATAATATTCGAAGGCGCGCATGTCTGACGCGGGGACATACAAGTAACTCTTGCCGTCGATTGCGGAGGTCTTGTCATCCCTGAGCATCGCCGGCAACCCGGTTTCGTCGATACGCCGTGTCAGACCATCCCAGTAGCGTTCACGAATACTCCGTGAAATCCGGTCAACAGGCTGCTCGTACACCCTCCCCATGTCGAGACCTGCCGTATCCCGCCCGGCTTCCAGGAGAAGCTGAAGTTCCTGGAGCAGGTTGGAAAGAGGGTACGTTCCTTCAACTTCGCGGCGACGCCGGTCAACCGTGAAGAATGAGAATCGCTTGTTTCCACGCTCCGTGCCGGTCACAGTTGTATCATCGACTGTGATCTTGCGATCACCATCCGTGTCTTCATCGGTGATCAACTGGTTGAAAGTGGTCCCTACCGGTATGGTCTCCACAGTGTGCTGTGACTCTACGTGCCCCGTTGCAGGAACAAGAAGAAAAGCTGCGGCGACAACGCCCGATGCATATTCACGAACCCGGGCCATAGTCTTCGATCCGACGTGGACCTCCCTTTCCTGACGGGTCATTGTCCGGTGCTTTCGAGCCGCGCGGAATGGACCGCATCAAGGAACCGTGCGACGTCGCGAGGGTCCCGCACACTGTAGGAGGCCGCGGATGCTCTCCGGGTGCCGACAAGAACCTTGATTGCGCGTCGGGGAAGCATCCTGAAGGCATCTTCATCCGTCAGGTCGTCACCGATATAGACAACAAGCACTGACCTGGACGGTCGGAGGGTCTCGAGTACACGTATCACGGCGTGACCTTTGCTCCAGTCCACGTTTGGTCTCACTTCTATCACTTTCTTCCCCGGTGCGGTCTTTAGGAGTTTTGCATAGGGCCGGACAACGCCTTCGACAGTGTTCTTCACCAGGGGAGTCATCCAGCCCGGGACATTTCTGAAGTGAACGCTCAACGTGTAGCGTTTGTTTTCGATGAGAATGTTCCGCACGGGTTTCAGGGCGATCGTGAGCGTCCGGTCGACCTTGGCAAGCAACGGCCGAATCGCATTCGCCACCGGGTGAATCCACTCAGATCGGCCCCCCGCGATCTCAAACCCGTGATTGGCCATTACGAGAAGAGTATCGATGTGGACGCGTGTCAAGATATCTTGACGGGATCGCCCGGTCACCAGAGCAAGCGTCACATCCGGACGTGCCGATAATTGATCGAGAAGAGACTTCATTCTTGGTGAGAGTGTCGCCAGCGACGGCGTTCTTCGAATAGGGGCGAGAGTCCCGTCAAAGTCCAGGAACAGGATCACATGACTGCAACCCCGCAGTTTCTTCTTGACCGAGGGGTTGAGAGTTTTTCGAGGACCGAATAGAGGTTGGGGCGTCATGGCTGCTCGTGCACTTCCTCCCCCACCGGCTTCGGCAATCTCAGCCTCGACAGGGTTGACACGATGTTGCCGGCCCAGCGGTACACATTACGATCACTGATGACTTCCCTCATCCGCCGCATTCGCTCACCCCGTTCTGCTTCCGGCATAGTCAGCGCAGTGTAGATTGCGTTCGCCATTTCTTCAACGTCATAAGGATTGACGACAATTGCATCTTGTAGCTCTCTCGATGCTCCCGTGAACTGGCTCAAAATTAGGACTCCGTCTTCGTCATCCCGCGCCGCCACAAACTCCTTGGCCACGAGGTTCATCCCATCATGGAGCGACGTGACCATGCACAGGTGAGCGGCCCGGTAAAATGGATTGATTGTCTGATGACCGTGATGAGCTTTGAGGAACACGACCGGCTTCCAATCCTTGTGACGGAATCGCCAGTTGATCTTATCGACTGTTTCCTCAACCTCCGCCATCAAATCGTGGTACCGTTTGATGTGCGTCCTGCTCGGAGCGCCGAATTCCACAAACGTGAATTGCCCGATGTACTCGGGATACTTCTCCAGAAATCGCTCCACAGCCTTGAACCGTTCTACGATTCCCTTGGTGTAGTCGATGCGATCAACACCGACAGCGAGGTACTTCGAAGGGGTGATCTTCTGTCTCAGTAACACATCGCGCATTGTCCCGGGGCCCGTCTCAGTCTTCTGCTTGCCGTCCAAGAGTCCCGGGAAGGCGACACTGATCGGAAACGGCCGCACGACGGTCTTTGACCCCTCCTTTTCCACGGTGAATTGATCCCAGTTGATCTTGGATTCGAGAAAACGGTCGACGGTTTCCAGGAAATTGTTGCAGTGGAACTGAATGTGGAAGCCAATGAGATCCGATCCCAGAAGACCAAGGAGGATCTCCTGTTTCCAGGGGCAGATCCCGAAGACTTCGGGGTTTGGCCAGGGAATATGCCAGAAGATCGCAACCCGGGCATCGGGCCGTTTCGACTTGATCAACAAAGGCAGGAGTGCAAAGTGGTAATCCTGCACCAGTATAAGGGGTTCAGATTCCTCCGCGATTTCATCCAGGACTGCCTCAGCAAATTTCTGGTTCACTTTTTGATAGCTGACCCAATCATCCAGACGGAAGAGCGGCCGCGTGTGAGTGATGTGACAGAGTGGCCAGATCCCTTCATTCGAAAAACCATAGTAGTACCCCTCTTCCTCCTCTTTGGTGATATAGACCCGCCTCAGGGTGTACCGGGGACCCTCGGGGGGCACCTGCAGCCGGCCTCTGTCATCCGACATCTCACGGTCAGCATCTCCGTTGCCGTGCGCGATCCAGACTCCCCCGCATGCCTGCAGGACTGGATCGAGGGCCGTCACGAGGCCGCCCGCCGGGACAATGCATTCGACAGACCCGCCCTGCCTCACATGCATGTACGGTTCCCTATTCGACACCACGAGGAGATTCTTTCCCCCGAGCGTCTGTCGCACGTGCTCTTTCAGCCGCTCGGCGGTCCACATGGACCCTCCTTCGACGCGCAGGCGCGCCTCCTCTTCGGCAGCAGCCCTGGCAACTGCCAGACTCTTAGCGAGCAGCGTCACCTCTTCAGCCAATGGGCCGAGGATATCCCCCCGCGGAAGCATCGGGGGATGGCTGGGCCTTCCGGTTCTGAGCCCTCTCATCCACTTCGCGACGCTGGCAATGGGTCCGGTGATACTCCACCGCACAACCACGATCGTCGTCAAAATAATCAGGAATGCCTGAGACAGAAGTCCGAAGAAGTTTGTTGTCCATATCCCCTTCAGTCTTGCATCAATGTAGGACTCGTCATGTTGCACCAGAAGCGCACCCACCATCCTGCCCTCGAGATGGAGAGGTGTCGCAAAGAGGTGTTTCTGCTGACCATCCTCAGATACATGGCTTGTGATACCCTGTCCAAGCGCGAAAGCCTCCCACACGCAACGCGGTGCAGTACTCCTGGTCTGCGACATTGCAGGACTGGCCGCAATCAGTGTACCGACGCTGTCATACACAGCAATGCCTACCAGCTTCTCACGGTTACCAAACCTGTCCACAAAGTCCTTGAACTTCTCGGGCGATCCGGATCGGAGCAGCTCTTTTATCGATTCTTCGAGACTCTCGGAGAGAATTGCCGCCCGGACGCTCAGTTCCTGTGTTAACCGGTGTTTCTCTGTCTGGACCTGCACGTAGGAAAAGACTGAAGCCACAAGCGCTGCCGCCAGCACAAGCGAGACTATCAGTCGAACGGTGATTTTCATGCTGTCCTCCCTACTCTCAGAAACCATCCCCCGCTTTCCGCAGTTCTCCCGACCTGGGCGGGCACGCTGTCATGCATCCTATTCAAGAACTGTGTTGCCCAGAACATGTCGAATTCACCGGTTCAAGCGAGACATATCCCCGAGACAGTATGCATATCCCTCAGATGATACGCAAGAAGAAATGATCCGCCGTTTGCACGCGACCTCTGTGCCAGGCATGAGGCCGGCGATTTTGCATAAGCCCCCCGGACTCTGTATATTCAAGGAGGAGCAGCCAACCGGATGCGAGCGGGGCAGAGGACACAAACAGTGTATCGGGGAGAAGAAGAAGCGCGATGGAACCGTTCTATTTCAAAACCAAACTCGACCAGACACTTCTTCTCGGCATAAAGGCCAGGAACGTTCAAGGCTTGCTTGAAGGTCTTCGACACGTGCCGGATTCCTCAGTCTACTATCACACCCACCGTTTCCTCGAACAACATCACTTCCTCTCGCCGGAGCCGCCGAATGATTTCGCTTACTGGATCAGCGAGGAGCTGGGGGATGATGTGTTAGGTGAGCAGCTGTCCAGCGTGGACATTATTCAGTTCAGAACAATCGGACAACTCCGCGAGAAGCTCATCACGACGCTGGAAAACTACCTGGACTCTGCCGAACGCCTCGCGTTCAGTCCGGCCGGGCAGGAGTTTCATTTCATGGCCTCACGCGCGTTTGTCTTCCCCACCGGGCACGTCGCACACGATCTGCGGGAGTTTCCGGACGAACTCGGTCGTGTCAGCATCAACTCGATTTACTATCACGTGTTCGATGCAAAACTGAGATTGGAGCAGGGAGATAATGATTTCTCCGAATGGTTTTTGTCTCTTGGCAAACCAGAGCTTGCCGATCGACTCCGGACTCTTGACCCCTATGCACATACCCTTGAGGGGTTGCGCAAACGAATCATCGCCATGGTGAGGACAAATGCTACGTATTGAGGACTATGCAGCAATTACGGGCCAGGCGGCGATCGACGAGCTCCGCGTGCTTGCCCGGTATGTTGAGGGGAAATCGGTCCAGAATATCAATTCAACCGCGGTGGGCGGCGGTGTAGCCGAAATCCTGACACGGATGCTCCCCCTCCTGAAACAACTCGGCATCGATGCGCGATGGGATGTGATCAAGGGCGACGAGAAGTTCTTCTCCGTGACCAAGAAGTTTCACAACGCCCTGCATGGTGTCCCTACACAGGTCAGCGACGAGGAGCTTGACTATTTCGTGCACATTAATCGCGAAAACGCCGAAGAAATGAGTCTTGCTGATATCGTCTTTGTGCATGACCCGCAACCGGTCGCCCTTATCGAAAAGCGAAACCCGGATGGGCAGAAGTGGCTCTGGCGCTGCCATATCGATTTCTCCAAGCCCGATGTTCGTGTCTGGAGGTTCCTGGAACAATACATTTCGCGCTATGACTCTGCGGTGTTCTCCGCGCCGGCGTTTGCCCGGAAGTTGCTCATCCCACAGGTGCTGATCCCCCCGTCGATTGATCCGTTGAGCGACAAGAACCGGGAGCTGCCGGAAGAAACCATTGCCTCAGTCTTCGATCGCTTCAAGATTGACCGATCGCGTCCGGTCGTCACACAGATTTCCAGGTTCGATTATTTGAAGGACCCTCTCGGCGTGATCAAGGCATACAAAGCGGCGAAGAGGCATGTGGATATGCAGTTGGTGCTCGCGGGCGGCGGTGCAACCGACGACCCCGAAGGGCCGGCGATCATGGCACAGGTCCAGGAAGAGGCTTCGACGGACAAGGATATCTTCGTCATCTTCCTTCCGCCGTCGAGCGACCTGGAAATCAACGCTCTGCAGCGGGGCTCGACGATCATTCTTCAGAAATCGCTGAAAGAGGGATTTGGCTTGACGGTCTCCGAGGCTCTCTGGAAAGCAAAACCCACGATTGCAGGCGCTGTCGGCGGAATCCCCCTGCAGATCAAGCACAAGTATTCGGGCATCCTTACGCACTCTATTGAAGGCACGACCCACTGGATCAAACAACTCATCAATGAGCCCGATTTCGCCAAACGGTTGGGTGTCAACGGAAGAGAGCATATTCGCAATAATTTCCTCATTACGAGACACATCAAGGACTACTTGCTGCTATTCACCTCGTTGTTCCACCGGGGCGACATAGTTGAATTGTGACATTCCACGGCCGTTTCCTCCTTTCACAGGTCGCAACCCAATCCCCTTACAATCCAGGCCTGATTTTGTGTGGGCCTGATTTTGCTTGACAAGCCTTCCTTTTCCATTATATTGGTGCTATACATCAACAAGCATTCAGAATGCACGCCAGCAGACATATCGGATTCCCGGGGGTCCTTGGTACCGTGACCGGCGCCTGGGGCATACTGTCGGCTGCATCCCTCGCTCGTGGTACTACCACAACGGTCGGCCTCCTTCCCGCTCCGCAGCTGACTCCAGTCAGCTGACGAACGGCCGGGGCAACGACGCTCACACCAGAAGCCACAATTTCCACAAAGTAACAAGGTCAAAGCAGAGTTCGCCTCGGACAGAGGAGTGTTGATCATGTCCGGAGGGATATTACAACCTTTCGCGGGTTATGAGGAGCTGAGCCATGAAAGCAGACGCCATAAGGAAGCACCAGACCGAAAAGCGCCACCAAATCGACAAGACGATTGCGGTGCTCGGAACCGGCAATATGGGGACTTCACTTCTGATCGGCATTGTCAAAGCGGGATTAACTCCGCCCCAGAAAATCACAGGGTGCGACATCAGCATTGAGAAGCTCCATGCCCTCGCGGAAAAGTGGCATATACGCACCAGCACGAATCTGCGTGATGCTGTCGCTGGGGCCGAGATCATCCTCTTGTGCGTAAAACCCATGACCATCCCGAAAGTCCTCAAAGAAATCAAGCCGGTGATGCGCGACGATCACCTCGTGATCTCCATCGCAGCGGGCGTACGGATTGCTTTCCTGGGAGAACTCATAGGCCGCAAGCTCGGCATTATCCGCACAATGCCCAACATCGCCTCGACTGTCGATGAAGGCGCAACAGCGATCGCGTATGGCGACCATGTCTCCGGACAGCAGAAAAAAATCGCAGAAGCGATCTTCTCCGCAGTCGGGGAAATCGTCACCGTTGCCGAAGAGCAGCTTGACGCCGTCACCGGCCTGAGCGGAAGCGGACCGGCATACATTTACATGGTTATCGAAGCACTCATTGACGGCGGCGTAAAAATGGGACTCGGGCGCGATATCGCGACGCGCCTTGCCATCCAGACCGTCCTGGGCTCGGCAAAGCTCGTGAAGATGTCCGGACTCCATCCGGCGATCTTGCGTGACCAGGTGACCACACCGGGCGGGACAGCCATCAATGCGATTCACGAGCTGGAGTCGCACGGGTTGAGGTCCATGCTCATTAATGCCGTCGCGACGGCAACCCGTCGCTCTGAAGAACTCAGCAAGGTCCTGAGTCAGGGGTAGCAAACAACATGGCAAAACGCAGGCTGATGAAATTCGGGGGTTCATCTGTGGCGAACCCAGGACGCATGCGCGAGGTCGCTTCGATCGTGCTCCAGGCGGCACAACGCGGCCCCGTGGTCGTCGTCGTTTCCGCCTACCAGGGTGTGACAAACCAGTTGCTTGAATGTGCACGCCTTGCGGAAAACGGCATGCGAGAGTTTCACTCGTTGTATGAAGCGCTTGTGATGCGCCATCTGGACGCGCTCAACGAGTTGCATGCGCACCGGCCGCCCAAACGGGTGGCAACCGACGTGCAGACTCTCCTCTCAGAACTCAACAATGTACTGCAGGGGGTCTACCTTCTTCGCCATTGCTCTCCCCGCACCCAGGATCTGACCGCAAGTTTCGGTGAACGGTTGTCGGCCCTTACCCTGGCATCCTATCTCCAACGCTCACGAGCCGCCCGATTCGTCGACTCACGGACTCTTGTCGTCACCGATGATCGATTCACGAAGGCAGGCGTGCTGTTCCCTGCAACCAATGCCGCGGTCAAGAAGGTCTTTTCAAGCCTGTATGCCCATGCCGGCAGAAAGGTGATCCCTGTTGTAACGGGGTTCATCGGGGCCACCGAAGACGGACGCACGACAACAATCGGACGAGACGGGTCCGATTATACCGCCGCGATTCTTGGTGCTGCGCTGGGAGTGGGAGTGATCGAAATATGGACGGACGTCGACGGGATTCTCAGCGCTGATCCGCGGGCTGTCAAGACGGCGTTCGTTGTGCCGCAGATGTCCTACGAAGAAGCGATGGAACTCTCGTACTTCGGGGCAAAGGTACTGCACTCCTCCACGATTGCCCCCGCAGTGGTCAAACGGATTCCCATCGTTATCAAGAATACCCTGAACCCCGCTGCACCCGGCACACGCATCTCGAGCCATGTCAACCGGTGGGAAAGTGTTGCGAAAGGCATCGCGTCGGTGGATCAATGTACGCTGCTCACACTTCGCGGTTTGCGGATGGTGGGCGTGCCGGGCACCGCGGGTAGGCTGTTCCGCTCCCTGGCGTTGCACAACGTCAACGTCATCCTCATCTCCCAGGCGTCTTCGGAACACACGATCTGTATCGCCGTCAGCAGCTCGGATGTACCCCGGGCGCGTGAAGCGGTCAACGAAGAGTTCCGGTATGAAGTGCAATCGAAGATAATGTCTCTGGACGAGAAATCCGGTCAAATGATCGTTGCTATTGTGGGCGACGGCATGGAAGGGACGCCGGGGGTATCGGGAAAAGTGTTTCAAGCCCTGGGGCGCAACGGGATCAACGTTACGGCGATCGCCCAGGGTGCATCGGAACGTAACATTTCGCTGGTGATAGACGAGAGTCAGCGAATTCGGGCACTCAACGTAGTGCATTCTGCTTTTTTTGAACGCCGCAAAACTCTCGCGATGATTTTGATCGGGCCGGGGAACATCGGGGCTGCATTCCTGCGACTGCTGCATCAACAGCGCAAATTCTTGAACGGACGGGGCTTTGAGGCGCGCCTCTGTGGAATCGCCGATAGTTCCCGGTTCGTGCTCTCCCCGGATGGCATCGATCTCCTCCGGTGGAAGGAAACGCTGGTCTCTTCATCGTCGCGCATGGAACCGCGGTCGTTCCTCCGCCACCTGGCGGAAATGCATTTCACAAACGCCGTCATTGTCGATTGTACGGCGAGCGGAGAAATTGTAGACCTGTACGAAGACTTCGTGCGGCTGAACATGCACATTGTGACACCGAACAAAAAGGCAAATGTGCTGCCCTGGCGGAGGTACAAGCAGCTGACAGAGCTTATGAAAAGCCGCCAGAAGTATTTCCTGTACGAGGCCAACGTCGGCGCGGGGATGCCGATCATCTCAACACTCAATGATTTGATCGCCAGCGGCGATACGATCGTGAAGATCGAGGGAGTATTCTCCGGCACGCTCAGTCATTTGTTCAACCATTACGACGGTACGGTGCCGTTCAGCGCTCTGGTTCAGGAGGCCATGGAACTCGGCTATACGAAGCCGGATCCGCGTGATGACCTGTCGGGTGAAGATGTGGCGCGCACACTGCTCATCCTCGCGCGGCAGATCGGGCTGCAAATGGATCTCCGGCAAATCCGCACTGAAAGCCTCGTTCCCCGTCCATTGCGCGGAGGACCCCTACCGGGGGGGTTCTTCGCCGAGTACAGACACTCCGATGCCGCAATGCAGCGCCGCTTCCTGGCAGCCCGGGAGCAAGGCCGCGTGCTGCGATACGTCGGCGTGGTCCAGGGAAGGGCCGCGTATGCCGGAGTGAAAGAGATCCCCCGGGGCCATCAACTTGCTTCTACGCACGGGAGTGATAATGTTATTACCTTTACGACGCACCGGTACGCACAGTCGCCACTCGTGGTGCAGGGTCCGGGCGCCGGTGCCGAAGTGACAGCGATGGGTGTGTTCTCCGACCTTCTGAAGCTCTTGCACTATCTACCACAATGATACGGCCGCGCAAAACGAGAGTATTCGCACCGGCAACCATCGCCAATCTCGGTTCCGGCTTCGACGTGCTGGGTATCGCAATCGCTCAGCCGGGTGATGTCGTGGTCGCCGAGCGCCAGCCTGCGCCCGGGCTCTGCTTCTCCGTGCGGACGACGCACCCCGATGTGCCGGTTGATCCGCAATCGAACGTTGCCGGTTATGTCACCATGTTGATGCTGGAAGAATTTCACCCACCGTTCGGTGTGAAGATGTTGCTCGACAAACGAATGCCGATCGGATCCGGACTCGGGAGCTCCGCTGCCAGCAGTGTCGCGGCCGCAGTTGCCGTGAACGCACTGCTTCCCCGTCCGGTCGACAGGGCCGACCTGCTCCGATTCGCCATGGAAGGAGAACGGAAGGCTTCCGGTGCAGCGCACGCGGACAATGCGGCACCATGCCTCTTCGGAGGCGCGTGTCTGGTCCGCAAGTATACCCCTCTGGACGTAATCCCGGTTCCCACAAAAAACACAATCGTATGGGTTGTCGTTCATCCGCACACAGTCATACGAACGGAAGATGCGCGAAGCATGTTGCCGAAAGCAATTACGTTGCAGACGGCGATCAACCAGTGGGGAAACATCAGCGGATTGACCGTCGGGTTGGCGGCAGGTGATCCGGCGCTGGTGGGAAGGTGTATTGAGGACGCTGTCGCGGAACCCGTGCGGGCGAATCTTATTCCCGGTTTTGCAGAAGTAAAGGAATCCGCGCTGCGGGCGGGTGCGTTTGGATGTTCGATTTCCGGATCAGGCCCGTCCATGTTCGCGGTAACGGCTTCGGTCCGCACCGCACACGTCGTGGCGCGCGCGATGCAAAAAACATTTGCGCGCGCGGCGCGAATCGCATGCGATACGTACGTATCCCGCATCAACCGCGCCGGTGCAACAATACTCTGGACGCGCAGCAAATGAACTATGTGAGCACGGCGGGGCACACCGCCGCGACATCCTTCCGGAAAGCCGTCTTTGCGGGGCTTGCACCTGACGGGGGGCTGTATGTCCCCGAGCGGCTCCCCCGCTTCCCGGCGGCTTTGATCAAAGGTCTCTCAACGACATCTCTCCATGCGATCGGCCGGGAGCTGGCTGCAGCTTTTATCGATGATATTCCGGGGAAGGATTTCGCCGCATTGATCAGGCGCGCCTGGACATTTCCGATTCCACTCACGCACTTGCACGGCAACATCCACCTGCTTGAGCTCTTCCACGGACCGACCCTCGCATTCAAAGATATTGGTGTGCGGTTTCTTGCCCGCGTGCTTTCGCACTACCTTCACACGTCGCACGAGGATGTCACGATCGCCGTGGCGACATCCGGGGATACAGGAAGTGCCGTTGCCCATGGCTTCTTCAATGTACAGCACATCACCGTGTATGTTCTCTACCCCTCCGGGAAGATCAGCTCGCTGCAAGAGCAACAAATGGCGACTCTGGGCGGGAACATTCATGCTTTGGAAGTCGAAGGCACGTTCGATGACTGTCAGCGTCTGGTAAAGCAGGCCCTGGCCGACAAGGAAGTGGCTGAGGCCCGGCATTTAACCACCGCAAATTCCATCAGTCTCGGCAGATTACTGCCTCAAATTGGCTACTACGTGTGGGGAATGGCGCAGTGGCAAAACTTCCCCCGGCTGGGAGCTGCAGATGCCCTCCCGGCTTTCGTTGTGCCCAGCGGCAACTTCGGGAATCTCACTGCCGGCGTATATGCGAAAGCCATGGGGCTTCCGGCGGGAAAACTGGTGGCGGCTACGAACGTCAATGATGCCGGCGCGCAGTACATTCGAACCGGGTCGTTCATCCCGCGCGCCGCGCTGCAGACGCACTCCAACGCAATGGATATCGGCAACCCGAGTAACCTGGCGAGGATACGATCACACTATCACGATGACATTGCGGCCATACAAGCTGAGATTGGAGCCGTGACTATAGGGGACGAAGAAACTCTCGATGAAATCCGGGCCACGTATAGCCTGACCGGAAAGATTCTAGATCCGCATACGGCTGTAGGTGTCGCGGCGGCAAGGAAACGAATCGGAGATGAGCCGGCCATTGTAATGGCAACGGCACATCCCGGCAAATTCTCCGATGTCATCGAAAGGGCTCTGGGAATACGAATGCCACTCCCGCCACAACTCCAGGAGGCGCTGGAGCGACCGAAACAGAGCACCCGGATTTCCGCTCAGTATGACGCATTCAGGGAAGTGCTGCTGAGCCATCCAACCCGCGCCATGGGATGAGCATCGGTATCTTTTTCTTGTATTCCCGGTTCGCGTCACCCGGGTGACTCACCTCTCCTCAGAACCACGTTTGTTTCCGGTATTCACGATACTGGTCCCCGAAGCGGGACTCCAGTGCCGCGTCCTCCAGGCCTTTCAATTGTCACAGAGCCCCGATGGCGAGAGCCCACCCGTCAGCAAATATTCGATGTTCATGGCGTTTTGCAGCCCGGTTGTTTTGTTTGCTCACTGTCCGCCACTGGCACGGTGTCTTCCTAATCTCGCACGCGTTGTCGCACCACTGCCAAATTCCCGACATGCAGATCAGCGCCACGACCGTCACGCAGGATGATCGGCGATGCTTTGGGATTGAAGGGGGCGGCGGTGCCGGTGAAACGGTCAACGACCACACCCTCGAAACCTGCGATGTCGATCCCGTGAGTGAAGAAGGGTGCTTTCACGGAATCCCAGCTCAACCGGAAATCTCGAATCCGGAAGTTCTTGACATGCTGCGCGTGGAGTCCGGCGATGTCATGCGAAAAGAGCTGCTGTTTCTCGTCAAGAACGGGTCTCAGATCGTAGTTCCCACCGCTTGATGCGTTCAGCGGACTGTCTGCTATATGCAACGTCAAGTTCTCCATCGAGACATTTTCGATGATGCTCTCCGCACTCCCGTAGATGAGGATCCCCGATTCACTCTTGCATATGACGTTGTGGAAGGAGACGTTACGGATTTTGCCCAGAGGGACATCCTTCGTGAGCCGAACCGCAGAGATGTGGATTGGCTCCCCATTTCCCCACCAATCCCCTGTGTGCAGCCTCGTCTCGATAATCACATTGGATACGATGACGTTTTCGAGAGATCCCTGATCACGGACGAACATACCTATTCCACGGTTCGAATTGGTGATGGTCACGTCGGAGATGGTGATGTTCCGCATCGGGTTCTGGTCAAATCCGCCGATCCGTATGGCCGCGGACCGGGACTGCATGAGGCAATTGGTGATTGTAATGTTCTTCAGCGGACGCCGCAGATTCTTGTACCCCGGCAGATCGAAGTGATGACTGTACCCGGTGATGGCCACACAGTCGTCACCGGTCCGGATGTCACAATCCGACATGATCACGTTGCTCGAAGAAGTAAAATCCACTCCATCGTTGTTGGGCACAAGCAGGTTGCACCAGATCCGGACCCCGGAAACCAGGACACCGTCACAATCCGCAAAATGCACGGTCCAGAACGGAGAATTAGTGATGAGGACGTCACGAATGGTAACCATGCGGCAGTCAGAGAAGATGATCATCTGAAACGGACGGTCTTTCGGGACTGCAGGACCGTCACCGATCCCGGTAAGCACTTCGCGGAAGTGCTCCTTCTGGCGCGTCCACTGTACACCGGCATTCTCAATGTGCTTGGCGCGCGTGAGATCCATGAATGTATCCCCATTGCCGTCAATGGTCCCCTGGCCGGAGATCGACACGTTCGTCGCATCCTGTGTGAACAACAATCCCACTACTCTGCCTCCGAGAACGTAGTCCTTCAAGTTGTCACTTCCCCGCAGAACCGCCCCGGTGGTCAGATGCAGATTGGTGTTGGAGCGCAGCTGCAGTGTGCCGGAAAGGAACACCCCCGGCGGGACGAGAATGGTTCCCCCACCTCTCATCGCGATCGAATCGATCGCCTTTTGAATCGAATTGGTGTTGAGCGTGCGCCCGTCGCCAACGGCACCGAATTCGGTAATGGCCAACGGATCCTGCCCTGCCCGTGCCGGAACCCCGGCCATAAACAGGACTAGCACAAGGATCATGAAATCTCGACGTGCAACCATGGCGGACTCCGCATTGCCCTGAGTAATGATTCTGGATCCTCCAGGAGTCAGGATCCTGTTCGGGGGATTATCCTTCGACAATTTCATTGACCGCTTCAACGAGCCGTTGCCGGAACTGACGATCATTTTCAATGTACCACGCACGAGCATTTTCCCCCATACTCTTCCGTTCTTCGCTATTCATTTGCCCGAGGGCTTCGACCGACCCCTCGATTGCCGCATCATCTATGCGATAGCCTTTGCTAAGACCGATGGTCCACTCGCCAACATATGGCACCAGAATACCCCGGTCCGGCTGTACAAGTTCATTCATTGGCGGTGCGTCTGTGGCAAGGACGACGGCCTGACAACTCATGGCTTCGACGATGTAATGACCGAAGCCCTCGGCTGCAGATAAGCAGAAATGGACCCCATTACTGTTCTGGAGCCGACGAAGCGTCCTCTCGTCGACACGTGAGGTTGTCCACTGAATGTTGACGGCCGGGGTGGCCGAGATCCCCTCGGCATGCCAGAGCACTTTCAGCATGGGCCATTCCGGGTGCCGCGACCAGCACCGGACCAGGGTCTCGGTACCCTTTAGTTCGCTGCTGCCTGCCATGTGTACGAAGCTGTCATAGTTGTGCGTCACCTTGCCGTCAAACCGGTCAATACCTGTGAATCCGACGAAGCGTGTACGGAGTCCCCGCCGTCTAAAGATCTGTTCTGCGTGCCGGGTCTTGCAGAGCAGGCTGTCAAATTCCGGAAGATATTTCGTGGTGTCGTCCCTCATCCATTCCTGATTGGGAATGAGACAATTAACGCGCGCGTATCGAAACCATCCGGGCTTCGCCGTTTCCAGGAAAATGTTCATGTCATACAGCGGCTTGCGCGCCACCGAACCGCCAAGCTTCCTGAACGCACGGCCGACGCGTGCTTTCAGTTCGCTGTGAAAGATCGTAACCGTCACTTTGAAACCGGATTGGCGGAGAATTGCAGCGAGGATGGCGCCCGATCGGCGCAAACCGGCACCATGAGCCGAGGTGAGAATATGGATATGGCGTCTATCGGGCATATTCCCTCAGGAATGCGCCACAATCGTAGACAGAGTCACGAAACAAAACACCTCGCCACCGGTTGTGAGAAAGGTATTCATTCTTTTTCGACATCCGTGCCTATCTGAAGGACCACCAGAGGAAGAGCAGAACAAGCACCAGCACAACCGAGGCTATCGCATTCACCCCGTTTCGCTTCGGGTTGAGTGAATGGGAACGGTCAATCCCTGCGAAGGTCAAATTCACAAGCCGTTCGCGCGCGGGCGGCGCGGTCGCAAGGCTGACACCGATCAACACAAGTGAGCAGACAAAGAACAGGAATGCCGCATAGTGCAGAAAATTCACCGTCGCAACGAATCTGAGAGCGTCGGATGTCAGCGGCGACAATTTGTTCTGAATTTCAAGACCAAAGCGGGTACCGCCGAGGAAAAGGCCGGTAAGAAGGCACGCCAGGGCCCCCTGTCCATTCGCCCGTTTCCACAAGATGCCGAACAGGAAACAGGCGGAAATCGGCGGGGCGATGTACCCCGAGACACTCTGGAGGTAGACAAACATCCGCTCGTCACTCATCTTGCCAATGAACGGGATCCAGAGAAGCCCGAGTACCACCATGCCCGCTGTTGATATCCTGCCAAAGCGGACAACGCTGGTGTCATCGGCCTGCGGTTTGAGACGTTTGAAAATGTCGATCGTCAAGAGGGTTGAGGTGGAATTGAACATCGCGCTGAGTGAAGACATGAGAGCAGCCAGAAGTCCGGCAACAACCAATCCCTTCAGGCCTGACGGGAGCAGGGTTGTCACCATCCAAGCGTATGCCCTGTCTCCGGTGACCTGGCCATTCGAGAGACTATAGGCAATGAGACCCGGAAGGACCAGAATGAACACCGGCAGGATTTTCAGGAATCCTGCAAATATTGTCCCGCTCCGCGCCTGATCAAGATTTCTGGCACTCAAGACCCGCTGAACGATATACTGATCTGTACACCAATACCAGATGCCCATGATAGGTGCACCAAGCACAATCCCCGTCCATGGGAAATCAGGATCATTCATCGGTTTGAACATGCTCCAGAACTCAGGAGGTGTGGTTGAAACTACAGTCTCCCAGCCGCCGGCCTGATGAAGCCCGATCAGCGTGAGCAAGACCGACCCGAAGATGAGAATGAACATCTGGAGGAGATCCGTGTAGATCACCGCAGCGAGTCCTCCAAGAACGGTATACGCGCCCGTGGCAACCACGATCACGCAGGCGGACGTGTACATGTCCCATCCGACTACGGCATTCAGGAGAATCCCTCCGGCATAAAGTGAGATGGAAATCTTGGTAAGGACATATGCAACGATGGAAACCAAACGCAGATAATACCGTGACGCGGGGCCAAAGCGGCGCCCCAGAAACTCAGGCAGGGTGAAAACACCCGAGCGGAGGTAGAATGGAGTGA
>Ga0105107_10000104_pt1 | contig 46352 bp, 46 predicted proteins | sample PPLLaktember2015_6_FD_79335 | JGI IMG/M metagenome (GOLD analysis project Ga0105107, IMG submission 79335) | Freshwater sediment microbial communities from Prairie Pothole Lake near Jamestown, North Dakota, USA - PPLs Lake P8 Core (1) Depth... | ecosystem: Environmental > Aquatic > Freshwater >...
AACCCGCGCGAGCGCAGCGTCTCGCCCTCGAAATCCGTCTTCGCGCCGGCGAGCGCCTGGCGCAGCACCGCCACCGTCTCGCGGACGCGCGTCAGCGGCTTCACGAACGGCACGCCGTTCCACTCCTGCATGATCGCGTGGGACGACGACCCGACGCCGAGCACGAACCGCCCGTCGGAGAGCTGCGACACGGTGCTCGCCGCCATTGCGAGCACCGCCGGCGTCCGGTTGTAGACGGGCACGACCCCGGTCCCGATGGTGATGTGCTTCGTCGCCTGGGCGATCGCCGCCGCGAGCGCGAACGCGTCGGGCCCGGCCGTCTCGGCGAGCCAGATCGCCTCGTATCCCCACTCGTCTTCCGCTCGCCGCGCGATCTCGACGCAGTCGCGCGCCGAGAGCCCCGCCCCCGGCAAGCTGATCGCCAACCGCCCGAGCCGCGAACCAGGCAACGCCACGAATCACCTCCTGCAACGAGCTCGGTGACGACCAGCGGTGCGGCGGCCGAAGGCCCAGCCGCACCGGGCCCTGACCGGCTGAGCTGCGGCCGCGCAAAGCGCGGCCGTCAGCTCCAGCCGCGCCTCCACGCCCCGCTTCGACCGTCCGTCACTTCGGAGGCATGCGGAGAGCGCCGTCGATGCGGATCGTCTCCCCGTTCAACATCCCGTTCTCGCAGATGTGGCACGCGAGCGCCGCGAACTCCGCCGGATCCCCGAGCCGCCGCGGAAACGGGATGTTCGCCGCGAGGGCCGCACGCAGCTCCGGCGGAGCGCCCGCGAGCATCGGCGTGTCGAAGGTCCCCGGCGCGATCGTGCACACGCGCACGCCCACCGCCGAGAGGTCGCGCGCGATCGGCAGCGTCATCCCGACCACGCCGCCCTTCGACGCGGAGTAGGCGGCCTGGCCGATCTGCCCGTCGAAGGCCGCGATCGACGCCGTGTTCACGATCACGCCGCGCTCGCCGTCCTGGCCCGGCGCGTTCTGCGACATGCGCGACGCCGCGAGGCGGATCACGTTGAAGGTGCCGATCAGGTTGACCTGGATGCAGCGCGTGAACCAGCCGAGGTCGAAGGGCTTGCCGGTCTTGTCGATCGTGCGCCCGGCGACGCCGATGCCCGCGCAGTTCACCGCGACGTGGAGCCCGCCGAAGGCCGCGACCGCCGCGTCGACGGCGGCTGTGACGGCCTCCTCGCTCGAGACGTCCGTCTCTGCGAAGAAGCTCTTGCCACCGAGGGACTTCGCGACCTCGGCACCCTTCGATTTTGCGAGATCGAGGATCGCGACCTGCGCTCCGCGCGCGGCCAGCGCCCGCGCCGTCGCCTCCCCGAGGCCCGAGCCTCCGCCCGTGACGATCGCTCCGCAGCCCTGCAGCTCCATGACGTCTCCCTTCGACCTTGCCCGCGCGTGGGCGGGCGAACGTAGCAGCGAGGCCGCCTCACGCCTCCGCGTCGAGGAGCGCGGCCAGGCGGCGCGCGCACCCGCCTGGCACGCCGTCGCCGACCGGCGCGGCGTCGAGACGCACGATCGCGACGGCGCCGCGCACGGCGTTCAGCGCGACGAGCTCGCGGGCGGCGGCGAGCTCGTCGCGCCCGAGATCGCGCTCGACGAGCGCGGGCTCGCGCTCGCGCACGATCGCGAGGGCCACGCCGGCCACGCCGCCGCGCGCCGCGGGCGGCGTCGCGAGCGTGCCGTCGGCGAGCAGCGCCACGAGGTTCGAGCGCGCGCCTTCGACGAGGCGTCCGGCGGCGTCGAAGAGCAGCGCCTCGTCGGCACCCGCTCTCGTCGCCGCGTCGCGGGCGACGACGTGGTGCAGGTGACCCGTGACCTTCGCTCCGCCCCAGGGCGCAAGGCCCGGATGCGCGAAGCCCGCGTCGAGCGCGCGCCAGGCGTCGCGCGCCGGGCCGAGCTCGCGCGTCACGCCGAGGAGGTGGGTGTTGCCGTCGCCGTCGCGGCTCGCCTGCAGCCGCACGACGCCCGCGCCCGCGCCGAAGGCCGCGACTCCGAGCGTCCCGAAGGCCTCGAGACAGCGGGAGGGGTCGATCCTCCCGAGATCGAGCGCGGCCGCGTCGCGCGCGAGACGCCGTGCGTGGCGCTCGCCGTGGCGGACGACGCCGTTCGCGATCCGCGCGCTGGTGTAGACGCCGCGACCGCCCGCCGCGGCGGAGTCGTCCGCGCGCAGCACGGCTCGATCGCGCGCGACGAGCTCCCCATCGAGCCAGACGAGCGCGCCGGCGCCCGTGGGGCTAGCGGCGCTCGACGGGGACGTAGGGGCGCACCGTCGCGCCGGTGTAGATCTGGCGCGGCCGGCCGATCTTCGTGTCCTTGTCGCCGTGCATCTCGATCCAGTGGGCGATCCAGCCGGGGAGGCGTCCCATGGCGAAGAGCACGGTGAACATGTTGGCCGGCGTTCCGATCGCGCTGTAGATCACGCCCGAGTAGAAGTCGACGTTCGGGTAGAGCTTGCGCTCGATGAAGTACTCGTCCTTGAGCGCGATCTCCTCGAGCTCCTTCGCGATCTCCATCAGCTTCGAGTTGACGCCGAGCTTCGTGAGCACGTCGTCGCACGCCTTCTTGATGATCTTCATGCGCGGGTCGAAGTTCTTGTAGATGCGGTGCCCGAAGCCCATCAGCCGGTCTGTCGCGTTCTTGTCCTTCGCGCGATCGACGAACTGGCGCGCCGACAGGCCCTCGTCGCGGATGCGCTCGAGCATCTCGATCACGGCCTGGTTCGCGCCGCCGTGGAGCGGGCCCCAGAGCGCGCTGATGCCGGCCGAGATCGCGGCGAAGAGATTCGCGTTCGAGGAGCCCACCAGCCGAACCGTGCTGGTCGAGCAGTTCTGCTCGTGGTCGGCGTGGAGGATCAGCAGCAGATCGATCGCCTTCTCGATCACCGGATCGACCACGTACTCCTCGCACGGCGTCGCGAACAGCGTGTAGAGGAAGTTGCCGACGTACGAGAGCCGGTTGTCGGGATAGAGGAAGGGCTGGCCGATCGAGTGCTTGTACGCGTACGACGCGATCGTCGGCAGCTTCGCGAGCAGCCGGTGCACGGAGACGTTCACCTGGCGCGGGTCGCGGTGGTCGAGGGCGTCGGGGTAGAAGGTGGCGAGGGCGCCGATCGCGCCGGAGCAGGTCGCCATCGGGTGCGCGTCCTTCGGGAACGCGCTGTAGAAGCGCTTCATGTCCTCGTGCAGCATCGAGTGCCGTCGGATCGACTCCGTGAAATCGTGCAGCTCGGTCCGGTTCGGAAGGTCGCCGTGGATCAGCAGGTGGGCGACCTCGAGGAAGGTGCTCTTCTCCGCCAGCTCCTCGATCGGATAGCCCCGGTAGCGAAGGATCCCCTTCTCTCCGTCGATGAACGTGATCGCGCTCTTGCACGCGCCGGTATTCCCGTAGCCCGGATCGAAGGTGACGAGGCCGGTCTGGTCGCGGAGCTTCCGGATGTCGAGCCCGCGCTCGCCCTCGCTGCCTTCGAGGACGTCGAGGTCGATCGTCTTGTCGCCGAAGCGGAGCTGCGCCTTCTCGGTCATGGGGGGGACCTCCGGTGAATCCGAAACGGTGGAAAGACGACGGCTGGGAGCCGTCCCAACGTAGCCCACGGCCCCGCACGCGAAACCCCGCGCGGGGCCCACTGCGCCCGCCGAGGCACGGTGCTCGGGCCCTCGGGTCAGGGTCGCGCGGGCGCCGGCGTTTCTCCGAGCGGTGTCACCACCACGAGCGCGCGGCGTCCGCGGCGTGCGCGCGCCCGCTCCTCGACGGGCACCGACGCCGCGACGCGCTCGAGATCGCGGGCCTTCAGCACGACGGCACGACCGCCGTCGGCGAAGAAGCGCGGGATCTCTTCGGGCGACTGCAACGTGGCGACGCGCCGGTGGCCGTAGTAGGCGATGCCGCCGATCAGCCCGTCGTTTCCGACGAGCCCGATCCGGCCACCGGGAGGCGTCGCGGCCGCCGCAGCCTCGGCGAGTGCGCGCGGGGACTTGTCGGGATCGAGGGCCGGGAAGAGGAGCGTGAAGAGCGCGAGCTCGGTCGCGAGCACCGCGGCGACGAGGACACCGACGGGACCCCAGGGCGCGCTGCGTCGCGCAGCCTCGCGCCAGGCGAGGCTCGCCGCCGCCGCGATCGCGAGCAGCGCAACGCCGAGCGCGCGCGGGATCGACGCGAAGGGCAGGCCCGGACCGGCGAGGATCGTGAGGAAGCCCACCACCGCGAGCAGCGCCGCGAGCGCAGCGGCGGGGCGCGCGAGCCAGCCGGGCGTCTCGCGCCGGCGTCCGATGGCGAGGGCCAGCGCGTCGGCCGTGAGCAGCGCCGCCGCCGGCGCGACGGGCAGGAGGTAGAGACCGCGCTTGCCGCCCGAAAGCGAGAAGAACACGAAGCTCGTCGCGACGATCGCGAGCAGGAAGCGCCAGGTCCGAGCGCGCTCGGCATCGGCTCCCGGCGCGAGACGCGCGCGCGCCGCCGGCCAAACGAGGGGCCAGAGCAGCGACCAGGGCAGGAAGAGCAGCGGGAAGTTGTAGACGAAGTACCAGAACGGACGCGGGTGGGCGCTGCCCTGGAAGAAGCGTCCCAACAGGTTCTCGACGATCGCGCCTTCGAAGTAGCCCGACGGTGTCAGCGTCACCGCAGCGGCCGCCCAGGCGAGTCCGGGCCCGAGCGAGAGCGCGAGGGGCCCGGGCGCGAGCAGGCGCAAGAGCTCGCGGGGCCGACGCTCCCATGCGAGGAAGGCGCCGATCCCGAGCAGCGGCAGCAGGAAGCCGACGGGCCCCTTCACCAGCACGCCGAGCCCGAGCGCCGCGTGCAGGCCCCAGAGGTTCGCGCGCACCGAGCCGATGCCCCGGTCGAAGCGCCAGAATGCGTAGAGCGCGGCGGTCTCGAACAGGGTGAGCACCACGTCGAGCTGCACACGCCGGGCGAGATGCGCGAACTCCTGCGACGTCAGGAGCAGCGCCGCGGCCAGCACGGCGCGGCGCGCCCCGACGAGACGCGCGCCGAACACCATGCAGAGCGCGACGCAGGCGATGCCCGCGAGGGCCGAGGGCAGGCGGGCGGCGGCCTCGGTGACGCGTCCGAGCGGCGCTCCGGCGAGCGCCGCGAGCCAGAAGTAGAGCGGCGGCTTCTGGTCGTAGGGCTCGCCGTTCAGGTGCAGCACCACGAGGCCGCGCCATCCGGCGTCGAGGGAGCGCAGCTCCTCGGCCACCTCGGCATAGCGGGGCTCGTCGGGCGCCCAGAGGCCGGTGCCTCCGAGGCGCGTGAGCAGGAGCACGGCGGCGGCCGCGAGGACCAGGGCGGCGAGGGCGGGCGAGCGCGGCGGCTGCATGCTCGTCGGCTCTCCTCGCTGGCCTCGTGCCGTCGGGCGCGCCCGGGCGGCCTCGGGGGCCTGCGCGCGGGGACGGGCGTGAAGGGTCGATGAAACCGGGGCTATCCTGGCCCCGGGCGTCGTGCGACGGTACCGCGGAACGTCACGAGATGGTGATCCGGAGGGCAGGGCCATGAGCGGATCGAGCAGCGCAATCGCGACCCCGGGCGGCAGCGCGGCGGGGGAGTTCCTGACACGCCTGCGTGGTGCGACGATCAAGCCGCTCGAGATCGCGCGCTTCCTGGACGGGCTCTCGCATCTCGATCGGGTGGCCGCGATCCGCGCCTGCGGCCGCGCCGATCAGCGCAGGCTCTACGAGGCGGTGAAGGGCGTCGGGCGCGTGACGCTGGTCGACCTGGTCGCGCCGCAGCGGCGGGACCTCGAGCCGGTCCGCCACTACGGAAAGAACACGCTTCCCGCCTTCACGCATTTCGAGAAGCGCTTCTGCCGCCCGATGGGGGCCGACCCCGCGAGCCCCCGCGCGCTCTACGGCTTCAACTTCCAGACCATGTCCTTCGTCACCGGGCCCGGCTACTTCGTCGCGCACGAGGACCCTCACGCGCCCGAGGTGCTGATCGACTACCGCGAGGTACCGCCGCCGGGCGCGGCGCTGCCCGCCGGCTGGCCGCCGGTCCGCCGCAACGAGGCCGGCCTCGGGCGCTTCGTGTACGGCAACATGGTCGACACGCTGCGCCGCGTCTCCGAGCACGTCACCATCGGCTCGGCAGCGCGCGGCGGAAAGGACCTCGGGAGCTGGTTCCTGCTGTGCCGCGAGGCCTGATCGCGGCCGCGCTCGCACTGTCGCTCGCGGCCGGCGCGGACGCAGCGGGGGCCGCCGATCCCTGGAAGGTCTACCAGGACCGTCATCCGGGTCTGGCCGAGGAGGATCTCCTCGACGTCGCCCGCGGCGACGACCTGCCGCGCGTGCTCGCGATCCTCCACAACCCCGACGCCGGCTTCGGGCCGACCCGGGTCCGCGTGCGCGATCTCGGGGGCGGACGCGTGCTCGCGCAGGACGACGTGCTCGCCCCGAACGCCGCGCCCGCGACCGGGCCGGTGCTCGTCGACGTGACGCAATCGTGCGACACCGAGGGCGCGGCCCGGGGCACCGGCTTCACGTCCTGGATCTTCCTGCGCGACGATCGCGTGGTGGCCTGGGATCTGCAGAGCTACGGGGCCGCCTGCCGTCCCGAGCCCAGGAGCTTCGACGCGCTCGACCACGCCGCGATGCGGGAGGTCGGTGTCGCGCTCTTCCGTCCCGCCGAACGCGGACCCTTCCGCTACGGCGTGCTGGCCTACGACGAGTGGGACGACGCCTTCGCGGCGCCCACGCGCACCGCCACGCTCTCGCTCCTGCAGCAGCGCGCGGACGCGTCGCCCGGCGACGCGCGCGCGCAGCAGCGGCTCGCCGTCGGGCTTCAGGCGGCGAGCGACCGGGAGGGCGCGCGTCGCGCCCTCGAGCGCGCCGCCGACCTCGACCCGACCTGGCGCCTGCCGCTCGAGAACCTGGTCGCGCTCTACGCCCTCGCCGGCGATCGCGAGGGCGTGTCCCGCGTCGAGCGTCGGCTCTCGGAGCTCGGGGTCGCCGCGCCGCCCCCGGGGCCTGCGACGCGGACGCCGCTGCCGTGACGTTCGCCGACGTCGACGAGGCGCCGACGATCTCGGTCGTGATCCCCGTCTGCGACGAGGAGGACAACCTCGAGCCCCTCCACGGCGAGGTGTCGGCCGCGCTCGAGAAGCTCCCGCCCGCCGAGATCGTGCTCGTGGACGACGGCAGCCGCGACACGAGCCTCGCCCGAATGCGCGCGCTCTCGGCCCGGGACCCGCGCGTGCGCGTGGTGGCGCTCGAGGGCAACCACGGCCAGAGCGCCGCGCTCGACGCGGGCTTCCGCGCCGCCCGGGGCGAGATCGTGGTGACCCTCGACGCCGACCTGCAGAACGATCCGGCGGACATCCCTCGCCTGGTCGAGCTGCTCGATCGCGCCGACTGCGTGAACGGCGTGCGCGCGAAGCGCCACGACGGCCTGGTGCGCAAGCTCTCGTCGCGCGTCGGCAACGGCTTCCGCAACTGGGTGACGGGCGAGAGCGTGACCGACGTCGGCTGCTCGCTGCGCGCGATGCGCACGAGCTACCTCCGCCGCGTGAAGCTCTACCGCGGCATGCACCGCTTCCTTCCGACGCTGCTGCGGATCGAGGGCGCGCGCCTGCTCGAGGTGCCCGTTGCGCACCGCCCGCGGCGCGCGGGACGCTCGAAGTACGGGATCGGCAACCGGCTCTTCGTCGGCTTCGTGGACGTGCTCGCGGTGCGCTGGATGCAGAGCCGCGCGCTCCGGTACCGGGTCCGGGAGTGATCCGGGGGCCGCTCTTCGTCCTCGCGGCCCTCGTCCTCGCCGGGCTCCTCGCACGCGATCCGTGGCCGCCGGACGAGACGCGCTACGCGGACGTCGCGCGCGCCGTCCTCTCGGGCGAAGGCGTCGTGGTTCCCCGCCTCCACGGCGCGGTGTACGGCGAGAAGCCCCCCGTCTTCTTCTGGCTGACGGCCGCCCTCGAGCGCGCGGGTCTGCCGCTCGGCGTCGGTCCGCGCGCGGTGTCGGGCCTCGCGGCGCTGGCGACGCTCGCGCTCCTGCCTGCGATCGGGCGCGGCCTCGGCCTGCCGCGCGAGCTCGCGACGCGCGCCGCCTGGATCCTCGCCGCGAGCCCGCTCTTCTTCGCCTACGCCCACGTGGGAATGCTCGACGCGACCTCGACGGCCCTCGTCAGCGCCGCGATCGCGGCGAAGCTCGCGCGCGGGCCAGGGAGCGCGTCGACCCCGCTCCGGCGCGCGGGCCTGATCGTCGCCGAGGGTCTCGCACTCGGCGCGGCGCTGCTCACGAAGGGGCCGGTGCTGCTGCTCTTCCCCGCGAGCCTGCGGCTCGGCGCCGCGCTCGCCCGGCCGCGAAGCACCGCCTCGGCCGACGCCGGGGACGCAGCGGCGCTCGCGCTCGCGCTCTGCGTGGCCGGCGCCTGGCTCGTCGCAGCGGCGGGCGATGCGGGCGTGGACTACGTCCGGGCGATCACGATCGGCCAGGCCGTGCGGCGCGTCGCCGGCGACGCGCCGCACCTGCGTCCGCCGGGCTTCCTGCTCGCGGTCACGCTCGCGGGGCTGCTCCCGTTCGTGTGGCTCGGGCTCCCGCTCGCGCGCATCCGCGCGCGGGCCCGCGCGCTCCGCGGCTGGCGTCCGTCGGCGGCGGGCGCCGCTCTCGCGGGCTGGTGCCTCGTGCCGGCCCTCGCGCTGTCGCTGCTGCGCACGCAGCAGCCGCACTACCTGCTGCCGGCCCTGCCCGCGGCAGCGCTGCTGCTAGCGGGGCCGATCGTCGCGCCGGAGCGCTGGGCGCTGCGGGCGAGCGTCGGGCTCGCGACGCTGATCGGTGTGGCGCTCGTCGCCGCCGCGCTGCTCGCTCCGGCGCTGGTGCCGGACCGCGAGCTGGCCCGCACGCTCGCGGGCGACGCCGTCCTGCGCGCGGGCGCGGCGCTCGCGGGTGCGCTCCTGCTCGCGCTCGTCTTCGCTCCGCCGCTGCGGGGGCTCGCCGCCTGGCGGCGCGGCGTCGTCGGGAGCGTCGCCGTCGCTGCGCTCGGCACGCTCGCGGTGGCGAAGCTCGATCCCTTCATGTCGCCGCGGGCGCTCCTCGCCGATCCTGCGGTCGCGGGCGCGACGGCGCTCGACGTGCCCGCGAGCCTGCGCAGCGCCGTGCGTGTCCTCGGCGGGCCGGCCGACGTGGAGCTCCTCGCCGAGCACCAGGTGCCCGCCCGGCTCGCGAAGGAGCCGGGGCGCGTCGCGCTCGTCTGGGAGCGCGACCTGCCACGCCTCGGGGACGCTGCGGCGGGCCTCGAGACGGTCGCGCGCGGCTACGCGCGGGGACGCGCGGTGGTGGCGCTGCGCGCCGCGCGGCCGCCCGCCGCCGCGGTCAGCCTCCCGCCAACTTCACGCTGAAGCCGCGGGCCTCTAGCTCCGCGACGAGCACGTCGCGGTGGTCGCCCTGGATCTCGATCACGCCGTCCTTCACGGAGCCGCCGGTGCCGCAGCGCCGCTTCAGCTCGGCGGCGAGGGCGTGGAGCTCGTCCTCGGGACGCGGCACGCCGGAGATCGTCGTCACGGTCTTGCCGCGGCGGCCGCCGACTTCGCGCCGCACGCGCACGATGCCGTCGCCCTTCGGAGCGCGCGGCGCGCTGCGACAGATGCAGTGCGCGACGGCCTTCCTGCAGTGCGGGCACACGCGCCCCTGGGCGCTCGAGAAGACGGTGCGCGCGTCGTCCCGGGCCATCGTGCTCAGCCGAGGAGCCGGCGGTGCTCGACCATGATGCAGCGATCCTGGATCACGGTGATGCCCGCGGCTTCGAGGCGCCTCGCGGAGACGTCGTCGCGCACGCCGAGCTGGAGCCAGACGCAGCGCGGCCGCGGCGCGAGGGCGAGGATCTCGTCCACGTGGGCCGCAACGTGGGTCGACGCGCGGAAGACGTCGACGAGATCGATCGGAACCGGGACCTGCGCGAGGGCGGGGAAGGCCTTCTCGCCGAGCGCCGCGGGCAGCTTCGGGTTCACGGGGACGACGCGGTAGCCGTGCTGCTGCATGTAGCGCGAGACGCGCCACGAATCCTCGCCCTCGCCGTCCTTCAGGCCGAGCACCGCGATCGTCCGTGCGCCGGCGAGCGCGTCGCGCATCGTCGCGTCCTGCGTCCGCTCCGTCACCGATTCCTCCGCGCTCGCCTCGACACCCGCGGAGCGCGCTCCTACCGTACCGCCGCATGCCGCTCCCCGCTGGCTTCACCGGCGCCACACGCCTCCCGACCTTCTCGCGCTCGTCGCCGCGCTGGTGCGCCCCTCACCGGGGTCGGCGCGTCCGGCGACGGCTCGGCGCCGTCGCCGCCGCGCTGCTCCTGCTCGTGCTCTCGGCGCGACCCGCGGCGGCCCTCGACGATCCGGCGGCCCGCGTCCGCACCCACGTGCTCGCAAACGGCATGACCGTGCTGACCCTCGCCGATCCCTCGACGCCGGCGGTCTCGCTCCAGATCTGGGTGAAGGCCGGCTCGCGCGACGAGACCCGCTACACGGGCATCGCGCACCTGTTCGAGCACATGATGTTCAAGGGGTCGACGAACCTGGCGGCGGAGCGTCACGCGCAGATCCTCGAGACGCGGGGGGCGCGCGTGAACGCCTTCACCACGAACGACGTCACGGCCTACTTCGACGATCTCCCGCCCGATGCCCTGCCGCTCGCGATCGACCTCGAGGCGGAGCGCTTCGCGAACCTCGACGTGAGCGAGAAGACGCTCGCGAGCGAGCGACAGGTCGTGCTGGAGGAGCGCCGGCTCCGCACCGAGGACGATCCCCAGGGACGCATGATCGAGCAGCTCTTCGCGCTCACGTTCCTGGCCCATCCCTACCGTTGGCCCGTGATCGGCTGGCGCAGCGACGTCGAGGCGGTCGACGTCGCCGCGTGTCGCGCCTTCTTCGACACCTACTACGCGCCGAACAACCTGTTGATGGTGATCGTCGGCGATTTCGACGAGGCCGATGCGCTGCGCCGCGTGGAAGCGGGCTTCGGCCCGCTCGCCCCGGCGCCCGTGATCCCCCGCAACCCGACGCAGGAGCCGGAGCAGCGCGGCGAGCGGCGCGCCCGGGTGCGCTTCGACGTGCGCGCGCCGATCATCGCCGCGGCCTGGCACGCGCCGAAGGCCGGCGACCCCGACGTGCCGGCCCTCGACGTGCTGGGCGAGCTGCTCTCGAGCGGCCGCTCGAGCCGTCTCTACCAGCGCCTGGTGCAGCGCGACGCGCTCGCCCTCGCGGCGGCGGGCGGCGCCTGGCAGCTCGCCGACGCAGGCCTGTTCTACGCCTACGCCGCGGTCCGTCCCGACGCCTCGGCCGATGCCGCCGAGCGGGCCCTCTTCGACGAGATCGAGCGCATGCGGAGCGCAGAGGTCGGCGCCGACGAGCTCGCCAAGGCGAAGAAGCAGATCGAGGTCGGGATCGTCTCCGGGCTGACCACCGCCCACGGCCTCGCAAGCCGCTTCGCGAGCGAGACGATCACGTACGGCAGGATCCGCGGCCTCGAGGAGCGCCTGGCCGAGCTCGAGGCCGTCACGGCGGCGGACGTGCGCCGGGTCGCGTCGAGGTACCTCGCGCCGGAAGGGCGCAACGTGGTGCGGATCGAGCGCAACGGCGTGATGCCGGCGCCCGGATCCGCGGAGGCCCGCGCCCGATGACGGCAGCGCTGCGACGGGGAGGCCGTGCGCTGGCGCTCGCCATCGTCGGCGCCGTGGCGCTCGGAGGCTGCAGCGCCCTGCAACCCGGGCCGCTCTGGGAGCAGCAGCCGCCGCCGATCCGGACGGGCCCCGTGGTTCCCGCCGAGCGCGTGCACCGGACCCGCCTCGAGAACGGGCTGGCAGTGCTCGTGCTCGAGGACCACCGGCTGCCGCGCCTCGCGCTCGGGGTCGTGCTCCGCCACGGCATCGCGAGCGAGGCGCCCGGGAGCGAAGGCGTCGCCGTCTACACCGCGGAGCTGCTGCAGCGCGGCGCGGGCGCGCGCGACGCTCTCGCCTTCGCGCTCGCCGTGGACGATCTCGGAGCGGCTCTCGGGGCCTCGGCGGAGTGGGATTCGATCTCGATCGGCGCGGCCGGCCTGTCCCGCGACGAGACGGCGCTGCTCGAGCTGGTGGCCGACGCGGTGCTGCGGCCGCGCTTCGACGCCGGCGAGGCGGCGCGCGTCCGTGCAGAGCAGCTCGCCGGCCTCGAGCAGGCGAAGGACGATCCCCAGAGCCTGGTCGGACGCGCGCTCGCCCGCACACTCTATCCCGCGCACCGCTACGGGCTGCCGGGCGACGGCACACCGGAGAGCGTCGCGCGTCTCGACGCCGCCGCCGCGCGCGCCTTCCACGCCGCACACTTCGTCCCGAGCGACGCGATCTTCTACGCCGTCGGCGACGTCTCGAAGGACGAGGTCGTCGCGAGCGCCCGCCGCGCCTTCGGCGGCTGGCGCGGCGGGTCGCCGCCGCCGGATCCGCCGCCCGCGCCCACGCCGACGCCCCCGGAGCGTCGGATCGTGATCGTGGACCGCCCCGATCTCGGGCAGAGCCAGCTCGCTGTGGGCCACGAGGGCATGCGGCGCGCCGAGCCCGACCGCGAGGCCGCGCTGCTGCTCGACGACGTGCTCGGCGGCGGCGGCTTCTCCTCGCGCCTCATGGCGAGGCTGCGCGCCGACGCAGGCCTCACCTACTCGGTGGGCTCGGGCTTCGCGATGCGCCGCGAAGGCGGCCCGTTCACGGTGGCGACCTTCACGCGCGTGGAGGAGACGCGGCGCGTGGTCGATCTCGTGCTCGCGGAGCTCGAGCGCGCGAAGCAGGAGCCGCCGACGCCGGCCGAGCTCGCCGACGCGAAGACGCGCAGCGCGGGCGGCTTCGTGCTCGGGCTCGAGACCTCGCAGTCGCTGGCGTCGGCCCTCGTCACGCTCGACGTGCAGGGGCTGCCGCCGGACTCCCTCGACACCTATCGGAGCCGGATCCTCGCGGTGACGCCGGAGCAGGTGGCGGCGGCGGCGCAGCAGCGGCTCCACCCCGAGCGGGCGGCGATCGTCGTGGTCGGGCCTGCGTCGGCGCTGCGTCCGCAGCTCGAGAGCCTCGGGAGCGTCGAGGTCGTGTCGCCATGAGCACGGCGCGCGTCCCGCCGGTGGGACGCGTGGCGCCGTGGCTCACGTGGCTCTTCGGCCTGCTGCTCCTCTCCGCGCTCGTGCTGGCGGTGCTCCACCGCGGCGAGGAGCGAGCGTTCGCCGCGCTCGCCGCGCGCGCGGAGCCGGCCTGGCTCGGCGTCGCGGCCCTTCTGCAGGTGGTGACCTACGTCTGTGCCGCATCGGTTTGGCAGCGCGCGCTCGCGAGCAATGGCGTGCACCGGAGCGTGGCGAGCCTGCTGCCGCTCGGCCTCGCGAAGCTCTTCACCGACCAGGCCGTCCCGTCGGCGGGCGTCAGCGGCACCGTGCTGGTGCTCGCGATGATGGTCCGGCGGCGGGTGGAGCGCGGCGTCGCGATCGCGTCGATGCTCACGGGCCTGATCGCGTACTACGTCGCCTACGCCGTCGCGCTCGCCGTCGCGCTCCTCCTGCTCTGGAGCCGGCACGAGCTCTCGCGCTGGCTCGTGGCCCTCGCCTCGGTCTTCGCGCTGTTCGCGGCCGCGCTTCCCCTCTTGCTGGTCTGGCTCCGCGGCCGGAGCCGGCGGGAGCTACCCGCCTGGTTGCGGCGCGTGCCGGTCCTGCGCGAGGCCGTCGGCGCGCTGGGAGAAGCGTCCGAGGTCCGGCTCTGGAGCATCCGGTCGGGGCTTCCATGCGCCGCGCTGCAGCTCGCGATCTTCGTCCTGGATGCGGCGACTCTGCTCGTGCTGCTGCGCGCCCTCGCCGCGCCGGTGCCTGCATCGCTGGCCTTCGCGAGCTTCGTGATCGCATCGGCGGCCGGGACGCTGGCCTGGGTCCCGGGCGGGCTCGGCGCGTTTGAAGGGGCGTGCGTGGCGATGCTCCATCTCCACGGTGTATCGCTCGAGCCGGCCCTCGCGGGGACGCTCCTCCTGCGCGGCTTCACGTTCTGGCTCCCGATGCTGCCCGGCCTCGCCATCGTGCGGCGCGAGCTCGGGCGCGGCGGAGCGGAGGCTCACGACGTCGCGTCGCGATAGGTACGCCCCGCTCGGCTTCGGGGCCTGCCGGCCGTGCTGCCATCTGGGCCGGACGGTGGCACCGGGTGGCGGCGGCGATCCAGACGGCGCGGCTCCCTCCGGCCCGCCGCTTTGGGCTCAAGATCGGGTTGACGGCCGACCGATCGGTCCAGTACAAGGAGGGGGCTTCAGTCGTCCGATCGGTCGGTCGGGTCCGTGGGATCCGGCCGTCCTGGAGTCCGCCATCCGCCGTCCTCCGTCCCAGGGCACCGACGCCGAGCCCGTCACCGAGTCGATCACCTCGCGGGAGAAGATCCTCGAGGTGGCCGAGGCGCTGTTCGCGCGGCGGGGCTTCGCCGGGGTCGGGATGCGCGAGGTCGCCGACGTCGTCGGGCTCGGGAAGTCGTCGCTCTTCCACCACTTCAAGACCAAGCTCCATCTCTACGGCGAGGTCATCGCCCGCGTGCTCGGCCGCATCGAGGAGCGCGTGCGGCCGGCGCTGACGATCGACGCCGGCCCCGCCGAGAAGCTCGACCGCTGGCTCGATGCGCTGATCGACGCCCTCGCCGAGCAGCCCGCGACCGCGCGCCTGCTGCTGCGCAGCCTGGTCGAGGACGAGGACATGCCGCCCGAGCCGACGCCCGAGATCGAGTCGGCGGAGCGGGCGATCGAGTCGATCCTGATCGGTGTCGACGGGCTGCTGCGGGCCGGGATCGAGGCCGGCGTCTTCCGCGCCGTCTCGGTGCCGCACATGCTGCAGACGCTGATCGGCGCCACGGTCTACCACTTCGCGTCGGGCGAGTTCGGCGACGAGCTGCTCGGCCATCCCCTGCTCTCGACCGAGGAAGTGCGGCGCCGCAAGGAAGCCGTGAAGTCGTTGTTGCACCACGGGCTCGTGGCCTGACCGCGAAAGCCCAGGGAGGAACCCATGGAAAAGCTGCTCCAGGATCATCGTAAGCGGTTCGGCGAGTTCGAGGTGATCGACTTCGTGGACGTCGCGGAGATCGAGAAGCTCCGGCAGGAGATCAACGTCGAGGTTCCGCTCACGCTCTCGTGGCAGTGGAACTACGGCAGCGAGGTCGCCGAGCTGCGGAATCTCTACGAGAAGGGCAAGGTCAACCAGTGGAACGCCGAGTCCGACCTCGAGTGGGCGCTCCCGGTCAGCAACGACGACTGGGTGATCACGCCCGAGGGCTCGATGCTGGCGTCGATCTGCAAGATGATGGGCAAGGACGAGGCGACCCAGAAGGCCGCGGCCTTCGACGAGCTCGCGTTCATCCTGTCGCAGCTCCTGCACGGCGAGCAGGCCGCGCTCCAGCTCTGCGGCCAGCTCACCAACGCCTGCACCAAGATGGACGAGAAGTGGTACGCGGCGAGCCAGGTGACCGACGAGGCGCGCCACATCGAGGCGCTCTCGAAGTTCCTGCAGCGCAAGGTCGGCACGATCTACCCGATCGGCGCCACCCTGAAGGTGCTGCTCGACCGGCTGCTCGAGGCCGACACCGTCCACAAGAAGTGTCTCGGCATGCAGACGCTCTTCGAGGGCATGGCCGTCGGCATCATGGACCTGATGCGGTCGCAGTCGAAGAACGCGCTGCTCACGGAGATGATCCGCCGCGTCGAGCAGGACGAGGCGCGGCACGCCGCGTTCGGCGTGCTCATGATGCGCCGCATGGTGAAGACCTGCGAGCCTGAGCAGAAGGTCGAGATGGAGGACTTCGCGTTCCAGATCCTCGAGGCCCTGAACGCGAACCAGCAGCTCGACATGCTGCGGATGCTGGCCCCGAAGTACGGCATCGAGCCCGAGATGGTCGTGCGCATGACCACGGCTCTGCCGAACTTCGCCGACCTGAACGCCCTGACCTACATGCACACGGTGGTGCCGAACCTGGTCCGCCTCGGCCTCATCACCGAGCGCACGAAGGACCAGTGGAAGAAGCTCGGCATGATGGTCGACGACCGCAAGGCGCTGTTCGAGCGCGTCGGCCTCCAGCCGGGCAGCGGCGAGATCGCAGCGGCCTGACGCGGGGCGGACGACGTCCGCCCTCGACCCGGGATCGCGTGACGACGTCGCCAGCCGGGCGAGGCCTCCGCGGCCTCGCCCGGCTCGGCGTCCCTGCCGCAGGCGTTCCTGCGCTCAGCGCTTCCAGTGCCCCCAGGGCCAGGAGCGATCGTTCCGTCGCCGCTCCAGCTCGAGGACCTGCTGGAACGTGGGTCGATTCGTGGCGCGGATCGTGTCGGGGATCAGGCCTGGCGCGAAGCGCGTGCGCGCGGCGGTGCTCCGCCACGCGGACGGGTCGCTTCCCTGCGCTGCGGCCAGCCGCGCAGACACGACCTGGACCGCCGCCCAGAGCGAGTCGCTGCACGCGTCGAGCGAGCCCTCGCCGCAGTAGCGCAGGTGGAACCGGCCCCGCACCCGGCGGCCGAGCAGCGTACGCAGATCCTTGTCGACGAAGGACTCCCCGGAGAGGCCGCCGAGGCTTCGCAGGCCGTCGAGGGCGCCGAGCAGGTCGCCGTACACCGGCCGCATGACGGCCTCGGCGATCGGCCGCCAGAGCGCGTCCATGATCGTGGGCCCCGCGTCGTCGTAGAGGCCGTCGAGGTCGGCGTCCAGGCGCGGCGCGTCGCGACGCACCCACTCGTCGAGCAGCGTGACCACCTGCGCTTCGAGCGGACCCGGCGCCGGCCGCGCACGGAGCACCTCGCTCACGACGGGCCAGACCGGCGATCGGACGTCCTCGGTGGCCGCGCGGTTCATGATCCCGACGTCGTCGACGAGCCGGACCCGGTGCGGGAACCGGTCGAAGAGCTCGACACGGTGGACCGAGCCGAAGGGCTCGTCGTCGCCGTGCATGAAGCCGGGTGCCGAGCGGTTGTTCCAGTTCAGCAGCAGGCCGTGGACGCCGCCGACGTCGTGCGGGTGCTCGTCCGTGTCGAGGAAGCCTCGCCATTCGTAGCCGCCCGTGCCGAGCGTCGGCAGCCGTCGGTCGAGGCCCCGAGCGCGCTTCGGCAGTCGGCCCGACGAGAAGTAGGCGGTGGTCGTCCGCGATGCGTAGGCCCAGTTGAAGGTGAAGCCGAACTGGTCGGCCACGTCGAAGAACCGCCGCGGCGTGGAGGCCTGGCCGTCGGTCATGTCCTTGAGCGCCGCCAGGTTGAGCCCGTCGCGCCCGAAGGTCGAGCGCTTGCGGGTGAGCGCGTACGGCCGACCTCCGACCGTGGCCGTGCCGATCATCGGGCCGTGGAGCGACACCGGGTAGCGGAGCGGAACGCCGTTCAGCAATCCGGCGTCGAAGATCTCCATCGGGCGACACGACCCGTCGAAGACGTAGTGCAGGGACGCGCGGGTGGGAGCGGAGCCGTCGGGCTCGCAGAGCTGCTCGGCGAACACGTCGCGAACGTCGTGTCCGGCCGAGGTCAGGCTCCAGGCGTAGTCGCGTGTGCGCCCGATGAGCAGGTACATCGCCATGCCGGGCACCGCGACGCCCTGGGCCTCGTATCCGGGACCCTTCAGATGGATCTGCTGCACGATCTCGGGGTAGTAGTACCCGAGCTGCGGGCCCATCACGGCGAGCGTGTTGCCCGTGGCCGAGCGCTGCGGCGCGACGACCAGGAAGTTCGACGCCTGCTTCCGCGGCGGCGCCGCCGCCGCGTCGACCAGCACCGGGCTCTCGGCCGCAGACCCGGCAGCGGCCGCCCCGCCGATGGCTGCCAGGGAGGCGCCGCTCGCAGCCGGAGCCCGCGGATCCAGGGCGATGATCGAGCCCGGATCGATCGTGACCGAGCCGGTGACCCGGCCGCCCGTGAACGGGCCGTAGTCGAAGCGCTTCCGGATCGTGGTCGGCGCTTCCGGGTCGCCCGAGAGCATCGCGTCGTCCCACGCCGCGTAGCCCTCGACCGCACCGAGGGCGGCCTGGAGCTTCGCGAGCAGGTCGGAGTTCCGGGCCTCCGCGCCACCCCCCGCGCCGAAGATGGATCCGATGAACGCGGCCACGGCGATCACGTCGTTGACGGTGGCGGGCTCCGTGTTGACGCCGATCGACGCCCAGTACGCGTTGATGCCGTCGGCCGTGGCCTGGGCGTCGGCGAGGATCTGCCGTCCCTTGTCGTCGTAGGTGTCGACGAGGAGGCGCTGCTGCGCGGTGACGAGCGCCTCGCACTGCGCGCTCGGCACGAAAGACTGGGCGCTGGTGACGAGGGAGAAGGCGTCGATGCCGGGGACGTCGCAGACCGCGACGCGCGCCGGGCCACGGCCGAGCTGGAGCAGGAGGCTGCGGTCGCGTGCGGTCACCCAACCGGCCCCGAAGGCCACGTCCTCACGGGTCTCGCCGGTGACGTGTGCCACGCCGTAGGCGTCGTAGACGATGCGCACGCCCGCGTGCCCGGTGGGCTCCTCGCGGCTGGGCTCGATCGGGGTGAAGTCCTCCGGCAGGAAGAGCCGCTCGAGGTCGGCCTCGGTCACGGCGCCTCGCAGGGGCGTGAGCCCGTCGTACAGCGGGAGCTGGTCGCGGGACTGCGGTGTCGTCACGAGCCCGCCGTAGTTGCCCGGCGGAAGGATGTAGAGCGCGGTGTCGCCGCCCGCGGGCGGGCGGTGGCGGCCGTGCGAGCCACCCCGGTCGGCGCTGGCCGTGAGCGTCGGGAATGCCAGAGCGAGCCCGGCGATTGCGATCGCGAGCGCCGAGCGGCGGCTTCGGCGAAGGGCTGCTCGGGTCGACTGGTACGTCTGCACGGCGGAGACCTCCTGGCGCTGATCCTGGGGCCTGCACCCTACGCGTCGCTCGACGGCCGGTCAACGAACGATCGCCCGGGGGCATTTCCTTCGAAGTCGGCTAGCGCGACTGCGCGCCGGGGGGGCGTCGCCTGCCGGGCGCGTCGTAGCGCGCGAGCGCCTCGCGCAGCTCTCGCTCGACCTCGGCGGCGAGCGCCTCGGGCTCGAGCACGACGGCGCCGCTCCCGAACGAGAGCACCCAGCTCCGGAGCTCGGCCACGCCGCCGACCTCCATCTCGAGCTCGAGGGCGCCGCCCGCGAGGTCCCGCAGGCGCTGGCTCGGATGCCAGGTCCGCTCGGCGACGTAGCCCGCCCAGCGCGGCTCGAAGCGGATGCGGACCCGCGCCGCCGGCTCCGCGATCACGCCGAAGGACGACCCGAGGTAGGCGTCGAAGTCGAAGCTCGCCGGCACGGCGAAGCGGCTCTCGAGCTTCCGCAGGCGCTGGATCCGGTCCACCGCGAAGGTGCGGATCTCTCCGCTCTTGTGGTCGTGGCCGACGACGTAGAGGGCGCCGCCGCGGTACCAGACGCGATAGGGATCGAGCCGTCGCGTCGACACCGTCCCGGTGCTCCCGGTGCGGTAGCGGAGCTCGACCGTGCGGCGCGCGAGCACGGCTTCGTTCAGCGCCTGGATCGTCTCGCGCTGCTTCGCGTAGCTCTTGTGCGGACCCGGCAGCACGCGGAAGGACTCGCCGAGACGCGACAGGAACTCGGCGAGCTCCGGCGAGAGCGCCGCGCGGATCTTGCCCAGCGCCGAGCGCACGGAGTCGTGGAAGACCGTGCCCTCGAGCGTGCGCAGCAGGTCCTCGGAGAAGGCGAGGGCGAGCACCTCGTCGGGCGTGAAGGGCACGTCGTCGAGCTGGAAGCCCGCGACGAAGCGGTAGAAGACGCGCCCGTCGCGACGCTCGGAGGTGACGGGGAAGCCTGCGAACTGGAGCGCGTCGAGGTCGCGGTAGACCGTGCGCCGCGTGCACTCGAGGTCGTCCGCGAGCCCCTCGAGGCCGACGCCCGCGCGGCTCCGCGCCAGGCGCTGGATCAGCCGCCATTGCCGCGCGAGCTGGTCACCGCGCAATCGCGCAAGTCTCCATCGGTGCCGACGAGAAGAAGGAGGCGAGGTCCTCCTCGCGCGCCTTCGCGTCGGCGTAGCCGAGCTCGAGCAACGGCGCGGTGTACTCGCGATCGAACAGCAGATAGGAGAGCAGGTCGGCTTCGAGGGAGGTGCCGCCGCCGGCGGCCGCGGCCCCGACGAGCAGCCGGAGCAGCGGCGAGAGCCGTCCCGCACGGCGCAGGCGCTCGAGCGCCTCGGCGGCGAGCACGCCGAGGTCGCGCGCGGGGCGCAGCACGAGATCGTCGACGCGCCGGAACTGCAGCCCGCGCTCGCGCTCGGCGACGTCGTTGATGCGGTCGAGGAAGCTCGGACCGAACGCCTTCTCGCCGTCGCGCAGGATCGAGTTCATGAGTCGCATCTGCGCGAGGTCGGTGTCGACGTGATCGAGCATCAGGGCGTTCAGCACCTTGCCGAAGAGGTACGCCGGGCTGCCGTACGCCTCGAAGCCCGGCCCGGCGCGCTCGGGCCCGACCGCGATCTCCGGTGAGGCGGACCGCAGCGCGATCACGAGCACGCGTTCCGCGCCGAGCCGGAGCGCGGGCGAAAGCGGCGTGTTGAGCCGCAGCCCGCCGTCGGCGAAGTAGTCGCGATCGATCCGCACGGCCGGGAAGAGCAGGGGGATCGCCGCTGACGCGAGGGCGTGCTCGGGTCGGAGCCGCGCCGGCACGGCGACGACGGTCCGGTCGCGCGTCCAGCGCGGCGGCTCGTCCTGCCTCGACTCCATGAACACCACCGCATGTCCCGATGCGATTCGCGTCGCCGTGACGCAGACGGCCTGGACGATGCCGCTCTCGACGTTCCGGCGGATCTGCTTCCAGGGAATCTGTCGCAGCACGACGCGCTCGAGGGGCGCGGTGTCGAGGGCGCCGTAGAGGCGCGCCGGCATCCGGCCGGCCCGGAGCTCGCTCGAGACCCGGCGCAGGCCGAGGAGGCGCCGCGGGATGCGGAGGATGTCGCGAGGCGAGAGCGGGAGCATCTCTTCGAGGCGGAAGCCGCGCCAGATCGCCGCGAGCTTTTCACCGCGGCCGATCGAGGCCTCGGCGGTCGCGGCCACGTAGCAGGCATGGATCGCGCCGACCGAGGTGCCGAGCACCAGGTCGAAGCGGACGGGGTGGCCGAGCCGCCGCGGCAGCTCGTCGAGCACGAAGCGCAGCACGCCCGCTTCGTACGCGCCGCGGGCGCCGCCTCCGGAGAAGACGACGGCGCGGACGGGGCCGCGATCAGGCGACGCGCTCGACGTACTCTCCGCTGCGCGTGTCGACCCGGATGCGCTCGCCTTCCTTCACGAACAGCGGCACCTGGACCACCGCGCCGGTCTCGAGCGTCGCCGGCTTGGTCGCGCCGGTGGCGGTGTCACCCTTCACGCCGGGATCGCAGCGCGTGATCGTGAACTCGATGAACGACGGGATCTCGACGTTGATCGGCTTCCCGCGCCAGAACAGGACCTCGATCTCCTGGTTCTCCTTGAGCCACTTGCGCGCGTCGCCGACCTGCTCGGCCGTGAACGGGAGCTGGTCGAAGGTCTGCTGGTCCATGAACACCAGGTTCTCGCCGTCCTGGTAGAGGTACTGCATCTTCGATTCGGAGACGTCCGCTTCTTCCACGCGCTCGCCGGAACGGAAGGTGCGCTCGAGCACGCGCCCGTTCTTCAGGTTACGCACCTTGGTGCGGACGAACGCGCCGCCCTTGCCGGGCTTCACGTGCTGGAAGTAGATCATCGTGAACGGCTCGCCGTCGAGCTCGATCTTCAGGCCGTTGCGGAACTGCGAGGTGTCGACGGATCCCATGGCTCCTCAGGCCTTGCCCTTCGCCGCGTTCACTGCCTTCGTGAGCGCGGGCACGATCTCGAACAGGTCGCCCACCACGCCGAAGTTCGCGACCTCGAAGATCGGAGCGTCCGCGTCCTTGTTGATGGCGATGATGAAGTTGGAGTTCTTCATGCCGACGAGGTGCTGGATCGCGCCCGAGATGCCCGCGGCGATGTAGAGCTTCGGCGTCACGACCTGGCCGGACGAGCCGACCTGGTACTCGTGCGGCAGCCAGCCTGCGTCGACCACGGGGCGCGAGGCGCCCATCGCGCCGCCGAGCGCGTCGGCGAGGGGCTGGATCACCTCCGGGAACTTCTCCGGCGCGCCCACGCCGCGGCCGCCCGAGACGATGATGTCGGCCTTCGACAGGTCGACGCCCTTCTTCTCGGCGATCTTGGTCTCCTTGAACTTCGTCTTCAGGTCGCCGACGGTGACTTGGAGGGGCGTCACCTTGCCGGCGCCGCCGCCCGCGTAGGGCGCGGTCGCCCCGGGCTGGAAGGTCGCTACCACCGGCAGCGAGGTCGGGACGAAGCGCGCATCGAGCTTGCCGTTGAAGATGCGGCGCAGGAACACGAGCTGGCCGCTCTCTTCGACGTTGAAGCAGTCGCTCACGTAGCCGGCGTCCAGGGCCGCGGCGATGCGCGGCGCGAGGTCCCAGCCGATCGGCGTGTGCGAGAACAGCACGACGCTCGGCGACGACGCGGCGATCGCGGCCTTCACGGCGGCGTTCCAGGCGTCGGCGCCGTAGTTCGCGAGGGCGTCGCCCTCGGCGACGTAGACCTCGCCGCCGCCCTTCTGCGACAGCTCCTGCGCGGCGCCGGCCACGCCCTTGCCCACGACCAGGCTCTTCAGCTCGAAGCCCTGGCCGCTCGCGATGCGGTTCGCGAAGGAGAGCAGCTCGAGGCTCGCCTCGCGGATCTTCCCGTTCTGGACCTCGGTGACGACGAGAACGCTTGCCATCCGATCGACCTTTCCGTTGGACCCGGCCTAGAGGAGGCCGAGCTCCTTGATCTTGCCGACGAGCTTTCCGACGACGTCGTCGGTGGAGCCCGTGATCATCTCGGCGCCCTTGCCCTTCGGCGGGGTGTAGACCTTCTCGATCTTGGTCTTGTTGGCTGCGGCGCCGACCTTCCCCGAGAGGCCGAGGTCGGCCACGGTCTTGGTGTCGATCGGCTTCTTCTTCGCGGCCATGATGCCCTTGAGCGATGCGTAGCGGACCTGGTTGATGCCGGTCTGCACCGCGAGCAGGGCGGGCTTCGCGAGCTCGACCACCTCGAGCGCGCCGCCCTCGAGCTCGCGCTCGGCGGTGATCGTGCCGTTGGCCGTCACCTTCATCACCGACGTCGTGTACGAGAAGCCGGCCAGCTCCGCGAGCATCGGACCGACCGCGGCGCCGTTGCCGTCGTCGGACATCAGGCCGAGCAGGATCACGTCCGGGCTCTCCGCCTTCGCGATCGAGGCGAGCATCTTCGCGATGCCGAGGGCGTCGGAGGCGTCGGCCTCGGCGTCCTTCACGTGGATCGCGCGGTCGGCGCCCATGCCGAGGGCCGTGCGGAGCGCCTGGCTCACGCGCTCGGGCCCGATCGAAACCACCACCACCTCGCCCCCGCCGGCGTCCTTCATGCGAAGGCCCTCTTCGAGGGCGTAGGTGTCGTAGCTGTTGATCTCGAACTTGATGTTGTCTTCCTGGATCCACACGCCGTCGGACCGGACGTCGAGCCGGGCGTCCTGGTGCGGGACCTGCTTCAGGCAGACCATGATCTTCATTTCGGTGTCTTCGCCTCCGGGAAGCGGCGCGCCGGGACCGGCGGGCCAGGGGTGCCTCGCGGCGCGCGAACGGTAACCGGCGGCACGCGCCGTTTCAACGGCGGCTCGACGGAAACTGACTCGGATTCAACGACTTGGGGGCGCTAGGAGCGAACCCGGCGCGCGCCCGACGCCGGGCGGCGCCAAGCTCCGCCGGTGCTGCGCCGAACCGAGCCCGAGCCGCAGATTTCCGGCGCAAGCTCGCGAGGCGTCTGGTATAAGGCGTCTACACCCGACGGAGGATCCTGCGCGTCATGCCGAAGCTTTTCCATCTCCGGAGCGTTTCCCGCCTGCTGCTCGTCGCGTCGGCCGTCGCTGTCAGCGTCGGCGCCGGCTCGGCCGTGGCGGAAGACGAGCGACCGAAGGAGGTCCCGTACCAGACGCCGGGCGCCGTGCCGACGCTCGATCCCTCCTATCGCATGCAGGATCCGAAGCTCGTCCTGATCGCCGACCAGGAGCTGCGCCCGAAGGCCGTCGTGATCAAGGAAGGCGAGCTCGTGGCCTGGATCAGCTACGCGAAGAATCCGTCCGAGATCGTGTTCGAGCGCGAGGTCGCGAAGTCGATGATCTGCCACAGCCTCGTGAACTTCTCGATCAAGGAAGACGAGATCCGCTCGGCGCCGATCCACGCGGGCGAGTTCGCGAGCTTCTGCCAGCTCAAGCCCGGCAAGTACCGCTACCACGTCGTGCGGCCGACGGGCTCCACGAGCGCAGCCTCGGCCGCGACGCGGCTCGAGGGCGAGATCGTGGTCGAGGCCGGCGCCGCGCCCGAGCCCGCGAAGTAGGCGCAGCGCGCAGGGCCGCTCAGGCTCCGACGAAGCCCAGGAACTGCTCGAGGGTGGTGACGCGCAGGAAGGGATTCCTGCGCTTCTGCTCGCCCATCGTCGAGAACGGATCCGACGAGTAGAGGTGCCCGGGGTAGAGGAGCGTCTCGTCGGGAAGCTGCTTCAGCGTGCCCGTGAGGCTCCGGTACATCGCCTCGGGATCGCTCCCCGGCAGGTCGACGCGCCCGCAGCTGCCGAGGAAGAGCGTGTCGCCGGACACGAGCGCGCCGGGGTTGCCCTCTTCTTCGACGAGGAAGCACTGCGAGCCGGGCGTGTGGCCCGGCGTGTGGAGCAGGCGCACGCGCACCGCGCCGAGCGCGAGCGCGTCGCCGCCTGCGTGCCGTGCGAGATCGCTCGGCGCCGCCCCCGTGATCTTCCGCACGCCCTCGGCCTCGTGCTCGTTCACGTGGACCGGCACGGGGCTTCGCGCCAGCAGGCGGGCCACGCCCTCGATCGAGTGGCCCCAGAGCGAGCCGCCGCAATGATCCGGGTGGTAGTGCGTGACCAGGGCGCCCACGACGCGCATGCCGTCGGCCTCGGCGCGGTCGAGCAGCGCGTCGACGCTCCAGGCGGGATCGACGATCACGGCCTCGCGCGTCGCGCGGCTTCCGACCAGGTAGGCGAAGTTCGCCATCTCGCCGACGGCTTCCTGGCGGAAGTAGAGATCGCGCTCGGCGCCGCTCGTCACGAGGCCTCCTACTCGCCCAGCACCCGGTGCATCCAGGTATCCATCACCGCCAGGACTTCCGCCGCGACCTCGGCGTCGCTGCGTCCGCTCTTCTTCGGGACGTGGAAGCTCTGGTCCGCCTCCTGCACCACGTGGAGCGACGTCGGCGTGCCGACGCGGGTCAGGGTGCGGCGCAGGGCCGGCAGGTCGCAGCGCTTGTCTCGGGTGCCCTGAACGAAGAGCAGCGGCGACACGATGCGGAACAGGTGCTCGACCTTCGCGGGCGCGGTCTCGCCGGGCGAGTGGAGCGGGTAGCCGAGCAGCACGACCCCGTCGACGCGCGGTCCGCTCGCGGCGAGATCCGCAGCGACGCGGCTGCCGAGGCCCTTTCCCGCGAGGAAGAGGTGCGCGGGGGCGGCGGTGGGGTCGCGGCCGAGCAGGGCGATCGCCGATCGCATCGTGCGGTCGAGCACGTGGGGCGGGTCGGGCCGCTTCTTCTGCGCCTCCGCGAACGGAAAGTTGAACCGCAGCGTCAGATACTTGCGCTCGCTGAGGGCGCGATGGAGCTCGACCAGCAAGGGATCCTGGTAGTTGCCGGTGGAGCCGTGGGCGAGCACGACGCCGGCCCGGGCGCCGGTGGGCCACCACTCGGGCAAGCCGAGCACGCCGGACACGGCATCGAGGCCGTGCACCGGCTCGGCGAGAGGGATCTTCACGTCCTCGTAGCGGGCCGAAGGTTCCAAAATGCCTCATCCCTTCGGGGCGGAAGGCTTTATAACACGGCGCCCGAGGAAACGGAGTAGATGGCGTCCCGCCGAGCCGGTACGCTCGGTCGCAACTCCTCGGAGCGTCAATGGAAAAAGTGCTGATCACCGGCATCTCGGGCGGCCAGGGCCGGCTCGTGGCGAGGCGGCTCCTGGAGCGCTTCGAGGTCGTCGGCGCGGACCGCACACCGTGGGACGGTCGGCCCCGAGGGGTGACGCTCCACGTCGTCGACCTGCGCAAGAAGAAGTTCGAGGACGTGGTCCGGACCGAGCTTCCGACCGCGATCGTCCACATGGGCTTCATCCGCCACTTTCGCACCGAGTCGGGCACGCGCCACGACGTGAACGTGCGGGGCACCAAGCAGCTCCTCGACCACTGCGTGCACTACGGCGTCCAGAAGCTGGTCGTGGTCTCGAGCGGCTACGTCTACGGCGCGTTCGCCGAGAACCCGTTCTACATGGACGAGGACCAGCCGCTCTCGGCCAGCCGCTCCTACCCCGAGATCCGCGATCTGGTCGAGGTCGACACCCTCGCCTCGGCCTTCCTCTGGAAGTACCCGCACGTACGCACCTGCGTGCTGCGCCCCGTGAACGTGCTCGGCCACTCCGTGCACTCGATGATCGGCGAGTACCTGCGGCGCTCGTGGCAGCCGACGATGATGGGCTTCGACCCGATGATGCAGTTCATCCACGAGGAGGACGTCTGCGAGGCGATCTCCCTGGCGCTCGAGCACGGCCTGCAGGGCGTGTTCAACGTCGCGGGCCCGGGCGCCGTGCCGCTCCACACCGCCATCCGCGAGACCGGCGGCCGCGCCGTGCCGCTGCCCGAGATCCTGGTGCGGCCGATCTTCGAGCGCCTGTTCTCCCTCGGCGTCTGGCCGTACCCGACCGGCGCACTCGACTACCTGAAGTACCCGGTGACGCTCTCGGGCAAGCGCTTCGTCGACGCCACCAACTTCCGGCCTCTGTTCGGGCTCGACGAGATCTTCCACAGCGTGAGGCGTTGATGGCGCGGCGTCGCGGCCAGGGCTCCGGGCTCGCGCGGATGCTGGGGGATTTCGGGGGCGCGCTGCTCCCGCTGCGCCTGCGCGACGTCCGGGCCGAGATCGACGAGCGCCTCGCGAAGGTTCCGACGCGGCTCAACGACTACGGCTACGACGCCTACGGTCTGCATCCCGACGTCGTGCGCCGCGCGTCGCTGCCTGCGGTGCTGCTCTACCGCCACTGGTTCCGGGTCGAGACCCACGACATCGATCGCGTGCCCACGGGTCGCGTGCTGCTGGTCGCGAACCACGCGGGACAGCTCCCCTTCGACGGCCTGATGCTCTCGACCGCGATGCTGCTCGAGGCGGAGCCGCCGCGCGTGGTGCGCCCGATGGGCGAGTACTGGATCCCGGAGCTGCCGTGGTTCGGCGTGTTCGCGCAGCGGGGCGGCGTGCTGGTCGGGACGCCGGAGAACTGCGTCTCGATGCTCGAGTCCGGCGAGTGCGTGATGGTCTTTCCCGAGGGCGTGCGTGGGATGAACAAGACCTTCGACCAGCGCTACCAGCTGCAGCGGTTCGGCACCGGCTTCCTCCGCCTCGCCCTCGAGACCGACACCCCGATCGTCCCCGTCGGGATCGTCGGGTCCGAGGAGCAGCAGCCAGGTCTCGCGAACGTGCCCGCGATCGGGCGCCTGCTCGGGATGCCTGCGTTCCCGATCACGCTCGGTTTCCCGTGGCTCGGCCCGCTCGGCCTGCTTCCGCTGCCCGTGAAGTACCACCTGCTCTTCGGCGAGCCCCTGCGCTTCGACGGTGCACCGACCGACGAGGACGCGGTGGTGCAGGAGAAGGTCGACGTGGTGCGCGGCGCGATCGACGACCTCCTGCGGCTCGGGCGCGAGCGGCGGCGGGGGATCTTCGTCTAGTGGCTGCGACGCGATTCCGGCGGACGCCGCGCGCCGCGCCCGTGCGCGCGATCGCGGCCGGCCTCGGCGCCGCGCTCGCGATGGCCTGCGCGGGCGCGCGGCCGCCGGCCAGCACGGGGCTCGGGCCTGCCGCCGGCGCGGCGTCGACGCCGCCGGAGCTCGTCGTGCTCGTGACGGTCGCAGGGATGACACCGGCAGACGTCACTTCCGATGCGGCCGCAACGATGCCCCGCCTGGCCGAGCTCGCGGCGGCGGGCGTCTTCGCGGAGAGCGTCGAGCCGGTGCTGCCCGCGACGCCGCTCCCCGCGCACGCCGTCTTCGCCACCGGCCGGCCGCCGGCACGGAACGGCGTCACCGGCGAGTACGCGTTCGGCCCCGCCGGCCTCGCGGTGCCGGCGCCCGCCGATCACGGTACGCCCGCGGGCCCGACGCTCTGGGGCGTGCTCGAGGCGCGCGGCGAGCGCGTCGCCGCTCTCGGCTGGCCGGGGACCGATCGCGACGCGGCGCGCATGGTCGGCCACTTCCCGGCGCCGGTGCCCTGGGCTGGAGACACCTGGCCGCGTCACGTCGCCTCGCGAACGACGCCGGCCTGGCTCGAGAGCGCGCGGGCGCTCGGCGCCGAGAAGCTCGAGGTCTCCGTCGACGGCCCGGCGCGCGACGCGGTGCTGGTCGGTCTCGCCTGCGAGCTGGTGCGAGCGCCACAGCGGCCACGCCTCCTGCTGCTGCGCCTCGCGGCGAGCCTCCCGGTGCTGCTCGCCCAGGGGCCGCAGTCGACGCCGGCGCGTGCCGCCCTGGGTGGCGTCGACGTCGAGCTCGCGCGGCTCACGCGCTGCATCGCCGACGCCGGCCTCGCCGAGCGCACGGCCCTCGTCGTCGCCGGCGACGCCGCGGTCGGCAGCCTCCACACGGTGATCGAGCCGAACGTCACGCTCGAGGACGCCGGCCTGCTGGTGCCGGATCCGAAGGGCGGGCTCTCGCTCGTGCGCTGGTCCGCCTTCGCGCGCACGAACGGCGGCAGCTCCCTCGTCTACGCGCGCGACGAGGACGACGCGCTGCTCGCGCGCCGCGCGCTCGAGGGCGCGGCGGCGACGACGCAGGCGTTCCGGGTGATCAGCGCCGACGAGCTCGTCCGCCTCGGCGCCGATCCCGAGGCGTGGTTCGGGCTCGAGGCCGCGGCGGGCTACGGCTTCGGCCCCGCGGCCACGGGGCCACGCCTGCACTTCGCGGCCGAGAAGGGCGCCGCCGGGTACCTTGCGCCTCCGAATGGTCGGAGCACCGGGTTCGTCGCGACGGGAGCGGGCGTGCGGAGCGCCGTGCGCGTGCCGACGATGCGTCAGCTCGACGTCGGGCCGACCGTGGCAGCGCTGCTCGGCGTGAGCCTCGGCGAGACCGAGGGCCGGGCGCTCGTCGGCGCGCTGGCGTTCGGCGAGGTCGCGCCGCTGGCGCTCGAGAAGCAGCCCGGAAGCGAGCTGCGCGACGTGCCACGCGCGACGGGAAAGGAGACGGACGATGGGCGGTGAGGCCTTCCGCGGCGCGCCCGGGCGCGCATTGCCGCCCGGCTTCGCGGTCGTGCTCGGCGCCTCGAGCGGGTTCGGGGCCGCCGCCGCGCGCGCGTTCGCGGCCGCGGGCCTCGACGTCTGCGGCGTCCACCTCGATCGCAAGAGCACGCAGCCGAACGCGGAAGCGGTGCGGAAGGACGTCGAGGCCGCTGGCCGTCGCGCGCTCTTCGCGAACGCGAACGCGGCCGACGCCGAGCAGCGCGCGGCCGTGGTCGAGCGCCTGCGCGAGGCGACCGCGGGCGGCCCGCGCGTGCGCGTGCTGCTCCACTCCCTCGCCTTCGGCACCCTGCGCCCGCTGGTGTCGTCCACGCCCAGGGAGGCCGTGACCCCCGCGCAGATGGCGATGACGCTTGAGGTGATGGCGACGAGCCTCGTCGACTGGGCCCAGGCGCTCGTCGCCGCCGACCTGCTCGAGCGCGGGGCCCGGATCTTCGCGATGACGAGCGAAGGCTCGAAGCGGGCGATGCCGTCCTACGGGCCCGTCGGCGCCGCGAAGGCGGCGCTCGAGGGCATCGTCCGCCAGCTCGCGGTCGAGCTCGCGCCGCGCGAGGTCACGGCAAACGCGATCTGCGCCGGCGTGACGGAGACACCCGCGGTGCGCGTGATCCCGGGCAGCGCCGAGCTGATCGAGCGGGTGCGGGCGCGGCATCCGCGGGGCCGCCTCACGACGCCGGAGGACGTGGCCGGAGTGCTGGTAGCGCTCTCCGACCCGGCCTGCGGCTGGCTGACCGGCAACGTGATCCAGGTCGACGGCGGCGAGGGCCTCGTCGCGTGACGGGAGGCGCGGTGAAGCATCACATCACGATCGAGCTCAATCCGCGGGAGCGCCGGCTCTACGACCGCCTGCGCGCCTCGGTGGTCGAGCCGCGGCCCGGCGCCGGGAGCGGTCTGCGCGACCTGCTGCTGCTCCTGCCCGACGTCACGGTGCTGCTGCTCAGGCTGCTGCGCGACGGGCGCGTGCCGCTCGGCGCGAAGGCCGTGGCGCTCCTCGGTGTCGGGTACATCCTGTCGCCGGTCGACCTGGTGCCCGAGATCCTGTTCGGGCCCCTCGGTCTGATCGACGACCTCCTGGTCGTGACCGCGACGCTCTCGCGCCTGCTCCACGACGTGCACCCGGACGTGGTGCGCCTGCACTGGCCGGGGCAGGGCGACGCGCTGGAGGCGATCCATCGCCTGACGCGCTGGGCGGAGGGCCGGGTGATCGGGCCCTGGCGGACGCTGATCCGCCGGATCGGGAGCCTCGGCCGCTAGAACGAGTCCTTCTGCGCGCGGCGCCGGCCGAGCTCCGCCGCGTCGGCGGCGCGCAGGAACGGGTTCGTCGCGCGCTCCTCGCCGATCGTCGAGGGCACGGTCATCTCGTCGGGCGAGGCGTCGTGCCAGTCGTCGGCGCGCTTCGCGCGCACGGCCTGCACCCGCGCCAGCTTCTCCGCGACTGCGCGGTTCGCGGGCTCGACGTGGGCCGCGAAACGGAGGTTGCTCTCGGTGTACTCGTGGCCGCAGAACACGCGCGTGTCGTCCGGCAGCGCGCCGAGCTTCTGCATCGCTGCGAACATCATCTCGGGCGTGCCCTCGAAGAGGCGGCCGCAGCCCGCGGCGAAGAGCGTGTCGCCGCAGAACACCGCCCGCGCATCGTCGAAGACGTAGGCGATGTGGCCGCGTGTGTGCGCGGGGATGAAGAGCACGCGCGCGACGTGCCGCCCGACGGCGACCCGGTCGCCCTCCTCGAGCCCGTGCGTGAAGCCCGCGAGACGCTCGCGGTCCGACGCGTGCCCGTAGACCGGCGCGCCCCAGCGCTTCGCGAGCTCGGGGTTCGCGGCGGCGTGGTCGGGGTGATGGTGGGTCGAGAGGATCTTCGTCACGCGCGCGCCGAGCCGCTCGACGCGCGCCACCACGGGCGCAGCCTCCGGCGCGTCGACGACGGCGGCCTCGCCGGTCTCCTCGCACAGGAGCAGGTAGGTGTAGTTGTCGCGGAGCGTCGGGATGCGTTCGATGCGCAGCGCCATGGCGGCGAGCCTAGCAGCCGCGCGTCGCTTCAGGCCCGCCCGAAGAGGCCGAGCTGGGTCTCGTCCGGCTCCGGCTCGGCCGCGCGGGCCGAGCCCGCGCGAGCGGCGAGCGCGGCCTCGGCCGCGGCGTTTGCCACGGCCTCGCCCGCGAACACCGGGCAGATCGCGCGGTACTCGCACCAGCCGCAGAGCGGGCCCCGCTTCGGCTCGTAGCGCTCCTCGCCCTCGATCCGCTCGATGAGCGAGATCGTGCGCGTGCGCAGCGTCTCGAGCTGCTCGGGCGTGCGCGCCGAGATGCGCGTCACCCCCGCTTGCAGGTAGTGCCAGATCAGCCGCACCGGCGCGTCGTGGGCGAAGCGGCGGCGGACGCCGATCTCGTAGAGCGCGAGCTGGCGGTCCTCGTCGAGGGCGCGCTGGTTCGGGACCCGCGCCCCGGTCTTGAAGTCGTGGACCTCGAGCGCCCCGTCGCGCGCCCGCGCGATCCGGTCGACGACGCCCTGCATCCGGAAGCGGCCGCCGTCGTCGAGGGCGAAGGTCACCCGCTGCTCCACGCCGAGGGTCTCGTCGGCGTCGAAGGGATAGTGGCGGCGGTAGTGGTTGCGCAGGCAGCGCTCGCCGATCTCGCGGTAGAACGCGACGTCGTTCTCGGCGCGCGCGATCGACACACGCGCCGGATCGAAGGCCTCGTCCCAGAGGATCCGGAAGCGGTGCACGACCTTCTCGATCGAGGGCAGGCCGCGCCCCTCCTGCGCCACGCGGTAGAGACGCTCGAGCACCTCGTGCACGCGCTTGCCGAGGAACGCCTCGATCGACTCGGTCTCGCTCGGGATCTTGAGCCGGTAGCGGAACTCGAACTGCTTCGGACAGTTCTCGAAGCTCGAGAGCCGCGAGTGGCTGTAGGTCGTCGCCAAATCGCTCCCGGTCCAGCGCGCGTGCGCTCAGGACGCCGGCGGCGGGAGGAGGCCCGGCCGCGAATCGTTCGGGGGGAAGGCGAGGCGAGTATATGGGCGGCGGCGCGTGGCCGCCGCGGGTCGGCGACGCGGCGTGGCCTCCAGCGTTCCCCCGACCCGGTCCCCCCGGACCGGATCACGCTGCTAGGATGGGACGACCGTCGGGGGACGCGCCGAAGGAGACACCGATGGACGACGTACGGCTCGGTACCGCCTCGCTCGGCCCGGCCCCGGTCAACCCGGAGCGGCTCGAGGACGTTCTCGACGCGACCATCGTGGCGCTCTCCGCGAGCGGCGACGACGCGCTCTCCAAGGCCGTCTCCGAAGGCTTCCCCGACCGCGGCGAGGTGATCGCGTGGGCCGAGCGCCTGCGCAGCGTGGTCGAGCGCCAGCGCGACCGCTCGGCCCTGCGCGCCGAGGTTCGCGGCCTCGCGGAGCGTCTGCTGCGTCTCCTCGGAAGCGTCGCCCTGCCGGAGGGCCTGACCGCCGAGCACGTCGCGGCGGACTTCTTCGGCCGCCTCCCGGCCGTTCGCCAGCTGATCGCCGAGGACCTCGAGGCCGCGTTCCACGGCGACCCGGCCGCTGCCTCGCTGGCCGAGGTCGTGGTCTCCTATCCGGCCCTCGACGCAATCGCGATCCACCGGCTCGCCCACGAGCTCCACATGCTCGGCGTGCCGCTGATCCCGCGCATGATGTCCGAGTACGTGCACGGCCTGACCGGCATCGACATCCATCCCGGCGCGCGCATCGGCCGGCGCTTCTTCATCGACCACGGCACCGGCGTCGTGATCGGCGAGACCTGCGAGATCGGCGAGCGCGTGCGGATCTACCAGGGCGTGACGCTCGGTGCGCTCGCGGTGCAGGGCCGCACGATCCGCGGCGTGAAGCGCCACCCGACGATCGAGGACGACGTCGTGATCTACGCCGGCGCGACGATCCTCGGTGGCGACACCGTGATCGGTCGGGGCAGCGTGATCGGCGGCAACGTCTGGTTGACGCAGTCCGTCCCGCCCTGCTCGAAGGTGCAGATCGATCCGCCCGCGCTGCTCGTGGGCACGCGGGGCGGCTGCGCCGACGGCGAGAGCGCAATCCACTGGGACATCTAGCGGCGTGAGCGCCCCCGAGGCGGTGGCGGAAGATCTCGTTTCCGTCCGGCGGCGCATCGGCGCGCGTCTCGCGGCGGTCGGGCGCACGACGGCGATCCTGAGCGGGAAGGGCGGCGTCGGGAAGAGCGCCGTCACGGTGAACCTGGCCCTCGCGCTCGCCCGCGGCGGCGCACGCGTCGGGATCCTCGACGCCGATCTGCAGGGACCCTCGGTCGCGAAGATGCTCGGCCTGCGCGGCCAGCCGCTGCGCGTCACGCCCGACGGCCTGCGCCCGGCGCCCGGACCCTGCGACCTGCGTGTGCAGAGCCTCGACTTCTTCCTCCAGGGCGCGCAGGCGCTCGTGCTCGAGGGCGACGCGGGCGAGGGTGTGCCGCTGCGCAGCGCCCTCGAGGAGGCCGTGCTCGCCGACCTGCTCGGCGAGACCGTCTGGGGCGAGCTCGACCATCTGCTGATCGACCTGCCACCGGGCGCCGAGCGCCTCCCGGCCCTGGCGCGTCTCGTGCCCGGGCTCGCCGGCGGCGTGGCCGTGACGATTCCCACCGAGGTGGCGCTGCTCGCGGTCGAGCGCTCGATCCGGCGCGCGCACGAGCTCGCGATCCCGCTGGTCGGGCTCGTGGCCAACATGACCGGCGTGGTCTGCGGCGCCTGCGGCGCCGAGAGCCCGCTGTTCCAGGAGGCGCCGGTCGAGCGCCTGGCGCGCGAGACGGACCTGCCACTGCTCGCGCGCATCCCCTTCGACGCGCGCATCGCTGCCGCGGCCGACGCGGGTCGCCCTTTCGTCGAGCTCGCGGGCGCCGCGTCGCCGGCCGCCCGGGCATTCGACCAGCTGGCATCGCGCGTGGCATGCTTCGACCCGGAACGGGCGCGGGAGGGGTGGTGACGACGAGAGCGATCCTTGCAGCGGGCCTCGTGGCTGGGGCGCTCGCGCTCGGCGCGGGCGGCGCACGCGCGGACGAAGGCGGCGGTGCGGCCAGCTGGGGCTACGGCCTCGCGAACGAGCTGATGAGCCCCTACTGCCCGGGCCGCACCTTGAACGACTGCCCGAGCGGCCAGGCGTTGGAGCTCAAGAGCTGGATCCTCGCCCAGGAGTCCGCCGGGCGGAGCCAGGCCGAGGTCGAGGCCGATCTCTACGCGCGCTACGGCGACGTGATCCTGCAGGCGCCGAAGGCGACGGGCTTCGGGCTCGCGGCCTATGTGCTGCCGGTGCTGGCCGTCGCCGCCGGTGCTGCGCTGGTGGTGGTCTTCCTGCGGCGTCAGGGCGCGCGTGCCGCGCGCGCCACCGCGCTGGCAGCGCCCGCGGCGGCCGCCGCTCCGGTGGGCTCACCCGTCGCGGCGTCCGCCCTCGAGGCCGAGCTCGAGGCCGAGCTCGAAGGCCGCCGCTGACGTGCGCCCGCCGCGCCTATACTCGCGCCCGTGAAGATCTACACCAAGCGCGGCGACCACGGGCTCACGGACCTCTTCGGCGGACCTCGCGTGAGCAAGGACCACCTTCGCGTCGACGCCTACGGCGCGGTCGACGAGCTGAACGCGTGCCTCGGCGCCTGCGTCGCGGCCAGCTCCCACGAGGACGTGCGCACGCTGGTCGAGCGCGCGCAGGCGACGCTCTTCGAGCTCGGCTCGTATCTCGCCGCGCCCGACGACGAGCGTCGCCAGAAGAGCCAGATCCCCGAGCCGCGCGAGGACGAGGTCCAGGATCTCGAGGCGGCGATCGATCGCTTCGAGCACGAGCTCGAGCCGTTGCGCCGCTTCATCCTGCCCGGCGGTACGCCGGCCGCCGCGGCCTTCCACGTGGCGCGCACGGTCTGCCGTCGCGCAGAGCGCCGCGTGGTGACGCTGCACCACGAGGAGCGCCTGGCCGAGGCGACGCTCCAGTTCCTGAACCGGCTCTCGGACCTGCTCTTCACGCTGGCCCGGATCGAGAACAAGCGCGCCGGCCAGCGCGAGACGGAGTGGGTCGGGCGCGAGCGCTAGGGCGCGACGCTCGATCGCGTCGCCACGGCGCCGGGCGCCGGCTCGGCCGGCGGGCCCGCCGGAGCCGCGCCGAGATAGGGCGCGTCGGGGCGCTCGAGCCGACAGCGCAGCCAGAGCCCCACCGCGAACCCGAAGAGCAGCGACGCGAGCAGCGCGAGCGCGACGCTGCGCAGCACCGCGCCGAGCCCCGTGCGCTTGCCGCCGGCCTTCGCGCCGGCGTGGAGATCGCGCAGGCCGGGGTCGCTCACGAAGCCGGCTTCCGCAGCGCGTCCTCGATCTCGCGACCGAGGCGCAGCACCAGCGCGAAGGCGGACTCGCCGTGCGCGGCGTGGATGCTCGCGCGCAGCGGCTCGGCGCCGCCGACGGCGTCGAGGCCGAAGCTCCCGTAGCGCCGCTCGAGGGTCTCGAGCACGAACGCCTCCGCAGCGCGGACCCGTCGCTCGGCGAGGGCGCCGGCGCTCGCGAGCCAGGCCCGGTGCGCGTCGAGGGACTCCACCAGCTCGTCCATGCCCTCGCCGCTGCGCGCCGAGACCAGGAGCACCGGCGCGATCCAGCCCTCGGGCCCCGCGTCGGGCCGCTCGCCCAGGCCGAGGCCCACCGCGAGCTCGCTGCGCGTGCGGCGCGCCGCGGGCCCGACGTCGGCCTTGTTGACCACGAACACGTCCGGCACCTCGAGCACGCCGGCCTTCATGAACTGGAGCAGGTCGCCGGCGCCGGGCTGGGCGACGTAGACGAGCGTATCGACGAGCGTTGCGACGTCGGTCTCGCTCTGGCCGACGCCGACGGTCTCGACGAAGACGCGGTCGAAGACGGCGGCCATCACCGTGACGCTCGCCCGCGTCGCGTCGGCGAGGCCGCCGAGCCGGTCGCGGGCGGCCATCGAGCGGAAGAAGACGCCGGGATCGAGGGCGCCGCTCCGCACGCGCACGCGGTCGCCGAGCAGCGCGCCGCCCGTGCGGCGGCTCGAGGGGTCGACGGCGATCAGCCCCAGGCTCTCGTTGCGGGCGCGCAGGCGACGCACCAGCGCGTCGAGGAGCGTGGACTTGCCGGCGCCGGGCGCGCCGGTCACGCCGATGCGATGCGCTCCGGGGAAGGCCAGGCCGCGCTCGACAGCGTCGAGCATCGCGAGGGCCGCCTCCCGCCGTCCGGGCCGCCGGTCGTCGATCGCGTTCAGCGCCTCGGCGACGGCGTCGCGCTCGCGCGCGAGGAGACGCGCGGCGAGATCAGGCGGCAGCGCGCGCCTCCGCCACCACCTCGGCGATGTCGTCCATGATGCGCGCGAGGTCGAAGTCCTTCGGCGTGTAGACGCGGCGCACGCCGGCGGCGATGAGCTTCCGGGCGTCGTCGTCGGGGATGATGCCGCCGACCACGACCGGCACGTGGCCGAGTCCGGCCGCGCGCAGCTTCTCGAGCACGTCGATCACGAGCACGCCGTGGGAGCCCGAGAGGATCGAGAGGCCGATCACGTGGACGCCCTCGTCCCGGGCCGACTGCACGATCTCGTCGGGCGTGAGCCGGATGCCCTCGTACACGACCTCCATGCCGACGTCCCGCGCCTTGACCGCGATCTGCTCAGCGCCGTTCGAGTGGCCGTCGAGGCCCGGCTTGCCGACCAGGATCTTGAGCGGCCGCCCGAGGCCGTCGGCCACGCGCTTCACGTGGGCGCGCACCTTCTCGGTGCGATCGCTCGCCTTCGCCATCTCCGCGCGCCGCCCCGCCACGCCCGTCGGCGCGCGGTACTCGCCGAAGATCGAGCGCAGCGCGTCGGTCCACTCGCCGGTCGTCGCGCCGGCGTGGGCCGCGCGGATCGAGGGCGGCATCACGTTGCCGCCGGCGGCCACGACGTCGCGCAGGTTCCGGAGCGCGGCCTTCACGTCGGCGTCGCTGCGCTTCGCGCGGAAGGCGCGGAGCCGCTCGATCTGCTCGCGCTCCGCGGACTCGTCCACCTTCAAGATCGACTGGCCATCGGCGGTCGCGAGCGGGGAGGGCTCGCTCTCGGTGAAGCAGTTGAGGCCGACCACCTGGAGCTCGCCGGACTCGATCGCGCGCACGCGCGCGGTCTGGCTCTCGACCAGGCGCTGCTTCATGTAGGCGTTCTCGACGGCCGCCACGGCGCCGCCCATGGCGAGGACCTTGTCGAGCTCCTCTCGCGCGCCCTGCTTCAGCTCCGCCACCTTCGCCGCGACCACCGGCGAGCCGTCGAACAGGTCGGCGTACTCGAGCAGGTCGGTCTCGAAGGCGAGGATCTGCTGGATCCGGAGCGACCACTGCTGGTCCCACTTGCGCGGGAGCCCGAGCGCCTCGTTCCAGGCCGGGAGCTGCAGCGCGCGGCAGCGCGAGCGCTTCGAGAGCGTCACGCCGAGGGCCTCGAGCACGATCCGGATCACGTTGTTCTCGGGCTGCGCCTCGGTGAGACCCAGGCTGTTCACCTGGACGCCGTAGCGGAAGAGCCGGGCCTTCGGGTCCTCCACGCCGTAGCGCTCGCGCGTGATCTCGTCCCAGAGCGCCGTCATCGCCCGGGTCTTGCAGGTCTCCTCGACGAAGCGGATGCCCGCGTTCAGGAAGAAGGAGATGCGCGAGACGACGCTCGTGATCTTCTCCTTCGGCACGTCGTCGCGGGCGCGCACCGCGTCGAGCACGGCGATCGCCGTCGCCATGGCGAACGCGATCTCCTGCACCGGCGTCGCTCCCGCCTCCTGCAGGTGGTAGGAGCAGACGTTGATCGGGTTCCACTTCGGGATCGCGTCCACGGTGTAGGCCACCATGTCGCTGATCAGCTTCATCGAGGGCTCGGGCGGGAAGACGTAGGTCCCGCGCGAGAGGTACTCCTTCACGAGGTCGTTCTGGGTCGTGCCCTGGAGCGCCTTCGTGCTCGCGCCCTGGCGCTCGGCCGCGGCGGCATAGAGCGCGAGCAGCCAGGCGGCCGTGGCGTTGATCGTCATCGAGGTGTTCATCCGGTCGAGCGGGATGCCCTCGAAGAGCGCGGCCATGTCGTCGAGGTGCGAGACCGGGACGCCGACCTTCCCGACCTCGCCGCGGGCGAGGGGATGGTCGCTGTCGTAGCCGGTCTGGGTCGGGAGGTCGAAGGCGACCGAGAGGCCCGTCTGGCCCTTCCCGAGGTTCGTGCGGTAGAGCTCGTTGCTGGCCTTCGCCGAGCTGTGCCCGGAGTAGGTCCGGAACACCCAGGGCTTCTCGCGCTCCGCCATGCGGGTCCCCATTTCTCGTAAGTATGCGGCCAGCTTATCGAAGCGGGGTAGGGGAGCCAATCGCAGCTACCCTCGGCCCATGCCCGACTCGTTCTTCCGTCTGGGGCCCGAATGGGTGCTGCGCGCCGTCGAGGCGGCCGGCCTGCGCCCGACGGGTCACGTCACCGCGCTCACCTGCCTCGAGAACCGCGTCCACGACGTGCACCTCGAAGACGGCTCCCACGTGGTCGTGAAGTTCTACCGGCCCGGGCGCTGGAGCCGCGACGCGATCCTCGAGGAGCACCGCTTCCTGTGGGCGCTGCGCGAGCAGGAGATCCCGGTTGCGGCGCCGCTGCGCTTCGCCGACGGCCGCACGCTCCACGAGGCCGAGGGCATCCACTACGCGGTGTGGCCCCGGGTCGGCGGACGCTCGCCCTCGGAGCTCGCGGACGCCGAGGTCGCGATCCTCGGACGGCTCCTCGCGCGCATCCACTCCGTGGGCGCGGCCCTCGAGCCGAAGCATCGGCCCACCCTCGACGCCGAGAGCTTCGGCCACGAGCCGCTGCGCTTTCTCGAAGACGGCTTCCTGCCCGCGACCTGCGCGCGCCGCTACCGAGCGGCCGCCCTCGAGGCCGCGGCGATCTACCAGCGCTGGAGCGAGGGCGTGCCGCTCCACGCGATCCACGGCGACTGCCACTTCGGGAACCTGCTGCACGGGCCCGAGGGGTGGTTCTTCCTCGACTTCGACGATTTCGTGATCGGGCCCGCGGTGCAGGACGTCTGGATGCTGCTGCCGGGCCGCGACACCTGGGCCGAGCGCCAGCGCACGATCCTGATCGAGGCCTACGCGCAGTTCCGGCCCTTCGATCCGCGCTGGCTGCAGCTCGTCGAGCCGCTGCGGGCCCTGCGCTTCGTGCGCTACGCGGCCTGGGTCGCCCGGCGCTGGAGCGATCCGGCGTTCCCGGCGGCGTTCCCGCACTTCGGCACCGAGGAGTACTGGGAGAACGAGACCCGGGACCTCGAGGAGCAGGTCGAGCGCATCGCCCGCGGCGCCGAGGCGCCGCTGCCCGAAGGCGTGCGCGAGCCCGCGCCGGAAGACCAGCGCGAGCTCACGAACAAGGACTTCTTCTGGGATATGTGACGGTCTAGGCGCGGCGGCGCGCAGCGACCAGGAGACCGGCCAGTCCGCTCACCAGCAGCAGCAGCGTGCCGGGCTCCGGCACGTTCACGTTGAAGGTGAGGAACGCGTCGTAGACGCCGAGCGGTGAGGCGTCGAACGTGAGGCCCGCAGCGCCGAGCGACACGCCGCACTGATCTGCGCCGGTGCCGACCGTGCAGGTCAGACCGCTGATGGCCGGCGTGTTCGCGAGCACCGTCACGGGCAGGCTGAAGATCGGAGACGCGCTGCCGACGGCCGGAGCGATCTGCTGGATCACGAAGGCTCCGCCTCCGAGCGGCGCTGTGATCACCGGCACCCCGACCGCGGAGAAGCTCGAGCCCGGCAGCAGCGAGGCCGCACCGAAGTTCGCGGGCGCGACCAGCGTGAGCACGAAGTCGACGGTGCCGGGTCCGACGTTGTAGGTGACCGACCCGCTGACCGCGGCCGTTCCGATCAGGCTCAGCACAGGCGTTCCGGGACACAGGCTGCCGGTGGGGCAGACCTGCCCCTGGTCGAGGCCCGGCCCGCCGATCACCGGGAGCGTCAGCGCGAGGGCCGGGGCGCCGCTCGTCGAAAGCGCCAGTGCGGCGAACAAGGCGGTCGTCCATCGAAAGCGCATCGGCAGCACCCCTTCTTCCTCTGGTTCGAAAGCGTTAGCGACGCACGCGCCGCGAGGCGGCGAGCGCCCCGAGGCCGGCGACCAGGAGCAGCGCCGTGCCCGGCTCCGGCACCATTCCGGTGAACAGGATGTCGGCCTTCAGCGTCGCGGTCCCGCCCGGGAACAGGATCGCGGGGATCGCCGGGATCGAGAGCGTTCCCAGCGTGATGCCGTTCAGCCCGAGCTGACCCGTCCCGGTGACCGTCACCTGGCCGCCCAGGAACGGATTGTTCGTCCCGAAGGCCGTCGGCGCGGTGTTCACCAGGCCCGAGAGCGAAGCCACGCCGCTCACATCGACGTTGCTCGCGGTGTAGTTGTAGGTGCCCGGATTCGGCGACGGCCCCGTCGCGGTGCTCGTGTAGCCGGCGCCAGGCGCGATCGAGACCGAGGCGAGCGTGATGCTGACGCCGCTGAAGATTCCCGACAGGGGCAGCGGTCCCACGGGACCGGCGCTGAACAGGAAGGACGTCAGGCCCGCGGGCGGTCCGGTGTCGAAGGTCACCTGCGTGCCGGTCAACGGGATCGCGCCCACGGCGATCGTGCCGAAGCCGGCGACCGTCGCGCTCACCGTCGCACTGCCGCCCGTGAAGTAGTACGTGACGGGGGTCGCGCCGGCGCTCGAAGCCAATCCGAAGCTCGCGAGCACCGCCAACCCTGCCGCCGCACTTCGCCAACCGCGCATTCGGCCCCTCCGAGACCGCGCCCCCGGGCGGGGGGCGGTCCGGCTCGTGGACCCGCCCGGTCTCGCGACCGGACAGCGGATCCGTTTCGTGTTTGCGCGGAGCCCCCTTCCCAGAGAAGCCACGGCGCGGCCGCCACCGATGCAATCGAGATGCCCGTCGGCGGAGTGCGACGCCTCGGTTCAACACGCCGGAATCGCAATGTGTTTCGATGAACGGAAATCCCCGCTCGCCGCCTCCGCGCCGAGCATGGAACGACCGTTCCGCTCAGGCGGAAGAAGTTTTCCCCGTGGGATGGCAAGCTCGCGGCATGCTCGTCGCTCTCGACCACGTCGTCGTTGCCGTGCGCGACCTCGACTCCGCGCGCGCCGCCTGCGAGACGCTGCTCGGCCGGCGCGCCTCCTGGCGCGGCGCGCACCCGGGCCTCGGCACTGCGAACGTCCTGTTCCGCGTCGCGAACACCTATCTCGAGCTGCTCGCGCCGGCGGGCGGCGGCGGCTTCGCCGACCGGCTGCGCGCACGTCTCGACGAGGCGGGCGAAGGGCTCCTCGGCCTCGCCTTCGGGACCGACGACGCCGACGCCTGCGCCGTGGCGCTGCGCGCACGCGGGCTCCCGGCAGCCGCGCCCCGGGACGGCTCGGGTCGCGACGACGCGACGGGCCGCGAGCGCGCGTGGCGGAACGTGATGCTGCCGGCCGAGGCGACGCGCGGCCCGCTGCTCTTCGCGATCGAGCACAGCTCGCCCGGCGACGCCTTGCCGCGGGCCGAGCCGCTTGGCGATCCCGCCGCCGCGATCGAGGCTCTCGACCACGTCGTGGTCGAGAGCGGCGACCTCGAGGCGGCGCGCACACTGTACGGTGACGGGCTCGGGCTGCGCCTCGCGCTCGACCGCAGCTTCGAGGCGCGCGGCCTGCGCATCCTCTTCTTCCGCGTCGGCGGGATCACCGTCGAGGTGGTCGGCCGCCTCGGCGACGCCGCCGGCGGCGCGGCCGGATCGCGGGACCGCCTGAACGGACTCGCCTGGCGCGTGCCCGACGTCGAGGCGACGGAGCGGCGGCTCGCGGCGGCGGGCGTCGACGTGTCCGAGGTGCGGGCGGGCTTCAAGCCCGGGACCCGCGTCTGCACGGTGCGCGCAGGCACCTGCGGCGTGCCGACCCTCCTGATCGGCCCCGGATGAGCCCCGGGGACCCGTTCGCTAGCTTCGCGCCATGAGCGACCCCCTGAGCCTCCACGCCCCGAACGAGCTGCCGGACGATCTCGAGGACGCGATCCAGCGCCTGAAGAAGGAGCGCAACGCGATCCTGCTGGCGCACTACTACCAGGACTCCGAGATCCAGGACCTGGCCGACGTGGTCGGCGATTCGCTCCAGCTCGCGCGCGCCGCCCAGAAGGTGCAGAGCGACGTGATCGTGTTCGCGGGCGTCCACTTCATGGCGGAGACCGCGAAGATCCTGAACCCGACGCGCAAGGTCGTGGTGCCGGACCTGAAGGCCGGCTGCTCCCTCGCCGACGGCTGTCCGGCCGACGAGTTCGCGAAGTTCGTGGCGCAGCATCCCGGCGCCGCGGTCGTGACCTACATCAACAGCTCCGCCGAGGTGAAGGCGATGAGCGACCTGATCTGCACCTCGGCAAACGCGGTGAAGATGGTGCAGCACTTCGCGGGGCGGCCGGTGATCTTCGCACCGGACCGGCACCTCGCGCGCTGGGTCGCGAAGCAGGCGAACCGGCCCGACCTGATCGTGTGGCCGGGCTCCTGCATCGTGCACGAGCTGTTCAGCGCGAAGGGGCTCGCGGAGCTCAAGGTGAAGCATCCCGAGGCCGAGGTGCTCGCCCATCCCGAGTGCGACGACACGGTGCTCGCCCAGGCCGACTTCATCGCGTCCACGACCGGCATCATCGAGCGCGCGGTGAAGAGCCCGGCGAAGACCCTGATCATCGCGACCGAGGACGGCGTCTTCCACCAGATCGCGCAGCGCGCGCCCGAGAAGCTCCTGCTCCAGGCGCCGGGCCAGGACGAGAGCTGCGCCTGCAACCGCTGCCCGTACATGCGCCTCAACACCCTCGAGAAGCTCTACCTCTGCCTGCGCGATCTGCGCCCGGAGGTCACGCTGCCCGAGGATCTGCGTCTGCGCGCGCTCAAGCCGATCGAGAAGATGCTCGAGCTCTCCGCATGACACGGACGGGCCGCGCCCTCGCGGGCGCGCTGCTCGTCGCGCTCGCGGGCTGCGCGCACTCCGTCGTGGACGGCGACCGCCTGCGCGACGACGAGGTCACGCGCCTGCGCCGCGCCACGGAGGAGGTCCGCGGGCTCGAGCTCGTGCGCGAGGTGCCGGCGCGCGTGGTGACGGCCGCCGAGGCGCCGGCGATCGTGCGGCGCGGCCTGCTGGCGGATGCCTCGCCGGAGGATCTCGCCGCCGCGCAGGAGGCGCTCGTCACGCTCGGTCTCTGGCCCGAGGGCCGCGACCTGCTCGAGAGCTACGTGGCGGTGACCGGCGAGGCAGGCGCGGGCTTCTACCTTCCGCACGAGCGCACGCTCTACGTGGTGGCCGACGCGCCGGCGCCGGCGGGAGCGGGCCTGCTGTCGGCAATCTCGGGCCGCGACCTCGCGCGCGAGATGGTGCTCGCCCACGAGCTCGTCCACGCGCTGCAGCATCAGCATCATCCCTTCTGGTTCGACCACGGGGCCTTCCTGCGCGCCCACGCGGACGTCGCGACGGCGCTCCAGGCGTCGCTCGAAGGCGACGCGACGCTCTACGGCTTCCTCGCCGTCGAAGCCTCGCCGCCCGATCCCGCCCGCTTCCGCAGCCGCCTCGAGCAGGGGCTCGCGGATCAGCTGTCCGGGTCTCCGGCGCAGGGCGCGCTCGCGACTGCGCCGCCGATCCTGCGCGCGAGCCTCTTCTTTCCCTACGCGCACGGCTACGCGCTCGCCTGGCGCGAGGGCCGCGAGCTCCTGGTCGCGCCGCCGATCTCGACGGAGCAGGTGCTCCACGCCGATCGGCGTCACGAGCCTTTCGAGGCGATCGACCTCGCCGCCGGCCGCGCCGCGCTGCCGCTCGGCTGTCGCGTGGTGGACGAGAACAGCGCCGGCGAGCTCGCGATCTCGCTCCTGCTCGCGGACCTCGCGCCCGGCACGGAGCCGCCCGCCTGGAGCGGCTGGGACGGCGACCGCTACCTCGCGGCGCGCTGCGACGGCCGACGCGAGCTGGTGTGGATCACGCACTGGGACGAGGAGCGCGACGCGGTCGAGTTCGAGCGCGCCTACGCCCGGGCGGCGCCCGGCGCAGCCGCGCGCGCCCGCTTCTCGGGGCCGCCCGCAATCGTGCGCCAGGGCCGCGAGGTCGTGATCGCATCGCCCGGCGTCGCGAGCAGCGCCCCGGCCGTCGCCGCCGCGGCACGCCGAGCCCGGGTCGCGTCGCTCGAGGACCTGGTCGCGCACTTCGGGGGCGCTGCGACCCCGGCGCCTGGCGCCGCGCGCTCGACGCCGTGAGCCTCTCGCTCGCGGCGCTCCACGTCTACCCCGTGAAGTCGTGCCGCGGCGTGTCCCCGTCCCGCCATGCCGTCGACCGCCTCGGGCTCGCCTTCGACCGAGCCTTCATGGTGGTGGACGACGCCGGCCGCGCCCTGACCCAGCGCGAATGCCCGCGCCTCGCCCTGATCGAGGTGGGCCTCGATGCAGGGACGCTCGTGCTCGCGGCGCCGGGCTGCGCCCCGCTCGCCTTCCCGCTGCAGGAGCGCGCGGGCCGCCGCCTGCCCGTCACCGTCTGGCGTCACCGCGGCGACGGCCTCGACCAGGGCGACGCGGCCGCCCGCTGGCTCGCGTCGTTCCTCGAGCGGCCCTGCCGGCTGGTGCGGCTTCCGCCGGAGCACACGCGCAGGGTGAACCCGGCGCGCTACGCCGATGAGGCGCACACCTCGTTCACGGACGGCTACCCGTTCCTCGTTCTCTCGGAGGCGAGCCTCGACGAGCTGAACGCCCGCCTCGCGACACGCGTCGGGATCGAGCGCTTCCGGCCGAACCTCGTGCTGCGGGGTGCCACGCCCTACGCCGAGGACGGCTGGCGGCGCATCCGCGTCGGCCGCCTCGAGCTCGCGCTCGTGAAGCCGTGCCCGCGCTGCATCGTGACGACCGTCGATCCGGAGCGCGGCGAGCGCGCGGGGAACGAGCCGCTCCTCACGCTCGCGCGCTACCGGCGGGGAGAGGAGGGGCCGCCGTTCGGCGTCTACGCCGTCGCCCTCGGCGAAGGCGAGCTCGCGGTCGGCATGGAGGTCGAGGTGCTCGAGGCGCGCGGCTAGCGGTGCGCTGCCGCTGCATGCGATCCTCGCCGCCATGCCGGATTCCGCTCTCGTGATCGGTGTCGGCGCGAGCGCCGGGCTCGGGGCCGCCCTCGCGCGGCGCTTCGCGCGCGAAGGCCTCCACGTCGTCGTCGCGGGGCGCACGCGCGCGAAGGTCGAGGCCGTGGCCTCCGAGATCCGCGCGCAGGGGGGCAGCGCCGAGGCGCTCGCCTGCGACGCCACGCGCGGGGACGACGTCGTCCGCGCCTTCGAGCGAGCGGTCGCCGCCGGCCCCCTCGTGCTCGCGGTCTACAACGCGGGCAACAATCGCTTCCGCCCGCTGCTCGAGATGGACGACGCGTTCTTCGAGGATCTCTGGCGGGTCTGCTGCTTCGGCGGCTTCCTCGCCGGCCGCGAGGCCGCGCGCCGGATGCTCCCGCCCGAGGCCGACGCGGCCACGGGCGGCCGCACGCTGCTCTTCACGGGCGCGACCGCCTCGATCCGCGCGCGCCCGCCCTTCACGGCCTTCGCGTCGGCGAAGGCGGCCCTGCGCGCCCTCGCCCAGGGGATCGCCCGCGAGTTCGGGCCCCGGGGCCTCCACGTCGCCCACGTGATCATCGACGGCGGGATCGACGGCGAGCAGCTGAACGCGCGCTTTCCGCAGATGAAGCAGAGCAAGGGCGCCGAGGGCATGCTGCAGCCCGACGCCATCGCCGACGTCTACTGGCAGATCCACCGCCAGCACCCGAGCACCTGGAGCTTCGAGCTCGACCTGCGGCCCTTCAAGGAAGCCTTCTAGGGGCGGCGGGAAAACTCTTTCCCTGCGAGTGGAACCGACTTGCCGCGGGGCCCGACGCCGCATCCGCCGCTCACGCTGGATTTTCACGTACTTGGAAACCCTGAGGGGCCCGGCACGCGGCTTGCTGTACCCAACCGTACGCCTGGGACGGGGACCGGAGGGTCCCATGATCTCGCTCGTCCGCACGTCCCTCGGCGTCCTCGCCGCCGCCCTGCTCTTCGCCGCCGGCTCCGCCTCCGCCGTCTCGTTCCCGTTGAACGTCGAGTTCGACGACGGGCTCGTGGGCAGCTTCGGCAGCGTCACCGTCACCGAGAACGCCGGCGATCTCGACTTCGTGATCA